>ERZ808028.27-NODE-27-length-189993-cov-12.319873_pt1 | contig 189993 bp, 187 predicted proteins | sample MGYA00380184_ERZ808028 | MGnify/ENA primary metagenome ERZ808028 (study PRJEB31490, sample SAMN06133397) | mouse gut metagenome | isolation source: J8_1 | host: mice | place: China: Chengdu | collected 2015-05 ...
GCTACTGGAAGAATACCAGTAAGACGCCCTACTGTCTAGCCCTAATTTTAAACCACACTCTGAAATATGGGTGTGGTATTTTAAAATAAATGAGTTTTAGAATGCAGTTATATGAAAAAATAGCATAATATAATTATAAAGATGTGATACATAAGGTGAAAATATAATATTTCGTAAGTTATTTATGATTAAGCTTATTATTTATGGGCAGAGTGTTTAGGTTGATAGCTCTGCCCGTTATTGTGTGATTATTATTATTTAAAAAATGAATACAGATTCAGAAAAGTAAAAACAGATTTTTATGTGAAGGCACTGGCATACTCACTGGCGCCTTTTAGTATTTGATATTGAGAATTTTATATAAATTGGAGAGTGATTTTTACAGAAATGTCAGAAACAAATACAACACAAGGAAAAGTATTATTGAATATAAAAGAATTTTGTGATTATTTAGGAATAGGACAGACAAAAGCGAGAGAGTTATTAAAGACTCCTAGAAATGGATATGCAATAAAAATTGGTTCAAAATGGTATGCACATAAACAACGATTAGATGCTTGGCTTTTAGAGCAATGTGACAAATATTAAAAAGAAAACAAAAGTTTTGGTTAAAATACAACTAAGAAATCAGAAAATATAGGGATTGATAACTTGACTCTATAATGGTATCATATATACGGTTATATGAGTCATTTTTCATTCCATTTAGAGAGGAATGGATAAATGGGAAAGGATTTAAAAGGAAAAGAATTAGGGACAGGATTAAGACAAAAGTCAAATGGTGTTTATTCTGCAAGGTATGTTGATAGATTTGGAAATCGAAAGGAAATTTATGATAGAAACCTTGCTAATTTGAAAAGGAAGCTGAACACCGCAGTATATGATGATGCAAATGGTAATAGTGTTGAGGATAATTCAATTACATTATCACAATGGTTCAAAAGTTGGATTGAAATACATAAGTATAAAGTTATTCGTAACAATACTAAAATGTACTATACACAGTTGTTCTCAAAACATATAGAACCATCATTGGGAAAAAAGAAACTCAAGGATATTACACAATTGAATATCAAGGCATTATTAAAAGAGCTAGACCAAAAGGGATATCATTATGAAACCAAAAATAAGGTTAGAATAATGTTGCTGGATATGTTTGATAAAGCAATGATTGACAATTATGTATTAAAGAATCCCTGTAAAGGAATCAGACTGGCAAGAGATGAAAAGAAGGATATGAGAGTCTTTTCCAGAGAAGAGCAGATGGAGTTCTTTGAGTGTTCTAAGGGTACATTTTACGATAACTTGTTTGTAGTAGCTGTTTCGACGGGACTTAGACAGGGTGAAATATGTGCTCTGACATGGGACGATATTGATTTTGAAAAGAAAGAAATTAGTGTAACAAAGACTCTGTTGTATCAAAAATTAGAAGGCGATACCCAGAAGGAGTTTCATCTTAACCCACCCAAAACTAGAACAAGTAAAAGAACAGTACCAATAAGCAGACAATGTGAAATGGCATTGAAAAAGCAATATATTCAGCGGAATAATGTAATGGCAAGGAAATCTGCAAAACCATTAGCAGAATTTGAGAATCTTTTATTTACGACAAAATTTGGAACACCTATTTGTGATCAGATACTTATTGACGCTATTAGAAGGATTGTAGACGAAATAAATCTTTGTAGAGACGAGCTTGAACAATTTGAAATGTTTTCACCTCATTGTTTTAGACATACTTTTGCTACCCGGTGTTTCGAAGCAGGAATACAGCCAAAGACTGTTCAGACATATTTAGGACATGCCACATTACAAATGACTATGGATTTGTACACTTCTGTATTAGAAAACCATAAACAGGAGGAAATGCAAAAATTAGAAAGTGTGTTAAATGATGTTTTTGAATGTGTAGATGATATTATAGAAGAAAAATTCAAGCAGGAACAAGCAGCGAAAGAAAAGGTTATCCCAATAAGAAGGTTGGGGTAAAAATGGGGTATGCCGAAGCTGACATGGGGTAAAAGATCATTTAAAGGCTAATAAATAGTGGTTTTTTCAATAAATATGCAATAAGTATGGTATTCTTATTATGTGTATCAGGCAACGCCGTATGAGTGGTAGGAAAGCGTCTGAAACTACTATATTTTGAATATAGAGAGGAAAAGTATGGTAAATAGGATTCTGATTGATACAAATATACTTTTCTTACCAATAAATATCAAATGAGAGTGAGTATATGACTTTACGGGAATTAGAGGTAAAATTATCAGAATTGAATACTGAAATAGACAAGGTGCTAAAAGAACGTGAGACCGTATTAAAAGAATGGTACGCTGCATTCAATACAGAAAATCCAAAAGAACCTTATATATGCTAAGGCAATTGAGATAAGAGAGAATTATACAAATAGAGTAACAGAACAGTCAGTGTGACCAGACTGGAATCAATAGCACAACGAGTTAATTTATTAGAGGTCGCTGCGGCGAAAATATCATTATTTATTGCAAATAGAGTCATTGATTGCAATATTTTCGGATATTTTCGCTTGCTGTGGCTTTTATAATCCAACAGCAAGAATAGATTTATTTTAGTATTTGCATTGACAAGTAACGACAAATACGTTACGATTTGACTGAAGGAGATGATTTGATATGGAAAAAACAGCAACCTTAAATTTGAGAATAAATCCAACAGTAAAACAACGAGCTGAAGAAGTGCTTACACGATTAGGAATCCCAATGTCTACAGCAATAGATATGTATCTCAATCAAATATCATTAACAGGGGGAATCCCTTTTGCAGTAACATTGCCGAATGCTCCTTCTGTTCTGAATACAGATTTAATGACAACAGAAGAAATTCGCAGGAAATTGCAAGAAGGATATGATGATATGCAGGCTGGAAGAGTGCAAGATGCTGTTTCTGCCTTTGCGAAGTTTAGGGAGAGTCATTCGTGTGAAATATAAAATCTAAGTCTCACACCGAAAAATTCCTGAAAAACAACATTTCTCATCTGGATTTGAGTCGCGGCAGAGCCGCAACATGGAGGTTAACATGAAGCAATATAAAGTGCAGATTACGGATAAAGCGTTGGCAGATATGGAGAAAATTTATAATTATATTGCGATACAGCTCCAAGCACCAGAAAATGCAATAGGACAATATAACCGGATTGCGAAATCTATCGAAAATCTAAACATGTTTCCAGAAAAAGTAAAACTTATGGAATCTGAGCCGGAACGGACAATGGGGTTAAGGCAGTTGGTGGTGAATAATTATTCAGTGTTCTATGTGATTGAGAATGAGAAAGTGATTGTAATGAGGGTATTATATAGCGCATCTGATATTGGGATACGGTTGATGTGAATCATTCATTTTTGGATCAGGTGTCTGGGTTTACGGTGATGCTCAGGATATCCATATCTTCAATTAAACAGTAACCACGAACCAAAAGGGGTGTAAGGTTTTATGAAATTATTAAGGCTTTACACCTTTTTCAATTCAATTCGTGAAATGAACACAAATGTTGTAGCTGGAAAGACACATCATTTGTTTCTTTATTCGTGTAAATATCCTTCTATACTAAAAGTCTAGCTACATTTCCCCACTCATTTTTTAGTTGACAATATTTTACAAGTATTGTATACTTTATCTGTGTTAAGTGTATTAATACAGTTAGAAAGGAGAAGGGACCATGATTTTGATTGATCACAAGGACAGGCGCCCGATTTATGAACAAATCATCGAACGGTTTCAACAGATGATATTGTGCGGCGCGATGCAGCCAAATGCGTCCATGCCATCTGTCAGAAGTCTGGCGATGGAGTTGTCATTGAATCCGAATACGATTCAACGCGCCTATCAGGAATTAGAGCGCGCCGGGTACATCTATACCATAAAAGGGAAAGGCAGCTTTGTGAGTGATACAGCGACAGCGGCAGCCCATAAACGGCAGGAGATTCAGCGTGAGATGCAAATCACTGTCGATAAGGCGCTGCTTTCTGGCATAACGGCAGAAGAACTGCCGGAAATCCTTACAGCCTGTATCCAAAACAGTAGTGTATTGATTAACAGAGGGTCGATGAAGGGGGAACTGACATGATAACAGCAGCAAATGTGACAAAACATTTTGGAGAGGTTACGGCGGTAAATGATATCAGTGTAACCATTAGAAGCGGAGAAGTTTTTGGACTGATTGGTACAAATGGTGCTGGCAAAAGCACATTTTTGCGCATGGCATCCGGCGTGCTCAAACCCGACAGCGGGAAAATTCTCATGGACGAACAGCCAGTCTATGAAAATCCGTCTGTGAAGGCTGATATATTTTATATACCAGACGACCAGTATTTTCTGCCCAATGCCACACCGCGGGACATGGCTGGATTTTATCAGGATTATTATGCGTCATTTGACAGCGTGCGGTTTGATGAGATGCTTGGAAATTTTCAGTTAAAACCAGACAGAAGGATTCATACTTTTTCCAAGGGCATGAAAAAGCAGCTCTCCGTACTTCTTGGCATCTGCGCAAACACAAAATATCTGTTCTGTGATGAAACTTTTGACGGATTAGACCCTGTCATGCGGCAGGCGGTCAAGAGTATTTTTGCCGGTGAATTGTCAGAGCGGGAATTTACGCCAGTAATCGCCTCCCACAACCTGCGCGAGCTGGAGGACATCTGCGACTATGTGGGCATCCTGCATCAAGGCGGCATCCTCATGCAGAAGGATTTGGAGGAAATGAAGCTTAATATCCACAATGTCCAGTGTGTATTTCAGAATGCAGAGGAGGAAAAGACAGCACTTGGCCTGCTAGAGCTTGTCAAGGCAGAGAAAAGGGGAAGTCTGAACAATATCACTGTGCGCGGCTCGGAGAAAGAGATTATGGAGAAAATTAATACTTTTTCGCCTGTTTTTGCAGAAATTGTACCGCTGACCCTTGAGGAAATCTTTATTAGTGAAACGGAGGTTGTCGGATATGATATCAAAAAACTTATTTTTTAAGCTCATCAAACAGGATCTAAAGAGGAGAATATGGTGTCCGATTTTGATATTCGTCGCATGTTTTCTGAGTTTGGAAGTGCGTATGCTCATGAGTATGGAGGAGTTTGTGCGCTATCCCAATAGACATTCCTACAGTCTTACAGTGTATATCAGAGAGTATTTCTTTGGCAGAGAAGCTCTGATAATGTCCATTATTGTGTGTATGGCAGCATTTTTGTGCGGACTCAGCGGCTATGCCTATCTGCATTCCAAAGTGCAGATTGACCTGTATCACAGCCTTCCCGTCAGCAGAGCCCGTTTTTTCTGGGCAAGGTATGTGTCAGGCGTCATGCAGTTTTGTATCCCGTTTGTGCTCAATGTGATGATCTGTACAGGGATTGCGGCAGGCAGAAAGGTCGTTACGGCAGAAACAGTGCTCGCAATCATATCGTTTATCGGGATACAGATGACTATCTTTGTGCTGGCGTACAGTGTGGCAGTCATTGCGGCAGGACTTACAGGCAACATGATTATCGGCATTTTAGGAACGGGAGTTCTATTTTCATATAGTGCAGTGCTTGGGCTGCTTAAATATTTAATGGCTGCGCGTTTTTATGATACTTATAAAGTTTATGAAAACAGAGGGAATTTTATATTCGACAGCAGTATTTGGAATTTTTCACCGCTGTCTATGATAATCAAGTTTTTTTCCAGTCCGACCAATACGACAATGGCGGAGGCACAAAAGTTTTTCACGTATGATACCTCCTATGTGGGCGTACTGCTCATAGCAGCAGTGCTGTACAGTCTGGTAGCTTATTTGATCTTCATGAAAAGGGCGTCTGAGGCAGCAGGCAAGCCAATCGCATTTCGTATTGCGGAGCCTGTGATTAAGACCATGGTCGTGTTGCCATTTTCATTTTTGTCAGGTTTTTTCTTTTGTGCAATGTCGTCCAGATCAGATGCAGATACATGGTTTGTGTTCGGTGTGATCTTTGGCTTTACAGTGCTTTGTATCCTGATGGAAATTATTTACCGGCTGAGTCTGCGCGGCGCACTGATGCACAAGAAGCAGTTCCTGTTTAATGCGGTCTGCACAGCGCTGGTCTTTGTGGTATTCCGCTACGATGTGACAGGATACGACACCTATGTGCCAGCGGATTCACAGCTTCAAAGCTGTGCTGTATCAATCTCTGATCTCATACCGCTCGGACAGGAAATCCGTGTCAATGAATTTGGTATGCATTATCTTAGCCCGGGCGAATACCGCATGGCAAATATGGAGCTGCAGGGAAATCCAAGCGTGATGGAGCTTGCGCGGAAAGCAGCCAAGGAGCAGCTTGCGTTTCGTTATTTCGACTATTATGAGGGCATTGAGGAATCTCCTGAGTATATGGAAACGTTGGAAAGACAGGATAATTACCGCTGGATTGATTTTGGATACAAATTATCGAACGGGAAAACGCTTTATAGAACATATGTCATTGATATCGCAGACCCAGATACCCTCCGACTGCTTTCTGAGATTTTTGAGGATTATAATTATAAGCTTGCTTCCACGCCGCTCTTTAATGACAGTTGGAATCTTACCTTCGATGCGGTCAGATGTGAGAGTAACTTCAGGAGCGAAGATATCACACTCACACCCCAGATGCAGTCAGAACTGATCGGGGTTTACCAAAAGGAGTATATGAAGCTTACATTGGATACCATCATCAATACACCGCCTGTGGGAAGCGTTGATTTTCTTTTCAGGGATAAAAATGAAGAAATGCTCTATACCAGCTATTCTGGAAAAATGTATGTGTATCCACAGTTTACAGAGACGCTTGCGCTGATAAAAGAGTACGGGATTGATATGCAGGAGCGGCTAAATGCAGAAGATGTGGCGGTGATTCGCGTAAAAAAGCAAAATTTGTATTCAAATTCTTATTATCATCGTGTTTATTATGGCACCTATGAACGCAGGAACGAGATGTACACCAGCGTGGAAAATGATGCGGTGGAGTATACTGATCAAGAACAGATTCAGGAGATTCTTGACAACATTGTCAGTGACAGTTTTATATGGATGGCCCGCGGATACGCCGACTATTATGACGAGCGTTATCTTGTCACGATCCAATTTGAAAAGAGCGACTTGATGTATTCCTATGCTACCCACTGTTTTTTGAAGGGACAGCTGCCAGCGTTTATCCAATCGGAAAAAAATCTATAAAAAAATAATTAACAAACGCGCTCTCTTGTGATAAGATATTTATATATGATTTCGTTATAAGAAAATTTATATAAATGTGTAATCAGGAGGACAACAGGATGGCAGAAAAGAAATGTGTAGCCTATGTATCAACCTATACGATGGGCGATAAGCACGGCATTAAAATCTATGATGTTGATATGGAGAATGGACGGTTCAAGGAGAAGGGCGAGGTAAACATCACCAATTCCTCGTATGTCACAATCTCGCACAACCGTAAGTATCTCTATGCGATCACGGATACAGGCGTTTCCAGCTATAAGATTTTGCCGGACGGAAATCTCGACTTTGTAAATACCGCATCCACAAACAGCATGAGAGGCTGCTATCTCTCCACAGACTATGAGGACAAGTTCTTGTTCTGTGCAGGATATCATGATGGAAAGATTACGGTGCTGCATCTGGATTCCAGCACAGGCGCGGTGGACGCCATTACGGACGAGGTGTTTCACAAGGGGCTTGGCAGCATCGCGGAGAGAAGCTACAGACCGCATATAAGCTGTGTGAAGATGACGAGGGACAACAAATATCTGTGTGCGGCAGACCTTGGGATTGACTATGTGAATATCTACCGCCTTGACCATGACAGAGGCGTTTTGCGGCAGGTGGATATCATTCGTTGTGATATCGACTCGGCGCCAAGGCACTTGAAATTTACAGAGGACGGGCGTTTTCTCTATATCATCAGCGAGATGAAGAACTGTATTGATGTATTTGAGTATCATGAGGAAGATAATGTTCCGTATTTTGACCCAATTCAGACGATTCCTACATCGGACAAGTTCGAATTTAAGGGCGTGGCGGCAAGCGCCCTCAATATCTCTGATGACGGCAGGTATATTCTGGCATCGACAGCAGGAGATAACTGTGTCTCACTGTTTCAGATTAACCAGCAGACAGGCGAGCTGACGCGTCTGTTTTATCTGCCGACAAGCGGAGAGTATCCCAAAGATGCGGCGCTGTTTCCAGATAACAGGCATCTGGTGAGCCTGAATCATGAGTCGAACACAATGACCTTCTTCCGTGTGGACTACGAACACAATTATATGGTCATGAACGGCAAAGAGCTTGAGATTAATCAAGCAAACTGCATTATTTTCCATGAGCTTCCTTAATGAAAAGCTTCGTGTATCAACATGTATAAACAAAAAGAATGAGGGCATCGCTGCGTTGCCCTCATTCTTTTTGTCAGGAATAAAACTGTTGGATTTTGTCGACTCTGGCTGTCATATTCTGTAGCAGCATATCCAATACCGTAATTGCTGTCATAGCCTCCACTACAACCACAGCTCTCGGCACAATAACCGGGTCGTGCCTGCCCTTAATCTGAATCGTAAGTTCCTCCCCGTCTCTGTTTACCGTTTCCTGTTGCTGGAAAATAGATGGTGTCGGCTTGAAATAGGCTCTCAGCACAAGTTCAGAGCCGTCACTGATGCCCCCTAAAACGCCTCCTGCGTGGTTGGTAGCTTTGGTTACGGCAGTGCCGTTCATACGGAAACTGTCATTGTTTACAGAGCCGTTTGCAGAAGCAGCCCGAATGCCGTCACCGATTTCAAAGGCTTTGACAGCACCGATCGACAGGATTGCTTTTGCAAGATTGGCGTCCAGCTTCTCAAATACAGGCTCTCCTATCCCAGCAGGCAGATTTTCGACACGGCAGGCAACAACACCGCCAGCGGAATCCAATCGCTCCATACATTCCTCGAGATATTTTTCCGCTTTGGCAGAAGCTTCCTTGTCCGGCATTCCTGTCGGATTCCTTCTTGCCTCCTCCAGATCAAGCTGGTCTATGGGGCGCTGCGGGTCTGGAAGCCCGATGGCGCCGATTGCCTGCGTGTAGGCAGTGACAGTGATGCCAAGCGCTGCCAGCAGCTTTGAGGCGATGGCGCCTGCCGCGACACGCCCGATTGTCTCGCGTCCGGAGGAGCGCCCGCCGCCGCGGTAGTCCCGAAAACCATATTTCTGGTCAAAGGTGTAGTCTGCGTGCCCGGGGCGGTAGTAGGAGGCAATCTCACTGTAGTCTGCCGACCGTTGCGATGTATTGCGCACAAGCATGGATATGGGTGTTCCAGTTGTTTTGCCCTCAAAAATACCAGACAAAATTTCGACACTGTCCGCCTCCTTTCGCTGCGTAGCATAGCGCGACGCGCCGGGCTTTCTCCTGTCGAGATAGGTCTGAATGTCCGCCTCGTTCAATGAAAGACCTGCGGGACAGCCATCGACGACAACGCCGATACCCGAACCGTGGGACTCTCCCCAAGTGGTGATTTTAAATATATTTCCGAATGTAGATCCTGACATGATGCTGTTCTCCTTTTTTATTAGCGTATTTGTTGGACATTGTGCATAATCACTATTTTTGCATGTACTCTAAGATATTATAATTGTAATTCCTATAAAAATCAAGAAATAGCAGAATAGCAGTTTATTTAATAACAGATTATTTTTAAAAAATTTTACTTGATTTATGTAATATAATGATGCAAAATAAAAAATAGTGTGTTATGATTAAATTGTATAATTATGTATTGTGCAGAATACATTTGTCATATGGACAGGACTTCACGACAAATTGGAGATGGGACATGATGAAAAAGACATGGAAAGATAATCTGGCAGCAAGAATGAAACAGCAGGTTAAACGGCATAAGCGGCTGAAAAAGCCGATTACAATGGTTATGCTTCTCGTTACTTTATTCTATAACATAGGTGTTTATATAGAATACAATACGAAGCGTTTTGCAAGTGTTTTGGTTATTTTAATATTTTTTGTGGTCAGCAGCAGTTTTTCCTTCCTGCCAGCATTGGAGCGTATCGAGACGGCATATGAATCAGAATGGGCAGAGATACAGGATAGCTACGAATATGTTCCGACAATGTTCCATATCTCAGAGGACGCACTGGATGATAATGATGTACTGGCAGGGTATGACAACGAAGAACTCGACGTGTCAGCCGAGGATATTGACCAGTATTCACTGGACGATATCTTGGAGGCAAACGAGGTTCGCAAGGGAACACGCCGTGCAGAGTCTGCCAAGACTGCCCGCCTGTCAAAAGATGACTGGCAGTTGGTGCTGGTAAACAAGCAGCATCCAGTGCCGGAGGATTATACCTTTACACTGGGAAAAATTAAGGGGTCCATGAAATGTGACGAGCGGATTATTGACGATCTGATGGACATGATGCAGGCTGCAAAGAAGGACGGCATCAAATTAGTCGTCTGTTCTCCTTACAGGGATTACAACCGTCAGACAGTGCTTTTTAACCGGAAAATTGACTACTATATGGAAAAGGGACATTCTTATATGGAGGCATACAAGTTTGCCTCCATGACTGTGACTGTTCCCGGTGCGAGCGAGCATCAGATTGGGCTGGCTTTGGATATTGTATGTACGACCTACGCGGGACTAGAGATCGGATTTGGCGAGACGGCAGCAGGAAAGTGGCTCAAAGAGCATTGTGATGAATATGGCTTTATTCTTCGGTATCCAGAGGGAAAAGAATATATTACAGGCATTCAGTATGAGCCATGGCATTTTCGCTATGTGGGGAAGGAGGCCGCTTCTCAGATTATGGACCGCGGCATCACACTAGAAGAGTTTCTTGAGGAGTTGGAATAGATGTATAAAATATTAAAACAAGAGGGGCGCGCCAAGCGCGCAGAAGTGACAACCGTTCATGGCACGATTCAGACGCCGGTGTTTATGAATGTAGGCACCGTGGCGGCAATCAAAGGTGCGGTATCGACAGCAGACTTAGAGGAAATTGGCACACAGGTGGAGTTGTCAAACACATACCATCTCCATGTCAGAACGGGCGATGAAGCGATTAAGAAATTAGGCGGACTGCACAAGTTTATGTCATGGAACAAACCGATTTTGACAGACTCCGGCGGATTTCAGGTGTTTTCGCTCGCCGGACTTCGCAAAATTAAAGAGGAGGGTGTCTGTTTTCATTCGCATATAGACGGCAGAAAAATTTTTATGGGACCGGAGGAGAGTATGCGGATCCAGTCCAATCTTGCCTCCACGATCGCGATGGCATTTGACGAGTGCCCGCCCAGCAAGGCAGACAGACAGTATGTCGAAAATTCTGTCGCGCGCACAACGCGCTGGCTTGTGCGGTGTCAGGTAGAGATGCAGCGGCTGAATGCACAGGAGGATACCATCAATAAAAATCAGATGTTATTTGGAATTAATCAGGGGGCAGTCTATGCAGACCTTCGAATCGACCATGCAAAGCGGATTTCAGAGCTGGATTTAGATGGTTATGCAGTCGGCGGGCTGGCTGTCGGAGAGACACATGAAGAGATGTATTATATTTTGGAGGAGACGGTTCCGTATCTGCCGAAAGACAAGCCGACTTATCTGATGGGCGTAGGAACCCCCGCAAATATTCTGGAAGGCGTAGAGCGCGGCATTGACTTTTTTGACTGTGTGTATCCCACCAGAAACGGACGTCATGGACATTTATACACAAACCAAGGCAAAATCAATCTGTTTAATGCCAAGTATGAACTGGATACCAGACCGATTGAGGAGGGATGTGGCTGTCCTGCGTGCCGCAGATATTCGAGAGCCTATATCCGCCATCTGTTAAAGGCGAAAGAAATGCTTGGCTTGCGGCTCTGCGTACTGCACAATCTGTATTTTTATAATACCATGATGACCGAGATTCGGGATGCGCTTGATGCGGGGGAGTTTGCCGCATACAAGAAGCGCAAACTGGAAGGCATGGCGGCGAATACAGCTTTATAAATATTTTACTTGAAGTATTGGAAAATATTGTGTATGATATATACTATGTGTTTGACTGTTTACAGACAGCGCCAAACGGCAATATAGGAGGAATAATTGAAGATGAATTTATTGTTGGCAGAAGCAGATGCAGCGGCGGCTGGACAAGGGGCTGCAAGTATGATATCACTGGTTGTCATGGTGGTATTCTGGTTTGGAATCATGTATTTTCTGATGATTCGTCCTCAGAGAAAAGAGCAGAAAAAGAAGGCTGCTCTGGTCAATTCAGTGGAGGTAGGCGACAGTATCTTGACTACCAGCGGTTTTTACGGCATTGTGATTGATGTCACAGACGAGGATGTGATTGTAGAGTTCGGCAACAACAAGAACTGCCGTATTCCTATGAAAAAAGTGGCAATCGAGCAGGTTGAGAAGCCAGACAGCGAATAATACGAGCTTAAAAGGTCTCCTGAGTGAATCAGGGGATTTTTTATCATGAAACAGATTATTTTGACAGATTTTGTAGAGAAATGTACAGAGGTCTGGCTGTTGCATGGAGGGTTGTATGGAAACAGTTGATGGGCAGATTTTACTTTTTATTCAGGAACATATACGAAATGCAGTGGGTGATGTATTTTTTGGAGGAATCACACATTTGGGCGATGCAGGCATCTTCTGGATTGTGCTGACGCTCGTGCTGCTGTGCTTTAAGCAGACAAGGAGAGCTGGCATCTTTTCAGCGAGTGCCCTGCTTGGCTCTCTGATTATCAATAATATGCTCTTAAAAAATCTGATTGGCAGAGTCCGTCCCTATGAGGTGGTGACAGGGCTGCAATGCATCGTTGCCCCCGCGGTGGACGCGTCCTTTCCATCAGGACATACGGGCGCCAGCTTTGCCTCCGCGGTATCAATGTATGGAGAACTGCCAAAAAAATATGCCGTGTTCCTGATCATACTGGCAGCGCTGATTGCCTTTTCCAGACTGTATGTCGGGATTCATTATCCGACAGATGTGCTGGGCGGTCTGGTGACAGGTGTTGCTATAGGGCTGCTTGCCAGTAAGCTTGGAAATAAAATTATTGGGTTTATTTTCCCACAATAGTTCTCCGCACTTTGAAGTTGCGCGAAACAGAAAAATAGCACATATGGATTGGTGGTAGTTTGTCGGGAAATAGACTATACTAATCATGCGGCGCGGCGCAGAAATAGGAAAGGAGAATATTTTATGAGCTTTGGAAAAAATCTACAGTTTTTAAGACATCTGAGAGGAAATATGACACAGGAGGAGTTGGCTGAAAAAATGAATATCAGCCGTCAGACTGTATCGAAATGGGAGTTGGAGACCGCGCAGCCCGAAATGGACAAGGCGATTGAGCTTTGCAATCTTTTTCAATGCACGCTGGACAACTTGTTTCGCGAGGATATGGTGGTTTGCGGCGAAGCGTATTCCAATCTGCGTGTCGAGACTGTCCCCGCTTTCCGCTATATAAAACACGCCGTTATAAGCTCTGTCCCGGAGGGGGACGCAATTGACAGAGTATTTTCCATTGCCCGCAGCTGCGGTGTAGAGAAGCCTCGTGTCATCGGCTGGGACTTTCCAAAGGTGTCACAGGAGCAGATTAATGTTTTCAATATGCACGGTTATGAAGCGGCATGGATACTTCCCGACGGGGTTGTTCCTCCTGACATTGAAATACATGAGCAGGCAGCGCACAAATATGCGGCAATACACATTGAAAAGCCCTTTGAAAATCCTTTTGTAACCATTCCCAACGCCTACAAAACACTTATGGAGTATATGCGCGTAAATGGTCTGGAACACACGGAAAAGGATGTTATTCCCTGCTTTGAAACGGACGGGGAGAGTATGGACGTTTATATTGCTTGTAAGTAGCGCATTCAGCGTAACATAACCGCTTGCTTTTGCTGTTTTTTTCTGTTATAATTCATATTCAGAAGTTCAGTAAATTTAGCAGGGTAAAGAGACTATGGGAGATTGAAACTGTAGTCTCTTTTTTGAGAGGAAACAGTTATGAATGAATACAAATGGAAAAGTCATATCACTCGATTTTTGTCTGCACAGACAATATCGTTACTTGGTTCATCGATTGTCCAGTATGCAATTATATGGTATATCACACTGACGACTTCCTCTGGAAAAATGATAACGCTTTCCACTTTATGCGGATTCTTACCGCAGATATTGATTTCTTTCTTTGCAGGTGTGTGGATTGACCGTTACAACCGCAAGAAAATTGTAATCATAACAGACTGTCTTATCGCAATTGCTACATTGATATTAGCGTTGTCTTTCCTCAGTGGGCATAAAAATATTTGGCTGCTTTTTATTGTTTTGGCAATTCGGTCTGCTGGCACAGGAGTACAAACTCCCGCAGTCAATGCAATGATTCCGCAAATAGTCCCCACAGGATACTTGATGAAAATAAATGGTATTCACAGTACGTTGTCGTCAATTATGATGTTTGTTTCCCCTGCCATCAGCGGGGCTGTTTTATCCATAGCAACATTGGAAGAAACACTGTTTATTGATGTTCTGACTGCTTTGGTGGGAATGGGCATAACTGCTACGGTTCCTATCGCATCTCTGAAATTAGAACATAGCATAACAAAATCCCATGCTGCAAAAATTAGAGAGGGGATTGCCTACCTCAAACATCATAACTTTATCAGGAATCTATTAATCTATCAATTACTTATTTTGTTTTTAATTAGCGCCTCTGCATTTCTAACTCCGCTTATGGTAAGCCGTACTTTTGGAACGGAAATCTGGCGTTTGACGATGAGTGAAATGACGTATAGTCTTGGAATGATTATTGGGGGAGTGATCATTACATCATGGGGTGGATTTAAGAAAAAATTGAACACTACGTTGGCAGCAGGAGGATTTTATGGCATCTTAATGATAAGTCTGGGAATGGCACCTGCATTTGTAGTCTATCTGATCTGTAATATGCTAATAGGCGTTACTTCTCCCTGTTATAATACGCCCATCACGGTATCTATTCAGGAGAATGTCGAAGCAGAATTGCAAGGTCGTATATTTAGTTTTATGCAAATTACCTCTTCATGTGCATTACCCTTGGGCATGCTGTTTTACGGACCACTTGCTGATATTACGAACATTCAAAATCTTTTTATTATTTCAGGAAGTTTGGTTTTTGGCATATCAACAGTTGTATATATACTATCAAGATCCCAATCATAGTTTTCAAAATCTATAAAAATGTTAAACTTTTTATAGATTTTGAAAACTTTTTTTCGGTGTCAGGACAATATATACATGCAAGGGCAAATCTTTGCAAGTTGGCGAGTCGATAAATCAACTTGAAAAAAGAAGGAGGGACGGCTGCGATGAATCATGACGAATTTGAGCGGTTTGTCCTGAAGTTTGGAAAAGACATTCTGCAATTTTGCCGAATGACGGCTGGAAATGCGGAAAATGGGGACGAACTGTATCAGGACACGATGCTCAAGCTGCTAGAGAAAAAGAAAAGACTGGACTCCATGCAGAATACAAAGAGTTACGCTTTATCCACTTCAATTTATTTATGGAAAAATAAGAAGAAAAAATATGCAAACAGAATGAGGCTGGTTCCGATTGACAGCATGGATGAGATGTCTGATGAGGGACATGAAGTTTCTGGTCATGACAATGAAGTATCACCGGAACACATTGTATTGCAGCAAAGTGAGGTGGATATGATTCAGGGATTTGTGGCATCTCTGCCTGAAAAGTACAGAATTCCAATCTATTTGTATTATTCAGCAGATATGCAGATCAATGAGGTATCTAAGATTCTTGGACTGCCGGAAGGAACCGTCAAAAGCCGAATGCGGAAAGCAAAGCAACAGTTAAAGGAAAAATTGGAGGCGATAGGATATGACAGATGAAAAATTGGATCAAATCTTAAAGCAGGCCCTTGCTCCTGAAATAAGTGACGCGGAAATTCAGATACATAGAAGGAGGAAGGATAAAATGAAGATATTTGGCAAACTAGGAAGAGGTGTGGCTGCGGCAGTGGCTGCGGCGGTTATTGGAACCCTTGGAATGGGATATTTGAATCCGGCGCTGGCAGCAAAGCTTCCGCTGATTGGAAATATTTTTGAGAAGGTTGAGGAGGATGCTATATATTCTGGTGACTATACGGATAAGAAAATTGTCCTGACAAATGAGGATCCTGCGGGAAATTTGAATACTTCAGATTATACTGTATCGGATCAAGGTATCACACTGACAGCATCAGAAGTTTATTGTGATGGATATTCTATATTTCTCACAGTAAATATTGAATCGGAAGATGCAGATTTTACGCACATTCCTAGACATTACACCGGCATGAATGCTGCTGATAACCGAACAGCCGCAGGATTTTATATAGACGGAACATGGAGCGTGAATGGAACTTCCCCAGAATGGATCGAAAATACGTTTGATGGCGAGGTGATTGACAGCCATACATTTGCAGGTATGCTGAAGATAGATTTAGCAAAGAAATATACAGGTAGCGGCGAACTGAACTTCAATGTAACTGGTCTTGGCTATGATGATGACAGAATGCTTGATGCCGAGGAAATAACGGCATCTCACTGGACAGACGGCAGTTGGAACATCGCTATTCCATTTGAGGTAAACGCAACAGATGTAAAAACAATTGAAGTGGGTGAGAAAGAGGGGAATATTACACTTGAAGATGTCGTGGTATCTCCGTATCAGGTAATTGTTCACGCGGCGACACCGGGAGAACAGAGAGAACTGACAGACGACAGGAGGGAAAAACTGCTTTCAAAAGATCCCGATATGACAGATGCAGAGATGTTTGAACTGCTTGGGTGGTCTTATGAGCCCTGTTACACAATCTGCTTTGATCAGAATATGGAAAGGCTTTACCCAGATACAGAAATGGCAGGCAGAGCTGGATTTGCGGTTCAGGGGAAAGAGATAAAAACATTGTATGTCTTTATATTTGACAATTTTGATGACTGGACACAGATGGAGCAGGAAGGAATGAGCAGCAGCGTTGCAGACAGCGCTGTCATTTCAAAGGAAATTCATGTAGAGTAAGCGGGCAAAATTTTTAAAGCAGTCTATGATACTGAAAAGAATGAAATAGTAAGGCAGGAAAGCGTTTGTTGGAAGCAAAACAATGAACGCTTTTCTTAGGTTGCGATCAAAACAAATTGGTGTTAGTATATAAGTGGAACAGTCTGAACACCAGAACGCCTGCGGATACAGATCTGACAATGGAAGAAGCGGCGGAAGCCGGAAAGGATATACAACATGATTACGAACATGGTAGCAGAAAAAGATGGTTATTGGATACGGTTGGCAAAAGCAGAGGATATAACAAATTACTATGAACAGAATTATTGCCCATTAGATAAGGAAGTGGCACGCTTAACAGGTTGTAAAGAAGAATTTACGAAAGAAGAAATAACTTCCTTTTTTCTAAAATCCATTGGTGAAGATGACAGATATTTCTTTTTGATCATAGCACCAGACGGGAAAATTATCGGTGAAAGTGTAATCAACGAAATTGATTGGGATTTGCGCTGTGCTAATTTCCGCATTGGTCTTTACCACATGACTGAGCGCGGAAAAGGGATTGGCACTTGGGCAACGGAAGTAACCCGTGATTTTGCATTTGAAGAATTAAAACTACATCGTTTAGCGCTGGATGTATATTCGTTTAATCCAAGCGCAGAAAAAGTATATTTAAAAGCTGGTTTTAAGCGGGAAGGTGTTTTGAGAGATGCTATTATGGACGGTGATAAGTATGCAGATGATATCTTGATGTCAATTTTAGAAGATGAGTGGAGAGCGTTAAAAACCAATCGGAATACGGAGGGTGATCTGCAATGACAAAACAAATAGAAAATTACATAGCGGAAAATTTAACGGATAGAGCGCAGCAAACGGCACTGGAGTTTACGAATTATTTAAGGGCGAATGAATTGGAAATAGTGAAAGATCAGGGGTATTGGAAAGACAAAATCTATTATCTGATAAAATTTAGGAATGAGTGTGTATGTTTTATTGCGATTAAAGACCCCGATGAACCGAAAAATCTATGGACGGTATGGTCTGACGACAGCAAAGCATACGAAGCTTCTGATGTGGAAGAAGAGATAAAGAATATTGCTTGGAACTATGTAGATCACTGCGGCAAATGCGGTTCATGCGGAGGTGGCAAACACAAAGTAGTGTTTGGAAAGCACTTTGACAGCGTGTGTGGCTGTACTTTCCGAGTTGATAATCCGACGGCATTCGACCTGCCTTTTTTGAAAAAGATGGTTGAGCTGCGGAAAAACGAAATATTGAACAATGTTCAAAATGCAACGATATGTTAAATACGAGGAGGAACAGCATATGCAGAAGTTATTCTTAGCGTCCTTGTTTAAGGATGTGTATCAATTATTTGTAGATTTTGCGCATGAAAATCTTGAAGGTAAGACAGTGACATTTATTCCAACAGCGGCATTGCCAGACAAATTAGATTTTCATGTAAAATATAGTATGGAATTATTATCAAACATGGGGCTGACCGTTGATGAATTGGAAATTTCTACAGCCGCTCATTCAGATATCGTAAACAAATTAGAAAAGAATGATTACATTTATGTAACTGGCGGAAATACGTTCTTTCTACTGCAAGAAATGAACAGGTCCGGTGCAGGAAATCTGATAAAAGCACAAATCAATGCAGGAAAACTATTTATAGGAGAATCCGCTGGTGCGATTTTGCTGGCACCAGATATCGAGTATTCAATAGATACAGATAATCCTCTTGCAGCACCGCAGTTAAAAACATTTGAGGCATTGAACATGATAGATTTTTATCCTGTACCACACTATAAGAATGAACCATTAAAGGAGGCCGTGGATACTGTAATTTCAAAGTATGGCGATAAATTGCCGCTTGAGCCATTCAGCAATTCACAAGCTATCCTTGTTACAGGGAAAGAACGGCAAATAGTTACACAAAAAGAGTAAAATCACAAAGACGGGAAACAGATGATTTTTGGGAGCCATTATAAAGATTTTGGCTTGACCTTGCCCCTAGGGCATAGCCTATGCTATATGTGAAGTAAATTTTACAAAGGCATAGCAATGCCCCAATAGAGGCAGGAGAACTTTTATGAAAATTTTAAGGAAGCTTATTCAATTACACAAATTTCTATTTGTGACAGCGGTGTTGTTCACATTTCTGTCTGTGATTCTGAATTTGTGCTGGAACAAATTTTTGGCACAATTGTTAGACGTTCTTGAAAACACAAATCTTTTTTATTCAGCGCATGAAATGAAACTATTTTTGGCAGTCGGCGTATTGATTATTCTGATGCACACCATAAGCGAGTATGTATCGCTGTATCTATCCGCCTATACGTGCGAAACTTTTGCGCATGAAATGCGAATGGGGTATGCTAGAGCCTATTTACAAAGTGACATTCAAACACTCTCAGGGCTTAATGTCGGTGAAGAGCAGTCTGCTATGCAAAATGAGTTAAAAGAAATCTCAGATTATATGAGTGAAAATCTTTTTTCGTTGATGAGGCAGTTTGGCACATTTGTGCTCACTGTTCTATTTCTGCTATGTCAAAACTATAAATTGACTATGATATCCATATTTCCAGTGCTTCCGCTGATTCTTTATTGTTCCTTTTCGAGCAGGATTATTAAAAATTATACACAGCAATGCCAGAACAGCAGGAAAAAAATCAATGGGTTTGCGGACATGATTTTGGAATTGTTTCCGATCATTCAAATTTATGGCGCATATGAACTGATTCGGGGTGCGATGGAGGAAAATCTTTCGGAATGGGGCGCTTCGAATATTAAGAAAGAGCAGATTTCAGCCAGACTGATGTCGCTTTCAGGCGTGCTTTCTTTTGTACCGCTGTTGTTATTGCTTGGATTTGGCGGCTTTATGGTGATAAATGAAACAATAAGCATGGGAACTTTTTACATATTTATCAATTTATCGGGAAATGTTTCAGGTTTCTTACAGAATATGCCGGGAAGTTATGCAGCTTTTCGGCGGTTTCGTGCATCTGTTGACAGATTAGAGGAAAAGATATGGTTCAATACGCAGTTTATTTAGAGAATATTTGTTTTTCATATGAGAAGCATGTGGTAATAAAAAATTTGTCGCTCAGGGCAAAGCCCGGTGAGCATATCGGAATTGTCGGGGACAGCGGATGTGGTAAGAGCACGTTATTGAAAATCCTTGCTGGTCTATATACGCCTGATCATGGAACGGCTGTCATAGCAGGCGAGCATTTGCCAGAAAATATCAGAAAGCAAGTAGCACTTGTTATGCAGAATAACAGCCTTTTTCCGCTGTCTATAAGAGATAATATCACTTGCGGCCATGATATTTCAGATGAGACGGTATGGGCGGCCTGCCAAAATGCAAGCCTCGCAAACTGGATTGAAAAGCTTCCGAATGGGTTGGATACAAAGGTGGGCGAACGGGGAAATCAAGTGTCAGGCGGGCAGGCGCAGAGAATCCAGATCGCCAGAGCACTGTGCAAAGATGCGCCCGTCATCTTGCTAGATGAGCCGGTCTCCGCGCTAGATCAGGATACTGGACAATCCGTTTTGACTGCCTTATGCAAACTGACGGAGGGCAGAACCGTGATTCATGTTACCCATCATCAAGAGACGCTGGACGATAGTTATACTATTTACCGTATGGAAGGAGGAACAATGCGTGGGTGCACTTAGAGAGTTGGTCAAAAGAATGGGACTTTGGCGCAAATACATCGTTTTACTTCTGTTGCGCTCCCCGTTTGATGCTTTTAGGACATGGCTGTTGGCAAACTTGATGAAATCAATTTTCAGATGTCTGGAATCGTATCATTCCGGCGCACTTTGGAAACTATGTGTCGTGTATGGCTTGCTATGTGCGTTGCTTTTTGTTTATAATGGAATAGTATGGGCGAAATACGCGGCATTTTCTGCAAAAGTAGAAAGCTGCCTTCAAAAAAAGATGTTTGATCAAATTTTAAGTCTGCCACTAGAGCGGATAGACGCTCGTCTTAGCGGTGAATGGATTACAAGATTAAACAGTGATATACAGGCAGCTTTTACAATGATGAACGGTCCGCTGAATATTCCCCATCTGGTAGTCGCTGTCATCAATACAATGTTGTCCTGCCTTTTGATGCGAAAGAGCAGTTTGCTTTTTCTGGGAATAACATGGATATTTGCGATTCCTCAATTCGTGCTAAATGATAAACTCGTGTTGAAAGCTATCCCCAAATTAAAAGAAGAAGCGCAGACTGCCATGGCTGAGAATACTTCCGCAATCAAGCCGCTGATTACAGACGCAGATACCATTCTGTTATATGATGCCCAAGCGCTGATGATGCATCACTGTGCAGAAACCAGCAGCAGGTTCATGAAAATCAATATGAAAATGCATGTGCGAAAAGCTCTGAGCGATATGAGTATGCGTTTATTCGGGATTGGGGGATATCTTGTGCTTCTGTTCTTGGGATACAGCTTTATTCATAGTGGAACGATGGCGTTCTCGGACGTCGTTTACTGCTTCCAAATCAGAGGTTCTATTTTATCGGGAATGTTCATGCTCATCGCTTGTCTAAACAACATAAAAACAAATTCAGTTTGCGTAAAAAGAATAAATGATACCTTGCAAGAATAGGAGAAGCTTATGAAAAATGACCTTATGCTGATTGGCGAAATCGCAGAATTTTTTGGAATTTCCAGAAAAGCAATACGTTTATATGAGAAGAAGGGTATTATTAAGCCAGTAAAAGTAGACGCGGTCAACGGATATCGCTATTATTCGGCGGAACAAGTGCAGCAGCTCAATGCGTTGCTGGAGTTAAAAGCGTTGGGATTTTCTCTCGACGAAATCAAAATGATTCTTGACGGGAAAACGGCGAAAACGCCACTGCTTGAAATGCTTGAAAAGAAGCGGCAGGCATGGCAGGAAACCATGAATGCCGCCAGATACAAAGAGGAGTGTCTCAGCGAGATGATTAAAAATCTGCAAGTTTCACAAGCGGCACAAAAGATGACTGAAATGACGGAGGAAGAGCGGGCGTGGCTGTTGGTAAAGATGGTATGTCTTGAGGATATCAGAGCGCAGAAAATTTTAAGTGAGGCGTTGTGGTTATAATTGTGTATGATGTCAAAGGTTCAAAATTAATTCGGATTATCGAAGGAGAGAGAAACAAATGAAATGTACTGTTACGTATGACTGCTGGCAAATGGAATGCTGTGGTACACCATTTTCTGTAGGCGATACAGTGAAATGGTTTGTCAAGGCCTATGATACTGTAGAACGAGAACGATCAGATATCTTGAGTGATAGTCTCAAGACATATTTTGACAATTGGAAAACAGACTATGATTATGACGCGCACAGCTCAGACTGGAAGGACATTCTTGTTTTGGAAGGAAAAGTTGAAACAATAAAAATATTGTACCATAAATATGTGCCATCTGTAGAGAATCCTCTTATACAAATTCCTGTCAGCGGAGAAACTGTTGAGGTTGAGTACGTCGAGGGATTTGAAAAGAAGCTTTATGATATGATGCCAAGTGCATATATTGTTGCGCTGAGTGAATGTACAATATCAAGGACGAATGTATAAAGATAAATACCTTCGAAGTTTTTTGTGGTTCCTGTTGAAATTTTTTGTCGAATGTAATATGATTGAGTATGTGTATATTTATTCAAAGATTGGAATACATCAATAGCGTTCCATATAAGGAAAAGGAGACAGAGAGCATGAATTTGAATATTGTTTGTATACCCGGTGATGGAATTGGACCGGAAATCGTTGCAGAAGCGAGAAAAGTACTAGATCAAGTCGCTTTAAAATATGGTCACAACATTTCTTATAAAGATATTTTGATGGGAGGAGCATCAATTGATGCCTGCGGAGAACCGCTCACAGACGATGCGATTGCCACGGCAAAGGCAGCAGATGCCGTCTTGATGGGCTCGATTGGCGGCAATACCTCCACCTCCCCTTGGTACAAGCTGCCGCCGCATTTAAGGCCAGAGGCAGGACTTCTGAAGCTGAGAAAGTCCTTGAATCTGTTTGCGAACCTGAGACCAGCCTATTTATATGAGGAGTTAAAGGAAGCATGCCCGCTGCGGGAGGATATCATTGGCAGCGGATTTGATATGATGATTATGCGTGAGCTTACAGGCGGTCTCTATTTTGGAGAGCGCAGCACCAAGGAAGTGGACGGTGTCGTCACAGCAGTTGACACCCTTACATACACTGAAAACGAAATCAGGCGCATTGCAGTCAAGGGCTTTGAGATCGCGATGAAGCGCCGCAAGAAAGTCACCAGCGTTGACAAGGCAAATGTGCTGGATTCTTCCCGACTGTGGAGAAAGGTGGTCGAGGAGGTCGCAAAGGATTATCCAGAGGTTACATTGGAGCATATGCTTGTCGATAACTGTGCAATGCAGCTTGTGAAGGACCCGAAGCAGTTCGATGTCATTCTCACAGAGAACATGTTTGGCGATATTCTTTCCGATGAGGCAAGCATGGTGACAGGCTCCATCGGAATGCTGTCCTCTGCAAGTTTAAATGATACGAAGTTTGGACTCTATGAGCCGAGCGGCGGTTCTGCACCCGACATCGCAGGGAAGGGCATTGCGAATCCGATTGCGACAATTTTGAGTGCGGCGATGATGCTCCGCTACTCGTTTGATTTGGATCAGGAAGCGGATGCGATTGAGGCAGCAGTGAAAAAAGTGCTTGAGGACGGCTACCGCACGATTGATATTATGCCGCAGGAGGAGAGCAGGCGCGCAGACGTAAAGCAGGTTGGAACAGCGCAGATGGGAGATTTGATCGCAAGGGGGATTCAATGATGAAAAGTGATAATGTGAAAAAAGGAATGCAGCAGGCACCGCACAGGAGTTTGTTCAATGCACTGGGATTTACAGAAGAAGAAATGCAGAAGCCTATGGTTGGTATCGTTAGTTCGTACAATGAGATTGTACCGGGGCACATGAATCTGGATAAGATCGTCAATGCAGTCAAACTCGGCGTGGCAGAGGCAGGCGGTGTGCCGGTGGTCTTTCCGGCGATTGCAGTCTGTGACGGGATTGCGATGGGGCATATTGGCATGAAATATTCCCTTGTCACGAGAGATTTGATTGCAGATTCTACAGAGTGCATGGCATTGGCACATCAATTCGATGCGCTGGTTATGGTGCCAAACTGTGACAAAAATGTGCCGGGGCTTCTCATGGCGGCAGCGCGCATCAATGTGCCGACGGTGTTTGTATCAGGCGGCCCGATGCTTGCAGGCCATGTGAAGGGACAGAAGCGCAGCCTTTCCTCCATGTTTGAGGCAGTGGGCTCGTATGCAGCGGGCACCATGACCGCGGAAGATGTCTGTGAGTTTGAGCAGAAAGCATGTCCGACATGTGGTTCCTGCTCCGGCATGTACACAGCAAATTCCATGAACTGCCTGACAGAAGCGCTTGGCATGGGCTTACAGGGAAATGGAACGATTCCAGCGGTGTATTCAGAGAGAATCAAACTGGCTAAGCATGCGGGAATGGCAGTGATGGAACTGCTTCGCAAGAATATCTGTCCGCGCGATATCATGACAAAAGAGGCAGTGATCAATGCGCTTACGGTTGATATGGCACTCGGCTGTTCCACAAACTCAATGCTCCATCTGCCTGCGATCGCACATGAGATTGGGTTTGATTTCGATATTTCCTACGCAAATGAGATCAGCGCTAAGACACCGAATCTCTGCCATCTTGCGCCGGCAGGCCCTACCTATATGGAGGACTTGAACGAGGCGGGCGGCGTGTACGCTGTGATGAATGAGCTGTCAGAACTGGGGCTTTTAAATGAGCGTTGTATGACTGTGACAGGAAAGACAATCGGTGAGAATATAAAGGGTGTTCAGAACAAAAATCCTGAGGTGATCAGACCACTTGACAATCCATATAGTAAGACAGGCGGACTTGCTGTGCTGAAAGGAAACCTTGCGCCTGACGGAAGCGTGGTCAAGCGCTCCGCAGTTGCACCGGAGATGCTTGTGCACGAAGGACCTGCACGCGTCTTTGAGTGTGAGGAGGACGCGATTGATGCCATCAAGGGCGGCAAGATTGTTGCAGGTGATGTCGTGGTGATTCGCTATGAAGGTCCTAAGGGTGGACCCGGTATGCGTGAGATGCTCAATCCTACATCGGCGATTGCCGGAATGGGGCTTGGCTCTACAGTGGCGTTGATCACAGACGGCCGTTTCTCCGGCGCATCGCGCGGGGCTTCGATCGGACATGTGTCACCTGAGGCGGCTGTGTGTGGACCGATCGCACTGGTTGAGGAGGGCGATATCATTTCCATCAACATCACAGAGTGTACATTAAATGTAAACGTTTCGGACGAGGAGATGGCAAAACGCCGTGCGAACTGGCAGCCGAGAGAGCCGAAGATCACGACAGGGTATCTTGCAAGATACCGTGAGCTTGTCACAAGCGGCAATCGGGGCGCCATACTGGAAATTCCGAGGAAATAAAAGGAGAATTATACTATGCAGTTAACAGGTTCACAGATTGTTATTGAATGTTTGAAGGAGCAGGGAGTTGATACCGTATTTGGTTATCCCGGTGGTTCTATCTTAAATATTTATGATGAATTGTATAAACACAGCGATGAGATCACGCATATTCTAACATCGCACGAGCAGGGAGCATCTCATGCGGCGGACGGCTACGCACGTGCCACAGGCAAAGTAGGGGTCTGTCTTGCGACAAGCGGTCCGGGCGCTACCAATCTGGTCACAGGTATCGCTACAGCCTATATGGATTCTGTACCGATGGTTGCTATCACTGCAAACGTTACATTGCCGCTGCTCGGAAAGGATTCCTTTCAGGAGGTTGACATCGCGGGCGTGACAATGCCAATCACAAAGCATGGATATATCGTGAAAGATGTCACAACGCTTGCCGATACGATCAGAAAAGCGTTTAAGATTGCAAAATCGGGGAGACCGGGGCCCGTTTTGGTTGATATCACAAAAGATGCTACTGCGAACAAGTGTGAGTTTATCCCAGAAAAGCCGGAGTCGCCAGAGTTGGTAAACGCTTACACAGAGAAGGACATTGATGTTGCACTTGACTTGATCAGAACTGCCAAAAAGCCGTATATCTATCTCGGCGGCGGTGCGATTCTGTCCAATGCATCAAGAGAGGTCAAAGAGTTTGCAGAGAAGATACAAGCGCCGGTGTGTGATACGCTGATGGCGAAGGGGGCATTTGATGGAAAGAGTGCGCTCTACACAGGCATGATTGGTATGCATGGCACCAAGACATCAAATTATGGCGTCAGTCAGTGTGATCTGCTGATTGCGCTGGGCGCACGTTTTTCAGACCGCGTAGTGGGCAATCCAAAGAAGTTTGCAGAGAACGCAAAAATCTTACAGATTGATATTGACGCCGCGGAGATCAACAAAAATATCAGGACAGACGCTTCTGTCATTGGCGATTTAAAGACTGTTTTAAAAGAATTAAACAGCAAGCTCGAACAGCAGAAGCATGACGAGTGGATTGCACAGATCAAGGAATTGAAAGAGAAATATCCATTGAGCTATGAATCGGATAAGCTCACCTGCCCTTATGTCATTGAAGAGCTGGACAGAGTGACAGGCGGCAAGGCAATCGTATCGACCGATGTAGGGCAGCATCAGATGTGGGCAGCGCAGTATTACCAATACACAGAGCCGCGGACCTTCCTTTCTTCGGGAGGGCTTGGCACGATGGGTTATGGGCTGGGAGCCTGCATTGGCGCCAAGGTCGGCATGCCGGATAAAATCTGTGTAAATATTGCGGGTGATGGCTGTTTTCGTATGAATATGAATGAACTTGCAACGGCAAGCCGCTATAATATTCCAATCATTCAGATTATTATCAATAATCATGTGCTTGGTATGGTTCGCCAGTGGCAGACATTATTCTATGAGAAGCGGTATTCGCAGACGATACTGACAGATAAGGTTGATTTTGTAAAGGTATCTGAGGGTCTTGGCTGTGAGGCGATACGTGTCACAAAGCGCGAGGAAGTAGGCCCCGCCCTTGAGAAAGCAATTGCACTGCAAAAGCCAGTAGTGATTGAGTGTGTCATTGAGGAGGACGATAAGGTATTTCCGATGGTTCCCGCAGGCGCAGCGATCAGTGAGGCATTTGACGCGGAGGATTTAAAGCAACGCCAGTAATGAACTAATACGATATGAAAAAATTTTTGCTTGGCTTTATCAGAATCATGGGTGTGATGGCAGTGCTCGGCATCGGTGCTGTCATCGCACTGGACCAATATTATCAGAATGTTTTTCCGCTTTTTACGACAATAAACGATGAATATTGTACTGGAATGACTGTCGGAAAAGTGACAGATCTCTTGAACGAGTCCTATGATCTGCACGCGGACAAGATCATGGTGCGCACGCTGAATGGCGTGATGCATGAACTGCCGCTGGATGAATATGGCGTCACGATATCGTACAAACCGGCGGTTGCCGCATACATGAAGCAGTGCAAATCCAAGCCCTTTCAATGGCTGGAGGATTTTCTGGTGAGCTCGCTCCAATTAAGACCTCCCCGAATACAGGATTCGATGGATACAACTGTATATCCCACTTATTATTGTGATACGGCAGTGATGGCTGCAAAGCTGGAAAAAGCAGCGTGGCTAAATGAAAATCTATATCAAGAGAAGAATACAGTCTCCATTGTAAAAAGCACTACAGAGGGCTATATTCTTGTCGATCAAACAAGGGATTTACTGCTAAAGGAGAAAGCAGTCGATTTTGTTTGTGCCGAGATTGTTAATCAATTAACAAATGCGAGCGGGATTCCTTATCAGGACGGATTGATAGATTTGTCAACGCAGGAAAATAAGGAGATTTGTTACAAAAGTGTTCCATATACAGCCAAGATGAAGGACACGCTTGCAAAATGGGAAGGTATCCGCGAATTTCAGGATTTTCAGATGGTCTATGAATTTGGCGGGCGCGAGGAAATCATTGACGAAACGGTGGCCGCTGACTGGATGACACTCGATGCGGAAGGAAGGATTGTGTTTGACGAACAGAACCGTCCGATTCTTGACAAGACGCTCATCAAGGAATATGTGGCATATTTGGCATCTACTTATAATACAGTAGGAATAGAGCGCAGTTTTAAGGCGACGAGAGGTGATCTCGTCAAAGTGCCCGGCGGTGGTTATGGCAATGAGCTTGACGAGGAAGCAGAGTATGCGTTTTTGCTAGATGCGTTTCTCAACAAAAAAAGCGGCACGCGGATTCCGCAATATGTATCCGAGGCATGGGAAAAGGGAGAAAATGATATCGGCGACACCTACATTGAGGTTGACATGGGAAACCAGCATATGTATTATTATGTAGATGGCGAGATGGTACTCGATACCCCGGTGGTTACTGGAAACACATCACGGAAATGGGGAACGCCTGCCAAAGTATGTTTTGTCTATTTTAAACAGAAAAACAGAGTGCTTCGAGGTGCAGACTATGCGACGCCAGTCAAATACTGGATGGCAGTTGACGGTCATATCGGCATTCACGACGCCACATGGCGCAAGGAGTTTGGCGGCACAATTTATGAGACAAACGGTTCCCATGGCTGTATTAATACACCGCTTGAAACGATGACAGAACTGTATGACATGGTAGAGCTTGGCACACCTGTCATTATGTTTTATTAGGTGCCTTACGAACAGTTTCTCATGATAGAACATACTGTGTATCAACATTAATTTTCTATAAAATGTTGTTTATATAGATTTATAGTATACACGCCGCTAGGTATTTGTGAGAGTGTGCGCAGTATAATGAAGAAAACAGGAGGAGTTAAAAATGTCCAGAGTGTACAATTTTTCAGCAGGTCCCGCAGTTTTACCTGAGGAAGTCCTCAAAGAAGCTGCAAATGAAATGTTAGATTATAAAGGAACAGGAATGTCCGTCATGGAGATGAGCCACCGCTCAAAGGCTTATGATACCATTATCAAAGAAGCTGAATCTGATCTGAGAGAGCTTATGAATATTCCAGACAACTATAAAGTATTATTTTTGCAGGGAGGCGCAAGCCAGCAGTTTGCCATGATTCCCATGAATCTCATGAAAAATGGTGTTGCCGACTATATCGTTACAGGGCAGTGGGCGAAGAAAGCTTATCAGGAGGCATGCATGTTTGGCAAGGCAAACAAGATTGCATCGAGTGAGGACCAGACATTCTCTTACATACCAGACTGTTCAGATTTGCCAATCTCTGAGGATGCTGACTATGTGTATATCTGTGAGAACAATACCATTTATGGAACCAAGTTCAAGACACTGCCAAACACAAAGGGAAAAACACTTGTGGCAGATGTGTCCTCATGCTTCCTGTCAGAGCCAGTAGATGTGACAAAATACGGTGTCATCTATGGCGGTGTCCAGAAAAATATCGGACCGGCAGGCGTTGTCATTGTGATTATCAGAGAAGACTTGATCACCGATGATGTTCTTCCCGGAACACCGACCATGTTGAAGTACAAGACGCATTCCGACAATGACTCACTTTACAACACACCGCCTGCATACGGCATTTATATCTGCGGAAAAGTATTTAAATGGCTCAAGAAGCAGGGCGGTCTTGAGAAGATGAAAGCATACAATGAGAAGAAGGCAAAGATTCTCTATGATTTCCTTGACGAGAGCAAGCTCTTTAAGGGAACGGTCAGAAAAGAAGACCGCTCTCTGATGAATGTACCATTTGTGACAGGCAATGAGGAATTGGACGCAAAGTTTGTCAAGGAAGCAAAAGAAGCAGGCTTTGAGAATCTGAAAGGCCACAGAAGTGTTGGCGGTATGCGCGCGAGCATCTACAATGCTATGCCAATCGAGGGTGTAGAGAAGCTTGTGGAGTTTATGAAAAAATTTGAGGAGGAAAACCAATAATGTATCAATATAAATGTCTGAACCCCATCTCCGATATCGGATTATCAAGATTTACAGAAAATTACCAGACGACAGATGATCTCGCACAGGCGGAGGGCGTGCTCGTCAGAAGTGCATCTATGCATGAGATGGAGCTGCCCAAAACACTTCTTGCGGTTGCGAGAGCCGGTGCCGGTGTTAACAATATTCCGCTTGACCGGTGCGCAGAACAGGGCATTGTCGTGTTCAATACACCCGGTGCCAACGCAAACGGCGTCAAAGAGCTGGTGCTGGCTGGAATGCTTCTTGCCTCAAGAGATGTGACAGGAGGAATAGACTGGGTAAAAGCCAATGCGGGTTCAGAGACCGTTGCAAAGGACGCGGAGAAGGAGAAAAAGAACTTTGCCGGCACAGAAATTCAGGGCAAGAAGCTTGGCATCATTGGACTTGGCGCAATCGGTATCCGCGTGGCAAACGCAGCCGTAGCGCTCGGAATGGATGTCTATGGATATGACCCATATCTCTCTGTGGACGCAGCGTTAAAGCTCTCCCGCGAGGTGAAGCATGTCATCAATGTAGATGATATTTACGCGGCGTGTGATTTTATCACGATTCATGTACCGCTGATGGACGCCACAAAAGGAATGATCAATGCTGCTGCCATCGCGAAGATGAAGCCGGGCGTTGTGGTATTAAATTTTGCAAGAGATTTGCTGGTCAATGAAAAAGATATGATTTCCGCATTGGAAGCTGGCAAAGTCAAAAAATATGTCTCAGACTTCCCGAATCCGACAACAGCGGGACAGAAGGGCTGTATTGTCATTCCGCATCTGGGCGCTTCCACAGAGGAATCCGAAGATAACTGCGCCGTGATGGCAGTTGATGAGCTCAAAGACTATCTTGAAAATGGTAATATCAGAAACAGCGTAAACTACCCGGCATGTGATATGGGAATCTGTGGCAATGTAGGCAGAGTGGCAATTCTTCATAAGAATATTGCAAATATGATCACGCAGTTTACAGCAGCGTTTGGCGCCGCTGGAATCAACATCAGTGATATGACCAATAAATCAAGAGGTGAGTACGCGTATACGCTGATGGACATTGAGAAATCAGCCGATGATAAGATTCTTGAACAGTTGAACAGCATTGACGGCGTGTTCCGGGTGCGCGTTGTAAAGTAAACTTGCAGCGGCAGCCAGTTCAGTGCAGGTTGCGAATTTATTGCATCGTGGCATTCTGACAAAATTGTAATAAATTCGCAACATTATATTGCACAAAATGCTTCTTTAGTGCAATATAAATTGGTAAAATTATGTAAAAATTATGGACAATGTGTCAAAAATCTGTTGACAAAATGCAATAAATATGTAATAATTTATCTACGGAAACAACATTACACTTTAGAATCCTTGAGAGAGCTTTATGAAAATGAGATTGCGTTTGTGTAAAAAGGGATGGCTTCTCGGAAACAAAATGGGGAATTTGTGGGGATAGCTTGATGTGTAAATAGAACTTTTGATAGGGAATCAAGTGTAAAAGGAACAGTACAAAAAAAGGATGTTTGCATCCTTTTTTTGTTTGTGCGATGACCCGGCTGTGGCAGAATAGAAATGCACACAGATACGTGCAATAAGAAACAACTTTATGTGGCATTAGAATGCATCGTGTACATCGCCGTATTTTGTCATATTCCCAATCGTATTCTGGAATTTTGTCTCACGGCTAACCGTGACCTGACTCGCCAAATCCATATATTTGATAAAAATTTCCTCCACTGTCTTATTTTGCTCTTTTGCGATTTCCTCCATGATTGGTTTGAGCTTTTCAAGCTGGAAAGAAACGCGTGTTTTCTGCGGATCAAAATCTTTCAATACACGGTCAGCATACTCGTTAATACGTTCTAACAGATTCTTATCTTCTGGTGTCATAGTCCTGAACTTCCTTTCATGAATAATTGAGGCAGTAATACCTCTCTAAATAATTACTATAACATACTGTATTTTGCTTGTCAAAAGGCTGTTGTGACAGATTTGCAGTTTTTTATAAGAATATGATATAATTCCATAAAAGCCTGCAACGGGTTATCCTAAAATCCTTCTTATAAGAAAAGGGAACAAACACAAAGGAGGTTATCACTTGGAGGACAATGAGATTATTGAATTATTCTGGCAGCGCTCTCAACGGGCGATTGCGGAGACTGACGGAAAATATGGCGGACGGCTGCAAAGTCTGTCCATGAATATACTGCACGACAGAGAGGACGCAGAGGAATGTGTAAATGATACATACCATGCAGCATGGAATACGCTGCCCCCCAAGCGCCCGAACTATTTTTTTGCATATCTGGCAAAACTTACGCGCAACTTTTCATTCGGAAAATATGATTACTACCATGCCCAGAAACGGTCTGTGACAGTGGTAGTGCTGAGCGAGGAGATTGAGAACTGCATTCCGGCGCCGAATGACTTTGAACAAAAGCTGGACAGCGAGGAGATTGGGCGCATTATCAGTGAATTTTTGCTGCAGCAGCCCGATGAGATGCGAAGGATTTTCGTGCGGCGATACTGGTATATGGATTCCATTCGGGACATTTCACAAATGTTTCATGTGAGTGAAAGCAAAGTGAAATCCATTCTTTTCCGCATGAGAAACAAGCTCAGAAAATATTTAGAGGAGGGAGGCATACAGTTGTGAGAGGAAAAGCGTTGCTGGAATGTATGGCGTATATTGATGATAAACTAATCGAGGAAGCACTGACCCCGCCAAGCATTCCACATGAAAAAAATCTTAATGAAAAAAATAAAAATAATATTTTCAAAAAATGGCGTATGGCTGCTGCCTGCGTACTCGTGCTTGGGGTCTCCGCAACGGCATTCTGGTCACACCAGCAGCAGAAAAACACCCCGCATACCGAAAATATAGAAATTGCAGACCAGATGGACAGCGCGTCGAAGGATACTGGCGATCGTCCCAAGATACATCAAAATGATACAGGAATGCCAGCAGAAACCACTGCGGCCGACACTGATCTGTATACGGCAGGCACAGAACAAAATAAAGAAAAGAGCATAGAAGATGCCACGGAGGACAAAGCCCCAGCAAAACAAGGTTCCATACATGCAGAACAGTATGATGAGGAGAACGGCGCTGCTGATGAACGGCAATTTGCTATAGAAGAATCACAAAAAACCTCCTACACCATACTCAGTGATTATTACGGAGAAAAAGATGCTTCTGTATATGATTATCCAGTGCCCCAAAAAGGAACCCTTCTGTGTTATCACGATCTGCAAGAGACAATAAATTATTACACAAAGCTGGAAAATTCAGCAGCTTCTGTAGAAGATACCATTTATGCATATCAAGTTGTGATTGACCTGTACGGCGATATTGAAGCAGCCAATGGCGTACAGTACAAAGAATTGTATTATATAAACGAGGGACACACGATGATTGAACAGGAATACCGTCGTCTGATTGATTTAGGCTACGCGGTGAGACTGTCTGAGGATTTCCAGCTCACAGGCACCTTCACCAAAACCGAAATTGACACATTTCCGCTCGCACCAGAGTACGGCTATGTATTCCGTTTTGAGAGCGAAACCTAAATGGACAACCGAATAGACAATTAAAATAGAGAATCAAAATAAATAATTAAAATAAAAAATTAAAATAGAAGGGAGATAAAAGTATGGTTCAAAAAAGAATACGCATCACAACAGCAATCGTCACAGCCGCCTGTCTTTTCAGCGCCTGTGCCCAAAAAGCTGCGCACCAGCCTGTCTTGCAAATGACAGAACAGGAGCAAAATACAAATACACGAAATACAGATACACAAAATTCGGCAGAACAAAACATAACGAACATAACCGATTCGGCAGAAGCCACAGCGACAGGCGTATGCATTGATTATGTGATAGAATCCTATCAACATGTCCAGCAGTTCGGATACCGTCTGTTTTCGCAGCAACTCAATAACCAAAATCCGCTGATATCGCCAGTATCCGCTTATCTGGCGCTCACGATGGCAGGCTGCGGGGCAGATGGCGCAACCCGTGAGGAATTCTATGATGTACTTGGCAAGGATATGCTGCCGCTCTCTGACGATATGATGAACCGTTTTCCGACAACAGACGAACAGATGAAGCTGTCCATTGCCAATTCTGCATGGATTGATGACGAAATGGCCGTGGACGATACATGGCTTGGCACGATGAAATCACTGCTGGAGGCAGAGGCTGTTCAGGCAGCGCTCTCCACAGAACAGACCATGAACGAGATTAATATCTGGATTGATACAAAGACAAATGGGTTAATCCCTGATCTGCTGGAAACACCGTTAGATGTACAAACGCGCCTTGCCCTTTTTCAAACCATCTACTTTAAAGGAAAATGGCAGTATCCTTTCGAGCCGCAGAATACATACAAGGAAGCATTTTATCTGCAAAGGGGACAGGAGGAGACTGTGCAGGCTGAGATGATGAACATGTATCTGACAGAGCTGGACTATCTCTCAAATGATTTCATGGAGGGTGTTATTCTTCCTTATCAGCAAAATGATGCCAACAGCAGCAAAACGCTGGCATTTGTCGCCCTGAAACCAACAGGAGAGGAGGATATCAGAGCGCTGTACGCCCAGTTAAGCGCCGAAATTATAACAGATGTTATTGCAAACAAACAGACTCATACAGTCAATTTAAAGCTGCCAAAATTTGAAGTGACCTTTGATGAGAAGCTCAATGAAAGCCTGATCAATATGGGCTTAACCGAATGTTTTGATGAGGAGAAAGCAAATTTTGACCAGCTTGGTAAAACTATAAATGGAGATACTCTGTTTATCAATTTGGTCCGCCAGAAAGCAAAAATGATTGTGGACGAGGAGGGCACGGAGGCGGCTGCCGCGACCGAAGTTTTGATGTGTGACCGCGGTGCACTGATTGAGACTGAATTAATAGAGCTGAATTTTAATGAACCATTTCTTTATATGCTCTTAGACCTTGAAACAGAGATACCGTTATTTATTGGGATATTGGATAATCCGCTTTTATAGTGTATTATAGTAACAGGCTCTCGGAATTTCCGCTGCGGCTGATGTTGCGGGAGACAATTACAATACAAACTAAGGAGGAATGATTGTGACAGAAGCATACCAGTGTGTCCGAACCTTCGGATACGATTTAATGAAACAGACTATGAACCATACAAATCCTGTCCTGTCACCTGTCTCGGCATACCTGACACTTGCCTTGGCAGGGTGCGGAGCAGAGGGGGAAACCAAGACAGAATTTGTGACAGTACTAGGGCATGAGATGCAGGCACTTGCCGCCAAGATAATGGATACATTTTCCATAAATGGTTCCTGTCTAAAGCTGTCCATCGCAAATTCAGCGTGGATTGACCCGCGTTTTTGCCTGAATACAGATTGGGAGAATACGTTAAAATCTTTGATCAAAGCCGATGTATTTGTGACAGAGCTGTCAACTGATGAGACAATGAACCACATCAACCAGTGGATTGCCGCACAAACAAACGGACTGATTGACCAGCTCTTGACGGAACCGCTAGAACCCAGAGAGCTTATAAGGCTTGCATTGTTCAACACGATTTATTTCAAAGGAAAATGGGAAAATCCTTTTCAGTCGTATCATACGCACAAGGAGGCGTTTTATCTGCGCGATGTGCAGTGCGATAACGAGACCAGGCAGCATAAAGATACAATACAGGCAGACATGATGCGTGACAGAACGGCAGATATAGAATACCTGTCAAATGATTTTGCGGAGGGGGTTCTGCTGCCGTACATGTCAAACCAGAGGCCTCATTTTGATTTCAGCCGCCGCAGCAAAGGCATGGGATTTGTCGCGCTGAAGCCCAAAAGAAACAGCTCTGTCAGGGAGATTTGCAATAAGCTGGACGAACGTGTCGTGCATGAACTGTTATCAGGCAGAAAGCCAGAAGTGGCTGATTTAAAGCTTCCCCGTTTTCGGAGTGAATTTGATATCGATTTGTGCGAGCCACTGCCCCGTATTGGGCTGACAAAATGTTTTGATGCTAGTAAGGCAGATCTCTCACTGATAGGAAAAGATACCATAACAAACGATACTTTATATATCAGCCTTGTCCGCCAGAAATCCGTGCTTACGGTGGACGAGGAGGGCACGGAGGCAGCGGCAGCCACAGAGCTTCTGGGCGCTTTGAGGGCAATGGCAACACCGCAGAAACAGCTTTATTTTAATGAGCCGTTTTTATATATGCTTCTCGATATAGAAAAAGAACTACCGTTATTTATCGGAATATTAGACAAGCCTTCGATTATCTGATAGAATATAGTCTGGTGTGAAACATTAGAAAACGAATTAGGAGGAATTATACATATGGCAGTAATCAGACCATTTCGCGCTTACAGACCCAAAAAAGGCTTGGAGAATCAAATTGCAGCGCTTCCGTATGATGTGTACAACCGCGAGGAGGCATGTGCGGCGGTGAAAGATCACCCGCTTTCATTTCTGAATATAGACCGCGCAGAGACACAGTTTGACAGCAGTGTAGATACTTATGCAGACGAGGTTTACCAGAAGGCGCATGACATGCTCTGGGACCAGATACGGGAGGGCACTTTTGTTCAGGAGGACAAACCTGTCTATTATATCTATGAACTCACAATGGACGGGCGCGTCCAGACGGGAATTGTAGCATGTGCGAGTGTGGACGATTACCAGCATCAAGTGATAAAAAAGCACGAGAATACGCGCGCGGACAAGGAGCTTGACCGCATACGCCATGTGACAGCCTGCGAGGCGCAGACAGGCCCTATTTTCCTTGCCTACAGGGCAAATGACATCGTGCGCGCGGTGATTGCAGAGACGAAGCAGCAGCCTGCCCTCTATGATTTTATCGCGGAGGACGGCATCGTGCATCGGGTATGGTGCATCTGTGATGAAGCTAAAATTCAGGCAGTCCAGCAGGCGTTTGAAGGCATTTCACAGATTTATATTGCAGACGGTCATCACCGCTGTGCATCGGCTGTCAAAGTAGGGCTTGCAAAGCGCGAAGAACACCCTGACTATACAGGGGAGGAAGAATTTAACTATTTCCTGTCGGTGTTATTTGCCGATGAGGAATTGATGATAATGGACTATAACCGGGTGGTAAAAGACCTGAACGGGCTTTCTGCGGCGCAGTTTGTGGAAGCTGTCAGCAACGTCTACACGATTGTGTCAAAAGGCGCCGCCTGCCAGAAGCCTGCGCACAAAGGACAGATATCAATGCTGCTTGAGGATACATGGTATTTACTGGAGGTAAAGCCCGAATACCAGAGCAATGACCCTGTGGAGGGGCTTGACGTGGCAGTTCTCCAAAATCATGTGTTCGCGCCAATCCTTGACATTCAGGATCCCAAGACAGACCGCCGCATTGATTTTGTGGGCGGCATCAGAGGAATCGAAGAGCTTGAAAAGCGCGTAAAGACTGATTCCAAAGCGGCGTTTGCCATGTACCCGACATCAATCCACGAGCTGTTTCAGGTCGCAGATGCGAATATGCTCATGCCGCCGAAATCCACATGGTTTGAGCCGAAACTCCGAAGCGGGCTGTTTCTTCATGCGATTCATGAATAAATGAGGTCTGTCCCAGAGAACGGTGTCATATGATATACGAATGGAAGTGAAGGAAAATGCTATTAAATGAGATGGAGTTAGACATTGACCAAATAACAGAAAATCTGAATGCGTTTGAGAAATTTCTTGACACACTGCCAGAGAAAGCACTGGGACTTGGCGTCAGGGTACTGTTTGCGGCGATTTTATTTTTTGTGGGGTCCAAATTAATCAAGCTCATACGGAGAATCACCAAACGGTCACTCCAGCGGGCAAATGTAGAAACTGGCGTGATTCAATTTCTTGACGGACTGATCAAGGCGTCTTTATATGGAATTTTGGTGCTGATGATTGCCGGAAATTTTGGTTTTGATGCCGCCAGCGTGGTCGCACTTGTCGGCTCTGCCGGTGTGACCATCGGTCTTGCCTTGCAGGGGTGCCTCAGCAACCTTGCAGGCGGTGTGCTGATCTTGCTACTCAAACCCTTCCGCGTGGGCGACTTCATCACAGAATCGAGCCAAGGTACAGAGGGCACCGTCAAAGAGATTGGCATAATCTATACCAAGCTTGTAACGACGGACGGCAAAATGGTCGTCCTGCCCAATGGCAGTCTGGCAAACAGTTCCATTACCAATGCAACAGATACGCCAATACGGCGTGTTGACCTTATCGTAGGAATCTCTTATGACGCCGAGATCAGGACAGCCAAAGAGGTGCTCTTGGGCGTGATGAAGGAGGATACAGATGTGCTGCACAGCGAACCAGAGCTTGTGTACGTGAATGCGCTCGCAGACAGCGCAGTAGAGCTTGGTATGCGCTGCTTCTGCGAGAATCCAAAATACTGGGACGTGCGCTGGCGCCTGCTGGAAAATGTCAAAAATGCACTGGACGAAGCCGGCATTGAGATTCCATATCAACAGATCTCTGTACATATGGAGCCAAAGGCTGAGCCTGAAAAAGTATTCTTAAAAAAATAGTGAAAAAAAGTCAAAAAATACTTTACAAAAAACAATTTATCATATATAATATTTTTCGTGGTTGTGATTTTTAGACCAAGCTTCCATAGCGCAGTTGGTAGCGCAACTGATTCGTAATCAGTAGGTCGAGGGTTCGAGTCCCTTTGGAAGCTTTTTGAATGAAAAGGCTTTTTGAGAGACGTGATTTAGATCGCGTCTTTTTTTGCACAACCCCATACAGAAAGGAATATCCGTCATGAAGCTTTTATTTGGTACAGGCAATCAGGCGAAGCTGTCTGCTATGAAAAAACGTTTAGAAAGCCTTACGAGGCAGTATGATATTGAACTCATTGGATTAAAGGATTTGAAGATAGACATTCCGCAGGTGCCAGAGGACGGGGACACCCCTTTGGAGAATGCGCACCAGAAGGCAGCCGCATATTATGAAGCCTTTCATATCCCTGTGTTTTCCTGTGATTCTGGATTGTATTTTGACAATGTTCCAGCGCAGGACCAGCCGGGCGTCCATGTGCGGACGGTGAACGGAAAGAGCCTTACTGATGAGGAAATGATCGCACATTATACAGCGCTGGCGCAAAAATATAAGAACCTCACAGCCAGATACAAAAATGCCATTTGTTTTGTATACGATAGTGAACATCTGTACGAAGCAATGGCTCCATCTATGGAAAGCACGCCATTTATCATAACCGCAAAACCTCATTCCGCTGTGCGCAAGAAAGGATTTCCAATTGACAGCTTCTCAGTTGATATCCAGACAGGAAAGTATTTTTATGACCTGCCAGAACAGCAAGTAGACCAAGTGGCAGTAGAGGAAGGGTTTTTGCAGTTTTTTGAAGGTGTCTTTAAAACAATACAATCATTGAAAAAAGGAGTATAAGAATGGGAACAAATATACTGAATTTACTGGACAACAAGAATGTAGAAATTGTAACGGAACACGAACAGGCAGGCATAACAGTCATCAAAATGCTGAAAGATTTATCTCTGAATAAAGCAGAGGCAGTGACAGAGTATTACGCCTCCAAAATGAATATCTGCAAACGGCAGGTAATCATTAACCTTAACAATAATAAGTGGACAATCAGCGCAGGTGCCATGCAGGTGATGGTCGGCAATGTCTCTGTAGGAACGGGCGTGAAAAGCGCAGGAGACCTGATGCGGAAGGCTTTTGGCGGCGCAGTGACAGGAGAGCGCGGAATCAAGCCTGAGTATACAGGAGACGGCGTCCTCATACTAGAGCCTACCTATAAGCACATTATCATCGAAGATATACGCGACTGGGGCGGGGCGATGGTGATGAATGACGGATATTATTATGCAAGTGTCGGGCTTGACCTCAAGACAACGCCCATCAACTCTGTGAGCGGCGCACTGCTGGGCGGAGAGGGCTTGTTTAATCTCGGGGTTCATGGAAATGGTGTCTGTCTGTTGGAATCGCCGCGCCCAAGAGAAGAGCTGGTGACAATCGAACTGGACAATGATGTGTTAAAGATTGATGGAAACTATGCGGTATGCTGGTCGCCAAGCCTGAATTTTACCGTGGAGAGAACAACAAAGACTCTCGTAGGCTCTGCGGCGTCAGGAGAGGGGCTTGTCAATGTCTACAGAGGCACTGGCAGAGTGATGATGGCATTAGTGTAGGATAACGGGCAGGGGAAACAACATTTCCCCTGCCCGTTGTTAACAGCTACAGCCCAGCATTTTAATCACTGATATGCCGTATCGCATCTAGTGCACCGTTGAACAGATCTGTAACTTCTTTTGCTGAATACTCATTATTTTCCAGTGTATTCTCCATAACCTTCAAGAGCTTCTCCTGAAGATGTACCTTATGTGTAATGGTATCCACAGGCGCGGGCGTTTTGAGATCGTCATACATTTTCATATAAAAGGAGATCAACTGCTGATTGGTGGCTTCCCTTGATTTTACAACATCGCTGATTGCACTTGCCTTATGCCCGCAGAACGGGTCACTGTCGAGCTGCTTCAATTCAAAAATAGACTGCTCTAAATAGTCTGTCTGGTGTGCAAGGTGCTCAAGCTGTGTCAGACAGTACTCCATTGAAAACTTGTCAGGTGTACTGTTTTGTTGATTCTGTTTCACTTCTTGATTTTCTGCGGTCTCTTTATATTCAATTTTATTTTCAGTTTCATATTCAGTTTTGTTTTCTATGATTTCATTTGTCTGTTCTGACATAACTGGTTCCTCCAAATTCTGCTTTGGCGGACACGCAAGGCATAGCATATTTTGCGTCAGAAAGCGTGCCCTGCCTTGTTTTACGAGTCCCTTAGCCCTTTTGAGATAAGTGACGCCGCATTTTTTTCCCTGTGAATCTACTACAATAATGTTTTTTGTCATGGGTGTCCTCCCCCTTGTTTCGATTGTTTATGAAAGGCATATAAAGTTCTCTGTTTTTTGTTATGGGTGCCGTCCCCTGTCTTTCTAATTTCCAGTATACTATACTTTCCGGCGATGCACAATGTATTTTTTATATTGGATATGACGGGGAAAAGAATACGGGTTATCCGTGCAAATGGGACGTAATGGCAAACGAGGCATAAAATGATTGAGTGCAAGACCATTTTATGATATACTATATCCAGAGTGTACGCTACTATATAGATAAATGGTGAGAAAAATGTTTTTAATGTTAGGTAATTCAAAGGTATTATATTTTAATTTTCCCGATTTTACAGTGGAGATTATCAGGGAGGAGCTGCTGCCGTACTCACTTCGCTGTAATATCCAGAAAACACATACAATGAAAAGTATTTTATCCAATGTGCAGGAGGTAAAAAACTATCTGAGCAGCAGAATGCTGTCCTTGTCAAGAGACCATGCCAAGAAAATCTACGCCGCTTTTCAGATTCCGCAGGTGGACACGATCGACAACAGGGTAGATATCTGTATCCGGTGCAAAGGCGTATCCATACAAGACAGTTACTGGGTTCAAGATGATGATGACACTGACAAATGGGAGGATATTAATATTCGGAAAAATAAACTCAAAGATATCATCGACTTGTCCTTAGGCGGCTACAGCCCTACCGTTACGACAAGCCCGATCTGCCCAGAGCTGACGACAAAGGGGCTTTTTCGAAAAGGCTGGATTCGCATGGGAGACACGCTGTATCTGCTCAAATCCGACAAGACAAAGGATTCTGTAAATACCAGAATGGAGATTCTGGCATCAAAAATTATGGAGTGCTTTGAAAATAAGATTGACTGTGTCGAGTATGAAGGCGACGACAAAAATATGCTCGATGGAATGGGGCATGTATCAATCTGTAAAAATTTTGTCGGCGAGGAGTACTCTTTCGTGGAGGCGTGGGAGGTCATGGATTATTGCAGGCGCAGTAATATTTCTTTCAGGAAACGCTGCCTTGAACGCTGGGGCGCTAAGTTTGCCTGTATTCCGGTGCTGGATTATATTATTGTCAATACAGACCGGCACACGCAAAACTATGGATTTATGATGAACAATGAAACAGGCAATATTGAACATCTGGCGCCGCTGTTTGATTTTAACTGCGCACTGGTGGCAGATTACTTCCAACATGACGCGAGAGATACCCTGAGCCAGATGTTTAATTCCAAGGATACCTTGAGAGAGCTGGCGTTTGAATACAAAGACCAAGCCAATCTTGTATTCAATGAGGATAAATTTATGAATGTAGTAGAGCACAATGAGAAGTATAAGTATATATTCGAGAAAGTGTATGCAAGGATTGCGGAATTAGGGATTGTCTGATTTAGTCAATATATCTTTTGTATTAATATCCGATTATCCGATATTATAAAATGATTTATACTTATTATTGACTCAGTCAATCAATAATAACATAAAAATATCGCAGTTTGACCATTCAAGTAAAACATAAAATAAATGACGCTGCTCACAGGTTCGAAACAGGAGAGCACGCTGAAATTTTATGAGCAGGCAGGGTATAACAAAAATGATAAGACAGCCTTTATTCAATGGCTGTGATGGTTTGCTTCCTTTTAGTGATAAAATGTAACCACTTATGTCTGATAAAAAACCACTTGATGTAAAGCTATTTACACAGGTGGTCTTTTTCTTTATGATGTCTGTAAAACGTTGATGATTTCATCAAGAAAAGGAGTGTTACAAGATGTCAAAAGCAGAAAAACGTTATAGGGGAATTTATTTCGCGACAGTGGTTTTGGGATTGGTCTCAGCACTGTTTATGGCACGGTTTTCATTTAGTCTGGGAAAAGTGATTGATGTGGTGCTCGACCCCACGGAGTCCCTCCAAAAAACCATGTCCACTTGTATCTGTATGGCAGCATGCTGGCTGGTAGTTTCATTCATTTACAATTACACAGAAATTATCTATGTCAACAGAATTATCCGCCATTTGAAAAAAAATCTGTACAAGGCGCTCTACCACAAGGAACTGCACACCTTTCTGGCAGAGAAAAATGGGCACTATTTAAGCCTGTATTCAAAGGATATTGATCTTTTGGTGGACAATTATCTGCTGCCTAAATGTGATATTGTCTCCAATCTGTTATCGGCGGTTGTCTGTCTGGTATCTATTTTTGTGATTAACTGGAAGCTGGGTTTATCGTTTATTGTAATCTCAGTGCTCACGGTTGTGCTCTCGCAGCTTCCGGGGGCAGTGATGGCAAAGAAAACTGTCGCATACACACATCATAACAGTGCATACATGGCAGTGCTTGAAAATCATTTAAAAGGATTTGAGCAGGTGAAGCTTCTGGGATTGGGAACACTTTTCAGAAGGAAGCTGGATGTGGAGGACCAAGCGTATGAGAAGTCGAGAAAAAATTATCTATTTGCGAAAATTGCTGCAAACAACATTGGAATGTCGATCGGAATGCTGTCACAATTGCTTTGCATGTCTGTGGGAATCTGGTTTGTACTTCATGATGGCATGACTGTAGGGCTTTTGATTTCTGCGGTACAACTGTTAAACGGCGTCTTTTCACCGCTGCAATTCTTTGTTCAAGATAAAAACCTGATGGGAACAGCGCATGAAATTATCAGCCGGATAGAGCATGAGCAGCTTTTTGAGGAATCTGCCAAACAGGAAATCAACGGGAAAGTACAACAAATCGCATTTCGGGACTTAAATCTTGCCTTTGGAGACAAAGAGATTTTTCACGATTACAAGATGACCTTTGAGACTGGCAGAAAATATGCGATTGTCGGTGAATCTGGAAAAGGAAAATCCACGTTGATGCGCGTGCTGATGAAATATCTGACACAGAGCGAATACGAAGGAAGCGTCATGATTAACGATCAGGATATCAGGACACTGGATTCCAATAGCATTTACAATAAAATTGGCTATATCCAGCGGAATGAGTTTCTGATAGACGGTTCTGTCAAAGAGAACATCGCACTCTACCGAGATGATATTCCCGATACCAAAGTGAAACAGATTTGCCAAGGCTTAAAGCTGGGCGCAGAACTGGTCAATAAAGAGATTGATGCCTCTGATACGGGCGAAATCTCGTTCGGTGAAAAACAGCGGATTGACATTGCCCGCTTTATGGTGCACAATTATGATGTCCTTGTATTTGACGAGCCGACCAGCAATCTGGACGCGGAGACAGCCGATGAGATTTTTAATATGATTTTTGGAATCAAAGATAAAATTGTGATTGTGATTACCCATGACAGGAGCAGAAACGTGCTGGAACGTTTTGATGCGGTGGTGGAGTTGTAGATAACATAGCGCTTTGATCTGTTGTCAAAAAAATGTTAAAAAATGTTTTTGATTTTGACTTGACAACAGACATTCCAGCGCGTATGATAAAGGGCGAAGCAGCATAACAATACAGAGACTGCTGCGAAATAAATTTATGGAGGATTTTGCATGTTAAATTTAATTGTAATGGAGAAAATTGCAAAGTAAATATTGCAGGGAGGCGTTTTAGCGTTATTTTCGCGTTAGGAGTCTGCCCATTTGTCAGCGGCATAAGCTGTTGACGTTTTCGCCTTACAATTGTTTTATATGATGGTATATAATGAATGAATCATTAGAACATGGCTGTATGGTCATGTTTTTTTGTGCATACGCGCACTCGGAGGAGGTTTGTCCGCAGAAGCTGGCGGACGCTCGGCGCGCATGATTTTTCAAATATATTCTTGGATAAATGACCATGATATAGACGCTTTCGGGCATCCATGGTCTTTTTTTCGTTGTAAGGCGGTGTCTGCTCAAAAATGGAAAAAGTGAAAGGAAAACAAACATGAATAAAAATCAAAATATCAACAAAGACACGACAATGATCAACACAGCGAATTTGGTCAAAACATACCGCCGCTACAAAAAGCCAGAGGGCATTCGTGGCAGCATCGCCAGCCTGTTTCGGCGTGAATACGAAGAAAAGACTGCGGTAAACCAGATTGACCTGTCCATTCAGGCAGGTGAGTTTGTCGGGCTAATTGGGCCAAATGGCGCAGGGAAGACGACATTAATCAAGATGCTGACTGGAATTATCGCTCCGACAGCAGGCACAATCAACGTGATGGGATACTATCCCAATGACTTGAAAAATGCATTTAAAAAGCAGTACGCCGTTGTGATGGGGCAGAAGAGCCAATTGTTTTTTGAGCTGACAGTCAACGATACACTGCGTCTTTTTAAAGAAATTTATGAGATTTCCGAGGAAACGTTTCAAGCGAATAAGAATTATTTTGTACAGCTTTTCGGTGTCGGGGACTTAATGGATGTACAAGTGCGGACACTGTCGTTGGGAGAGCGCATGAAAATGGAACTGATTGTGGCATTGTTACACAATCCTAAGATTCTGTTTCTGGATGAGCCGACAATCGGGCTCGATGCGGTTGCATCGAAGCAAATCCGCAGTTTTTTGCGGGAAATCAACGAGAAAAAAGGAACAACAATCATTCTTACATCACATTATATAGAAGATATCAAAACGCTGTGCAGGCGGACGATCGTCGTGAATCACGGTACAAAATTGTACGACGGCGCAACAGATGAATTGTTTGAACGCTTCCAGCGCAATAAGCGGATTAAGATTACCTTTGACAGTGCAGTCAAAACAATGAGGCTGCGGACGGGCGGCGCAAAGCTTGTGGTGGACGAACCATACAAAAAGGAGTATGAAGTGGCGCGGCAAGACGCAAAAGCGCTGCTTGCGGAGCTGATGGAGCACGAACCCAAAGACATTGTGATCGAGGAGGAAGAGATTGGCATTGTGGTGGAGCGTATTTATCAGGAGGGAGGGAACGATAATGCGTAAATACTGGGAAATATCAAAAACTTATATGAAAACACAGCTAGTATGGCGGGCGGATGTCATTTTCAACATGATTTTTACCATATCCAAAATTTTGTTCGCCTATCTTCTCTGGGGAATTATTTTTCAGAATAAAGAGTCGGTAGGCATGTTTACATTTCATGGAATGCTTTCTTACTACATTGTCAGTTCCTTTTTATCACAACTGGAAATGTCAGAGGGAATCAGCAATGAGATACATGAGCGCATTCGCAATGGCACATTTTCCAAATATATTGTAATACCTGCTGGGATTGAACGGTATTTTATGGCGATGGAGCTTGGGATTGTGCTGTTTTATCTTGTGTTTGACTTTGCGGCGGCAGTGGTCTGGATTTTTATATTTCGGATTCAGTTTGTGTTTACGACACAGTGGCAGGTGATTGTGTGTGCGGTTCTCATGGCAGGGCTTGGCATGATATTTATGATACAGCTCAATTATTTTCTTGGCATACTGACGCTGCGGTTTGAGGGAATCGGCACGTTTTTGATGATAAAAAATAATCTGGTGTCGCTGGTGACAGGGAGTATCGTACCGCTGGCACTGTTTCCAGAAACTGTGACTGGTATTCTGCGGCTGCTGCCTTTTTACTATGTTACTTATCTGCCCGCCATGTTGTTTACAGGGCAGTGTCAGGAGGAGGCAGTGCGGGGGCTTGTCATCATTGGGTGCTGGTGTGTGCTGATGCAGTCAGCAATCCAGAATGCATGGAAAAAGTATTTTAGGAAGTATGACGGGGCGGGAATCTAAGAAACAGTCCCGAATGAATAACATTGCAATGAGAATGGAGGAATTTTGATGAATAAGAAAAACTGGCGCGTGTTTCAAGAATTGTTTCGGCTGCGTTTTCATGGACTGACAGTATTCCGGTTTGATTTTTTCGCACCATTTTTTGTAGATGGCAGCCTGTTTGCCATTCAACTGCTGGCGTTTGGTGCTGTGTATGCGAATGTTGACAGAATCGGAAGTTGGGGCAGAGGAGAAATGATTTTGTATATCGGGACGTTTTCTCTGTTAAATGCAGTCAATATGACAATCTATTTCTTTGGTATTAACAGTATCCCTTATAAGGTGCGTTCGGGCGAGTTGGATTTGTATCTGTCTAAACCTGTAAGTCCGCTGTTTCGGCTGACATTCGAGAACATCAGTCCGGGTGCTGTGCCATTGATATTGATGAGCGTTTGCATCATTGTCTATGGAATTGCCAGTCTGCAAATGACGCTGACACTTGTCATAGCAGCCGCCTATATTTTCTGGCTGGTTCTGATGGAAATTTTGTATTACGAGATGGAGGTTCTGATTCGTTCTGTGTCATTGTATGTTGTATCAATGGCGCGTATGGAGCAGATTGAGGAGGCGGGGCTTGACCTGTGCATGAAACTGCCGGGAATCGCATTATATGGTGTCTATAAGGTCATTTTTTATCTGATTCTGCCCTATGGTATCATGGCGACGCTGCCAGTACAGAGCATGATTGGCGAACTGAACCTACAGAGAACACTTTATGGAATCGGTGTAGTTGTGCTGTTCACCGCATTTACCTGTATCATCTGGAAAAACGGGCTGAAACACTATAACAGTGCAAGCTCTTAAAAAGCGTCTGCGGAAATGAACAGCGCAGGCTCATATCATCTTAAATAGAATAGAAAGGAATCTTAAAATGAATATCGAAAAACACATAGAATTTGACAAAATAAAGGAACGCTGGATGTCACTTGCAGTCACCGACCACGCCAAGGAGATGATTGCAAAGGTGTCCTGTTATCTGGAGGAGAGTGAGCTGAGAAAGCAGCTCAAGGATACCACCAACAGTAAGATCCTGCTCGAAAAGATCGGCGCACCTCCCTTGCAGAATGTTGCGGAGGCGAAAGAGATTCTGACAATCGCCGAGAAAGGGGACTGTCTGACGCCCTACCAGCTCGAGCGTGTGGAGAAAGTGCTGGTCGCAGTCATGCGCTTAAAGGACTATCTCGCCAAAGGAAAACAGTATGAAAATCCATTGGCATACTATGAAGAAAATCTCGATGCTGCAAAAGCACTTCGGGAGGAGATCAGCCGTCAAATCAGAAATGGCATTGTTGATGATTATGCTTCCAAAGAACTCAGACAGCTTCGGGCTGACATGCTGCGCTGTGAAGAGCAGATGAAGCAGAAGGCAGAGCAGATACTCCGCGCAAATAAGGAATGTATGGCAGACAACTATTGCACCGCGCGCAACGGCAGGATTTGTGTGCCTGTAAAAAAAGAATATAAATTCAAAATTTCAGGGAGTGTCATTGATAAATCCGCTACAGGCAGCACGTTTTTTATCGAGCCAGTAAGCGTTGCAAAATATTATGAAGAATTGCAGCTTTTGCAAATCAGTGAGGAAAACGAAGTATACCGAATTTTATATACCCTGACCGCGATGGTCGCGGAGTCCATTCCCTTGATGAATGAAAATATCCGACTCATGGAAAAGCTGGATTTTATCTTTTCCAAGGGAAAGCTCAGCATAGATCTGGACGCCGCAGCGCCAGCCATCAACACAGAGCGCCGTATCATTCTAAAGGACGCAAGGCACCCGCTGATGGACAGAGCACTCAACATTCCACTGCAATTTGAAATTGGCAGTCAGGCGCGGGGAATTATCATAACAGGTCCGAATACTGGCGGAAAAACTGTAGCGATTAAGACCGTTATGCTCAGTTGTATCATGGCGCAGTGCGGACTCCATGTTGCCTGCAAAGAAGCTGATATCTGTATGAACAGCAGCTATCTGTGTGATATCGGTGACGGACAGGACATCACAGAGAATCTCTCTACCTTTTCCGCACATATCAAAAATGTGCTGGAGGTATTGCACGAGGTTCATCGCGACAGCCTTGTGATTATGGACGAGATGGGTTCAGGCACAGACCCGACAGAGGGCATGGGTATTGCAATCGCAATATTGGAGGAGCTTCGCAAAAGTGGCTGTCTGTTCCTTGTCACGACACATTATCCCGAAGTCAAGGACTATGCAGACAAAACAGAGGATATTATCAATGCGAGAATGACTTTTGATAAGGAAACCTTAAAACCGACTTATCAAATGGTGATCGGCGAAGCCGGAGAGAGCTGTGCATTTTATATTGCGGACAGACTGGGTATGCCCAATGAGATGCTAAAAAACGCAGTCCGGGCGGCTTACGGAGAAGCAGCAGTCAAAGATTATCAATTCCACAAGGAGGAAAACGCGCTCCAAAAAGAAGCTGGGCACAAACTTGTAAAGGTGAAAAAGACAATCCCCAGAACGAAGCTTGACACCAAGTACCATCTAGGTGACAGTGTGATGGTATTTCCAGATAAAAAAATTGGCATTGTGTGTGAACCTGTCAATGAAAAGGGTGTTCTGCGCGTGCAGCTTCAGGACAAAAAAATCTGGATTAACCATAAGCGCGTCAAGCTGCATGTGGCGGCAGCACAATTATATCCAGCGGATTACGATTTCTCGATTCTCTTTGAGACTGTAGAAAACCGCAAGATCAAGCATGATATGGCGCGGAAATATACGGAGGAGGTGATTTATTATAATGAATAAAAGATTTGATTTCTGTGTAACTTTATGTTATATTATTTGTATAAAAGGTGTTACCCATACAAAACGGTTCACCTCTTGAGATTAATTTTTAGTTACTTTAATAGTAAAAGCAACCGTGATCTTTGCGAGGGATATGCGGTTGCTTTTACTATGTTTACGTTTTTTTCCGCTGGGTTTTCCGCGCTTTCTTCTGCCATATCCTTTGTATGTAATATATGTACTAACCGCCGTAAAAATCAATGTCACTGCTGATACAAATAGTGCCCATTCATTCGTAGTCATAGTAAAACCTCCTAAACAACAGAGGTGACCGCTTACCGTTTAGGTAACACCTTAGGCTGAAATAGCCTATATTCATCGTATCATACGCTATGAATGCAATCAATAATATTTTATTCAAATAAACTGTAACAAATTCTTCCCGAAACGGATATAAACTCAAAGCACAATAAATAACAGACAATGAATGCACTTAGAGAGGGGGTGCCGTTTGGACGAGCTGTACGAGGAATATTCCAAAATAGTATATCATTTCCTACGCTCGATCTGCCGCGATGCGATGCTGGCGGAGGAGTTGACGCAAGAAACATTTTTGCAGGCTTTCTTGTCTCTTGAACGTTTTGACGGAAGCTGCAAACTATCTGTGTGGCTGTGCCAGATCGCCAAACATCTGTACTATCAGCATCTTAGAAAAACAGGCCGTGAAGTGCCGACAGCGCAAAGCCAGCTTCCAGAGAGCAAAGCCGCAGACAATCCAGAGCAGGCCGTCATCGCAAAGCTTGAGCTCATAGATGTCTTAAAGGAGATGCAGAAGCTTTCGCCGCAGATGCGGGAGGTCATTTATCTGCGTGTGATGGGACAGCTCTCTTTTCAGGAAATCGGCGAGATTGTAGGAAAAAGCGAAAACTGGGCAAGAGTAACCTTTTACCGCGGAAAGGAACAATTGCTAATCAAAAGAAAGGAGTGGACGTGTGAATGAAAGAGCCAGCAAGAGATTTGGATTGTAATGTCATACGGGATTTGATGCCGTCATATCTGGATGAAATCTGTTCGGAGGAGAGCAGACGACTTGTTGACGCGCATTTGATAAGCTGTGCGCAATGCCGTACACGGATAGACTTGTTAAGGCATACAGCACTGACAGATGAGCGGGGGGAGGCTGAGAAGATTTCATATCTCAAAAAATTAAAAAGTCATTATATGAAAAAAGAGTTGATCAGTATCGTATTGCTGATCTCTGCAATCCTAGGCGGATTTTTGCTGATGCAGAATTATCATACAACACTGGGACTGAATAGTTTATATCTGTCTTTTGCACTGTCTGTCTTTGCAGCCTACAGTCTGGCGCCGCATCATGTAGAGCCATCAAAGGCGTCGAGACTTCCGAGTGTCCTCATGGTGATGAGCATCGCGCTGCTTATCGTGTATTTTATGATTGTTATTGTGAGCCTGCCTATTGGCAGCGGTGCGCATGTTTTGCACATACCAATCAGCGAAATCGGATACTATTTACATCGGTGGCTTTGTTGGGTCGCCGCCTTGCAGCTTGGTATTTTTACCGCGGCGAATCTGCTTCGGTTTCGCGGATATAAACTACACAAAGCCATCTATGGACTGACACTGACAAGCGCAGCACTGGCATCTGGGTTTCTGCGTATTCTTGGAAATCTTGCGACTGTTGAAGCATTTTATGAGATGCTGGCAAAAATGCTGGTATGTGTTGTGCTGGAAGGGATTCTTTGTTCTTTGTTATCGTGCTATATTGTGAAGAAAATGATGCAGTAACAAAGAATTTGTTCCAAGCGGTATCCAACAAAATATAGATTGACACTTGGGGTCTAATGTGTTAAACTGATGATAGGTTTAATACATTAGACCCTGTTTGTACAAATATGGATAAAACGAGGAGGACTTAGTATGTCAGAGAGCTTTCCGTTGGAGGAATTAAGAGCGTTGTTGAACAAAGCAAAAGCAGTGGATAAATACTGCTACCAGTTTGGGGCGAAATCGCATCAGTACCAGTGGAATCCGCCGGCGTCTGTCGAGGAAGTGGAGGAGTTTGAACAGAAAATCGGTGTCAGGCTGCCAGAGGAGTACCGCGATTTTTTGTTATTGGCAGGCAATGGCGGTGCAGGACCTTATTATGGCCTGTTTTCTTTGCAGAAGATTTTGTACTGGCTGGAAGATGACATTGACTTCAAAAAAGAACCTGTGTTATATCCGGGAATCGAGATCCCACAGGAATACTATGAAGATGAAGATAAATATAAATATGAAGATGAAGATGAAGAACTTGATGATGAGGAATATGACTGTGCGCATATGATTGATGACGAGGAACAGGAAAACGATTCTGAGACAGAAGGAGAGGACTATCTACAGGGCTGTATACCGATTGGCAGTCAGGGAGATTCTTATTTTATGTATTTATTGCTGTCAGGTCCAAACGAGGGGCGGGTTGTGTATGTGGAAAGCGAACTGACATACGTTTTCTTTCCAAGGGAACAGGGCTTTCTTGCATGGTACAAAAGATGGCTGCGTGAAGTCAGCGGCGGATATCATATTTTTTGGTTTGGAACAAATTTAGACGGCGATGAAGACGAACTTCGGGAGCGTTATCAAAATACTACAGACAAGGATGAAAAACGACTGATTCTTTCCAGCATGGAGAAATTCCCAGTCCTGTCAGCAGCATCGAAAGCGTGGATTGTAGAAGCGGCACAGGAATATATACACGAATCAAATACCAGATGGCTGCTGGGATTCTTGCCTACGAAAGAGCTGGATGCTTTTCTGGAACAGCGCTGGGCGCTGGGCTTGTATGATGGAATTATCTGGGAAATTTATGATGTCCGTAATCGTTACAGGGGTAGTGAGGAAGAGACATGGGCTTTCCTAGATCATTGGGGAAAACGGATTATGAAGGTACTGCCCCAGATTTCACAGGAACACTGGTACATTGCATTTGAGATGTTCAAAAAACGTCCATGGCTGAAACTGCGGGATGTAGCAGGACTTTTGGATATTGTGGGTGAAAAGGAGAAGCCAACATTGCTGCGCACCTTTGGGACATTCCCAGATGCAGTGGCGAATTTAGATGTGTTTCTGAAAGAACTGGAAGAGCGGGAGAATCTTGAACTTTTGAATGCAGCGCTGCTTGCAGTGCCGGTAGTTAGAGATGAAACGCTTCTGGCAGCGTTGGAGCGGGTCTGCGAAGAACTGGACGAGGAATTACGGAGAAGTTATGATTTGGTTTTCCGAAATGCGCGCGCTATGGCAGAGCATGTGAGAGACGAATTTATCAATCCCCAATTACTGGGGATTATGCGTCCTCGGCGTATCTTTTTGCAAATAGATGATGAGATCAATTTGAAAGTGAACGAGAAGCATGAGACAGGCGGCATTGCGGTTCATCCTTTTATCGCGCTGGTGATTCAAGAATGTTTTGGCGGCTTGCCCGCTACGCCGCAGGAGTGGGATCAGACACTTTTGGAGATCAAGACGCTGATACTGGAAATCAAAAACTGGCATCTTTGCGTTGACGACAGTACTCACTGGACTTATATTGTTCCGCCAAATAAGAACATTCCATTGAAAAAGCCTTATTATTATGCGCTTGGTGACTGGTCTTTGATCGGGCGGATGCAGAATTTAGAGAGACTGGTGATCGAACATCTCTGTATAGAGGATTTTTCTTTTCTGGCGGAATGCAAAAATGTTGAGACGCTCTCTTTATGCAATACCAATTTTTCTGACTGCCGCTTGCTGCTAAAACTGCCGAAACTGAAAAAAGTTGATTTGTCTCTGTGCCGTTTGGAGCATGAGGACGCGTTGGAAACGCTACAATCATTAGGTATAGAGATCGAGCGATAGCGTGAAAAATAAAAATAGAAAGGCGGAATATTAGAATGGAAGTACCAAAAATATTTGAGAGCGAATACCGCTTCTGTGAAATCCTGTGGGCGCATGAGCCTGTGACAAGCAGCGAGCTGGTACGCCTGTGCAATGAGGTGTTGGAGTGGAAGAAATCCACCACGTACACGGTAATACGAAGGCTTTCTGAGCGGGGGGTGCTGAAATCTGAGGGCGCTGTCGTGACTTCGCTGATCTCTCGTGAGGAGGTACAGTCCGCGGAGAGCGCCGAGGTTGTCGCGCGCACGTTTTCCGGGTCGCTGCCAAGTTTTATAGCAGCTTTTGCGCGGAAAAAGAACCTCTCAAAGCAGGAAATTGATGAAATTCAAAAGATTATTGATACATATAAGGAGTAGCCTATGGAAAAATTATTTATCAAACTATTTGAGATGAGTATCTCCGCAAGCTATTTGATTCTTGCCGTTTTAGTGGTGCGGTTTGTACTTCGGAGGGCACCCAAAAAGATGCGTAGTTTTCTGTGGCTTTTGGTTGGAATCCGGCTGATTGTTCCGTTTTCAGTCGAATCTGTATTCAGCCTGATTCCAGATACGAAGGTGGCGAATGGATACAGCTATGAGGCAAGACTGCCTGTACACAATACAATCACCAATATGGAGATACAAAAGCCTGTCAATGAGCCAGCCCAGAATACGTATATTCCTTCTGCTGAGACAGGCAGGGAGAAACGTCAGACTGCCCTTATCCTTTGCACGCAGATCTGGCTTGCTGGAATCGCAGTGATGATGATCTACATGCTGTTTAGCTATATACGGCTCAAAAACCGCGTCAGATGGTCCATACCAGATGAGCTTGCAACAGAGCGTCTAAATGGCACAAATGAAAAGCGCTGCGCTGCAAAAGTTTATCGGAATGATGCCATCGAAAGCCCTTTTTTATTTGGTATTTTTCGTCCCTGTATTTACATTCCATGTGGGATTTCTTGTGACGAGCTTCCTTATGTACTCCAACATGAACTGACGCACAAAAAGAGAAAGGATTACTTGATAAAGCCTGCGGGCTTTCTGCTCTTGTCCGTCTATTGGTTCAATCCCTGTGTGTGGACTGCCTATATCTTGCTTTGCAAGGATATCGAGCTAATCTGCGACGAGTGCGTTGTGCGCGATCTTGGCACAGAGCATAAAAAAGCGTACTCGCAGGCGCTGCTCAACAGCGCGGTGAACCATCGCATCATTGCGGCTTGTCCAATCGCTTTTGGCGAGGTCAGTGTCAAGGAGCGTGTGAAAAATGTCCTGCATTATAAAAAACCTGCATTCTGGGCACTTGCGGCAGCAGTGCTGGCATGTGTGATTGTCCCCGTGTGCTTTATGACACAGAAAAAGACAGCGGCGCCCGAACAGGAGAACCAAACGACGGACAGTGTGGTCGATCTCGATGAGCTGCTGACAGCAGGGGAATATGAGATGTTTTATCCAGCTTTGTCTCCGTCTATGTTCACACCCAGACTGCTTCTGGGCAAAGATGGAGAATTTTCTTTTGGCTATGATCCCTTTAGCTCTTATTTGATTTTCGGGAAGTATGATTTTGTGTCGGATTGTGTGAAGGCAGTTACAAATGATGGAAAGTATCATTATCAGTTTACGCGCATCGGAGATGGTCTGCTGCGATTCGACGCAGAGGAATCCTCTGAATTGCACAAAACGAATACAGACATAGTGCCAACGGTCGAGAATGGCTCGATTTTCATTATAAACAGTGCGCTGTCAGCGATAAACAGTGCAGAGGAGCGGCTTGAGATGACGCGTCAGGAGATGTATGAGGGCAGGAGATGGACTGGCGAAGAATTAGAGACAAGACAAAATGAATTAGAAGTACTAAAGCAGCAGCTTATGACGGAAGAATTGAAATTACAGCATCGGTGGGAGACTATGGACGAAAGCGCATTAACGCAGGAACAGCGGACAGTTTTGAACGAAAAACAAGAGATGCTCGCGCAGCAGATTACAGACGTGATCAGCCAGCTGGAAGTAACGCAGGCCGAATGCCTGTCCATGATAGATGCTGCTGAAAAAATGCCCGCCGCGGCAAAGACCATCGAGCAGTGGGCAAGAGCGTTCTGCGACCGTGATGCTGAGACAATCCTAAAGCTTGCTGATGAGGAGGTGATCAATAAATTCATAGAGCAAGACATGCTATTTCAAGGTGCAGACAGCGAAGGCGGTACCGCTTCATTTGGCTGGTCAAGCCCGTGGCCGTGGGGAGCGTCTTACGACGAGAATGGGAAGCCGTGCAATTACTATATTGTCAGCGCGACAGAACATACCGCGGAAATATTGTATTATGCATGGGTGTCTGACCCGCATGTGACGGTATGGCGTGAGCTGCTCACTTATGAATTAGATGGCGAAGCGTGTATCATAACATCGGAATCCCTTTCGTTTATGGACGGCATCAGCATTGCAGAAGAATTTCACCATGCATATCCAAACGGCATCGCAGAGACAATGATGGACTATTATTTATTTAACGGGGCAGGGGAAGCCTTGAATAAGAATGCAAAAGAAAATCAGAACAGCGATGTCTACAAAAAACTATTTGCGCCTGACACGGCAGCTATTTCACTGCTCAATATATTGAATAATCCGAATAAAGTCGGGACGCGTGTTCAGGAATCAGCAGATGAAACTGTCTGTACAGTGACGTTTGATTTTTATGAAGACAACAGTACAGTGTCTGTACAAATGATACGTCCATATGGCACTGATGGTATTTGGGTGCCAGCTTTCCTGCTGGATCTCAGCGATGCGCATTTCATTGCACAGAAACAGGCAGAAATAGCTGAAAACAGGGAAGGCGGAAATCTTGTGTATGATCACAGTCTCAAGATAAATATGCTGCCGCTGGCGCCAAATATTGAATAATTTGTCGAAAAAACAAACAATAGCTTATACGAGATTGTGCAACATTTATGATTATTCGTATCATTTTTAAGTAAATATATCTAATCCTACAAAAATCTGTTCGTAAAGTTGACATGCTATTTGTTTCGTGATAAACTGCTAAATTGTTAAGACATTAAACAAATATTTATGATTTTAGAGGGGAGATATTGAAATGAAAAAGAAATTTGTAAATGTAGTATTGTCAGCAGCAGTTGTCACATCTATGATATTTGGCATGACAGCTTGTGGCTCCAAAGATACAACACCAGCTCCAGCAGAGGACGCAGCAGTGACAAATACCGTTGCAGCAGATACAGAGCCGGCAGCAGATGAAAGCACCGTTGCAGATGCAGAGACTACAGCAGACGAGAGCACTGTGGCAGATGCAGAGACTACAGCAGATGAGAGCACTGTGGCAGACGATGCTTCTGCTGGCAACGGAAGTATAGAGGACTGGATTAATTCAGATAAGGCTTCTACATATGTAACACTGTTCGATACAATGTTTGGCGGTCAGATGACTACTGCATTTGAGGCAGACGGTGATACACTGGTATTGGCTGTCATTCTTTCAGATGACGTCGTTGGTTTAGATGGTGACTCTTTGTCAGACGATGATTTGGCAGCAATGCAGGCTGCAATGCAGCAACAGTATGACAGCTCAGCAGATCAGTTTGAGCCTATTCGCGATGAGCTTAGAAACGAAGTAGGCAATGATTCTATGACTGTACGGATGTCTTACAGACTCAGTGATGGCACAGAGTTATTTTCTCAGGATTTATAATAAAACACATCGTTTCACAGAACCCAACGGCGGCAGAGTGTTTATCTGCCGCCGTTTTTACACACCATGGAGATCAAATCATTATGAAACTACTAAGAAGCTTTATACGGTTATTTCTGTTTTTGTTTGGACTGGCAGGATTTGGCGGATTTTTTTTGCCTGTTGTGCGAAGGCGCATATTGAATATTGGAAATGCGGCGGGCATTGTCATCTGTGTCTGCGTCATACTCTATGCGCTGTTTATGCCTGCTGCGCATAAGCTGTTGTATGCCTTCTGGCAAACGGTTATAGGAAAGGTTTTCGTGAGTATTCTGGCAGCAGGCGCCGTCTTGGGTGTGATTCTTGTCCTTGTCATGACTACGCTGATGATCAAGGCTGCCTGCACGCCGGCTGCGCCAAATGCGACAGTGATTGTACTGGGCTGTAAAGTCTATGGCGAACGCCCCAGTATTTCCTTGGAGGAGCGGCTAAAGGCCGCATTAGCCTATTTGAATGCCAACCCTGCTTCCGCGTGTATTGTATCTGGCGGTCAGGGTGCCGATGAGACCATTTCTGAGGCAGAGTGTATGTATCTCTATCTGACCAGCAATGGCATTGCGCCCAACCGCATCTACAAAGAGGACCAGTCTACGACAACGCGCGAAAACCTCGCCTTTTCCTATGAGATTATCAAGGAGTACGGGCTGAATGAGCAGATTGCGATCGCGACGAACAACTATCATGAATACCGCGCCGGACAGATTGCAGAGGGACTAGGACTAGAATATGGCGCTGTCTCTGGAAAAACTGCGCTATGGCTGCTGCCGACCTACTATGCACGGGAGCTGCTCGCTATATTATATGAATGGGTTTTTTAAGAATTTGTAAAATTTTCTTGATATTTTCAGGATATAGTGGTAGTATGGTATAGGAAACTACGAATATACATTCGAATCAGTAAGGGGGAAACTACATATGAAGTTAACGGAGAAGAAAAAAGCAGAGTGGGAAAAATTACTCAGGGATACGGCGTTAATCGGTCCGATTGATACCATTCAGGAACACACCCAAGGCGACTTGTGGGAGTTTGGTTCACAGACCAGAGGAAATTATTTCTTTTCGACAGAGAAGTTTGTGTTTGTGGGCGGTCTTGGCGGGCTGACGAATTTCAGTGTGCCCTATAAGAATATTAAGGAGTTAAAGCTTTGCAACATTGGCGGGCTGATTCCAATTATTCCAACAGGTATCAAAGTGACATATACCGATGAAAACGGAAAAAATGTAAAGAAAAAATGCTCTGTCATGAAAAGAAAAGACTGGCTTGCTTATCTTCAGGAGAAGAGCGGTATTTCCTAAAATATAACAAAATTTTTAGTATTATTTTTTCCATAAATATGCTACAATACTTCTATGATTCGGGCATATATGTCACAGAAGGAGGTCGTGTTTATGAAATCAATTATACAGGATATGAAGCACAATTATTTTATCAATGCAGTCATTATGGTCATATTGGGGATTGTACTTGTGATCTGGCCGCATATTCTCGGTGTCATGCTGTGTTATCTGCTTGGCGGCGCATTGATTGTGATGGGAGTTTTCCAGCTCATCAGCTTTCTGCGCGGAGAGCGGCTTGGATTTTACAATAAGTTTGTCATGATGATGGGCATTGTGCTTGTCCTGCTGGGTATCTGGATTTGCGCGCAGCCGCGTATCGTGCTGTCAATTATTCCGGTGGTGGTGGGCATTATCGTGCTGATTCACGGATTGATGGACATACAGTATACGCTGGATATCAAGAAGGCTGGCAGTGAGAAGTGGTGGATTGCATTGATTGCCGCGGCGCTTACGCTCATTGTAGGACTGCTGTTAGTGCTGAATCCATTTACGGCGTATGAGATTACAATGGTTCTGCTGGGCGTTGCCATGCTGTATGATGGCGGGTCTGATTTGGCGCTCTTACTTTTTTCATATCTGGCGCAGCGTGATACGGACAAGAGACTGCGGGAATTTAAAGGAAATGAATAAAAATACGAAATAATGCGCTACTGTACGGCTTCTGGGATTTGCTCAGAAGCCGTATTTGTCTCGTTCTCGTCATCTGACAGCCATTTGTTCAGAATGTTTTTGTCGTTTGTCTCCTCGTATACTTTGACGTGATCATTTTCAGGAATCTCCTCACCGGCGAGCAGATATCCCATATATTGAACGTATTCATAGGAGTTTTTATAGTACTGGTAGGCGGCGTCAGCATAGTTTTCATTAAAGGGCTCCGATTCATATGCGGTGTGATAATGTGATACGGCAAGTGACATCTCCTCGCTTGCCTGTAACGCCAGTCCTTTAACGCCTTCGTACTGGATAGGCATTTCAATGCTGGCAAATTCTTCAAATCTGGCCTCCATGCCATCTAAGATTTCCAAAAGCTCGTCCGCTGACTGTGCATTGCTGATGTCCAGATTATTGAGCTTCTCGTCCGCCTCCTGTATGTAGTCTGTAAAGTCCTCAATGGAGGAGGAGAAGCTTGCGAGCGCCTCCTCCTCTTTGTTGGAACTGCCGCAGCCTGACAAAAATGCCATGCCAAACACTGCCGCCGAGAGTAATCTGATTGTTTTATATGTATATTGATGCTTCATTTCCTGAAAAATTCCTTTGCATTTTTATTCAAATTCCCAAAAGTTATCTTTTACAGTATTATACTCTACCACAATATATACATAAAAGCAATCTTATATGTTTCATTTGGAAAATTCATAAAAAATGGTTTACTTAATCTGCAATATTATGTATAATTATATATGTTTTTGTTGCCAAAAACAGTAACAACAGGACAAATTAGATTTGAAAGGATAAGAGTGAACATCATGATCGGTGCTGACGCAATCGTAAAATGTCTCGAGAATGAGGGTGTTACAACGGTGTATGGTTATCCCGGCGTAGCGATCTGCCCATTTTACAACAGTATTCTCGACTCAAAGATCAGGACAATATTAGTTAGAACAGAACAGAATGCTGCACACGCAGCGAGCGGAGAAGCCCGAGTCACCGGTAACGTGGGAGTGTGTGCCGTCACGAGCGGACCGGGTGCTACCAATTTAATCACAGGAATCGCGACCGCCTTCGCGGACAGTATTCCGATGGTATGTATCTCAGGTCAGGTGAAAAGTGAGCTGATTGGAAGCGATGTATTTCAGGAGGCGGACATCACAGGCGCTGTGGAGTCATTTGTCAAATACAGCTATCTCATCAAAAATGTAGAGGATATCCCCCGCATTTTTAAAGAAGCCTTCCACATTGCCAATTCCGGGCGAAAGGGACCTGTGTTGATAGATGTTCCCATTGATATACAGAACGCTGCCATCAAGAATTTTAAATATCCCGAATCAGTGAATATCCGCGCTTATAAGCCGACTGTGAAGGGAAATATCGTACAAATAAAGAAAGTTGTAAAAGAGCTTGAAAAGGCGAAGCGCCCTATCATCTGTGCGGGCGGTGGTGTGCATCTGAGCGAGGCGGTAACAGAGCTTCGGGCATTTGCCGACAAATACCGGATTCCGGTGGTGTCTACCATGATGGGAATCGGCGTGATGCCCACGGAGGACCCGATGTATTTTGGCATGGTTGGAAACAACGGCAAAGCCTATGCGAACCGTGCGATGAATGAATCAGATCTTTTGATTATGGTGGGCGCGCGCGTGGCGGACAGAGCTGTCAGCCAGCCGGATTTGATTACGACCAACAAGATTTTGGTACATATAGATGTGGACCCTGCCGAGATTGGCAAGAATGTCGGTCCGTCAATACCATTGGTGGGAGATGCCAAACATATTTTTGAGGATATTGCCAAAGAGGAATTTACCTGTGAGCATGAGGCATGGATTCGCACACTGGAAGAATACCGTGAGACCATGGTCCAGAAGCGCAAACCAAATCCTGCATATGTAGATCCCGCGGCGTTTATCACAATGCTCTCCCATGAGATGAAGGACAACGCAGTGTATGTTGCAGATGTCGGGCAAAACCAGATTTGGAGCTGCAATTACCATATTGTGAAAAAGGGCCGTTTTCTCACATCGGGCGGAATGGGAACGATGGGATATTCGATTCCTGCCGCTATGGGGGCGAAACGCGGCGACATGGACAGACAGGTCGTGGCGGTCTGCGGTGATGGTTCGTTCCAAATGTCAATGATGGAGCTTGCGACCATTATGCAGCATCATATTCCTGTCAAAATTATCGTGATGAAGAATAATTATCTTGGCATGGTGCGCGAATTTCAGCATTATACGTACAAGGATAATTATTCCGTCGTGGATATCAAGGAGGGAACACCCAACCTCGAGAAACTCGCTGCGGCATATGATATCCCGTTTATCCGTGTGGAGAATATGACGCATGCACAGGAAAAACTTCAAGAGTTTCTGGCAGATGACAACACGATGCTCATGGAATGTCTCGTAGACCCGATGGATTTAGTAAAATAAGGAGGTTCCAGTCTATATGAAAAAAATATATTCCGTACAAGTAGAAAACAGGGCTGGTGTGCTTTGCAAGGTTTCAGGGCTGTTCTCGAGAAGATGCTTTAACATTGACAGCCTTGCGGTTGGCGAGACAGATGACCCGGCAATTTCCTGCATGACAATCGTAAGCTCTGGAAACCAGCGGACAATTGAACAGATTGAGAAGCAGCTCAACAAGAAACTTGACGTTATCAAAGTAAAAACGTTTGATGAAAAGGACAGCATCAGCAGAGAACTCATGCTGATCAAGGTAAAATACAACCGCGGTACGCGGCGTGATATTATGGAAATCTGTGAGATCATGAAGGCGGATATTGTCGATATGTCAAACAATAACATGATCATACAAATCTGCGATATGCCAGAGCGCATCAAGGTGATGCTGGATATGCTCAAATCGATCAGTATCGTGGAGGTGGCAAGAACAGGGACACTGGCTTTGCCTAAATGTATTGACAATTAATATCAGAGTTGTTACAATGATTTTTGGTTATTTATGCAAAATAAAGGATTGTAACGGATTAGGGAGTGTATCTTTATGCAGAAAAGAGTATTTCAGCTTTTGGTTGATAACAATGCCGGTGTCTTGAGCCGTATTTCAGGCTTGTTTTCAAGACGCGGCTATAATATTGAGAGTATCACGGCAGGTGTCACCGCAGATTCCCGCTTTACCCGTATTACCATTGTGACTTCAGGAGAGGAGGATATTTTAGACCAGATTGAGAAGCAGGTTGCAAAACTGGTCGATGTGAGAGATATCCGCGAGTTAAAGCCTGAGAAAAGTGTTTACAGAGAGCTTTGTCTGATCAAGGTAAAGTCAACGCCGGAAAAGCGACAGGGCGTCATTGCTGTAGCTGATATTTTCAGGGCAAAGATTATTGATGTCAATGTGGACAGCCTGATTGTTGAACTGACAGGGAATCAGTCAAAGATTGAGGCGTTTATCGGTCTGTTGCAGGATTATGAAATCCTTGAGATTGCAAGGACAGGCATCGCGGGACTTGGACGCGGCACAGACGAACTTGTGAATCTGGAGTAGGTTCTAAATTATTATATTTAATTTTACATATATTACTAGGAGGATTAAAAAATGTCAGAAGCAAAGATTTATTATCAGGAAGATTGCAACCTTTCTTTGTTAGAGGGCAAGACAATCGCAGTGATCGGTTACGGCAGTCAGGGACATGCCCATGCGTTAAACGCAAAGGAGTCAGGCTGTCATGTCATTATCGGTCTCTATGAGGGCAGCAAGTCATGGGACAAGGCAGTCAAGCAGGGATTTGAAGTGTATACAGCAGCAGAGGCAGCAAAGAAGGCTGATATCATCATGATTTTGATCAATGATGAGTTACAGGCAGATATGTACAAGAAGGATATCGAGCCAAACCTTGAGGCAGGCAATATGTTGATGTTTGCACATGGTTTCAATATTCATTTTGGATGCATCACACCGCCTAAGGATGTCGATGTGACCATGATTGCACCGAAGGGACCTGGACATACCGTTCGTTCTGAGTATCAGGCTGGCAAGGGCGTTCCTTGTCTGGTAGCGGTAGAGCAGAATGCTACAGGAAAAGCACTGGATTATGCACTTGCCTATGCACTTGCAATCGGCGGCGCGAGAGCAGGTGTTCTTGAGACGACATTTAGAACAGAGACAGAGACAGACTTATTCGGTGAGCAGGCAGTTCTTTGCGGCGGCGTATGTGCCTTGATGCAGGCTGGTTTTGAGACACTTGTTGAGGCTGGATACGATCCGAGAAACGCTTACTTTGAGTGTATCCATGAGATGAAGCTCATCGTTGATCTGATTTATCAGTCAGGCTTTGCGGGCATGAGATATTCTATTTCCAACACAGCAGAGTATGGAGACTATATCACAGGACCCAAGATTATCACAGATGAGACAAAGGCGGCAATGAAGAAGATCCTCTCTGATATTCAGGATGGCTCTTTTGCGAAGGAATTTTTGTTAGACATGTCTCCGGCAGGACGTCAGGTACATTTCAAGGCGATGAGAAAGCTTGCTTCCGAGCATCCATCTGAGAAGATTGGTGAGGAGATCCGCAAGCTCTATAGCTGGAACAACGAAGAGGATAAGTTTATCAACAATTAGAAACAATGAAGCGTTTAAAAAGGGAGAAGTTTTCTCCCTTTTTGACAATTATGGAGGCGTGTGTAATCAATGTATGCATATATCAAAGGCGAAATCATAGACATCTCCGAGGATAATCTTGTACTAGAATGTAATAATATTGGATACAATATCAGGATTCCGCTCAGCGTGGCACAGCGTCTGCCGGGAATCGGTGCCACTGTCAAGATTTATACCTATACAAGTGTGCGTGAGGATGCCTTCAATCTGTTTGGTTTTCTCTCAAAGGATGATTTGGAAATCTACAAAAAATTAATTGCCGTCAACGGCATAGGGCCCAAGGGGGCGCTGAGTATTTTGTCTGCCATGAGCGCCGATGACCTGCGGTTTGCCATTTTGTCAGGAGATGCCGCAGCGATCGCCAAAGCACAAGGCGTTGGGAAAAAGTCCGCAGAGCGGATTATCTTAGAACTGCGCGACAAAGTGCAGTTTATGGGCAGCGCAGCTACGGACTTAGAAGTCCTGACTTCTTCTGATACGACAGCAGAAACAAATGCAAAGAATGAAGCAATAGAAGCCCTGACATCGCTGGGCTATTCCCCCTCTGACGCGCTGAGGGCTGTGCGGCAGGTTGAACTCACAGAGGATATGGACGCAGGCACTATTCTGAAGCAGGCGTTGAAACGCATAAGTACATTGTAATATTTTTGGAGGATTCTATGGCATCCAGAATAATCGAGACAAAACTTTTAGACGAGGACGTGAAAATTGAAGGAAGTCTGCGCCCTCAGACGCTAAAAGATTATATAGGACAGAAAAAAGCAAAAGAAATTTTGAGGGTTTATATTGAAGCCGCACGCCAGAGAAAGGATTCGCTCGACCACGTTCTCTTTTACGGGCCGCCCGGTCTTGGAAAGACGACACTTGCCGGCATCATCGCAAATGAGATGGGCGTCCATCTCAAAGTGACGAGCGGACCTGCGATCGAAAAGCCGGGGGAGATCGCTGCGATTCTGAACGGACTCCAAGAAGGCGATATCCTGTTCATTGATGAAATCCACCGTCTGAACAGGCAGGTCGAGGAGGTGCTATATCCCGCGATGGAGGACTTTGCGATTGATATTCTGATCGGAAAAGGGGCTACCGCAAAATCCGTGCGGCTTGATTTACCGCACTTTACTTTAATTGGCGCGACGACCCGTGCAGGCTTACTGACTGCGCCGCTGCGGGACAGATTCGGCGTTATACAGCATCTGGAATTTTATTCGGTGGAGGAGTTAAAGCTGATTATCCAGCATTCAGCGCGCGTGCTGAAAGTGCAGATTGATGAGCAGGGGGCGCTTGAGTTAGCCAGAAGAAGCCGCGGTACACCGAGACTTGCCAACCGTATGCTGCGCAGGGTGCGGGATTTTGCGCAGATCAAATATGACGGGAAAATCACACTGGAGGCAGCAAATACGGCATTGGATATACTCGATGTGGACAAACTGGGACTAGACCAGACAGACCGGGAACTTCTCATGACGATGATTAACCGTTTTAACGGCGGTCCTGTCGGGCTCGAAAGCCTTGCAGCGTCAATCGGTGAGGACCGTGGAACGATCGAGGAGGTCTACGAGCCTTATCTGATCAAAAACGGATTTATTGTGCGCACACCGCGCGGCAGAATGGTCTCTGAACTTACCTACCGCCATTTGGGGCTTGAAATGCCGGTGTAGTCTGGTATAATGAATTATACTTAATGAACACAGTGAGAAAGGGGCATGATTATGTCTGCCAAAACAGATACAGAAGTTATTATCGGTGGTAAAGTACTGACCGTCAGCGGCAATGAGAGCGCCGAATATTTACAAAAAGTTGCAGCGTACATCAACAGCAAAGTCAATGAATACGCGAAGATGGACAGTTTTAAGAGACAGTCTGTCGAAAAACAGAATATGTTAATTCAGTTAAATATTGCAGATGATTATTTTAAGGCGAAAAAGCAGATTGAGCTTCTTGAACAGGATTTGAAGGCGAAGGATAATGAATTATATGATTTAAAGCATGAGCTGATTGCCACGCAGATTAAACTGGACAATACAGCCAAATCCCTCAAAGAAGCAAACGAGACGTTAAATGAAAATTCAAAGCAGATCATTCGTCTCGAAACAGAGTTGAAAGGCAGCCACAACACATGAGTGATCAGAAAATAGAACTGCTGGCACCCGCGGGCGATTTTGCCTGTTTTCAGGCGGCACTCAATGCGGGGGCAGATGCAGTGTATCTGGGCGGAGAGCAGTACGGGGCACGTGCCTACGCGGGCAATTTTTCATCAGAAGAAATCCAGACAGCCCTGCATACCGCTCATCTTTTTGGTAAAAAGATTTATCTTACCGTCAATACACTGGTTAAGCAAAGCGAATTTGAGAATCTTGTCCCATATCTAATCCCGCTGTATCAAGCGGGATTAGATGGCGTGATTGTCCAAGATCTCGGTGTGCTTGCACGTCTGCGCGAACAGTTTCCAGATCTGGCGCTTCATGCAAGTACACAGATGACAGTCACAGGGCATTATGGCGCTGATTTTTTGAAGAAAATGGGCGTATGCCGGATTGTCCCGGCAAGAGAGCTGTCACTTGATGAAATCAAAGATATCAAGGCACGAACCAGTCTGGAAATCGAATGCTTTATTCACGGTGCGATGTGCTACGCCTATTCTGGCCAATGTCTGTTTAGCTCTATCTTAGGCGGCCGCAGCGGCAACCGGGGACGCTGCGCCGGTCCGTGCAGGCTTCCCTACACCGGTGAACGCGGCAAAGAGCAGTATCCGCTCAGCCTGAAAGATATGTACACGCTGCCTGTACTGCCCAAGCTCATCGAGGTTGGCATTGATTCCTTCAAAATCGAAGGACGTATGAAAAGCCCTGAATATGTTGCCGGAGTGACTGCCATTTACCGGAAGTATCTTGATGCATACCTAGAAAATCCTGAGAAAAAATATACGGTTTTGCCAGAAGATGAACAGCTCATCAAGCACCTGTACATCCGTTCGGACACCTGCGGCGGATATTATCAGCAGCATCACAACAAAGATATGGTCACGCTGGCAGAGCCGGGATATTCGGGAAATGCACAGGAGGTTCTACGTGCAATTCAGGAGAAATATATTGCGAACAAAGTGCGTCTGCCGGTCAGTGGTTCTGCCGTGATACGCGCAGGAAGTCCCGCAGTTCTGACCCTTTCGGCAGAAAAAGCTTCCGTGACAGTGACAGGAGAGCTGGCCAGTCCCGCGCAGAACAAACCACTGTGCCAAGAGGATATCCGCCAGAAGCTGAGCAAGCTTGGCGACACCTGTTTTCAACTCACAGCGCTTGATGTTGATACAGATGATGCTTCATTCATGGCGGTAAAGGCGTTGAACGAACTGCGCCGCAGGGCGGCGGCTGAGCTGGAACACAAACTTCTGGCACCGTCACTGCGCGCTGTCCCAGAGCTTGTGCCGTCAAAGAAAAAGCCGGACAATCCGCCTCCGCTGCGGCAGAGTGAATGGTGTGTGCTGGTCACAACCTATGAACAGCTTATGATCGCAAACACTTTTTCAAAGCTGTATCGCATTTACGTGGAGGCAGACTTGCTTCTCCACGCGGAGAATGCCTTGCTGCCTGAACAGGAATATATTCTGGTATTACCACACATTTTGCGGAAAAGATCTTATTCCTGTCTGCCAAAGTATGAGGCGCTCTTGCACAACGGCCATTTTAAAGGTGTCATGGTCCGAAACCTCGAAGAACTGGAATGGCTTCATACAATAGGCTATCAAGGGCCGATTTACTCAGATTATACAGTTTATGCGTGGAATCAGGCGGCACTGGACTTTCTGGAGAGTCAGACGGAGGGGGTTACGCTTCCATTGGAATTGAACAGAAAGGAGTTGGACAGACTGATTCCTGCTGGCGATACCTGTTTTGTACTGTATGGTTATATTCCCTTGATGTATTCGGCAAACTGTATTCGAAACACGCTGGAGCGCTGTATAAAGGATTCTGGAACTGCAAATAATAGATATCATTTGACAGACCGTTATCGCAATGATATTACAATTGTACAAAATTGTACACATTGTTATAACATTCTGTACAATACTGTGCCCATGTCGCTGCATGGACAGCTTGATCGTATTTTGAAAAAGAATTATCCGGTTTTGCGGCTTGATTTTTCTGTCGAGAACGGCACACAGACAAGGGCTGTAATCGAATATTTTCTAAATTCCTGTACAGAATTTCCTTACAAGGAGTTTACCAATGGACATTATAAGCGTGGAGTAGAGTAGAATGCTAAGAGCAGTCATCGAGTTATCAAAATATATATTAGCAGCAAATATTGTATTATATGTATTGATTAGTTTTATCGCCCTTTGTCGTGACGACAGGAAACGCAAAAACTTTATTTTTGTCCTCCAGTACAGTATGATTTTTATCAATCATATGACAGGGAGTCTGGTGCTGCTGTCCTCAAGAAAAGATTTTACATATCTTTTCTTTCCGCTTTTTCAAGTGATCACAGTGTTTGCCTTTCTGGTTCTGATGCGCGTCATCTACCCAAAGGCAGACCGCTTGATTCAAAATCACATCGCACTGTTGTTGTCTGTCAGCTTTGTGATATTGACACGCCTGTCACTGACACGCTCTGTACGCCAGTTTACCATCATCGCAATATCGCTGGTAATCGCACTGGTTCTTCCAGCTTTTCTGAGATATCAAAAGCTGTTAAAAAGCTGCGAGTATATTTTTGCGGCAATCGGTATATTGATACTGGGCGCTGTGCTGGTGCGGGGCAGCATTACGAACGGCTCTAAATTGTCTTTTTCTATAATGGGGTTATCCTTCCAGCCGTCAGAGTTTGTGAAAATTATCTATGTGCTGTTTATAGCAGCGATGTTGTCAAAAGCCAAGAAGTTATGGCACCTTTTGCTCTCGGGATTCCTTGCGGCAGTGCATGTACTGTTCCTTGCCGCCGCCAAGGATCTTGGCAGTGCACTGATTTATTTTATCACGTATATTATTCTCCTGTATATAGCGACACACCGTCTGCGGTATTTGGTTATGGGCTTTGCGGGCGGCGCTGTGGCGGCATATATTTCCTATCTGCTGTTTGCGCATGTGCGCGTGCGCGTGGCGGCATGGCTTGACCCATGGAACGATATCAATGCCACGGGATACCAGATTGCCCAGTCTCTGTTTGGCATCGGAACTGGCGGCTGGTTTGGCATGGGGATTGATGCCGGAATGCCAAGCTCTATTCCTTATGTAGAGCAGGATTTTATTTTTTCCGCAATCTGTGAGGAATTTGGCGTAATCTACGGCATCTGCCTCATTGCAGTCTGTGTCAATTTATTTCTGGAGATAATCCGCGTTGCATACTCTTGTCAGGACTCCTTTATGCAGTATGCCTCCTATGGGCTGGGAATCATCTACATTGTGCAGCTATTCCTCACAATTGGCGGAAACAGCAAATTTATACCGCTTACAGGCGTGACATTGCCCTTGATCAGTTACGGCGGCAGTTCCGTGCTGGCGACGCTAATGATGTTATCCGTTGTGCAGGGATTTTATATCCACAATGATACATCTTATGAAAATGAAGAATATGACGATAAAAATATTGATACGAATAACAATTTCATTCATAAACTTCTGGCATTTGCGGGCATGCACCTTCACACCAATGTGATCGCAGGTGTGTTTGTGGGGCTTTTTATTGCAATCAGCGTGCATTTACTCCACTATGTATATTATGACAGTGCACAGGTGATCAACAACTCCTACAATGCTAAGCGGCAGGATATTCTGGCAGAGGAGACGATACGGGGAGATATTCTGTCCGCAGACGGGCAGGTGCTGGCGACGACGATCGCGCATTCTGACGACCGGTACTATCCTTTTGACAAAGTGTTCGCACATGCGGTTGGCTATGCTACAAACGGCAGAATGGGCGTCGAGCAGATCGCCAATATGTTTCTCGTCTCCTCCAATGTCTCTCTGGGGAGCAAACTGCAAAACGATCTGGCAAACGAGAAGCACATGGGAAACACGGTTGTGACAACCTTTGATGCCAGACTGCAAAAAATCGCATACAATGCGCTGGGCACCTATGAGGGCACCGTGTTTGTGACAGAGCCCTCGACCGGAAAAATCCTCGCGATGGTTTCCAAGCCAGATTTTAATCCCAACACGATCAGCGAGATCTGGGACAGTCTCTTAGAGGACACTACAAGCTCCGTATTATTAAACCGGGCGACGCAAGGTTTGTACCCGCCGGGGTCAACCTTTAAAATCCTGACCGCGCTGGAATATATCCGTGAAAATCCAGAGCGCTATGAGGACTATACGTTTCAGTGTACAGGAAAATTCTCCAACGGGAAAAATACCATCAACTGTTATCACGGCACCGTCCATGGAAACGTTAATTTGATGGAATCTTTTGCAAAGTCCTGCAATTCGTCCTTTGCGAACATAGGACTCAAACTAGACCGGCGCAAATTTAAAAAGACACTTGACAATCTGTTTTTTAACAAAAAGCTTCCTGTGGATTTTCCGGCAAACACCAGCAGTATCTCTGATGAGATTGCCAGCAATGACAATGCCATGATACAGACCGTCATCGGTCAGGGCACCACACAGATGACACCGATACAGCTTGCCATGATCACCGCCATGATCGCCAACAACGGTGTGATGATGGAACCTTATATGATTGACCACATTGAGACGGCAGAAGGGAATGTGATAAAGACCTATGCGCCGCACGCTCTGGGAAAGCTCATCACAGAGCAGGAGACCGCCATTTTGCAGGAAGCCATGAAAACCGTCGTGGAGGAGGGCACTGGAACGCGCCTGATCAGCGAAGGCTACCGTGCAGCCGGCAAGACGGGGTCCGCCGAATTTAATTCCAACTCGGATTCACATGCATGGTTTACCGGATATACGTATGACACTGAAAAACCCTTGCAGATCACGATCATTATGGAGGGTGCAGGCTCTGGCGGAGAGTACGCAGTGCCGATGGCAAGACGGATTTTAGATGAGTATTATAGTCAAAAATAATGTATACTTTTCTGATTTATTATAAAAATTGCAAAAATTTCAAGAATACTTTGTAATTTTTTGTGAAAAGGTGTATATTAGTATTAGGTGTAATTTGAAGAAATAAAAGGAGGACCAAAAATGATTAACCGGTTATTTGGAAATTATTTGGTGGACAAAAAAGTTTTGGCGCAGACGCAATTAGATGATCTGCTTCCCGTTCAAAAAGATTTCAAGGCTGAGGTAGAGACAATCGCAGTGATTAATAAAGTGATATCAGCGGCAGTGGCACAGGAGCTTTTGGAACGGATAGATAAGAACAGCGAACGTTTTGGCGAGGCAGCCATTGATGCAGAATATCTCACAGATGAGAAGCTCGATGAGATCCTGACATACCAGTCGAATGCATTTATGAAGTTTGTCCAGAGTATGATCGACAAGCACTTTCTGGAGCTCGGGCAGATCAATCATTTTCTGGATGAATTTCAGCGAATCGGCGGCTACACAGATGCCCAGATCAGCTCGCTTATCCATGACGATCTCGAGCAGTGTGTGCAGATCTTTGTTCCGCTAATGTCACCGCGCCTGAAAGAATTTACATTGACCCTTATCCAGACAATACGCCGTCTGATAGACTGCGACGCGTATTTGGACAAATCGTTCACTGCGCGCTCATTGCAGCTTGACAAGCATGCGTGCCAGATGATTGTGGGAGACATGCATATGAAAGTGTATATCAGCGCACCGGACAATGATCTGCTCGCGATTGCAAATTATTTTACGGGCGATACATACGAAACTGTAAATGAAGATGCCCTCGATAATGTAGGTGAATTTATCAATTGTGTGAACGGGCTGTTCGCTACAAATTTAAGTTATGACGATGTCACGATCGACATGAACTCCCCTGAATTTTCGATGGTTGGACCATTTATCAGCAATGAGAAGCTGTACGTCATTCCCATTTATGCAAACGGATACAGTCTGAAAGCAGTGCTAGAGGTATATGAATAAGAATATGCTTATAAAGTTTTATAGGATAAGGAGATAATAATATGAATACTGTTTTGATAGTTGACGATTCTAAAACTTCCAGATATATGCTTCGCCATATTCTTGTTGAAAATGGCTATGAGGTGATTGGTGAGGCGGAAAACGGACAGGAGGGCTTCGATAAATACTGTGAACTTGAACCGGATTTCGTGACGCTTGATATCACAATGCCAGTGATGGACGGAATCGAAACGCTTGTCAAGATCAAAGAATATGACGAGGAAGCCAAAATAATAATGGTAACGGCATCTGGGCAGAAAAATAAGATGCTCGATGCGATCAAGCTCGGCGCGGCAGATTTTGTCACAAAACCTTATGAAACAAGCCAGATTATAAGCATTATGGACAGTATGAAAGAATAATATACGCACCATACAGGAGGAAACACCATGATTCAAGCTACTAGTTGTGGTGGCGTAGTCATTTTCCGGGGTAAAATTTTACTTTTATACAAAAATTTCAAAAACAGATACGAGGGGTGGGTTTTACCAAAAGGCACTGTTGAAATGGGTGAGAAGCATGTGGAGACTGCCCTGCGAGAAGTGTTTGAGGAATCAGGCGTGAAAGCTACTGTTATGAAATATATTGGAAAGAGCGAATATACCTTCAATGTGCCTCAGGATATCGTAGAGAAGGAAGTCCATTGGTATCTTATGATGGCGGATAATTATTACAGCAAGCCACAGCGTGAAGAATTTTTTGTTGATTCGGGATATTATAAATATCATGAGGCATACCATCTGCTCAAATTTTCAAATGAAAAGCAGATCTTAGAACAGGCGTATCAGGAATATCTCGAGCTTCGAAAAAACAGACAATGGATAAAACCACGTTAAAACAGCTAAAAAGAAGGTCAGTTTTGATCTTCTTTTTGATTTGTAATATTTGGAATGTTATGTTAGAATAGTCAGTGATAACAAAATCTATTTGGAAGCAGTGGTAAAAGATGCGTTTTAGTAAGAAGTTATATATCAGCCCGTCATTGGACAAAAAATGCGGCACAGTGAAGTGGAAGCTGCGGACAGGCAGACCTCAGCCTACAATCTACATTATCGCGCTCGCAAAAAACAGGGACCTGCTTGAAATCTATCACAGCGGAATGCTCAAACAAAAATATTACCGGAAAAAAGCCAACATGCCTTATATTGTCGGCATTGCCACGGGATATGGCGGGGCAGTGGATTTGGTCATAGACATGATTGAGGATGTTTTGCGCGAGACAGGGACATATGATGTAAAATCTTTTTTCAAATAAGGGGAGCTTATGGTATTGACACTATTCACCGTTTTGAAGATCATTGGAATTGTGATTCTGGTGCTTCTGGGACTTATTTTATTTCTATTATTGCTGGTCTTGTTTGTGCCAGTGCGGTACCGCGGCAAAGGCAGCTATCAGAATGGCACGTTTATGACGACACTGCGCGTATCATGGCTTCTCCATATTGTGTCTGTGACGGGCGCCTATCAGAATGAACAAGATCTGCATCTTGTTTTGAAGATTTTTGGCATCCCTTTTTTTGATACGTTGAGGAATAAAAAAGCGAAGCCAACAAAAACTAAGAGAAAGCCTGCCGGCGAAATTCAGGCAGCCTCCTCAGATGAGGACTGGGGAGCTGATGAAGATTTTTATCAAGAATACGAAGAATTTGAAGACGGCGCGCGCGATATTTTTCATACAACAGCGATACAGCCTTCTTTAGAGAAAGATGACACTGTAAATCGTCACGCCCAGAGACCATTCAGGAGACCACGCAGAAAATTAAATATCATTCAAAAAATAAAGGATTTTTTTACAAAATTTGTAAATTTTTTCAAAAAGTTAAAGTTCACATTCAATAAAGTTTGTGATACAATGGTTAGGATAAAAAAGAACATAAAATATTATCTTGAAATATTGCAGCGTGATAGTACAAAACAGGCTTTGACTGTGTGCTGGGGACAATTTGGACGCATAATCAGAAAAATTGCACCGCGCAAATTCAGCGTAAACTTGCATCTGGGGTTTGAGGACCCGGCGATGATGGGGCAGGTGCTTGCGGTATGGGGAATGCTGTATCCCGTGCATATGGGTGCGGTAGACATACAGCCGGAGTTTGACCAAACGGTTCTGGAGGGCGATTTTTCATTTCGGGGACGGGTTTCTGTATTCGTGTTTGTACACGCGGGATGTATCCTGTTTTTTAATAAAGATCTCAAACGTTTGATTCGGAGTTTAAGACAGAAGGAAATATAACGAAAAACATTTAACATAGTCGATTTGGAGGTATGGAATGTCTGGTAATAACAGTTTTAATGAAGTGGTTAATTCAATGATGCAGGGAATGGAGAGCTTTCTCTCCTCAAAAACAGTGGTAGGAGAGCCGACACAGGCGGGCGACACAACGATTATTCCGCTGGTCGATGTCACGTTTGGCGTTGGCGCAGGCTCTTCTTCACAAGAGAAGAAAAGCGGCGGTGCGGGCGGTATGACGGGCAAAATGTCGCCAAGTGCAGTGCTTGTCATCAAGAATGGACAGGTGCGGCTTGTGAACATCAAAAATCAGGATACTGTCACCAAGATTATTGATATGGTGCCCGATCTTATAGACAGGTTTACCACCAAAAAAGAGGATATGCCCAGCGACGAGGAAGCGATTAACACCGCATTCCCAGAAGAGTATTATTAAACAGTTCCAATGATATTCGTTGTGATATAAAAAAAGTCCGCTGTGCATATAATAAATAAAGATGTGCCGGGGTATTATAAGGATGTGCAAACTTATAGGATATACCTTGTTTTGGATTGCAATCGGCATGCTCTTTATGCTGGCGATAGGAAACACATGGGTAGGATTGATACTTATCGCTATTTTTATTATAACGGGGTATTATCTATTTGACTGTAGATAAACGATAGATGAATTTCTAATGCAAAGGGAGTAATGGAGATGTTGGATTTTGATGAAGAGCTCTTGAGGGCTGAATCACCAGAGGATCTAAAAGATATGAAACTCTGGATGTTCCGGGAGCAGGTCAGAATTCAGGCAAAGGGAGAAGAGCTACAAGAGCTTAACCGCGAGCTTCAGGATTTGAAACGGAAACTGGAGCGTGAGAGAACTGCACTGGAACTGCGCGAAAAGACAATTAAGAAACGCTTTGATGACAATGAGGTATTCATCGAGAAAAAGAAGAAAATTATAGAGAATGCCTATCAGCAGCTTGCGCTTGACAGAAAAGCATTAGAGTGCGAACGCTTGAATTTTGAGCACGAAAAGAACAAGTACAGACGCCAGAAAATGTCTGGTGCAAAGACGATGCATCAATATGAATCAAGCGCCTATGATAGTACAAGCTTTTTCAGGGGCGTTGACAGTGAACTGGCGCTGCGGAAACGTTACAAGGAGTTATTAAAGATTTTTCACCCGGATAACAAATGCGGGGATACCAAAACATTACTGCTTATTCAGACAGAGTATGAAAGTATGAGAAGCCGGTACCATGAAGGTTCGTAGTACTGGCTTTTCAACGATAAACGATAAAAAAAGAAGCTCAACACTTCTTTTTTTATCGTTGTTTATACAATATAGATTACGCTCTTTCTACAGCTCCAGAACGCAGACATCTTGTACATACATGCATTCTCTTAGCAGCTCCGTTTACTTTGCACTTTACACTTCTTACATTTGAATTCCAAATTGCATTGGATCTTCTATGAGAATGGCTTACGTTATTACCGAAATGAACGCCTTTGCCACAAATATCACACTTTGCCATCGTTAGCACCTCCTCGACTAAACTAAGTCATTCGACTCACAACATTAATATCTTATCAGATAAACTGTTATTTGACAAGTTCTTTTTCTCAAAAAAAATAATTTTTTTGTAAACATTGGAAATTCTGTTAAAATATATGTTTCCTTTTTTTTCAAAAACGGTTATAATAATAGCATTAATGTTTTTTATTTTATAAAAGAACCAAAGGAGGATTTCTATGAAAGGATCTATGAATACCCATCTGGGTAATATCTATATCGATCCTGAGGTTATTGCCCAGTATGCAGGAAGTGTCGCTGTGGAATGCTTCGGCATCGTCGGCATGGCATCAGTGAACGTAAAGGACGGTTTGGTGAAGCTGCTCATGAAGGAGAGCATCACGCATGGGATATCGGTAAATATTGTGAATAATAAATTGATTCTTGATTTTCACGTGATTGTCGCATATGGCGTCAGTATTATTACTGTATGTGACAATTTGATCAATAATGTAAAATACAAAGTAGAAAGTTTCACAGGTCTCGAAATCGAAAAAATCAACATCTTTGTTGAAGGCGTTCGAGTGATTGATTAAGGAGGATTTCTGAAGTGGGAATAAATGTAATCGATGCGAAAATGCTGGCAAAGATGTTTCTCGCCGGAGCAAAGAATTTAGAGCATAAAAAAGAGTGGATCAACGAGCTGAATGTGTTTCCTGTTCCCGACGGCGATACAGGTACAAATATGTCCATGACAATTTTGTCTGCTGCAAAGGAGGTTGCCGCAATCGCGGAGCCGGATATGATCTCGCTCTCAAAAGCGATATCGTCAGGGTCTTTGAGAGGCGCACGCGGAAACTCCGGCGTTATTCTGTCACAGCTTTTCAGAGGCTTTACAAAGGTCATCAGAGAGTATGACGAGATTAACGTTGCCATTCTTGCCTCTGCCTGTGACAAGGCTGTGGAAACCGCCTACAAGGCTGTCATGAAGCCCAAGGAAGGAACCATCTTAACGGTTGCAAAAGGCGCCGCCAGAAGGGCGACAGACCTAGCGATGGCAGGCGAAAAGGATCTGGAGGTCTTTATCGGCGAGGTCATCAAGGAAGCTGAGATTGTCTTGGCACAGACACCAGATATGCTTCCTGTATTAAAGCAGGCGGGCGTGGTTGATTCTGGCGGACAGGGGCTTGTGGAGGTGCTCAAAGGCGCCTATGATGCATTCCTTGGCAAAGAACTTGATGTATCGCTTGATTTCACGCCAAAGACCAGTGCTGCCGCAGAGAAAGGCTCAATGCCGTCCACCATCGAAGCACAGGCTAATGCAGAGATTAAATTCTGCTACTGCACACAGTTTTTGATTATGCTCAACAAGCCTTTTAACATCAAGCAAGAAATGGATTTTAAGGAGTATCTCTCCTCCATCGGCGATTCGATTGTCGTCGTGGCAGACGATGAGATCGTAAAGGTACATGTGCACACCAACGATCCCGGACTTGCAATGCAGAAGGCGCTTCGCTTTGGCTCGCTCACGACCATCATCATAGAAAACATGCGTCTTGAGCGCGATGAGAAGGTGTCCGACATGATGGAGAAGCAGATGCAGAGCACAGATCTTCCGAATCAGACAGCACCGACGGCTGAGAGTAGTGATGCCACGCCGAACGTGCATAAGGAGACTGGATTCATCGCAGTATCCATCGGAGAGGGCATGAATGAAATATTCCGCTCACTTGGCGTTGATTATATTATTGAAGGCGGACAGACCATGAATCCCAGCACGGAAGATATGCTCAATGCCATTGAGAAAATTAACGCGGATAATATCTTCATTTTTCCAAATAATAAAAATATTATCCTCGCGGCAAATCAGGCAAAACAGTTGACGAAGGACAAAAATATTATTGTCATACCAACCAAGACAGTTCCGCAGGGGATTACAGCAATCATCAACTATGTGCCTGATATCTCTGTCGAGGAAAATGAGGCAGTGATGACGGAGGAGGTGCAGCGTGTTGCCACAGGACAGGTTACTTACGCTGTGCGGGATACCATGATTGACAATCAGGAGATTCATCAAGGGGACTTTATGGGCATCGGCGACAAAGGGATTCTGGCTGTGGGAACCGATTTACAGAGCGTGGCATTCAACATGGTCAAAAAAATGATGTCTGATGAGTTTGAGCTGATCAGCATTTATTATGGAGATGTCATAACAGAGGAACAGGCACAGCGGCTGGCAGATCAGGTGCAGGCTGAATACAGCGGCTGCGATGTAGAACTACAGTTTGGCGGCCAGCCGATTTATTCATATATTATTTCAGCGGAGTAACTGCGGTGAAGAGAAATGATCCAATCACAGTCATAAAAGGCGTTGGAGAGAAAACGGCTGCCTTGTATCATAAATTAAATATAGCGACGGTTGACGAGCTGATCAGGCATTATCCCAGAGATTATGAAGAGTGGCGCGACCTTGTAACGATCGGAGAGCTGAAGGCGAATCAGGTATCTGCGATACGTGCTTTGGTCATCAGCGCCCCCCAGACCGTACATATAAGGCAGAATATGTCAATCACCAACGTGCGTGTCAAGGACAACAGCGGCGCCTGTGATATTGTGTATTTCAATATGCCTTATATCAAAAACAATCTCCAGCCCGGCAAACAATATATTTTCCGCGGGCGCGTTATTTTAAAAAATAACCGCATGACGATGGATCAGCCAAAAATTGTCAGCCCGCAGGAATTTGCGCAGAATGTACACCGTCTCTCGCCGGTTTATCCCACGACCAAGGGGCTTACCATCGCTGCGATCACCAAGACAGTGCGCGCCGCTGTAGACAGCTTAGATTTCTGTGAGGATTACATTCCAGAAGCCATGCGCAGGGAGTATGGACTGCCGAACTTGAAATCGGCTGTCATGGGGATTCATTTTCCAGAAAATCGTGACGCGCTGGTTTCAGCCAGAAAGCGTCTGGTTTTTGAAGAATTTTTGTTCTTTATTGTCTCTATTATGTTTCTGCGGGAGATGACAGTTCAGGAGATCAACGATGCCCCAATGATGCGCATTGACGCCTGTCAGGATTTTATCGACAGCCTTCCCTATGAGCTGACTGGCGCGCAAAAGAAGGTTTGGGCGCAGATAGAGAGTGATCTGTGCTCGACACATCTGATGAACCGGCTGATTCAAGGAGATGTCGGCTCTGGCAAAACCATTGTGGCAGTGCTGGCGATGTTTATGTGCGTCATGAACCATCATCAGGCTGCGTTCATGGCACCTACAGAAGTGCTTGCCAAACAGCACTATGAATCTATATTGGAACTGGCTGACAAGTATCACCTGCCCTTTAAACCAGTACTTCTCACAGGGTCTTTGACTGCGAAGCAAAAGCGCAGGGCAAAGGAGAGCATTGTCCTAGGAACGGGGAATGTGATTATCGGGACACAGGCTCTTTTGCAGGACGATGTAGATTTTTATGACCTGCGTCTTGTGATCACTGACGAGCAGCACCGTTTTGGCGTCAAACAGCGCGAGACGTTCGCACAAAAAGGAATACAGCCGCACATTCTAGTGATGAGTGCCACGCCGATTCCGAGAACGCTCGCCCTGATCTTATATGGAGACTTGGATATATCCGTCATGGATGAACTTCCGGCAAACCGACTTCCGATTAAAAACTGTGTCGTCAATACAGATTACCGCAAAAAGGCATATGAGTTTATCGCAAAAGAAGTGGCGCAGGGCAGACAGGTGTATGTCGTCTGTCCGATGGTTGAGGCAAATGATGAGGAGATGATGGGAGACCAGCCCGTTCTCGAAAATGTGATTGAGTACACAGAAAAGCTCAAGAAGGCACTGCCAGACAGTGTGCGGGTGGAATTTCTGCATGGACAGATGAATCCCAAAGCCAAAAATTATGTTATGGAGGAATATGCCGCGCACCATATTGATGTGCTGGTATCCACGACAGTCATTGAAGTCGGCATCAATGTACCGAACGCGACAGTGATGCTGGTAGAGAATGCTGAGCGGTTTGGTCTGGCGCAGCTTCACCAGCTCAGAGGCCGTGTAGGGCGTGGAGAACACCAGTCCTACTGCATCTTTATCACAACCTCGAATCAAAATGATACAATGGAGCGGCTGCAAGTCTTAAATAAATCAAATGATGGATTTTTTATCTCATCAGAGGATATGCGGCTGCGTGGCCCGGGAGATCTGTTTGGAATCCGTCAGAGCGGCCAGTTCCAATTCCAGTTGGGCGATATTTATCAAGATGCGGTGATTTTGCAGGACGCGCAGTGCTGTGCAGCAAAAATATATGCTTCCTACAGGCAGCCCAACAATGAATATCAAGCATTTTGGGCATATTATGAAGAGAATGCTGCCACAAATCTTGACTATATAAACATCTAAAAGAATTTAACAGGAGATAGGATGAAATGTCGAAAATAGCAATTGTAACGGATAGTAACAGTGGTATCACACAGAGTCAGGCAAAGGAGATGGGGCTTCATGTGCTGCCAATGCCTTTCATGATTGACGGGGAAACTTTTTATGAGGAAATTACGCTCAGTCAAGAGGCATTTTATCAAAAGCTGGCGCAAAATGCAGATATTTCCACCTCACAGCCATCGCCGGAATCCATTATGCAGCTCTGGGATGATCTGTTAAAAGAACATGACGAGATTGTCCATATCCCAATGTCCAGCGGACTGAGCGGCTCCTGCCAGACAGCAGTCATGCTGGCACAGGACTATGACGGTAAGGTTCATGTGGTAAATAATCAAAGAATCTCTGTAACACAGAAGCGGGCTGCCTTTGATGCCCTTGAACTTGTAAAAGAGGGAAAGAGCGGCAGCGAAATCAAAGAGATCTTAGAGGCAGACAAGTTAAATTCCAGCATATACATCATGATAGATACGCTTTATTATCTGAAAAAGGGCGGACGCATCACACCTGCTGCGGCGGCGCTTGGCACACTGCTGCGGTTAAAGCCCGTGTTACAGATTCAGGGAGATAAACTAGACGCCTTTGCAAAGGCAAGAACAGTCAATCAGGCCAAATCTATTATGATCAATGCCATCAAGAGCGATATCGAAAAGCGCTTTGGCGGGTTGTCACCGGATAATCAAATGTATCTGGCAATTGCCCATACACAGAATGAAGAGGCAGCGAACGTATTCAAACAGGAAGTGCAGGCACAATTTCCTGACTATCCTGTCTATACAGTGGACCCGCTGTCGCTGAGCGTGTCCTGCCATATCGGCCCCGGCTCATTGGCGGTGACGTGCTGCAAAAAATTGAGATAAAAATATTAGAATAAAATAGAGGCAATAAAAAAGCAGGCATGTACTACCTGCTTTTTATATTGTCTCTATTGATTTACACTAACGCAGCCGTAATGATCGCCATAGAGTATACTTCAATCGCGTTGCACCCGCGGGAAAGGTCGTTGACCGGCGCATTCAAGCCTAGAAGGATTGGGCCATATGCCTCAAAATTACCCATTCTCTGTGCAATCTTATAGCCCATATTTCCTGAGCTGAGATCTGGGAAGATAAAGGTATTGGTGTGACCTGCTACTTGGGAATTTGGGCATTTTGTACGTGCCACACGCGGAGATACGGCAGCATCGAACTGCAATTCGCCCTCAATTGGCGTATTGGGGAATTTTGCCTTTGCCTTATTTGCTGCATTTCTCATTTTTTCGACATCAGGACCTTTGCCAGAACCAAAGGTAGAGTAGCTGAGAAACGCCACCTTAGGGTCTACACCAAAGATTTTTGCACATTCAATTGTCTCACCACAGATCTCAACAAGCTCATCCTCAGTAGGATTGATATTGATCGCACAGTCGCTCATGGCAAGCACTTCATTCTCTCCAGTAGCACCCGGACGGACAAGGATAAAGCAGGAGGATACAATACTGTTGCCCGGCTTTGTCTTAATAATCTGAAGAGCAGGACGAACAGTGTCCGCGGTAGAGTATGTTGCACCGCCAAGGAGGGAGTCTGCAACACCCATTTCAACAAGCATTGTGCCAAAGTAATTCGGCTGGGACAGAATCTTCTTAGCCTCCTCCGGCGTCATGCCTTTGCCTTTGCGAAGTTCGCAGAATCTCTCAACCATCTCGTCAAAGCGGTCGTAATTGTTGCTGTCTATGATCTGTGCACCGCGAATATTATAACCCGCTTCCTCCGCAGCCATCAGTACATCTTCCTCGTTGCCAACAAGAATCGGGTGAAGGAAGCTGCTTGCCAAAAGGCGGGAGGCAGCCTCAAGAATACGTGGGTCTGTTCCCTCGGTAAAGACAATTGTCTTAGGGCTTTTTTTCAGTTGATCAATCATTGTACCAAATCCATACATCATATAAAATCCATCCTTTTCTTTTTAATATTTTGTAATATTTGTGATTATACTTACTGCTCATGAAAGCGTTTACACCGTGTTATTTAGCGGCTTCACTTATGTTCTAATTAATATTGTATACAAATTTTATTCATTTGCAATGGTTGTATTCAAATAAGTGCAGGAAAAACTATTTTTATTAAAATATAACAATGGATTATGTTCGAAAATTTGTTTGTATTTTAAAAAATCTGTTGTAGCATAATTTGCCATAATGTGTTATCATTTATTTTAATCAGATTAGAGCAAGTAGGGATAGTCTGCGGTTGTCCTTTCTGGAAACAGAAGGGAGGTCGGTATGAATACACTAGAGATACTTACGTTGCTGTTGGTCATTTTCGCAGCATTAACATACTTAGACAACAGAAATAACCGCAAATAACGGAAAAGGCTATCCTCTGCTGCAAAGGGGATAGCCTGTAATCCGTTAAATTTTTAGAACTTATTACTCGTTTCCAGTTGCCAACCGTCAGATGTACCAATATCTTACGGTTTCTACTCTGATTATAAACTAATCTTGCAGATTTTGCAAGAAGGTATGGGAATGGGAGTGCAGAAGCACTTCCATTTTTATGTTCACGAGCACCCGTCCAAAGGATAGTTGCCAGATTGAGCATGTAAAAACGTATGTTTGAAAAAATCTTCAAAAGTATTTGCAATGTTGGAAAGATGTGTTATACTCTATAAGTCAAGACGAAAAATCATATTTATAAAAAGAAATTTTTCAATTGAAGATCGAATAAAGATCGAATTAAGATCAAATTAAGATAAGAAAGGCATGGTTTTATTTCATGGCAAAGACTGAGACAACAATCTATGACGCTTCCAGTATTACGGTTCTCGAGGGACTGGAAGCCGTAAGAAAAAGACCCGGTATGTACATAGGAAGTGTGTCCACAAAGGGGCTGAATCATTTAATATATGAAATCGTTGACAACTCTGTAGATGAACATCTGGCAGGAGTGTGCAGTGAGATTCGCGTCACACTCGAAAAGGATGGCTCTGCAACCATCTCTGACAACGGCAGAGGGATTCCTGTCGGAATGCACCAAAAAGGCGTCAGTGCAGAGCGTGTTGTCTTTACGACACTCCACGCGGGCGGAAAATTTGACAACAATGCATACAAGACCAGCGGCGGACTGCATGGCGTTGGTTCCTCAGTGGTGAACGCACTCTCCACACAGCTCACTGTGACCGTAAAAAGTGGCGGTCAGATTCATCAGGACAAGTACGAGTATGGCAATCCTGTTGTCGAGCTGGTCGATGGTCTGCTTCCTGTCATCGGCAGGACAAAGGAGACGGGGACGACGATAAATTTTACGCCTGATCCCACGATTTTTGACAAGACCCGGTTCAAGGCGGAGGATGTGAAAAGCAGGCTGCATGAGACGGCATATCTCAATCCAAAGCTCACAATTATTTTTTCTGACCTGCGCGGAGACGTGGCGGAGACTATCACATACGCTGAACCAGAGGGCATTATCGGTTACGTCAAGGACTTGAACAAAAATAAAGAAGCGCTGCATGATATTATCTATTTTACAGGGGTCAGCGAGGATATTACAGTGGAATGCGCCTTTCAGTATGTCAATGAATTTCATGAAAATGTGCTCGGCTTCTGCAATAATATTTACAATGCCGAGGGCGGAACACATCTGACAGGATTTAAGACCATGTTCACGACCATCATCAACAACTATGCGCGTGAGCTGAATATTTTAAAGGAAAAAGATGTAAATTTCACGGGTGCAGATGTGCGAAACGGCATGACGGCAGTTGTTTCAATCAAACATCCGGCGCCCCGATTTGAAGGGCAGACAAAGACTAAGCTCGATAATCAGGACGCTGCAAAGTCCGTCAGCAAAGTCACAGGCGACGAAGTGCCGCGCTATTTTGACAGGAATGTCGATGTTCTTAAAAATGTGATCTCCTGCGCAGAGAAGGCTGCCAAGATTCGAAAGACGGAGGAGAAGGCTAAGACGAATATGCTCACCAAACAGAAGTTTTCCTTTGATTCCAATGGAAAGCTGGCAAACTGCGAATCGAAGGATTACAGCAAATGTGAGATTTTTATCGTCGAGGGAGATTCCGCCGGCGGCAGCGCAAAGACTGCTCGAAACAGAAATTATCAGGCAATTCTGCCTATCCGCGGGAAAATTCTCAATGTCGAGAAGGCGAGCATTGACAAGGTGCTTGCAAATGCTGAGATTAAGACCATGATCAATGCCTTTGGCTGCGGTTTCTCAGAAGGATACGGCAATGATTTTGATATTTCAAAACTCCGGTATGACAAGATTGTCATTATGGCAGATGCCGACGTAGATGGCGCACATATCAGCAATCTGCTGCTCACACTTTTCTATCGTTTTATGCCGGAGCTGATTTATGAGGGGCATATCTATATCGCAATGCCTCCATTATATAAGGTAATGCCCGCAAAGGGAAAAGAAGAGTACCTGTATGATGATAAGGCGCTTGAAAAATACCGCAAGACCCACAAGACCTCCTTTACATTGCAGCGGTATAAGGGGCTTGGTGAGATGGATGCAGACCAGCTCTGGGAAACGACCTTAAATCCAGAGACACGTATGTTAAAAAAGATTGAGATCGAGGACGCACGCATGGCATCTGACATCACAGAATTGTTGATGGGGACGGATGTCCTCCCCAGAAGGACATTTATCTATGAACATGCTACCGAGGCGGAGCTTGATATATAAATAAGGAGCAGAGTGACAGATGGAAGAGAGAATTATTAGAACGGAATACTCAGAGACCATGCAGCGGTCCTTTATTGATTATGCAATGAGTGTGATCATTGCCCGCGCATTGCCCGATGTCAGAGATGGACTCAAACCGGTTCAGCGGCGGACCTTGTACGACATGCATGAACTTGGCATTCGATATGACCGTCCCTACAGAAAGAGTGCGCGTATTGTCGGTGACACAATGGGTAAATACCATCCCCACGGAGACAGCTCAATTTATGATGCGCTCGTTGTGCTGACGCAGGACTTCAAGAAGGGCATCCCCCTGATTGACGGACACGGCAACTTTGGCAATATCGAGGGAGACGGCGCCGCAGCCATGCGATACACAGAAGCGCGTCTGCAAAAAATCACACAGGAAGCAATTTTGTCTGATCTGGATAAGGATGTCGTTGATTTTGTGTCGAATTTTGATGAGACAGAGAAGGAGCCGAGTGTTCTCCCATGCAGATTTCCAAATTTGCTTGTGAACGGCTCAGAAGGCATTGCCGTCGGTATGGTGACAAGCATTCCGCCGCACAATCTAGGCGAAGTCATTGAGGCGACGAAGGCGTACATGATGAACGAAAATATCTCAACACGTGAGTTGATGAAGTATGTGAAGGGACCTGATTTTCCGACGGGAGGCATCGTGTGCAACAAGGACGATTTGCTGTCCATTTACGAGACTGGCACTGGAAAAATAAAACTTCGCGGTAAAGTGGAGATTGAAAAGACCAAGGGAGGAAAGCTGAATTTGGTCATCACAGAAATTCCCTACACGATGATCGGTGCAAATATTGGAAAGTTTTTGCAAGATGTAGCCTCCCTGTATGAGCAGAAAAAGGCACCGGAGATTGTCGATATCTCAAACCAGTCCTCCAAGGAGGGGATTCGCATTGTCATCGAATTAAAGAAAGATACGGACGTGGAAAATTTTAAGAATTTATTGTATAAAAAGACACGTCTTGAGGATACTTTTGGCGTCAATATGATTGCAATTGCGGACGGCAGACCTGAGACACTGGGGCTCAAGAGCATCATTGCGCGAAATGTAGCATTCCAATATGAGATTGCCACACGCAAGTATACCACCTTACTGAATAAAGAGCTTGAAAAACGTGAGATACAGGAAGGCTTAATCCGCGCGTGCAATATCATTGACCTAATCATCGAAATCCTGCGGGGCTCGAAAGACCGTGCAATGGTCAAAAACTGTCTGACAAGCGGCGTCACAAAAGGAATCAAATTCCGCTCTAAGGAATCCTCTGTGATGGCACAGCAGTTAAACTTTACAGAGCGTCAGGCAAATGCCATACTGGATATGCGCTTATATAAGTTGATTGGTCTGGAAATCGAAGCCTTGATGAAGGAGAACGAGGAGACCAATGCCAATATCTACAAATATGAAGATATTCTCGAGCGCAGAGATTCTATGGCACAGGTCATTATACAAGAACTAGATGCCTTGAAGAAACAATATGCCAGAAAACGGAAAACACATATTGAAAATGCAGAGGAAGCTGTCTACGAGGAGAAAAAACCAGAGGATATAGAACTTATGTTTCTTATGGACAAGTTCGGTTACTGCAAGACAATTGACATGGCAGCCTTTGAGCGAAATAAGGAGGCAGCGCTCGCCGAGTTTAAGTATGTTGTAAAGTGCAGAAGTACCGGCAGAATCTGTCTGTTTACCAACACAGGACAACTTCACACGATCAAAGTGACAGATATTCCGTTTGGCAAATTTCGGGACAAAGGACAACCCGTTGACAATATCAGTAATTACAGCTCCGCAGCGGAGAACATTGTCAAGATCGCCAGTCAGTCGGAGTTAAATTTATATAGACTGTTGTTTGTCACAAAGCAGGGAATGTGCAAGATCGTAAGCGGAGGAGAATTTGATGTGACAAAACGGACAGTGGCAGCGACCAAGCTCGGTGAGGAGGATGAGCTGCTCGACATTGAGGTTGTGACGGAGCACCAGCATATTATTTTGCAGAGCAAGGACGGCTATTTTCTCCGATTTGACACAGATGAGATCTCAGAGCTCAAAAAGACAGCAGTCGGCGTGCGGGGTATGCGGTTAGGAAGCAATGATTATATCGAACAGGTGCATTACTGCCAGCCCGGTTCTGACAGTACGATTCCATATAAAGAAAAACTTGTGCCAATAAATAAATTAAAAGTTAATAAAAGAGATTCAAAAGGAACCAAAATTAGAGTATAATGAAAAAAAGTGTTATTGGGAGGATTTGTATGAGAGTAATCGCAGGAAGTGCACGTCGTCTGTTATTAAAATCGCCGGAGGGGCTCGATACACGGCCGACAACGGACCGGATCAAGGAAACGCTGTTTAATATGTTGATGCCAAATCTGCCGGACGCCGTATTTATTGACTTATTTTCAGGAAGTGGCGGTATTGGAATCGAGGCGTTAAGCCGCGGGGCAAACAAAGCATATTTCGTGGAGAACAATCAAAAGGCAGTCGCATGTATCACAGAAAACCTTGAACATACGCATCTTTCAGACAGGGCGGTTGTGCTCAAGCAGGATGTCTTTGCGGCACTTCGGGGCAGTATCAGAGATACAGCGGACATTATTTTTCTCGATCCTCCTTATCAACAGGAATATGACAGGAAAGTACTGGAGTTGCTGCGAGATGCCGCCTTTGTAACTGACGACACACTGATTGTGGTGGAGGCCTCCGCCACAACTTCTTTTGATTATGTGGACACGCTGGGTTTTGTGGTGGAGAAGAGCAAACAGTACAAGACAAATAAACATGTATTTATCAAAAGAAATACACAATAATCGTATATCGGGGAGGAATTATATAGTATGAATGCGGCAATCTATCCGGGCAGTTTTGACCCTATGACCCTTGGACATCTTGATATTATTCAGCGTGCATCTAAGATGTTTGATGAACTGACTGTAAGTGTTTTGGATAATAAGGCTAAGAATGCGTTGTTTTCTGTCGAGGAACGTGTTAGTATATTAAAGGAAGCCACAAAGGAGCTGCCCAATGTGACAGTGGATTCCTTTAACGGTCTTTTGATTGATTATGCAAAACAGAAGAATGTTCATATTTCAGTGCGCGGCTTGCGCGCGATCTCAGATTTTGAGTATGAACTACAGACAGCACAGACAAACAGGATGCTGTCAAAGGGCGGGCTTGATACTCTTTTTTTGACGACAAGTCTCGAATATGCATATTTGAGTTCATCGAGCGTGAAAGAAATTGCTGCATTTAACGGGGATATCTCCCAGTGCGTGCCTGATTTTGTGGCTGACCTTGTATATGAAAAAATGAAATTAAGAAGAAATTGAGATAGATATTGGAGGAATAATATGAGCAGTAGAATAGAGCAGTTAATTGATGAAATAGAGGAATACATAGATAACTGCAAATACAAGGCATTTTCTACAGACGTAATCATGGTAAACAAGGCGGAGATTGACGACCTTCTGCGGGAACTGCGCATGAAAACACCCGAGGAGATCAAGCGCTATCAGAAAATTATTTCGAACAAAGAAGCAATTCTGTCAGATGCCAGAAATAAGGCGGAGGAACTAATCAAAAATGCGACCGTTCAGACGACTGAATTGGTCAATGAGCATGAAATTATGCAGCGGGCATACGAGCAGGCAAATGAGATCGTGGCGATGGCAACCAGCCAAGCCCAAGAGATTCTTGACAATGCAATGATTGAAGCAAACGGTGTGAAAGCTGCTGCAATGCAGTATACAGACGATATTCTTGCCAACCTAGAAAATATTCTAAAACAGTCCATCGAGATTTCCACACGCGATTACAATACATTAGTGGGTAATCTTCAAGAGATTGACCATGTGGTTACATCTAACAGGGCAGAGCTTGTGCCGGCGGACGATTCAGTCAATGCGGCGCAGACTGATGAAAATGCGGGAACCGATGGCATAGATGTGATATAAAAGATTAAAGAAAAGATTTAGAGGAGTACATTCGCAATGAAAAAATTTATCAAAAAGACCATTTCGGTCATTTTATCTATCGCAGTATTGACTGTGCCGGTCTCTGCTATTCCTGTAGAGACAGCAAGCGCGGCGGAGCCGATTGTCGTTGTGATTGACCCGGGACATGGCGGTTCTAATCTGGGTACAGACTATCTGCCAATTCCCGAAAAAGTTTACACGATGGTTGTTGCACAGTACATGAAGGAGGAATTAGAAAAGTTTCAGAATGTTGAGGTATATCTGACACATACGGAGGATGTCAAAATGGACCTTGATGAGCGCGCAGCTTTTGCGCAGGGCGTCGATGCTGATTTTCTCTTTTCACTTCATTTTAATATGTCTCTTTCCCATACCCTCTACGGCAGTGAGGTATGGATTCCGTCAACGGGACAGTTGTACAGTCAGGGATATTCTGCTGCCAATGAATTTCTGACACAATTTGAGGAGATGGGGCTGTTTAACCGCGGTATCAAAACCAGAATCGGCAGCAATGGAAACTCAGATTATTATGGCATCATACGTGAGTGTTCGATTCGGAGTATTCCCGCTGTGATTGTAGAACACTGTCATGTAGATAACATCAATGACACGCCATATATTCAGTCCCCGGAGAAGCTCAGAGAGTTTGGTGTTCGTGACGCACAGGCAGTCGCACGGTACTTTGGGCTTGTGTCCAAAGATAAAACAAAGGATTACAGCAGTTATGCTCCGCTGGCAGTACCAGTGCCGTCAAGCCGCGTGCTCAACGACACGACAGCACCGGTGTGTGTCAGTGCAAATCTTTTAAAATATGACCAGACAGGAAAGACTGCGACGGTAGAGCTGACAGCACTTGATGCAGAATCTCCGATTCAGTATTATGCTTCTTCCTGCGATAATGGTCTGACATGGTCGGCTTTGCAGCCGTGGGCAAAGGGCAGCCCAACTGTGACCGTTTCCCTCAATATAGACTATGGCAGCAACAATACATTGATCTTTAAAGCATACAATTTGTATGATATGAGCACGCAGTCTAACGTGATCCAGCTTCCGTGATCTGCTCGGTCATCACAAAACAGCATCAGGAAAAATGAACAGGCTGGGTGAGAACAAAATAGTAGATCGCCGACAACAGCGTAATCAAAACTTTATGTTTCAGATAATACTCCAGCGAGAGTGCTGATTTTTCCAGAAAACTGCTCGTCTGTAGAATGCAGGATACGCCGCCAAAGCAAAGTGCTGTCATCATCCAGAAAACCTTCTGTGCAGGAATAAGGGTAGTCGTATAGATTGCCTGAACCCCGCCAATGATTTCCAGAAAACTTGACAGAACATTTTTGCTATTATGGGAAAACGGCATAAAGTCAAGAAAAATGCGAAAGGCATTGGTAAAGGTAATGTATCCACCCAGTATAATCAGGGCTTGTGTGTTGTCCATACATGATTTTTTGAGCGTTGCGGCCAGTGAACTATGGGGCTGGGCAGACTGCGGCTTGATTTCATTGGAAGCGTGGTGATCTGTATGCAAAAATCCCATCACAATGCCGTAGACAGCCGGAATGCCGTACATGCCAAACACGAAGGGCAGCGTATTCTGGTAGCCGCATTCGTGCAGTATCGGAATGATGATTCCCACAAAATATGCCGGACCGATATTATTGCAAAAAGCAAGCAGCGTATTGGCTTCGGATTTACTGATTTTATCATTGCCATACAGCTCGCTCACGACCTTGGCACCCATGGGAAAGCCGCAGAAAAATCCCATAAAGATTGCATACAGCCCGAAGCTGCTGTACTTGTATATTTTTTTCAAAATACGGCTGAGCATACTGCCAAGCTCTAAGTCTGCACCACTGTATACCATAATGGAGCTGATCATCATAAAAGGAAAGAGCGTGGGAACCATTTTGGCAGCCCATTGGTACAGCCCTTCATAGGCATACCGAAATGTCGCGTCGGGTCTGCTCAATATGACAAGGATTAGCAGAAGATATGCCAGCGTTTTGAACAGCATACAAAACCTCCACGTTACATGCAGCATCTCTGTTTAGTATATTTTATAATGAAACTGTGGAATTTATGAATCGGATAAAGGGACACCGTGTCCCTTTATCCGATGGAGGATTGTGATGAGACTGGATAAATTTTTATGTGATATGCAGCTAGGCACGCGAAGCCAAGTCAAGGACTTGATCAAAAAAGGTCAGGTATCTGTCAATGACACGCTTGTCAGAAAACCAGATTTTCAAGTAGATGCAGCGCGCGACCATATTGTCTGTATGGGCAAGAGCATCATCTATCAAAGTCTGTATTATTATATGCTTCACAAGCCTGCCGGCGTCGTCACTGCCACCAGAGACAACCATGAGCCTACAGTGATGTCGCTGTTGCCAGATGCCAGCGGAAAGCATCTGGCGCCTGTCGGGCGGCTTGACAAGGACACAGAGGGGCTTTTGCTGATCACAAACGACGGCGAACTTGCCCACAATCTGCTGTCCCCCAGCAGGCATGTGGCAAAAACATATTATGTGGAATGCACAGGAACGCTTTCGGCAGATGCCGTCTCCTTGCTGGAAAATGGCGTGGAGATCGGAGATGAGACACCCACGCGTCCAGCTCAGGTAAAAGTATTAACACAGTTAGCGGAGTTCTATACGATGGAGCTTACCATAACAGAGGGGCGGTTTCATCAAGTCAAGAGAATGGTGCAGGCTGTCGGCGGTTCAGTCACATATTTAAAGCGTCTCTCGATGGGAACACTGTCATTAGATGAAACTCTTTCAAAAGGTTCTTACCGGGCGCTCACGGAACAGGAAATTATGGCGCTGAAACTATCAAAATCGTCAGAATTATGAGAAGGAGGATTGAAAATTGTCAGTTGCAAACGGCTTTCTGCCTATGACAATCGAAGAAGTGCAACAGCTTGGAATAGAACAGCTTGATTTTGTCTACGTCACAGGGGACGCCTATGTGGATCACCCTTCTTTTGGACATGCGATCATCACACGGCTGCTTCAGGCACATGGCTATCATGTCGGAATCATAGCGCAGCCAGACTGGAAAAATGAGGACAGTATTGCAGTGCTAGGCACGCCGCGCCTTGGCTTTCTGGTGTCCTCCGGCAATATGGACTCTATGGTGAATCACTATTATGTGTCCAAAAAGCACCGCGATTCAGATGCCTACACGCCCGGCGGCGCGCCATACAAGAGACCAGATCACGCCACCGTCGTATACAGTAATCTGATACGCAGAAAATTCAAAAACATTCCGATTATCATTGGGGGAATTGAGGCAAGTCTGCGCCGTATGGCACACTACGACTACTGGTCCAATTCCTTTAAGCGCTCAATCTTGCTCGACAGTCAGGCTGATCTCATCTCTTATGGTATGGGTGAGAAATCAATCATTGAGATTGCAGATGCCCTAAACAGCGGTATCGCAGTAAAAGATTTGTCCTTTATCGCAGGGACCGTATATAAGACAAAGGATATTTCAAGTCTGTACGACTATGAACTTCTGCCTTCCTATGATGCGATGACTGCCGAAAAAATCCAATATGCCAAAAGTTTCAAAATACAGTACGACAACACAGACCCGTTCAATGGAAAGACACTGGTTGAACCGTATCCTAATGGTGTCTATGTCGTTCAGAATATACCGCAAAAGCCGCTTTCCATGCAGGAGATGGATGACGTCTATGCACTGCCGTATCAAAGAACATATCATCCATGCTACGAAGCACAGGGCGGTGTGCCGGCGATTTCAGAGATAAAGTTTTCGCTGGTCAGCAACCGCGGGTGCTTTGGCGGCTGTAATTTTTGTGCGCTTACATTTCATCAGGGACGCACAATACAGGTGCGCAGCCATGACTCTATCATAGCAGAGGCAAATCAGATGATACAGGCACCGGACTTCAAGGGATATATTCATGATGTTGGCGGTCCTACGGCAAATTTTAGAAAGCCCTCCTGCCAGAAGCAGCTAGAGATTGGCGTTTGTAAAAACAGACAATGCCTGTGCCCGAAACCCTGCCCCAATCTGGAAGTAGATCATTCGGATTATCTGTCTCTACTGCGCAAGTTGAGAGCGCTTCCAAATGTCAAAAAAGTATTTGTACGGTCAGGAATACGATTTGATTATCTGACACTAGACAGAGATGATACATTCTTTCAGGAGCTTGTAGAGCATCATATCAGCGGACAGCTCAAAGTAGCGCCAGAACATATCTGTGATGCAGTCCTTTCCAAAATGGGAAAACCGGAAAACGCTGTCTATGAGGCATTTACTGAAAAATATCACCGACTGAATCAAAAACTTGGCAAGAATCAGTTTTTGGTGCCATATTTCATGTCATCCCATCCCGGCTCGACACTCAAAGAAGCTGTGGCGCTGGCTGAGTATTTGCGGGATATCGGCTATATGCCAGAGCAGGTACAAGATTTTTATCCGACACCATCTACGATGTCAACCGTCATGTATTATACCGAGGTAGACCCTGTGACGATGAAGCCCGTCTATGTCTGCAAAAATCCGCACGAAAAGGCAATGCAGCGTGCACTGATACAGTACCGCAATCCCAAAAATTATGAACTTGTGCGGGAAGCGCTAAAGCTTGCAAAGCGGGAGGACCTGATTGGATATGACAAAAAATGTCTGATCAAGCCAAGAAAAACGTCAGTTGAGTCTGCAAACAGGCAAAATCATCAGAATAAAAAGAAAACACCGTCAAAGCCTGTTAAACAGACGGCGGCCAAGAAAAAGACGATACGAAATATTCACAAACACAAACAGATTACAAGAGGGCACTGATACCTTGAACCGAATGGGGGAATTATAATACTTGGATTTACTTATGCAAATCATTTAAAAAAGTTAGTAGAAAAAGCCGCGAAAGCAGACCCTGAATATAAAGTGTTTGGCGCAAGCTCGCACAAGTACTGCCTAAATCCAGTGATATCCTTAAAGGAAGTGCGGCAGTTTGAAATGGAATATCACGTCACATTGCCGAAGGAATATGTGTTTTTCCTAACCAAAGTTGGCAATGGCGGTGCTGGTCCCTATTACGGATTATATTCATTGGAAAAACTAAAATGCTATAATGATGCGAATAATCCTGACAATCCTGTGTTCATTGATAACTCGCTTACCTTGGAGAAATGGCAGGACACGATCAATGCAATGGACGACTGTACCGATGAGGAATATGACCAAATTGAGTCGCGGATTTTATCAGGTGCACTCAAAATCGGAACACAAGGGTGTACTTTTGGCAATCTTTTGATGTGTCAGGGCAGTGAGACAGGTAAGATTGTATATGATGATGTAGACTGGTTTTTCGACAAGCCGCCTTTTCTGACAGGAATGACATTTTTAGACTGGTATGAACAGTTTTTTGAAGAAATTGCTGCCGATCACTGGGTCAGCTTTTATGGATACAAGCGTCTTGGCACAGAAGAAGAGCTTATGAGGGACTATGATGCTGCAATAGATTTAGAACAGAAGGCAAAAGTTCTTTCAAGCTTCTTTCGTTTTAAGAAGCTGAATGACAAGACTGTCACATGGTTGATGAACATGGACGAAAGAAGATTTGATGCAGCCAAAGTACGTTTACTTTTACAAAGTGATATCATAAAAGGACTGACTGTGTTTGAAAGTCTGCTAACTGGCAAGAATATTATTGCAGCGGTTGACAGTGCTTTTGCAATACCAGCGTCACACAAAAATACTTATTATCAATGCATGTTAAAATTGTTGTATGAAGAAAATGCTGTAGATAAGGAACAAATATTATATTTCCTCAAAGATTGTAGCTGTAAGAAAGCGGCTGATCTGGCTGCTTATGCCGAGAGTCAGCAGATCAATTCAAAAACGCGCCAGACGACGATCTATGTGATGGAAAGCTGTGATGATATGAATAAATTTATATAAATGGAGATTGAGCTATGAATATTATTTTGATTACAGGTGCCTCCTCGGGCATGGGTGTAGAATTTGCGCTGCAACTGGACAATGTTTTTCAGAATATCGACGAGATCTGGCTGGTTGCACGCCGCAAAAAAGAAATGCTGGAGGTGGCTCAGCATCTTGAACACACAACGCGGGTGCTGGATATGGATGTCACAAATGATGAACATATAGAGCGGTTGAAAGAAGTGCTTGCAGACGAGAGACCAGTGATTCGAATGCTGGTCAACAGTGCGGGATATGGCATCATGGGAGATTTTTCTGCCTCCAGCATCAAAGACGAGCTTGGCATGATTGATGTCAACTGTAAGGCGCTGACCCAGCTCACACATTTATGTATTCCCTATATGCGCAAAAACAGCCGCATCATACAGCTTGCGTCCAGCGCAGCCTTTTTACCTCAGCCCAATTTCGCAGTTTATGCGGCGACAAAATCCTATGTGCTCAGTTTTTCGAGAGCATTGAATCAAGAGCTGCGCCGCAGGAAAATCTATGTCACCGCAGTCTGTCCGGGACCGGTGGACACGCCGTTTTTTGACATTGCGGAAAAAACGGGCAGCACGCTTGCCGTGAAAAAGCTCACGCTGGTCCGGGCAGACCAAGTGGTAGAAAAAGCGATTGCAGATTCCTATCATAAGCGGGAACGGTCTGTGTACGGCGGCTGGATACAGAGCTTTGAAGTACTTGCAAAGGTACTTCCGCACAGCGTGCTTATGGAGGTTATGCGCTTCTTAAAATAAGTTTCATGAAATTATCAGGAGACAGCAGATGAAAATGCAAAAGCAGCAAAAGGGAGAGTATGGATACCCTCCCTATGAACGTAAAAGAGTGGTCATTCGCACCGCAGCATATTTTTTGATATCAATTGCAGTATTTTTGCTGGGATATTTTTCTACAGGAAAAAAGGAAAATCTTCTCACAATCGTTGCTGTCCTAGGACTGCTGCCATCGAGCAAGAGTCTGGTATCGGTCGTCATGTACTTCAAGATTCCAAAGTTCAGCGAAAAGGTTTATCAGGAAGTCTCCCGACAGGAAGGTGCGGTGCCTGTGCTTTATAGCATGTATCTGACCTCCTATAAAGCAAATTTCCCGATAAACTGTTTTGCTGTGCGCGGCAATCATCTGATTGGCTACACAGAGTTTGCTGCGTGCGATGCTGCTGCGTGTGAAGATCATATACAAGGAATCCTCAAACAAAACAGTGTGAAAAATGTATCGATTAAGATTTTTCACGAGAAAGCGCGTTTTACAGAGCGGTTAGCCCAATTACAGGCATTGGAACCCGGCAAAAAAGAAGCAGAAATTCTAACGCTCTTGTGTGACATTTCGTTGTGACAGTTGTAATAGGAGACAGCGGTTATGATTGCAACAAAGATTTCTATCAATGAGGCAGGGCAGCGCTTTGACAAATATCTGAAAAAACTGTTAAAAGGCGCCCCCGACAGCTTTATTTACAAGATGCTTCGCAAAAAGAATATTGTCCTGAACGGAAAAAAGGCAGATGGCAGAGAAAAGCTGTGTCTCGATGATGAAGTGAAATTTTTTCTTGCCGATGAAACATTTCAAAAGTTTTGCGGGACAGATATGAGCGATACGGCCGAGATCACACCCTATGAACAGGCATATCAAAAGCTAAAGTACTTGAATGTCGTCTATGAGGACGATCAAATTCTCGTGGTCGATAAGCCGGCGGGAATCCTATCACAAAAAGCAAAACCGGAGGAGATCAGCGTCAATGAATGGCTGATTGGATATCTGCTTGCCACGCACCGTATCACGCCGGCATCTCTTGCAACCTTCAAGCCCTCCATCTGCAACCGTTTGGACAGAAATACCTCCGGCATGGTGGCTTGCGGCAAGACGCTCGCTGGCAGCCAGTATCTAAGCCGTGTGATCAAGGACAAGTCTCTTGAAAAATATTATTACTGTCTGATTTCAGGCGAGCTTGTACTTGATGAGCGCGTGACAGGTTATCTCTGCAAAGACCCTGTACTAAATAAAGTCATGATCTATCCTCAGGAAACCGATGTGCCAAAATCCTTGAAGCAAGACGCTGCCTGCATTGATACCGCCTTTCACACCGTTCGGACAGCACACAATATTACCTTATTGGAGGTACAGCTTTTTACTGGAAAAACACACCAGATTCGTGCGCATCTGGCATCGCTGGGACATCCCATTATAGGAGACGCCAAATATGGCAATGCAAAGATAAATCAGTTCTATGCCAAAAAGGGCGTCCACGCGCAACTGCTTCATGCACACAAGCTGGTTTTTCCGGCGTCCTTCACGCCAAACGATGCGCAGCTTTTCATACAGACCTCGGGCAGAGTGCTGGAATGTCCGCCGCCCACCTTATTTGAAAAATTACTGAATGGAGAAGAACTGGAGAAGAACGATGGCTACATGGAACTCGAGGGGACTTCGCGGTTCTCTCTTAGAAGATATGATTAATATGGCAAACGAAAAGTACCGTGACAATGGACTTGCTCTGATTCAGAAGGTACCGACGCCAATCACACCAATTAATATAGACAAAGAGTCAAGACACATCACACTGGCTTATTTTGACCAGAAGAGTACCGTCGATTACATAGGCGTTGTGCAGGGGCTTCCTGTCTGCTTTGACGCGAAAGAATGCGCTGCGGATTTGTTTACACTGCAAAAGATTCATCCGCATCAGGTGCAGTTTATGAGGGATTTTGACAGGCAGGAGGGCATCGCGTTTTTTTTGATTTATTTTACAGCGCGTGATGTGATGTACTATATGAGTATCCGCGAGCTGAATGTGTTCTGGGACAGAATGGAGAATGGCGGCAGGAAGAGTTTTCGGATCGAAGAGCTCAAGGACCAGTATTTCATGAAACACAAAAGCGGGCAGATGGTGCCGTATCTCGATATGATACAGATTGATTTAAACGAGCGGGATAGTTGACACATGAAGAAAAAAAGTGTATACTGCGTTTAATGCATCGCGGCGCTATGGTAACGAATTAGCACGTTAATGCACTAAAGTGATAATGAACTGGAAAGGACTGACAAAGGATTTATGGGAAAAAGACTTGTGCACACGCCAGAGGGCGTTCGTGACATCTATGGAAAAGAATATGCCAACAAACAGAATATCCAGAAGCTTTTTGGCGAGATACTTCATCGTTACGGTTATCAGGCGATTCAGACGCCGACTTTTGAATTTTTTGATGTGTTCAGCCGTGAAATCGGCACGACACCCTCCAAAGAATTATATAAATTTTTTGACAAAGAGGGCAATACGCTAGTACTGAGACCAGATTTTACTCCTTCCATCGCGCGGTGCGCCGCGAAGTATTTTATGGACGAGACGATTCCACTCCGGTTCTGCTACTCCGGTAATAATTTTATCAACACCAGCGATTTGCAGGGCAAATTAAAAGAGACAACACAGATGGGCGCGGAGCTGCTTGGCGATGCGTCGCCGGAGGCAGATGCAGAGATGCTCGCCATGCTTGTTGAGGCGCTGCGCAATGCCGGATTACAAGAATTTCAGGTATCCGTGGGACAAATCGAGTTCTTTAAAGGCTTATGTGCCAATGCGGCGCTTGACGAGGAGACCGAACTGGCGCTGCGCGAGTTCATATCCAACAGAAACGAATTTGGCGCACAAGAGCTTTTGTTAGAAAAAAATATACCAGCTGACTCCGTCAAGGCACTTCTGAGTGTAAACAGCCTGTTTGGCACCTATGATATTTTGGATAAAGCCTTAGCGTGTGCGGATAACCAGCGTTCCCGAAATGCCATCATGCACTTAAAACAGGTGTATGAGCTGTTAAGGGTTTATGGCGTGGACCAGTACATATCGTTTGACTTGGCTATGGTCAGCAAGTACAATTATTACACAGGCATTATTTTCAGCGCCTACACATATCAGGCGGGAAGCGCCATCGCAAAGGGCGGCAGATATGACAACCTGCTTGAAAAATTTGGAAAGCCTGCACCGGCGACAGGATTTGTCGTTATGATTGATGATCTTGTGTCAGCGCTGACGCGTCAGAAATGTTGTCCCGCACTGGAAAACAACACGATTCTGCTGGTGTACACCGATGATTTTGATAAGGCTGTGGCAGAGGCGAGAGCGTACAGAGCGCAAAACTATGCTACGGTTTTGATGAAGCAGAAGCAGCCCCGAACGCATTACACAGAATTTGCAGAAAACCATCATATTTCACAAGTTATATTTCTATAAAAAGGGAGGTATTTGAGATGAACAGACAGACAGAAGAGATGCGATACCTTACCTTTGCACTCGGTAAGGGACGGCTTGCCAGCAAGACATTAGAGCTTCTTGAAAAAATCGGGATAACCTGTGAGGAAATGAAGGATAAAAGCTCACGAAAATTAATCTTTGTCAATGAGGACTTAAAACTCAAATTCTTTCTGGCAAAAGGTCCAGATGTGCCTACTTATGTGGAATACGGCGCAGCGGATATCGGTGTGGTGGGCAGTGATACCATTCTCGAGGAAAACCGCAGAGTGTATGAGGTTCTCGACCTCGGTTTCGGCAAATGCCGCATGTGCGTATGCGGTCCGGCTTCAGCAAGAGAACTGTTGCAGCATCATGAGATGATCCGCGTGGCGACCAAATATCCCAAAATCGCAAAGGATTATTTCTATAATCAAAAACACCAGACAGTCGATATCATTAAATTAAACGGTTCTGTTGAATTAGGACCGATCGTCGGGCTCAGCGATGTGATTGTGGATATCGTTGAGACTGGTTCCACCTTAAAGGAAAACGGGCTGGAGGTTCTGGAGGAAATCTGTCCGCTTTCCGCGCGAATGATTGTCAATCAGGTCAGCATGAAAATGGAAGCGCAGCGAATCAAAAAATTACTACAGGCACTCAAGGAGGCAGCGTAAAACGATGAAAATAGTAAAATTAACAAACGATACCAAGCAGAATCTGCTGGAAACCTTATTAAAAAGAAGCACGAATGATTATGGGGACTACGAAAAAGTAGTCGCTGAGATTATCGAAGCAGTCAAGGAGCGCAAAGAGGAGGCAGTCTTTGAATATTCGCTGAAATTTGACAAATGCACCATCACAAGAGAGAATTTCAAGGTCACAAAAGAGGAAATTGAGGCAGCCTATCAGGAATTAGATGCACATTTTATACAGGTCATGAAGGACTCTGCTGCCAATATCCGCGACTATCATGAGAAGCAAAAACGAAACAGCTGGTTTGACGCCAAGCCAGACGGAACCATCTTGGGACAGAAAATTACACCGATGCAGAATGTCGGCGTCTATGTGCCCGGCGGAAAAGCAGCCTATCCCTCCACAACCTTGATGAATGTCGTTCCGGCAAAAGTTGCAGGCGTTCCAAATATCATCATGACCACCCCCGCAGGCGCAGATGGAAAGGTAAATCCCGCAACGCTTGTCGCGGCGGACATCGCAGGTGTGGACGCCATCTACAAAGTGGGCGGCGCGCAGGCGGTCGCAGCGCTTGCCTATGGAACTGAAATGCTGCCAAAGGTTGATAAGATTGTCGGTCCCGGAAATATCTTCGTGGCGCTTGCCAAGCGTGCTGTATACGGACACGTCAGCATTGACTCAATCGCTGGTCCCTCCGAAATTCTGGTTCTTGCGGACGAGAGCGCTACCCCGCGGTATGTGGCGGCAGATCTCTTGTCTCAGGCAGAGCATGACGAGCTGGCATCTGCGATTCTGATCACCACAAGCGAGACGCTCGCAAAGAACGTCTCCGATGAAGTGGACCGTTTTCTCGAGGTGCTTGAGCGTAAGGATATCATACAGAAATCTCTTGAAAATTACGGATATATCCTTGTGGCGCCCGACATGGAGACAGCCATTGATGCCACAAACGAGATTGCTTCTGAGCACTTAGAAATTCTGACAAAGAATCCTTTTGACACCATGACAAGAATCCGAAACGCCGGTGCCATTTTCCTTGGGGAGTATTCCTCTGAACCGCTGGGCGATTACTACGCAGGTCCCAACCATGTGCTTCCCACAAACGGCACTGCAAAATTCTTCTCACCGCTGAATGTGGATGACTATGTGAAAAAATCAAGCATTATCTGTTATTCCAAAGAAGCGCTGGAAAAGGTTCATGAGGATATCGAACTCTTTGCCCAGAAAGAAGGACTGACTGCACACGCCAATTCAATCCGTGTGCGGTTTGAGCATTGACTTAGAAGCGTGTGATGGAGGATAAGAGATAATCATGGAAAGAATCGCAGAAGTAACAAGAGAGACAAAAGAGACTTCTATACATATGAAACTAAATCTGGACGGTGAGGGAAACGCCTCTGTCAATACGGGAATCGGCTTTTTTGACCACATGTTAGAGGGCTTTTCAAAACATGGTTTTTTTGACTTATCACTGTCGGTAAAAGGAGACTTGCATGTGGACGGGCACCATACCGTTGAAGATACCGGCATTGTGCTGGGCACCGCGATTAAGGACGCCGTCGGCGACAAAAAAGGCATCAAACGGTACGGTTATTTTATCCTGCCGATGGACGACGCCTTAGCGCTCTGCGCGGTAGACCTCTGCGGCCGCCCCTATCTGCAATTCGACTGTACCTTTCCCAATGATATGACAGGCGGATTTGACACGTCTCTGGTAAAAGAATTTTTTTATGCGGTATCATACAGCGCTGCCATGAACATTCATGTGAAAATGCTAAACGGCGAGAACAGCCACCACATGATTGAGGCAGTATTTAAAGCATTTGCAAAGGCACTCGATGACGCAGTGGCGATGGACGCGCGCATCAAAGATGTACTTTCGACGAAAGGGAGTTTATAAATGAAAAAAGTGACACGTTTTCTCTGCACACTGCTTGCGGTATGTATGTTATGCAGTGTTCCGACAATGACCTCCGAAGCGGCAGTTGTAGAGCGGGGGATTGATGTCTCAAAATGGCAGGGACCGATTAACTGGCAGGCAGTGGCGCAGAGCGGTGTGACATTCGCCTTTATCCGGGTGGGAAATACGCTAAAAGGCATTGACGAATATTTTTATTATAACATGCTTGCCGCACAGCAGGCGGGAATCAAGACCGGCGTCTATATCTATTCCTATGCCAAAAATGTGCAGGAGGCAGCGCTGGAGGCGCAGTTTGTACTAAATGCAATTCAGAACGTACAGGTATCTTATCCTGTCGTGTGGGATGTGGAAGATAATGTCCACAAATCCCTCTCCCCCGAAATGCTGTCGCTGATGGCAAACACCTTCTGCGCGACGGTTGAGGCAGAGGGCTATTATCCGATGGTCTATTCCAGCGCCAACTGGTACAAGGATCGGATTGGCCCTGTATTTTATGATAAATGGGTAGCACAGTGGGCTGCCACCTGTGATATTCCTGATGCTGCGGTATGGCAGTACACCAGCAAGGGCAGTGTTCCCGGCGTGAACGGAAATGTCGATATGGATTATGCACTCAAAGATTACTCCGCAAGCATTGTAAACACCGGCTGGGTTCCGAGAAAAGGCTATCTGTATTATTACATCAACTACAAAATGCAGCGGGGCTGGCTCGATCTGGGTGCTGCAAAGTATTATCTTGACCCCGCAGGACGTATGGTCACAGGCTGGCTGCCGTTAGAGGACAGTTTGTACTATCTACAGCCTGACGGTGTGATGGCAGTTGGATTTACGCCAATTGGACTAGGAATGTACTGTTTTGGCGCAGACGGAAAAATGCTCACAGGACTTCAAAACCTCAATGGATTGTGTTACTATTTTGCACAAGATGGTGCCATGTACACAGGATTTCTTGATTTTCCAGAAGGAAAACGCTTCTTCTCCACAGACGGGCATATGTTTACAGGGCTGAATATTGTCAACAATAAATATTATTATTTTGATCAAACTGGCATTATGCAGACAGGCTGGCAGACAATTGGTGACCAGACATTCCTTTTTGCAGCGGACGGTTCCATGGTATATGGCTGGTATAACGATGGCGTGTACAGTTATTACCTGTCAATGGTAGACGGGCACCGCTCAGTAGGCTGGCAGACAATTGAGGGCAGAACATATTTCTTTGATGAAGCTGGACACATGATGACAGGTGCCGTGACATTGAATGGCCTTTCATACCTCTTTGCAGCGGACGGCACGATGTATACAGGCTGGTTCAACGATGGTGTCTCTGCAAAATATTACGAGGCAGACGGACATATGGCAATCGGTCTGACAACAATTAACGGAAGCGTGTACTACTTTGATATCAACGGCAATATGCAGACAGGCATTGTTGAGCTTGATGGAATCCCGTATATATTTGATGTTGACGGCAAAATGCTGCCACAGCCAGAGCCTGTGCAGCTTCCATAGTAGAAGAAATAGGTAAAATATGAGAAATTTAGCATTAAGTGATGAAATATTAATGAAGGTTGAAAAACCTGCACGCTATATAGGCAACGAAGTAAACAGTGTAATCAAAAGCAAACCTGACATCTCTGTCAGGTTTGCAATGTGTTTTCCAGATGTGTATGAGATTGGCATGTCGCATCTTGGAATACAGATTCTATATGACATGCTAAACCAGTTTGAGGATACATGGTGTGAGCGTGTCTACTCTCCGTGGCCGGATTTAGACGCGGTTATGCGCGAGAAAAAAATACCGCTGTTTGCGCTGGAATCGCAGGACCCGATCAAAGAGTTTGATTTTCTGGGCATTACGATTCAGTATGAAATGTGTTATACCAATATTCTGCAAATCTTGGATTTATCGCAGATTCCACTCATCGCCGCAGAGAGGACATGGGCGCACCCGATTGTCATTGGCGGGGGGCCATGCTGTTCTAATCCAGAACCCATTGCAGAATTTTTTGATATCTTTTATATCGGAGAGGGCGAGACACAGTACCGCGCACTGTTAAATTTATATCAATCATGCCGCGATGCAGGCATGTCCCGAACGTCGTTTCTTGCAGAAGCCGCCAAAATACCCGGAATGTATGTTCCGCAGTTTTATGAAGTGACCTATCACGAAGATGGTACAATACAATCCTTTGAACCCACGCGCGCAGACATTCCCAGAACCATTCTCAAAGAGATTGTCACTGATTTGTCCAATACGTATTACCCCGAAAAACCTGTTGTGCCGTTTATCAAGTGCACACAGGACAGGGTAGTGCTTGAAATCCAGCGGGGCTGTATCCGCGGATGCCGTTTTTGTCAGGCTGGACAGCTCTATCGCCCTGTGCGGGAGCGCGACGTGGAGATGCTGAAAAACTATGCGGTAAAGATGCTTGATCATACAGGATATGACGAGATTTCACTCAGCTCTTTGAGCTCCAGCGATTATTCACATCTTGAAGAGCTTGTCACCTTCTTGATAGACAAATGCAAGGAAAAGAAAGTCAATATTTCGCTGCCATCTCTTCGCATTGATGCCTTTTCACTTGATGTCATGGAAAAAGTGCAAGATGTCAGAAAAAGCAGCCTGACTTTTGCGCCGGAGGCAGGAAGCCAGCGTTTGAGAAATGTGATCAACAAGGGGCTGACAGAGGAGGTCATCTTAAAGGGTGCCACCTTGGCATTTGAGGGTGGCTGGAACCGCGTCAAGCTCTATTTTATGCTTGGACTGCCCACAGAGACAGAGGAGGACATTCGCGGAATCGCAGAGCTTTCGAATAAGATTGCCGTCGCTTTTTATGATACTGTGCCAAAGGAAAAAAGAACTGGCAAGGTACAGATTGTTGCCAGCACCTCCTTTTTTATTCCAAAACCCTTTACCCCGTTCCAGTGGGCACCCCAGTGTACCAAAGAACAGTTTTTGGAGAAAGCATACATGACGCGGAGAGCAATTTCAGATCAGCTCAACCAAAAGAGTATCAAATATAACTGGCACGAAGCGGACGCAAGTGTCATGGAGGGCATCTTAGCCCGCGGTGACAGGCGTTTGAGCAAACCTATTTTGAAGGCATACCAAAAAGGCTGTATCTTTGACGCATGGGGCGAATATTACAAGCATGATGTTTGGACAGAAACTTTTGAAGAGTGCGGTATTGATACTGATTTTTACACAACGCGCGCGCGCAGTCTGGACGAAATCTTCCCGTGGGATTTTATCGACTGTGGTATCACAAAGGAATTTTTAAAGAAAGAATGGCGGCGCGCACTGGAGGAACAGCTCACGCCAAACTGTCAACAGCAGTGTAATGCCTGCGGCGCCGCCAGATACCACTGCGGCATATGCAGCACAGCGCGTTCCTGACAATAACGCCAGACCAAGGAGGTTCTCAGTGAAAGTAAGAGTTAAATTTTCAAAACATGGTGTGCTTAAATTTATAGGACATCTTGATGTAATGCGGTATTTCCAGAAAGCAATCCGCCGCGCCGGAATTGATATTGCCTATTCGGCAGGTTTTAGCCCGCACCAGATCATGTCTTTTGCCGCGCCGCTTGGCGTAGGGCTTGAGAGCAATGGCGAATATATGGATATCGAGGTGCATTCCCTGACAAGCACAAAGGAGTTTGTGGATACACTCAATGCGCAGATGGTTGACGGCATCGAAGTTCTCGAAGCGCGCCTCCTCCCGGACAATGCCGGAAATGCAATGGCAAGCGTCGCGGCTGCACGTTACACTATTACCTTCCGCGAACAATACCAGCCAGCCTTTTTGACGCAGTCCGCGATTAATGACTTTATGAGTCAAAGCGAAATTACGGTGACGAAAAAGACCAAAAAAAGCGAAGCCACGTTTGATATCAAACCCTTTATATATGAGTGCAGTTTTCATGAAGAAAATCACGCGCTTACGCTGACTGTCGATGCGAGCAGTGCGAACAATATCAAGCCTTCTCTTGTAATCAAAGCCTTCTATGAGCGAAACCAGCAGCCATTTGACGAGTTTGGACTGCTGATTACAAGGGAGGAGACTTACACCAATCGCGGGACGCCAGACGCTGTTTCGCTCATACCGCTTGGCGCAGTTGGGCGTGAATACTGATGTATACGAAAAATAAAATTTTGAGTCCAGTGCTCATATTTTCCGATAGCGGGGAGTGAATGCAAATGAGTGATATGCGCTATATTATTACAGAATACTGTCATCGCGACACCAAAGGGGTTCTTGCGTTTTCTCTTGATTCCAAGACGAATCAAATGCAGTCTGTAAATTTTACCTCTTATGACCAACGCAATGACCATGTAACCATCGGCGATATTTTTGTGGCGAAAGTGCTCAATGTCTCAAAGCAGCTTCAAGCGGCATTTATTCTCTACGCGCCCAACCAAAAGGGGTATCTGCCTATTCATGCAGACTACAAGCCTGTCCTCACAAACCGCAAATATGACGGGAGAATCTTAGCAGGCGACGAACTCCTTGTTCAATTGGAGAAAGAAGCCGTGCGGACAAAAGAGCCTGTATTTACTATGAACCTGTCTCTTGCTGGCAAATACAGTGTGGTTTCCTATGCAAATACCTACAAAGGCATCTCCAAAAAATGCACCAAACTAGAAAGAGAGCAGCTTCGGGCTGCCATTCCGCAGGCGCTTGCGTTCGGCGTTGTGATTCGCACGAACGCGGCAGCCCTGTTACAACCATCAGAAATAGCGGAAGCCGCCGACTGCTTGCAGCCTGTCAAAGAAGAAATTCTTTATCTAAACCAGCGAATGACGGCACTGCTTCAAGAGGGCATTCACCGGACATGTTTCAGCCGCATTTGGCAGTCGCCGCCTTTATATTTGACAAAGCTGCGGGACGAGGGCTTTACTTATCAGCAGGTAGTTACAGATCATTGTGCCTTATACGACGAACTAAAAGACTTTGCGGCGCTTTATATGCCAGAACAGTCCGCAGCTATTTCCTTGTATCAGGATACTTCCTATCCATTACAAAAGCTGTACCGCGTAGAAACACACTTGTCGGAGCTGCTCTCCAGAAAAGTATGGCTAAAATCCGGTGCCTACCTCATCATAGACAAAACAGAAGCCATGTATGTCATAGATGTCAATTCTGGGAAAAATGTCACAAAGAAAGAATCTGCGGAATATATTTACCAGATTAATCTCGAAGCAGCAAACGAAATTATGCGCCAGATGCGGCTCAGAAATCTGGCAGGTATGATTTTAATTGACTTTATCAATATGGAAGAGCAGCGTTTTATAGATGCACTGTTGCAGGAGTTAAGGGTTTTGGCAAAAAAGGACCCTATTCAGACCACAATCGTTGATCTCACCGCGCTCGGACTTGTAGAAATCACGCGCAGAAAGACCACAAAATCGCTGGCGGAACAGCTTGGGGAGAGCTAATATGAAAAAGAAACTGCCTATTATCATCGGTATCTGTATTTTTATATATGCTGTTATATTTGGCATCATCATATCAGGAACAATTCTTTTGCCCGCGTATGTCTATGAGAATGAGAAGCTCATTGCCAGTGAACTGAACGCTGTAAACAAATTGAAATACTATCAAACTGTACATGATGGAATCACCACAGTATCATGCAGCAAAATGACAGGTATGGAGACTGTCTGGAAATACAGTGCTTCCGAAGATGTGACAATACAGATGTATTATACATTGCAAGTGACAGACGGCAAAGCGAAACTAATCTTCGTACCGCCCGGCGATGCCAGCGTTCTATTGGCAGAGCAGGACAGTGCCGATCCAAAATCCACTGTCTCTGACGCAACACCAGCTACAGAACAACAGTGCACATTGGATTTGAAAAAGGGGCGTAACAAAATCAAGATTGTCTGCGAGAAAGGGACGTCTTTTGAACTTTCGTTCCATGCAGCTTCATTGTAAATCCAGATCAAACAGACAAAATAGACAGACAAAATAGATTCTGAAAAAAGCATTGACAAGCGCCCCCAACAATGCTACTATATATGAGTATGCCGCATAATTAGGTTCAAGTGTATCTAAGATACCACCAAAGTTAGCGAGTAATTTTTTAGGAGGTGCAATATGTACGCAATTATTGCAACAGGTGGAAAGCAGTACAAGGTTTCCGAGAGAGATGTAATCAAGGTAGAAAAGCTTGATGTAGAAGCTGGAAACACTGTAACTTTTGACAATGTTATTGCTGTTAGCAATGATTCTCTCAAAGTAGGCGCTGATGTAGCGAATGCATCTGTTTCCGCTACCGTTCTGGAGCAGGGAAGAAGCAGAAAAGTCATCGTTTACAAGTACAAGAGAAAGACAGGCTATCACAAGAAAAACGGTCATAGACAAGCATACACACAGGTTAAGATTGATAAGATCAACGCTTAATAGATGTTGTTAGTGAAATATTATGACTACGATTGTAATTTTTAAATCCAAAGACAGTTATAAAGGATTTACCTGTATGGGCCATGCAGGCTTTGGACGGTCAGGAAAAGATATCGTATGTGCCTCCATTTCTATTCTGGTCATTAATACGCTCAATGCCATCGAAGTATTGGCAAATGAGCATATGATTACAGAGAGTGATGAGAGTGAAGGCTATATCGAATGTCAGTTTCCCGATGAAATTAATGACAAGACAAAGCTTTTGATGGATTCTTTGGTAATGGGTTTAAAAGAAATCGAACAAAACTACGGTAAACGAAAAAGACCTTTTTTGAAAGAAAAGCGTTTTTTCGAACTCATAATCAAGGAGGTGTAATACCATGATGAAGTTAAATCTTCAGTTTTTTGCTCATAAAAAGGGAGTTGGTTCTACAAAGAACGGCAGAGATTCCGAGTCGAAAAGATTAGGTGCGAAAAGAGCAGATGGTCAGTTCGTAAAGGCAGGCAACATTTTATATAGACAGCGCGGTACAAAGATTCATCCGGGCGTAAATGTTGGGATCGGCGGAGATGATACATTGTTTGCATTGGTTGACGGTGTACTCAGATTCGAGAGAAAAGGAAGAGATAGAAAGCAGGCTTCCGTTTATCCTGTAGAGGAGAAATAGAGTCATACTTACGGATTTACTAAGGCTTCAGGTTTCACCTGAAGCCTTTTGCATATGATTGTCAGAAAAGAAAGGTTGAAATAAATGTTTGCAGATAGAGCCAAAATATATATCAGAAGCGGCAAAGGAGGAGACGGACATGTGTCCTTCCGGCGCGAAAAATACGTACCGAACGGCGGCCCTGATGGCGGCGATGGCGGCAATGGCGGAAGTGTGATTTTCGAAGTGGACGAAGGACTCAATACCTTGACAGACTTCCGCCATATCAGAAAATACTGCGCTCAGGACGGAGAACAAGGTGGCAAGAGAAACTGCCGCGGAAAAAACGGAGCAGATATCATTGTAAAAGTACCAGAAGGAACCGTCATTAAGGAATTAGAATCAGGCAGAATTATTGCTGATATGTCAGGTGAAAATCGCAGACAGACAATCTTGAGCGGTGGAAAAGGCGGAAACGGCAATCAGCATTATGCCACCTCAACCATGCAGGCGCCCAAGTATGCCCAGCCGGGACAGCCTTCCAAAGAACTAAACCTGTTTCTTGAATTAAAGGTAATCGCAGATGTAGGGCTTGTAGGATTTCCGAATGTTGGAAAATCCACACTGTTGTCCCGCGTCACAAATGCAAGACCAAAGATTGCCAATTATCATTTCACAACACTCAATCCCAATCTCGGTGTCGTAGACCTCGAGGGTGGAAAAGGATTTGTCATTGCTGATATCCCGGGACTTATCGAGGGTGCCTCTGAGGGCGTTGGACTGGGACATGAATTTCTCAGGCACATAGAGCGTACAAAAGTTCTGATTCATCTTGTTGACGCCGCCTCCACAGAAGGACGGGACCCCGTTGCGGATATCTATGCGATTCACAAGGAACTAGAAGCCTACAACGCTGATATCGCCCACAGACCACAGGTGATTGCCGCCAATAAAATAGATGCCGTCTATAGTGAAAACGGTGAAGATCCGATTGAACGAATCAGAAATGAGTTTGAACCAAAAGGCATCAAAGTATTTCCGATATCAGCAGTATCCGGTCAAGGTTTACAAGAGCTTTTATACCATGTAGCGAACATGCTTGCAGAGATTGACGAACCGCCAGTCATTTTCGAAGCCGAGTTCAATCCTGATACGGAGATTGTTGTGGGAAATGAGCCTTATACGGTTGAATACGATCAGAAAGAAAACACATACATCGTCGAAGGTCCCCGTATTGAAAAAATGCTTGGATATACCAATCTGGAGTCTGAGCGTGGATTTAAATTTTTCCAGCAGTTCCTCAAGGATAACGGCATACTGGACGAACTAGAAGCGCTTGGCATTCAAGAGGGCGATACAGTGCGGATGTATGGTCTGGCATTTAGCTATTACAAGGAATAATCGAATCGAAGAAAGGAAACACACCATGACGAGCAAACAGAGATCCTATTTAAAAGGGCTGGCAATGAATATTGAGCCAGTATTTCAGATTGGCAAATCGTCTGTAACACCAGAAAATGTTGAGGCGATTTCAGAGGTGTTCAATACACATGAACTGATAAAAATAGCAGTATTAAAAAACTGCATAGATGATCCAAAAGAAATTGCAAACGTTGTTGCTGAGCGCACGCAGTCACAAGTCGTGCAAGTAATCGGCAAAAAAATTGTATTATATAAACCCTTCAAACAAGATCCTAAAATAATCTTACCCAAATAAGATGGAGAACATTCATGGGAAATCGTGTTGGCATTATGGGAGGTACCTTCAATCCCATTCATTATGGACATCTGCGATTAGCCTTAACAGCGCAGGAACAGATTTTGCTGGATAAAGTTCTCTTTATGCCAAGTGGAACATCATATATGAAAAGCAATGTTTTAGAGACGCAGAAGCGGGTTGACATGGTAGCACTGGCAATCGAAGAATATCCACAATTTGAGCTGTCATTCATTGAAGCGCAAAAAGCAGGCAATACCTATACTTTTGAGACTTTGCAGGATTTGAAGAAGTCCGACCCAGATACGCAATATTTCTTTATCATTGGGGCAGATTCTTTATTTCAGCTTGAGCAGTGGCGGTGTCCTGAACTGATCTTTGAACTAACTACATTGGTCTGCGCAGTGAGAGATGACTATACAATTGACTCGATCCGCCAAAAAGGAGACGCGCTATCCAAGCTGGGCGCAGACATTGTTTATCTCAATAGCCCCAAATGGGATGTATCCTCTACTGAGATCAGAGCAAAAGTCAGGCAGGGAATGCCGATTCACGATTTGGTGCCGCCGAAGGTTGTATACTATATAGAACAGGAGCATTTATATGAAGAAGATTAAGAAGTATTTAAAAAAACATCTAACCAAAGACCGCTATCATCACACACTTGGCGTAGCTTCTACAGCCGTAGCGATGGCAATGCGGTACAATCCTGATCCGAGTAATTCTAACTTCATAAAAAGGGCTGAACTTGCAGGGCTTTTACATGACTGTGCAAAATGTATGGACAATAACAAAAAACTTCGGATATGCGAGAAGAATAACCTTTCCTGTAGCAGTTTTGAGAAAAGCCATCCCTATCTTTTGCATGGCAAAGTAGGCGCCTATATTGCACAGACAAAATTTAAAATCGAGGACAACGATATTCTTCAGGCAATTACTTGGCATACTACAGGACGCCCAGATATGTCACTCCTTGAAAAGATTATATTTATAGCAGACTATATTGAACCTTCCCGCAATCCAGTTCCAGAGCTTAATTTAATACGGCAGCTCGCATTTGTTGATATTGACAAGGCAATGGAAAAGATACTGTCCAATACATTAAAATTCCTAGAATCAAAAGGAAACCCCATTGATAAAATGACGCAGACTACGTATGACAGTTATGTGAGAACCGCTGTGACAGTGCCTTATCAGTCAAAGGCGCTGAACTGTTAATCGTACTATCAACACAATATTTGCAACTTAAAGGAGGGACTGTTATTTGAACCATCTAAACGATATCTTAAAAACAATCATTGATGCTCTCGAGGATAAGAAAGCAGAAAATATCCAAATCATTGATATCAGTGAAGTGTCAACGATTGCAGACTACTTTATTATCACAAACGGCACCAATACAAGCCAGCTTCAAGCATTATCAGATTATGTCGAAGAAAAGCTGTCAAAGAATGGGATTTATCCCAAAAACATTGAAGGCTACAATACCGCAAACTGGATCTTGATGGACTACAGTGATATTCTTGTGCATATTTTTGACAAAGAGAGCCGTGGATTCTATGATTTAGAACGGATTTGGCGCGATGGAAAAGCCGTAGATGCACATTCGCTGTAAAAAACTGTTCAGCCTCAAGCGTAACACCATAATAAATATCTGTTGATAAGACAATGGCCAAAAATAGAATCTTTCGACCATTGTCTTATTTTTCGTATTACTATTTTGCTGAAAATCATTATCCATAGAAACTAATTTAGTGATATAGGCGAAAAACACCGTAAACTTTGCCCAAAATTTCGACTTCGTCCAAGATAATAGGGTCCATTGTGTCGTTTTCTGGCTGAAGTCTGTAATGTCCGTCCTCTTTATAATATGTCTTAACGGTTGCAGAATCATCGACCAAAGCAACCACAGTATCACCATTCTCTGCGGTATTGCACACGTGGATAAAGATGCGGTCTCCATTAAAGATACCAGCATTAATCATGCTGTCACCTTTTACTTTTAACACAAACGATTCGCCAGCCGGCACCATCTCCGCAGGAATAGGGAAGTACCCTTCAACATTCTGTTCCGCAAGAATCGGAAGTCCGGCAGCCACTGTTCCAATAATCGGAACGCTTGTCATCTCATGCCTTACCATCTGGAAGCTGTCATCCATAATCTCAATCGCACGGGGTTTCGTCGGATCTCTTCTAATATATCCGTTTTTCTCAAGTGTCTCAAGATGTGAATGAACAGAAGAAGTAGACTTGAGATTCACTGCCTCGCAAATCTCCCGAACTGATGGCGGATATCCTTTTCTGAGAATCTCTGCCTTGATAAACTCCAATATCTCTTTCTGTTTTACTGTTATTTTTCCATATGCCATATGTATCTCCTCCTAAATTTTAATAGATATATCTTCTTTATCATCATAACACATTATGCCCCAGAATGCAAACGTATATTCCGAAAAATTGTTTGGAAATTTTTGAAATAAAACTTGACAAGCAAAAATTTGTTCTGTATAATCTGTTTTAAACAGCTGTTCGGAATTTTTGTTTGGAATTAATGTTCGCCTTCCACACTGCAAAGGAGAAATGTTTTATGATGAATACAAACTACGTAACAAGAGCACTGATCAACAGACAAAAGCGTCTTAATCAAGTAAAACTGCATATACTTGCCTTGTCAATCTCTGTCGTAACCGTGATAACGCTGTCTATTCTGTTCATTTCTTTTTCGACAGAGGCAAATGACAGGGTACATGAACCCGCTTACAAATACTACAAGAGTATTGAAATCACAAACGGGGACACATTATGGTCTATTGCAAATGATCATTTTGATTCGGCGTACTATAAAAATACGCGGGAATATGTGTCGGAAATAAAAAAAGTAAACAATCTGACCTCTGAGAAAATAGTTGCCGGAAGTTATATTATTATCCCTTATTATTCCGCCGAATTGGAATAATAAATTGGTATAAAATACTGCTTGGCTAGATTCGTTTTTCTCTTAATGTTACAGCTTTGGCTGCTTGACGGCGCCTGTCCTCCTCAAGAGCAGCATAGTGTTTTCTGGTGGTATTTACGTCCTTGTGCCCCAGTACATCCGCCACAAGATAAATGTCTCCAGTTTCCCTGTAGAGCGTCGTGCCATAGGTACTTCTCAGTTTATGAGGCGTAATCTTTTTCAGGGACGTTACCACAGATGCATATTTCTTGACGAGATTTTCCACGGCGCGCACAGTGATTCGCTTATTCTGCATTGACAGGAACAAAGCGTTTTCATGTCCTTCGACGGGTGTCATCACAGAGCGCTGTTCGAGATAGTCCAGCAGTGCGATTTCAACCTCCTCGCCAAAGTATATAACGGCTTCGTATCCGCCCTTGCGCCGTATTTTTACACCATTATTTTTGAAATCAAGATCTTGCAAGTCAATGCCGACGCACTCAGATACACGAATCCCGGTTCCAAGCATCAAGGTAAGCAGTGCAATATCACGCAGTTTATTTTTTTGGTGGTATTGCAATTGCTTCTTGGTCAGCTTTTCGCCTGTCTCTACAGTGTCAAGCAAAATTGCAACCTCGTCAGGGTCAAGCCGTATGATCTCCTTTTCGTGCAGTTTGGGCATTTGGACAAGCGCCGCTGGATTTTTCTCTATCATTTCGTTTTTAAAGAAATAGTTATAGAAGCTTCTCAGAGATGCGAGTTTTCTCGCCTTGCCGCGCTCGTCATTCATATATTCTTTGCCATCCTTGGTGTAATATGCGCAATGCTCAAGATATTCTTCAATATCCATGCGCGTAATCTGGTCTAGGATTTCAAGCCGGTATTCTTTGATTGGCGTTTTTTTGAATACAGGATTACTGTCATGAAGATACTCAAAAAATACGCGGATATCATAGGCATAAGCGACGCGCGTCCTGCTTGATATATACTCCTGCATACCTCTGAAATATTGTCCGCAAAAGGGCGGGAGCGTATCTAGCAGTTCTCTTAAATGTAGTATATTTTTTTTGTTTACTTCATCATGGTATGTAGTGGTTGTTTTATTTGTTTTTTCCAAGTTTATACAACTCCTTTATAGATGATTTTTTCACGATCTACAGTTCTGAAATTTAATAGAATTTACAAAACTTTAGTATAATTATCCTATATATTATGCTATAATCATTTTATAACACTTTTCAATATTTTCCAACAAAAGAATAAAACAAATTTGGGTTTTGCGAAAAGTGAATCATGGCAAAGGATAGGAGAGTAGTGAAAGAAATGAAAAACAACAAAGACTATTTAAAGTGGGGACTGACAGCCTTTTTTGTCGTTCTGGGCGGATTTGCAAGTTATTATGTCATTTTCCATTTGGACAGTCTGTCATTGACGCTGAAAAATTTATTAGTAGTATTAATGCCCGTTATTGATGGCTTTATACTTGCATATTTATTTGCACCGCTTGTCAATGCGACAGAACGAAATATTACAACACCCTTATTTGACTTTTTTAAAATTGGCCACAAAAAGGGGCATAAGCGTTTTTTATCCATCATTATTACAGAAGTGTTAGTTTTATGGGCAATTTATGCATTTTTCTCTATTGTAATTCCCCAGATTTACAATAGTATCCGAACAATTTTAGAGCAGTTTCCAAATTATATTAATACAATTATTTTATGGATATCAAAACTTCTTGGCGATAATCCAGAATTTGAGAAGAGTGTAATCGAATTTATCAATCAGTCCTCTATGGATTTAACGACCTTCATCAACACAACAGTACTCCCGCAGCTCAATAGTGTCAATAACGTAACCAAAATGTTATCGCAACTGAGCAACGTTGTCAATGTTATAACTTCTGTGTCAATGAGCGTTTACTCTATATTTAAAGCGGTATGGAATTTATTGATTGGTTTTATTATCTCGATTTATTTGCTGTCAAGCAAAGAACTGTTTGCTGCACAGGCAAAAAAAATAGTCTATGCCTTTTGTTCTGTTGAAAGTGCAAACCGTTTTATCAGCAATGTCCGTTTTGCACACAAAACTTTTGGCGGATTCTTTGTTGGAAAAATATTAGACTCCATTATCATTGGTATTCTGTGTTTTGTGATCACCAGTATCTTAGGAATGCCGTTTTGTGTATTAATCAGTGTTATCATTGGTGTCACAAATATTATACCGTTTTTTGGTCCTTTTTTGGGCGCCATTCCTTCTATACTATTGATTCTCTTTGTTGACCCGCTGAAAGCAGTTTACTTTGCAATCTTTGTCATTATTCTACAGCAGGTTGACGGAAATATTATCGGACCAAAGATTTTGGGAAGCTCAACTGGCTTGTCAAGTTTCTGGGTTATATTTTCCATCACGTTTTTTGGTGGTATCTGGGGAATCTTTGGCATGATTATCGGTGTACCAATTTTCGCCATACTGTTTGCTTTCATGAAATCACTTATTGAGTCACGGCTGACTGCCAGAAATTTATCCCCGGAGACAGGAAAGTATCTAAGGCTGTTATACATTGATACCGGCTCTAAAGAATATGTTGATTTTCCGACAAACGTGAAAAAACCCTTTCCTGAGATTACGAAGATTCTAGTAAAGGGTCATGAGAAAAAACAGGTCAGCAAAAACGATGAAAAATCACAAGTGAAAAAAAGCAGCGAAGATTAAATATATCTTCAAAAATATTTTCAAAAGAGCTTATCGGAAGAGAGTGCCATTACTTTCCGATAAGCTCTTTTTGTATCTTTACATGCCATCTGGCACAGTGATTTCTCCGGTTTCCAATAAAAAATTAATTATATCCAGCACTTTCAGTATACTTGAGGCGGCATCTTTTTCGCTGACTGACTCGCAGAATGCGACGTCCTCCATAATAGCATTTGCCAATCCGGTACTGAGATTCTCTAAAATTCTTTTTCGTACTTCCTGTTGGAGTACATAGATACAAATAGCCAGATTTTGATGATCTAATTCACGTAATAACCGCTGTATAGAACGGTTGGGCAAACGTTTGATAATGTTTTCAAGGTTATGAATAGATTCCCAAATTCCCGAATCATTCTGAAAAGCAGGGTGGATATTGAACAAATTTTGTACCTCTTCATTCTGATGCAGAAGTTCCATCTGCGCGCGATATTCTTGGCACAGTTTAGGTGGCATCAGACTCATGAGGAGTTTATCAAGTACTCTGAGATTTTCTCCGTTTTGAATACTGAGTATGCCTCTAAGATAGATATAATCAACCATAGAATTTACACCATCTGACGCATTTGTCCAATAAATATTTGTGGCAATTTCAATAATAATCTCAGGAAATGTTCCATCTACCACCAAGATGATAAGCTGCTTCAAATAATCGGAGGTTATCGTATCAATCATATCCTCCAAGGCAAGCAGACCTTCTTTTCGCGCAAGATCAGCAAGCTTCATTATAGTTTTTGCTGCGTCAATCACTTGATTTTGCTGATTATTTGATAGAGTATCCATATTCTTTAGTTTCGTAATCGCATCAAGCCGTACAGCATCTAAAACTGTATTAAGTATTTTTTCCATTTCATTTTGCCTCCTCATTTAGAATTTTAGAAAGTTGATTTGAATATATGGTGTATTTTATGTTATAAAGTTTTGCTTTTTGTTTACCATCATAGCACAAGAAACTTGTTAACTCAACGATTATTGAATGATAAAAGTGAGAAAATTCAATGTAATTCGCTTAAAATTCTTTATAGGAAGTCAAGTGATTTAATAGTACGTTAAGCAAAAAACGGATAGATTTTTTTAACAGGTAGATTGTTTTTAAGTAGATTGTTTTTAATGAATAGATTTTTTATGGTAGATTTATAATAGATTATAGATTTAGGAAACATAATTAAAAATATTGTTGTGATATTCATTGTCTATAATTCATTAAAATTTATAATATATTTTGTACATGAATTTTGAATGAAATTTATAGTAGTGGTAGAAATAAGGGGAATCTAAATGTGTACTGAAAAGAAGTGAGAAATAAATTTATAGCAGATTTATTTGTATAGTATGTAATTAGTACAAAAACTCAAAAAAGCCCATAACTATTCATTAAAGTATGCTTTTGCGAATAGTTGGATATCACTTCTATTTTCGATATCTCTCTACGGAAAACACCAAATTACTATCTTTTATCTGTACAACAAATTATTTGGTGTTTTCTTCTTTATTACTAATCTCACTCTTTCTTCCAAGTTCCAAGTTTGGCTCTGACTTTGTTTCGCTTTATAGGTCATAAATTTCTATATTTCAATTTCAACAAAATCAATATCAATAAAATTATTAGATTCAGGTAAAATGGAACCTTGTTCGAAAACTACTCAAATATTATGTAAAATCCACAAACTCAAGATTTTTTTAATTCCTTGTTTCAAATTCTACCATCATCACCAACGTGTTCGGTACTTTGATGCCGACTTCAATGGCCGTCGTGTATACCAGCACATTCGATAAATTTTCGTTATTGATTACAGATTTATCGCGAAAAAAGCTGCAAAGACAAAAAATACACTAAAATATATTATCAAAATTTATTATTGGATTGCAGATCTATAACAAAATATCTACACAAAAAATTTGTTATCAAAACTGATATCAAAAAATCTACACAAACAAAAAATACACAAAAAATTTGTACCAACTAAAATTCTATATATTTGATTAGTACAATTATTCAAATCGCAGATTTACATCCCCAATTTAAAACAGAAACCAAAAAACACTTCAATAAGTTCCAATGAAACTTTGATTTACAGCCCCAATTCAGAAACCTCACTAAAATATTTCACTGTTCTTAATTACAATTCTAAAAAGCTCTAATTTTCTTAGCCATGCTGTAAGGAATGATATCGCCCTGATTGGTTTGCTGAAAAGCGGCTTCCTCCTGTATGGAATCAACAAAATCAGATGCGCTATAATTTCTAAATTTTGCAGCGACTGTATCCAAAATCAGCATTTCATTTTTTGACAATTCTGATCTGTCCAATGCAGTGTTTGGATAAAAATGATATTTTGTATACTCATACTCCTCTTCTGCCTGAACATTGACATTTTTGAGTTGCGTCAAGCTTTGGTGCCCGATGGGGAATGCACCCAGCCGCTCATGCCGATATGCCAGCCCTGTCATTGAATTATTGTATGTTTTATAAAATAAGGCATCGGCGTACCAAAGCATGTTCATTAGCTGAACTTTATAAAGCTCTGATGCCTGTTCTGCATAATAGGAAATCATACTTTCAATTTTATTAATATCGAGAAGTTTATAACCATTGTAGTCCGATGGTATTGAAAACTTAACATATGCACTTACAAGCGGCTGCCGTGACAGATATTCTTTCCCATAAGTATCCAATTTTTCAATCATCTTGGTTCGAATCTGCATTCTCTTTGGCTCTTGAAATTTGTCGCCGTTCTTATCTAAAAATTGAATTGCCATGAGCGGATTTTCTTTGATGAGACGCAGCATCGTATCGTATGCTTCATCTTGAATTGCCTTGCTCTCATACCGGGCAATCGTCGCCTCTCCCCAGCCAAGCAGTTTTGCTAACTCCACCTGTGTCAAACCGTAATTTTCACGGACAGCTACAATCTCATCTGAGGTGAAGAGATTGTGGGCTTTTCGGTAAGCATTTCTTGCAGACATTAGATTTGCATCATCTAAAGCAACGGTTTTAAATTCATTACGTTCCTTGCGATCTGGCGCACTCCCACTATTCTTGCAACTATAAAAATGTTCTTCGTAAAACACCTTTTCACCTTTGATTGTAGTACTGGTCATTCTCGCACGTTCCTCTACCTGATGAAATGTATTGCAGACTGGGCAATCTGTATGAACTGTCTTTACCAACGCACTTTTTGCCATTTTTCGCACCTCCTAATACCTTAAACTATTAATTGATATTATAACAATCAATTGATAGTTTGTCAATGTATATCCCTTGATTTTACTTACTTTTATAAAATTTATACTACATGATTGCAGTGCTTCTGTGATTGTTTTGCACTCATGTTTTTCATTCATGCGTTAGTTGGTTCTCGCAAAGGAAGAAATAGACTTTCCTATATAGATATGCTATATTTTATTAGATCTGGAAAATATTTAATTGATAATTCTCACTAGCTTATGCATAGCCAAATAAAGAACCTGTATTTTTCCAGAATATTAAAACGAGATATTGAAATGAACATGCTCTATTGTTAAAACACTATTACTTCTGCTACTTGCAAAAAAGTATAGTGATAGCTTTATGAAACTTCATTTTATTTAGATTTTTAGGAATTATACGTAAAAACGCTGAAAGAATGTATATACGCTGGAATCTATTTAGATTTTTTTTAAATTATACGTAAAAAACGCTGAAAGAATGTGTATATGCTGGAATCTATTTAGATTTTTCGGAATTATGCGAAAAACGCTGAAAGAATGTATCTACGCTGGAATCTATTTAGATTTTTTCGGAATTATGCGTAAAAACACTGAAAGAATGTGTATACGCTGGAATCTGGAGGGAATTGGACATGAATTTGACATATAAAAAAGCAACGATTGAAGATATAGACATCTTAACAGAAACAAGAATACAAGTTTTAAGAGCAGCGAATCAGTTGTCTAACGAGGTGGATCTGAGCGAGGTTCGGAAGCAGTCTTACCACTATTATCAAAAAGCGCTTTGTGATGGTACACATGTTGCATATTTGATATTTGATGAACACCGCTTTGCCGGCGCTGGCGGTGTTAGTTTTTTTCAGGTAATGCCAACTTATCATAACCCAAACGGAAAGAAAGCATATATCATGAATATGTATACGAGTCCTGAATATAGAAGAAAGGGGATTGCGTACAAGACATTAGATCTGTTAGTTGAGGAGGCAAAAAGTAACGGAATTACCTCCATCTCCCTAGAAGCAACAGCTCTAGGGCGTCCTCTGTATGAAAAATATGGATTTATTAACATGAATGATGAAATGGAGTTGCCAAAATAAGTATACGCAGAAAATATTGAATGGGCGAAATTTTTGGGATTGACACGAGCTTCAAACCTGCTATAATGTACTTATACATTAAGCATACTATACAAACCGAGGTGATACACCATAGAAATCATTATCAGCAACAATGCCAGCAAACCAATCTATGAACAAATCACATCTCAGATCAAAGCGATGATTATGAGCGGTGAGCTGCGCGCTGGTGAAGCGATTCCTTCCATGCGGGCTTTGGCGAAGTCTATTCACGTGAGCGTTATCACGGTACAAAAAGCCTATGAGGATTTACAAAGAGCCGGCTTTATCGAGACAACTGTCGGCAGGGGAAGCTTTGTCTCAGCGCAGAACAAGGAATTTTATCAAGAGGAACAACAGCGGATTGCGGAGGAGCATTTGCAGGCAGCCGCCGAAATCGGGCGCGTGAGCAATATTTCTCTTGAAAAACTGATAGAACTGCTGACTTTATTTTATGAGGAGGCGTGACATGGAAAATATTTTAGAGCTACAGCAGATTTCCAAGACCTTTCCAAAATCCAATTTTACGCTGGACAATGTGTCATTCTCACTGCCCTACGGTGCGATTGGCGGCTTTGTCGGCGAAAACGGGGCGGGCAAGACGACCACGATTGGGTGTATTTTGAACACGGTCAAGAAGGACAATGGAACTGTAAAATTATTTGGCAGGGAAATGCTGGACGCCGACACAGCACTTCGCGAGAAAATCGGTGTCGTCTATGACGGCGATAATTTTCCCCGCTTCTGGACTGCAAAACAGTTGTCGCGCGTGATGGCAGGATTTTATGCGCAGTGGGACGATGCCTTGTTCTGGCACTATCTCAAACGGTTTCATTTATTGCCTGAGCAAAAGCTCAAGAAGTACTCCAGAGGAATGACGATGAAGCTGGCGATTGCTGCCGCGTTGTCCCACCGTCCACAGCTACTGATTTTAGATGAGGCGACCAGTGGGCTGGACCCTGTGATGCGCGATGAAATGCTGGACGTATTTCTTGAATTTGTTCAGGACGAGCGCCACTCTGTTCTTCTCTCCTCCCATATCACAAGCGATCTGGAGAAGGTAGCGGACTACATTACGTTTCTGCACAATGGCAGACTCCTCATGACGGTTTCTAAAAATGATTTGGCCTATCGCTATGCGGTCATGCGATGCAGGGAAAACCAGTTTCGCGCGCTGGACTCGGACGATATCATTGCTTACCGAAAACGCGATTATCAGATTGACGTTCTGGTATCTGATGGGGAAGCCGCCAGAAAAAAGTATCATGATGTTGTGGTTGACCATATTTCAATTGATGAGATGCTGCTGTTATTGATAAAGGGGATTCGATGATGAGAGGACTTTTAAAAAATAATATCTATGCGACGCTTTCGGGCGGGAAGCTCTTTGGTATTTTTATGTGCCTTGTGGGAAGTATTGCGGTCAGCGTTGTCAGCCAGTCCCTGTTGATTGGCTACGGGCTAACCGGCATTGTTGGTTTTACGGTATGTGCATTGATTGTCGTCCAAAAAGAGTTTACATCAAAATGGGGAAAATACAAGCTGACACTGCCTGTGCGGCGGGCAGACATTATCAAAAGCCAATTCTGGAATCATCTGATTTGGCTTTTGGTCGGGGTTGTCTTTGCCGGAGCCGGAATCGGCTTATCGTGGCTTTTTCATGGCTGTCAGTTTGACCAGCCTCTCGATATACTGATGCTGTTTGCACTTGGTGTCAGTATCAGCCTGTTTCTGGGTGCGCTGTACTTTCCTCTTTTTTATCTAATCGGCGAAGAACGAGGGGAAATCATTCTGGGGATTGCACTGCTCTGCGCCTTTGTCATGGACTGGGGACTGATCAGCATACTCAACGACTTATTCGAACCGGGGAGAACTGCAATATTAATCGGGACAGCGGCGCTGTTTGTGTGCTCCCTGTCCGCGTTCTTCTTATCCTGTCCGCTGACAGCATGGATTTACAGCAGGAAGGAATATTAATCCTAAGATAACGCCGGTGGCAGATGGCAGGCTGGCAGAAAGGAAAGTACACATGAAAAATATCATTTATGCAATGACGGACTTGTTTCGAAATTATTTTAATTGGCACGGCAGACTTTCAAAAGAACAATACCTATCGACATGGTCAGGTATTTTGATGATTGATGCCAGTTTGATTTTTCTTAGAGAAACATTAATTTTTCTTACTATGTCTTATTATTCCTATGATAAGGTGGTAGCAAAATTCATGACGCATTTATTTGTGACGTGGCATGCTGTGATATTTTGTCCTGTCTTGTTTGCAACGATGCGAAGATATCATGATTCAGGAAAAGCGGGCTGGAAAGTAATTCTTATCAATGGGCTGTGTTTGGTTTGCATTGTGCCTGGATTTTTCATTGGCGGTATGACTATGGTCGCATTTGTATTTGCAGGAGCAGCTATGGTTACTTCAGGCAATGATTTTGCTATTTCAGGGTTTCTAGGTTATGCAGCGATTAGTGCTCTTTTGCTTCTGGCAGCAGCCGGCTTTGCCATATTAAATATAAAATATATTTTCAGCAATCAGACCCAATGGAAAATGCTTATGGAAAACCACAATTAAAATCCTAACCAGCGGTCAACCACGGTTCCATCAATAGCATTGACCGTCAGCACACTTTTATTTGCATCTCTGAACGATTTCGGGGTGATTCCATCATAGGAAATGGTACACGAGCCATAAAAGTCCCAGACCGGAACAAGCTTTCCTTCGCGCTTCCCCGAATATGGATCGTAAATCCGCATATATCCCAAGGTGATTTTATCAATATGGTAATTTACTGCTTGGGGAGGCGTGCCATAATCCCCTTCGTCGGCACTTTTATCTATAAATAGCGCTGCATTCTGCACCTGCATCATTTTGTCAAACACCGCCATAATGTCAGAGAATGGGAGTAGCTCTATCTCATTTGTATCTGGACTGCCAATATCGTATTGATTTGCAAAGCAGATTTCGTCGATTCCATCTTTTGTGATGTAAATGTCCAACGTCTCATACCCCCAGCGCACTGCATCGTTTTCCATACCTATTTGGGCACCGCCGGATACCGCTGTATAGGTGATGGGGATTGCGTCAAGATTTCTTGTATAATGAAACGCATAGCCAGCATTGAGCATATCCTTTTTCTGTGGTGCACCGCTGTAGCCAAGGCGAAGCCCGAGTGCAAGCTCTGACGAATGGACCTGCATACCCGTCAGATTTAGCCTGTCCACGGCTTCATCTGCCAGCCTTTGAGCCTCCGTTTTTGTCATACCGATTTCGCCAGAAAGTTCTGACTCGTCTGGCACCCATGCATATAACTGTTTCATGGACGCATGCTCCGACCAGATTGCATCGTGCTTCTCTGCCAGCGCAGCTACACTGTCTATCCTTTTTGCCCACACTTTCATAGGAAATGCATCTGTCTTGGTGAGGTTATATCTGTAACAGCTTCCGTCCGCTGTCTCAACAAAACTGTTGATTTGCTTTACACTTCCCTGTTCAGGCGCCCACGGGTCAATTAATTCTTCCTGAAATACATAGGGCGTTTCTAATGCGGTGTAAGTATTTGCATCATATACATCTGCATCGCCAAACAATGCCTGTGTAACCGCGTCAATTTCCTTCTGTGTAAAGGAATGCTGGCTCACAGGGATAATTGGGATTGAATTTACCGGCGGAACCGTAATCTCTGCATCAACAGAAAAACTGATTTTCCCTGTCTGGTCTGACGATTCACTCTGCCAGTGCTCAGGCACCTTTAATTTTTTACGCAAACTGACAAGTGTGTCATATTTTTGTTCCTTTACAGTCTCCTTTGCGATCACAAGCTTGGGTTCACTCTTCTGCTGTACAAGCAAGCTTTCCGAAGCGCTGGCGCAGCCTCCTACTATCCCGATACTGATGAATGCTGCTAACGCTGTCACATTTCTTTGATTCATTTTGATATCCTCCTTCTCGCGTTTTCATATTTTTACCACATTCATAGTACACCAGCTTCTTTATACAAATCTTCTGTAGTTTGTAACCGACCTGTAAAACCCTACCACAAAATCACAATCCGCGTGCCCTGCCCTTCTGTACTTTCAATCCTAAGTTTCCACCCATGTAACTGTACAATCTGCTGGCACAGTGCAAGTCCGAGTCCTGCACCGCCTTCTTTGCGTGAGCGGGATTTATCCACCATATAAAACGCTTCTGTCACGCGGTGAAGTTCTTCCGATGGAATCCCCTTTCCAAAATCCTCCACCACAATTTGTCCAGCCGACGCCGCTATGAAAATCCGCCCGCCTGTCTCAGACGCCTTACATGCATTGTCTACCAAGTTTAGCAATAACGAAATCATGAAATCTGTATCCAGCTCTTTTTTCAAATCAATGGGCACACAGCACGTTTCCAGATGCAGTTTTTTTTCCTGTAACTGACATGCAGACAACACTGTTATTCTGTCTAGTATTGTCTGAATTGTAAGCTCTCTCAATTCCAGCGGTGAATCATTAGGTTCACAGAGTCCCGAAAGCATCAGCAGCTTTTCTGACAGATGTGTCATTCTTTTCGCTTCATCTATGATAAACACAAGTGCCTTATTCTGCTCATCTGGGCTAAGACGCAGGGTCAGCAGCATATCTGCATTGGCTAGAACTGCCGTTAGCGGAGTCCTCATTTCATGTGCCAAGCTGCCCAGAAGCTGTTTTTGCTGTCTGTTCCGCGCTGTGACAGCTTCAATATGTTCTCTGATTTGTATTGTCATCTGCTGAAAACACGCTGTCAGTTCTCCGATTTCATTCTTTTCCGAAAAAATGACACGGTTGTCATAATCTCCCTGCGCAATGCGGGTGGCGGCACATTTTAATTCATAGAGCGGCAGCAGCAGGCGGCGAATCTGACGGTAAATGATGATGCCGACAATTCCAAGTATCACAACACAGAACCCGATTCCCTGCATCAAAATTTTTCTGCTTCTCAGCATAATATCCGACACGTCCTGATAGACTGCAAGACTGTACTCGTCCATTCCGATCGAAATATTTTGTTGAAAAAAGATCAATATTTTTTTCCCGCTCACATTCTGCGGCGCACTGACCCAAATTTCACACTGGCCAGCTTCGCTGTACATCGCCTTGAGCAGACACTGGTCAAATTCATATGGAGAAGTGTTCCGAACTTCCTTTTCCGCTCTCCACAGCACACCCTGATCTCTGAAAATATCAGAAAAAGCACGGATAAGAACTACCTCCGCGACGACTTTTTCCACTTGCCCGTTTGTCTCACGCTGCACATACTCCCGAAGGCTGGAAATATTATTTTTAAATGCTTTTATTCCATAGTTCTTTGTATCAGACAAACTCTGCCGCAGCATTGCTGAGTACAAAAGAAGAAGAATACCGACTGCCAGCACGGTCATGCCAAGAAATACCTGCATATAAATCTTATGAAACAGCTTCATTCGTCTGCCTCCAGCCGGTATCCGACTCTGGGAATGGTTCTTATAACCTCCTCAAATCCTAATTTCCTGCGAATGCGCCCCACATGGGCATCTACTGTTCTCGTTTCCCCTTCAAATTCGATTCCCCAGAGCGCGCCTAATAACTGGCTTCTTGTCAGTGCCTTATTCTTATTGCGCACAAGCATCATCAGACAGTCAAATTCCTTTGGTTTGAGATAGATTTCCTTTCCGTTTTTAGTTACGGTCCGCTTTTCTGTATGGATAATTACATCTCGAATCTGAATATCCACATCATATGTGTTGTTTCTTTTCAACACTTTATCAATTCTCACCAGCAGCTCAAGCATCTCAAAAGGCTTTGTCATATAGTCCTCTGCGCCCTCTGTTAATCCCCTCACTTTGTCAGACAGGTCACTTCGCGCCGTTAAAAAAATAACTGGTATTTCATAGCGCCGCAGTTCTGGAAGCAGCGCAAACCCATCTTTTCCCGGAAGCATAATATCGACCACTGCGCAGCCGAAGTCATGCTGTTCTGCCAGTGCCGCGCTCGCCGCCTCCCCGTCAAAAAAGGAGGTCACGCGATATCCCGTTGCCCTCAGGCTCATACTGATTACGCTGTTGATTGCCTCCTCGTCCTCGATTACCAGAATTTTGATACTCATCGTCACAGTCCTCCTCCTGATATTATTATGCCACAAAACAGGCGGCTGTGGTGTAACCGATTTGTAACAAAAAACTGGTGATTTGCGCTATTCACTTTTTTCGATCTTACAGCTATGTTTTTTTGTGGTTCTGTCATAACCGATTCCAACCAGCAGAACCTGACTGGCGTACTGCCTTGCTTTTTCTAAATAATTGCAGCTCTTAATCTGCGCAATCGCACTTTCACAGGTGTCATCTACTTTGAGTTCCAGTATGATTGCCGGCTTTCCGTGCTTTTTGGGCAAAAACAGATAATCACAGTATCCTTTTCCACTCTTTGCCTCCCGCTCAACAATAAAATCCTTTCGTGCATACAGATAACAAAGCGTAACGACACATGACAATGCATTCTCATCATTGTACTGCAAAAAAGGAATCTCCCTGTCATGAACATGCTCTAGCATCTGTGCGACTTTGTCCGGTGCTTCTGCCAAGGTCGCTTCTACCATCTGCCGTGAACTGTCCACAATCTCCTTGATTTCCCCCATACTGTCCCGCGCAAGCACTCTTTGGTATTTTTCCATCAGCTCGTGGTTGGGTATGCGCAGATGCCCGTCATAATAAGCAAGAAACCCATAAACCACCATCGCAGATAATATTTCATTCCTTGTATTGAGCTGCAATTCCGATGCGCTGTATCCGTCCAGCTCCGCTTCGACAGGGATTCCCGCCGTCATTTTCACAAGATCTTCTCTCACAGCCGCCGTATTGTGCTCAATGCAATTAGCAATCTCATTCATCGGTCCGGTCTCCGTCCAATAGTTCAGACACACACCGCGCGACAATGCTTTCACCACAGAACGCGGATTAAACAGACTCTCACCATTATGAAAGTAATAACCATCATACCATTTTTTCAGTTCCTCAAAGGATACTGTCTTTGCGTGCTTTATACATAGCAAACGTACCTCCTCCTCAGAAAATCCAAAAAACTGATCATAGACGGTATCGTTCATAAAATTGTATTCATCAAACATATTTAATTCAGACCCGCTGGAATATTTTGCTACCGGAAGCACGCCTGTCATATACGCAAGTTCCACATAGGGCTGGTCTTTCAACAGATTTTTTAGGAACGAAAGATAAGCGTACTTGTCCGCATCTGTCATAAAATCCTGATGAAATACAGAATCCCACTCATCTAAGATAAAAATAAAGGAAGCCTTGCTGGCCCGAAACATCTGGCTGATAGAAGAATACTTTTTCCTGCCAAGCGCCAGAAATGCTTCCTGCAAATCCTCCCGCAGTCCTTCTATAAACGCAGCAATGTATTCCTGATAACTACTGCAAAAATCAGGAAGCCTGCTCATGTCAGCAAAAATCACGTTATGATGATTCCTGTGCCTTTGGCACTCCTTCACCGCTGCAATGCGCAACTGCTCAAATAAGGCAGCGCTCTCCACGCCTTTTGTATAATATGCGCCGAGCATCTGCGCATTCATGGATTTGCCAAACCGCCGCGGGCGCGTGATGCACAAATACCCGCTGTTTGTGCCGATTTTGCTTGCTACAGCATCAATCAGCATACTCTTATCTACAAAAATATCATTTCTCACTGCCTTCTGGAACAACAGATAAGGTTCCTCTGTATTGAAATAATTCATAGCGCCCTCCCTCCTGATATGCTTTCCAGCAAAAGGAAATTGTAATATCATAAATTTATCTTTGCACAGACCCGATCGCCGCATTTGGCGTTTTTCCTGTATGAAACTTAGCACGCCTCCGCAAAGCAGCCTCGCTTTTTATTTTAACGGTGCTTCTGTGTTTTCTTCTGATGTCGCTTCTGTTTGGTTAGCAGCAGGTTTGGGTTGTATCCGTCTCAACATCGTCAATTTTTTGGCTCTCCGGCATTTTTCACAATACATAGAACGTAACCGCGTATTTTTCGCTGCCTCCACTTTTGTCTTACAGTTTGGACAAATGTATTGAGCCATCTCTTTCTTTTCACGCTTCATATTGTTTAATCTTTCTTATTTTTATGGTGCTTATCAACTACACCTATAGTATATCATGCTTTAGACAGCGATGCAATGATTGTGCTGTATTCTTCCATGAAAAGCCTTGGCTCAGTAGAACACATGCATTTTTAAAATGCTCTTAATAGTATAAAAAATTTTCATGCGAATTTCATTGTACATACAGGATTTTTTTGTATAATAATATGTAAAGACAAAAATGTTTTAAGCGAATATTTACTTGACAGGGAAAAGGAGGTTGTGACAATCATGATGAGTTTATTAGATGAAGAACAGATCATGAAAGCATTTATAAAAAGTGAACGGCATGATGAAGCTAGAGAAACAGCAGAAAGAATGATAAGAAAAGGTAACATGAGGAATTTCGTGGTATACGAGTGCATCTATACTTCAGAGAGGGGCGATGGTTTTTTAGACTACCGCCCTCCCCTTGACTACCACTTGCAAAATAAAACTACGCAACCAATTATTTTCTATAATATGATTTAAGCGGACGTTCCCGCTCCTGCACCAAATCACTCTCGAAAGCAACTTCAACTTTTGCATAATTTATTTCAGTGCCAACAAATCGTATAACATACTCATTTTCTTTCAAAATATCGTTTAATGATATTGTAAAAGTATCGTTTTCGATATTTTCATTCCATGCATTTGCCCAGATTCGTTCATCTGTTTCATTGTTTCTTATTTCAACAATTCCAGTTTTGCCGTCCATTTGAAAAGAAATTTTTGCTGTTAAATTACTTATATCCTCGGAAACGCAGAATAGCCTTTCATTTATAAATGGGTCTGTATCGTCATAATATCTGTCCAATTCCATTTCAAAAATAGAATTTTTATACTCTGATTCCACGTTTCCATAAATATCTGCGACAGCTTCCATGACTAATTCCTTTTCTTGCTGTGTCAGCGTGTTCATATGCTCGCACTGTCCGGCAACATCTTCCATCAACGTTTCCATCTTGTCAAACGGTCCGATAGAGGTATAACCATCTTTTCGTACCAATACAAACTGAATGCTTCCAGCAGAAACAGAGGAAAGAGGCTTGTCATCTTCTCCTGCACCATCACAAAAGATGTAGTATACGCCGTCCTCCGTTACTATTTCATTCAGTATTTCGCTGTCTTTCCACGTTTTCAGGTCATGGGCAGCAGAAGGGGCGGCATATGCACCAGTTACAAAAAAGCAGACACAAACAGCAACTGTAAAAATACCCGTGACAGCAATCATCGCTTTTGATTGTTTTCTAAATTTCATAATCGCACCTAACCTTTCTTTTAACTGTTCTGCGCCTTCTGATAACATAACAGACGTGAACGAACTTTTGTAAAGATTGTTTGATTTCAGAAAAGAAATTAACGTATCCCCGTATTCACGCTTTGCCCTTTCATCACATATGGATATGACTTTTTCATCACAAGATAATTCACAGGATCTATTTACTTCCTTTTCCAGCAAATATACAAGAGGATTGAACCAGTGGACGCACACCACAATCTGTATCAGCCACTTATAAAACATATCCTTTTGTTTGTAGTGCGCCAGCTCATGCAAAAAGATATAAGACAGTGCTTTATCCTCTAATTCCCGAACAGGCAAAATGATTCTTGGACGAACAAAACCAATCAGCATAGGGGACGCAATCAGCGGATTGCACGATAGCTCCACCCTTGTGCTGATATTCAGTTTTTCTTCACAATCAGACAGCAGATTCAGGATTTTGATATCTGATATCTCGTTACTGCCTGCTTTGATGTATTGGATAAAGCCTTGATAAACCGTTATCTTGCGGACAAATAGAACCAGTGCCAATGCTGACCAGATCGAAAACAGGCAGACATCTATCTGAAATGGCACACGCAGGGCATCGGCGGTTATATCATGTTTTGTCTGTACCGTCTCTGTTTTGCTGTTTTCTGAACTGGCGGAAACGGGTGGGTTGGCGCTTGTAAAGATTTCCTTCGTTATCGCTGCTGTATCGAATTTTTCAAACAGACTCCCAACTATCGTTGTATCGAACGTAACGGGAATCAGAAACCGCAGCACAGCAATTAGCCAGATATAATACTGCCAGCGCCTGCTGAATCTGTTTTTATACAGCGGTTTTAATCCCCAAATGAGCAGCAGTAACAGTGTGCCGGAGACGGACAGTGACAATACTGTTTTTATCAGTTCATTCATTTTCTTTTCTCCAAAATGTTTCTATCTCTTTCAATTCGTCTGCCGAAAGAATATCCTGCCGCAGCAAGGCGGACACTAAGTTTTTCACATTTCCGCCGTAGACTTTATCAAGAAAACTGTGTGTCTGCATGGTTTGGTATTCTGCTTCTGTCACCGTAGCCACATATTCGTTGCGCCTGCCGATTTTGTTGACTTTCAAGAACTTTTTTTCGCCCAGACGGGAAAGGAGCGTGAGTACAGTGTTGCTCTTCCATTCATTTTTGTCTTTTTCCAATTCCTCCATGATGAGGGCGTATAAAGCCGTTCCTCCATTCTTCCAAATGATTTTCATTAGTACCAGTTCGGATTCAGAAATTTGCTGTGCCATAGTGTCCTCCTTTTTTATCTTAACATTTCGTAGGTATATATTTATCTTAACACCTTGTAGGTAATAATACAATACCTGAAATGAAAAATAAATAAAAATGAAAACAAATTTAAGAATCCTGTATCAAAATACCTCCTTTCTCGAAATCTTTTGACACAAAGACAAACATCGTAGGACTCCCGCCAGCGCGCAGCACGAAGGGCAAAAAATTACAATGCAGTTGCAGCAGCAGCTTCCAGCAGCCCTCCTGCGGGGTATCGTCGCCCTGAAAGAACGCGGGTGTTCCGCCAATCTTGTCGATATCAATACAGTCAAACTGTTCGCTGTCCAACTGGGCATAAGCACCCTGCGAAATCTCGTCCGCTTCCTGTATTTCCTTCAAAACGGGCAGATATTCATACTGTGCATCATTTTCGTCAAATACTGTGGGACCTGACGCGCCGGATATCGGCGTTTGTACACCGTCAAGGCGCTGTATGCGCACCGCAGTTTCTCCGCCCTCCCACGCTGCGATATCCGGGTCATAAAAACTGTCCTCAAAACATTCCGGCTGTGTCATAAACAGATACACCATCAAATCCTGCTGATTGCCAAGCATATTCTTTTTTAGAAAAATCTGGCCGATAAAAGTCATTTTTCGGTTCTCCCAGCCTGCACTTACAGGCCAGTCCTCTATCGCGACCCAGTCTGGCTGGCCGCCAAATTTTGTGATCAGTTCTTTGCTTCCAGTTTCCCGCCGCTGAAAATCAATAATCTCATATACTTTTGCCATTGTAAACTCCTTTGTATATACTATTTACGGACTGCATCTATAACATATCACGAATCAGACCGTCCGGCAATGGCTGTGCGGATTTGCGATAGTATCACGAGTTTTTATATTTCTGCCAGCTACACACCAGATAGAGAACAGACACCGCACCGGCAAAGCTAAAGACCCCTTGGCGCACCCATGAAAACCCTTCCTGACATTGTATAAAATCTAAATCCTTGGCAGCCCCATTGACAAAGAGCATGACAGGCACCGAGTAATAAAATGGAAATTGGTGCCTGAAATATTGTCCAATCAGCATTGGCAGCACGCAGCACAGCACTTTTCCAATACGGAATACTGTTGGCGGCAGCGTATCCGGCACCAGACTCATCAGCGCAATTCCCGGAAACAGAAAAATACTGAACTGGCTAAGCTGAAACACAATGCCGCGAAGGTTATCCCGCCCCAGTTGGTTTAGAAAAACGGGCACAAATAAACACATAGCAGACGCTATAATCGCCTGAAACGAGCTTTTGCAGTGCGATGAAAAATATAAGGATACCGACGCAACCTCCACAAAACCCAGAAAACATTCCACAATACAAAATAAAATGTAATTCATGCTGGTCCATGTAGAACTATTATGATACTCGTTATATTGGGAGATAAATTCTTCCGCCAGCACCTGACCGCTAAAACAGTCTCCTCCCCTCAGACCATAGATGCACGCCACAAACAGGAAATCTACCAGAACAATCACAACAAAGATACTGACTGCGACCGTCGTGCCTGCCGCAATTTTTGCCGCAATATCCCTGTGCTTCCCCTCTTTTGTGGTAAACAGCAGATGCCGTGTATTCTGCCAGCTTTCATCAGCATAGATGGGCGACAGGGAAAGAAGCATCAGCGCCATTCCTAATGTGCAGCCAATTCCGAGCACATCATAAAAGACCTGCCAGCCATAAGTATATTCTAATTGCAGCGGCTTTCCAGTTGCCGCACTCGCTTGTCCAAGCACTGTCTCTGCGATTGGATAGGTGCGCGTTGCCACTTGATAATCATCGTATCCGCGAAAATATCCGTCCGAAAAATATTCCATCACAAAGTCATTTAAATAATTGCTGTCGAGAAAACCGTAATGCCGTTCCTCTACCCCGCTTGGAAAACCATATTTTTCAACAATTCTTGTGAGTTTTTCATCTGTCAGCTCCCCGCTAAATTCCGCTGTAATCTGCTGGTCCATTTTGACTGCCTGAAAACCACTATATTTTACACCGTTAATCGTTGTAGTTCTGTCTATGACAGCGGAGTACATATATAGGAGCAAAATGGCAAGCGACGCCGCCGCGCTGAACAGAAACAGCTTTTTTGAGCAGATTTTATATAGTTCCATTTTGTATAATCTCATATGGTTCCTCCCTTCTGATCCCAAGTCCCTCTATGGTGGCTTCGCTCACACAAATAGTAATACAAATATGCATCTTCGAGTACAGGCTCTACCGCCGCCGCGTCTGAATGCGGCTTTTCCTGTGAGACAATTCGAAGCTCAACCTGTCCGCTGTGCTCGCCGCCCCTAAGATTACTCACTGCGTATGCTGCATTGAGCGCCTCTGCCTCGCACTCCGGCACGCTGCATTTCCAGACACAGCCGGCGACAGGCTCTAAAATCTGGGCCTGTGTTCCTGTCTTGATCAATGCGCCCTGCTTCATAATCATAATCTGGTCTGCGATATACTCCACATCTGATACAATGTGCGTTGACAAAATGACAATGCGGTCCTTGCCCAGTGCACTGATGATATTTCGAAAACGCACGCGTTCCCTCGGGTCAAGCCCCGCTGTCGGCTCATCTAAGATTAGTATTTGGGGTTCGTTTAAAAGCGCCTGTGCAATACCGATGCGCCTCAGCATTCCGCCGGAAAATGTCTTTAACTTCTTATTCCGCGCATCTGCCAGTCCCACGGTCTCAAGCAGCCTGTCAATCCGCTCTTTGGCAGTCTGGGGCGCAATGGCTTTTAGTGCCGCGATGTAGTTCAGAAAACGCACAGCGCTAAAGTCTTTATAATATCCAAAATCCTGCGGAAGATAGCCCAAAAGGCTTCGATAGACGCCCCCTAGCTGTCTGATTGGAACTTCATCATACGTAATCTGCCCCTGCGTTGGTTTTAAGATGCCGACAATCATGCGCATCAAGGTCGTCTTTCCAGCACCATTTTCACCGAGAAGCCCATAGACGCCATGTTCAAAATGCACTGTCAAATTCTGCACTGCCTTTTTTTCCTGCTTTTTGTCCTTGTATATTTTCTCAATTCCAGTCAGCACTAATCTGCACATACAATTTCCCCCTTATCCAATATTTCGAAAAACCACTTCATCTGTAAGACGAAAATACCCATTCCCGCCACCAGCGCAGCAATCCAGAAAACCAGCGCAGACGCTTCGTACAAGCGGGGCATGGAAGCCAGTATACTCCAGAAAAACGCGGAAAAAATACCAGCAGCAATCAGCACCAATAAATTTCTCCGCCCAATCTCTGTGAGCATCACCGCCAGACAGACACACTCTGTAGTCACAAAAGGAACCAGAATATAGATGCCTGTCATCAGAATATTTCTCTCCAGCCTGATACTGGCAAAAACCGTTGACAGCAGCAATGCCGCCAAACTAAGAATACCTGAATACGTCATCTGAAACGCGGTGAGCTGGCGCACATTAAAGTAACAGCTTGCCTCCAGCTCTGTCATACCTGAAAAAAACATACTGCCGACCTCCAGAACTGACAGAGCGCCAAGTACGCCAGAACAAATCATGCTGTATTGTTCCCACGCTTGTATGTCACACCAGTTTGTCCAGACGAGCAGCACCATACCCATGCAGGCCGCCAAGTGGAAACATAAAATATTTTTGTTCATGTAGAGAAGCTGTCCCTTTACAAGCTGCCATCGTGAGCCCGCTGTATTTTTCATACTTGCGTTTTTCGTGCAGACAGACTGTAGGGCTTCCTGCTTTCTGGCTGTGTCAATTATGACATCTCTGTCATTTTCTTCAAATAATGCTTTGATATCATCATATTTTTTACGCATAATTGCCTCCTATTTTTTTCTTGATACTGGCAATTCCAAGACGAAAACGCGATTTCACGGTTGACAGTCTGCACCCTGTGATTTTGGCAATTTCATGGAATTTTAGCCCATCATGGATTCTCAGGATCACAACTTCACGCTGCTCTTGCGAGATACTTTGCAGCAGCTCTTGCAGATAAAGTTCACTGTCGCAGTTGTCAATCGTTCTGACAGTACCCAAGCACCCTCCTTCTGCGGTATCTTCAAGCATATCAAAAGAAAGAAGCTTTTCGCGCTGTTCGGACTGTCTGCGGAAATAGTCACAGCACAGATTGCGTGCAATCATCATCAAATACGCCTTGAGATTTTTATGTCCGCAGGAATCCATATATTTCATATATCTTAGAAATACTTCCTGCGTGATATCGCAAGAATCCGTCGAATTACCAGTATAGTACCGGCAGAAACGATACACATCTTCATAATACATTTCAACTGCCGACTGGACACAGTCCTGTCTGTTTTTCTGATGAATCATTTGTCACCCCTTGCAAGGAAAATTTAATACTGTATATACTATATAAGACTTTGTATCGTCAAAAAAAGATTAATTCATTCAAAATTTTTAAAAATAATTGTCTGAAATACTTGTATAAAAAGAAAAAAGGATGTCGTCAATGCAACACCCTTTCTTTCTTAGTTACTGTGATTCTGCTATTTTACTGTTTAATTTTGTCCAATTCTGTAATGTTTACACCCACTGTGGAAAGTATTACTTTTAATTCAATATAGCGGTCAAGCATCATATTATAAGTAGCTGTGTCATTGTTCTCCTTCGCTGACAGCATCCAATTTTGTAATCTTGAAAATTCTACTACAGAATCTTTTACAATATCTGACATACTAGGATACAATCACCTCCTGCATATTGAACTCTATTACCAGATCAAATTAAGTATATCATAATCAATGTGCAAAATCTATAAATAATTTGTCAAATATATTCTGATGCCGCCTGCTCTACTGCATCGTATCTCGGCGACATAAGCTGCTGTATGAGCATCTTGTAGGGATCGACCTCATTGCTGAGTACCATCTTGGTAATGACTGGTGAAAATCCACTCACAAGCGCCACGCCGAGCTTATTTTCCCGGACAGGAATCGTATTTGTCCTGCTTTGGATATTCCAGAATACAAGCCGCGGCAGCCGATAGCCATGTGCTGCGTACTTTTTGGCAAACCCTTCAAATAACTTCTCGTCCGGCGATACACAAGATGCCCAATTCCCATTGACAGCACATCTTGTCGCCGTATCAAACTCCATATCGGACAGAATCAGCAGATTCTGCGGGAGCTCGTTCTGCGGCATATGATACTTGAGTGCTGTGTCCAGTATCAGGTCAAACACTGCTTCTATGTTTGTGTTTGCCACTTCATTATGATGAATCGCGATACACAGCTTGTCATACAATGTTTTTCCCTTGGACAAATCGACAAACTGCGGTGTCTGGCTAAACGTGATGTATGTGTCCCGAAACTGTCCTGTACACCGCTCAGCAAAATAAATCGCAAGCGCATTCGCTACGTCCAGACAGGATACATTGGAGCTGCCAACCTTTGACCACATACTCCCAGAACCATCTGCGATACAGAGTGTATTCCCCGCGCCCTGCACATAATCAGGCAGCGCCCTCCACAGCTCTTCCAGCGTGTCATCTAACGGCTTAACATAGAGCCAGCCCGGTTTCTTTTCAAAATCCATATAGGAATGTACAATATCATGCGGATAGAGCACACCGGCATGTACAGACTTCTCGCCCTTTTTCACTGCACCGAGAAATTCCCGGCGGCGATCTTCATCGTTGCGCAGAAACGCAGCGTTATATACCAAATTTGCCCGTGATGGAACTGCCTCATAATCAATGTCAGCCCATCGCTTTCCACTCATTTTTACTTCCACAACGTCCAGATAGCTTCTGTAAGAAGCCAGCATTTTGCGGTACTGCCTGCTTGTCATGGACAGCTTTTTGGTAAGCAGGCGTGCCAGACGCTTTGTGTGGCGTGATGAGGCGTTTTCCGACGGCAGCCACTTCGCGCACAGACTGATAGAGGCACCTTTTTCCATATTCGCACCGTCCTCTGCAAGCTGTCTGTGTATCAGCTCCGCAGCCTCCTCTGCAAGCGGTGTATCAACCAGTGCCACGAGAATATCCCACCTTGAATATTCTGGAATCAGCGGCATCAAAGCCTTGGCAAGCTCAGGGCGGCTCTTTGCAAATTCAAGCAAAACCGTCTTGAACAGCCTGCGCTCTCCGAGCCCCTGCCGCACATCTCCTGCAAAAAACAGCCAGCGCAGCGCAATCTTTGGTTCCTCATAATACGCCTTGATAAAACGGTCTATGATTTCCTGTTCTTGGGCATTTCTAAGTGAGGAGACGGCAAAATTCAAATCAAGCAGTGCTCTCCCCGATGTTCTGTAACCAACTGCACCATTTTCTGTGACAGACGTGTTATATTCATTATTCAGCATGTTCTTTACATTCTGCATGAAGCTCATTTTGTTTCCCTCCCTCTAAACATATATCAATGCAAAAATCCTATGCGCATAGTAAACGGAGCTGGCAGGACTCGAACCTGCGACCTATATGGTGACTAGAAAATTGCTGCAAGAGCTTTTGACAAAGCTCCTTTGGGCATATCGTTCTATCCAACTGAACTACAGCTCCAATCGGGGCTATTCGGATTCGAACCGAAAAATTTGATTATTGCTGTAAGAATCTTTGACAAGATTCCTGCTCTGCCATTGAGCTATAGCCCCGAAATAAATTATTTTTTGATGAATAGGGCTAACCGGACTCGAACCGGCGACAAGGGGATTATCATTCCTATAGAAAGTTGCTGCAAGAGCTTTTGACAAAGCTCCTTTTTTCCTGCTCTACCAACTGAGCTATAGCCCTATATACAAAGAGTGGCTTGGGAGTCCCTCATCGTGGAACCTATTTCCATATGTTAGATATGTAAGTTTGCTGTATGTGTCTTGATCAAGACACGACTCCAAACCACTCCATGCATTTACTATATCACGAAAAAAATAATAAAACAATATACCTGTGGTATAATCCGACAGGAAAAAATTAGAGATGCCGAAGCATCTCTAGTTCTTTTTGTTCTTTTCCTCAAAATCTTCTATGTATTGAATGATGAGCTTCACCGTCCCATCGACGCCGAGGATGCTGCTGTTTACTGACAAGTCATAGCTGTCAGAGCGCCCCCATTTCTTTGTGGAATAATAATTGTAATAACTCTGGCGCTGTCTGTCCTTCTTGACCATCATTTCCCGCGCCTTGTCGGCATCAACATTGTATTTTTGTTTGATGCGCTCAATCTTTGACTCCTCGTTTGCATGGATAAAAACATGCAGGCAGTTTTTGTACTCCTGTAGCGCATAGTCTGCACAGCGCCCGACGATCACACAGGGCTCCTCCTCTGCGATCTTTTTGATGGTGTCAAACTGTGCCATAAACACTTTATGGCTGATTGGCATATCCACAAAGGAGGACGAATTGTATCCAAACGTATACGTGTCCATGACTAGATTGTAAAGAAACGAATTGGTCGGCCTCTCATCGTGGTTTCTGAGCATTTCCTCACAGAATCCACTCTCTTTTGCTGCCCGCGAAAGCAGCTCCTTATCAAAACATTTGATGCCATAATGATTTGCAAGCTTCTCACCGATCTCATGTCCTCCAGAGCCAAACTGGCGCCCAATTGTAATTATAGTATTCATATGATCCCATCCTTTCTGAATGACATTTATATAACCTACTCTTATTATATACTTTTTGAACAAAAATTTCAAATTAAAGTTTAAAATTTTGTTACTTATTTTGAGCCACGCAGTACGGATAAGAGTGTTTCAAAATAGTCTGGAAGCGGCGCTTCGAACTCAACATACTCTCCGCTTCTTGGATGGGGAAAACCGATTGTCATCGCATGCAATACCTGTCCATTTAAATGAAACGGCGATTTTCTGCCAGAATACACTGTATCGCCCAGCAATGGATAGCCGATACTTGCCATATGCACCCGAATCTGATGGGTTCTGCCAGTCTCTAGCTGGCATTCAATATATGTATATTGCGCAAACCGTTCCAGCACCTTATAGTGCGTCACAGCAGGTTTTCCATTTTTTTCATTGACTGCCATTTTCTTGCGGTCGTTTGGATGGCGCCCGATTGGCGCATTGACAGTCCCCTGTTCGTCCTTGAGTACCCCATACACCACCGCGCGGTACTTTCGGGTAATGTCATGCGTCTTGAGCAGGGCGGCAATCGCAGTGTGCGCTTCATCATTTTTGCAGACAATGACAGACCCTGTCGTGTCCTTGTCAATCCGATGAACAATACCGGGACGCATCACGCCGTTAATGCCAGAGAGCGCACCTTGGCAGTGATACATCACGGCATTGACAAGTGTCCCTTCATAATGGCCGGGTGCAGGATGTACGACCATATTTTTGGGTTTATTGATAATCAACAAATCGTAATCTTCATACAAAATATCCAGCGGTATATTTTGCGCTGGAATATCGGGCTCTACGCAGTCTGGTATGACAAACTTTATGCTGTCGTCCACCTTGACTCTGTAGTTTGACTTGACAGGCGTGTCATTGACAAAGACATGCCCCTCCTTGATCATTTTCTGAATATAGCTTCTGGACAAATTTTCCAGATAACTGCTAATGCATTTGTCAATGCGCTCGTCCTGCATCTCAGGCAGAGGCTCAAATACAATCTCGTTCATAGACTCTCCAATTATTTGATATCGCGGAACTTTTTCGTGCGGAATGTCAGAAATTCCAAATCGGATTCTTTATACACAAACAATAACAATATCACCAGATAAATAGATGACAGTGTCACATAGATATCAGCCACGTTAAAAATCGGAAAATTAATCAGGCTGAAATACAAAAAATCAACGACATAGTCATAGCGCAGTCTGTCAATCAGATTGCCGATCGCGCCGCCTGCAATCAGCACAAGCGTGATGTGCAGCTTTGTGTACATTTTCTGATACGGTGTCTTGAACAGCACATACACAATAACCGCTAAAATAATCATGGCAATCAGGATAAAAAGCACCTTTTGGTCCTGAAGCATTCCAAATGCCGCACCGCGGTTTTCGAGATAGTGCAGCTCAAACACACCCTCCCAGAGCACCCACGGTTCATGATTTTTCAGGTTTGTAATTGCAAAATATTTGGTGATCTGGTCTGCCATAATTAATAGAAACATGAAGAGCAGATCGATTGTCAGTAGTCTCTTTTTTTTCTTATTCATTTTTTATTCAAATCTTTCCTTTACGAATCCCAGTCCTCGTCTGTGAAATAGATTTCATTGATGCCGGCTATCATTTCCTCCTTGGTGACAGTGGTGTCAATCATAGCCTTTCCTACTTTTTTCAACAGGATAAATTTGATCTTGTCTCCCTCCATCTTTTTGTCGGAGGTCGTCAGGTTATAAATCTCCTCGGGGTCAATATCTTCTATTGTGATTGGGAGATTAAACGGCACAAACATATCCCGTATCTCATAAAACTCATCTTTTGACAACAGCTCTCTTTTCCATGAAATATATGCCGCTGCGATGCAGCCCAGTGCGACACACTCCCCATGCATCAATTCAAAATTCTTCGCCTTCTCGATGGCGTGGCCAATCGTATGTCCAAAATTTAAGATCGCGCGTTCACCCTTTTCTGTTGGGTCTTTCTCAACGACAATCTTCTTACAGGTGCAGCTTTTATAAACCATATCCTCAAGCGTATCAAGATTTCTGTCATGGATTTCATAAAGGTTATCAAGAATCCATTCATAGAAGCTTGCACTCTTGATCAGCCCATGCTTCAAGACTTCGCCCATACCTGAGTAATACTGCCTGTCATCGAGCGTCTTGAGCGTTGACACATTCATATACACCAGCTTTGGCATATAAAAAGCGCCTACCATATTTTTATACTGGTCAAAATCGACGCCTGTCTTGCCGCCGATACTGCTGTCCACCTGCGCGAGCAGTGTCGTCGGAATCTGCACAAAATCGACGCCTCTAAGATATGTGGCAGCCACAAACCCTGTTGTGTCACCTACTACACCTCCGCCAAGCGCCAGCAGCATATCCTTTCTGTCAAACTTATTTTGTATCAAATACGTATAAATATTCTTGACAGTATCTAAATTTTTGCTCTGTTCCCCATCTGGAAAGTCATAGACAAAAATCTCCTTACAGTTGTCTTTGAGCGCGTCACGCACCTCGTCTGCATAAAATCCTTTCACCCGGGAATCCGTAATGATGCAGATTTTCTTATCTTGTATCTCAAAAGGTGCTAACTCCTTTACCAGTTGGCTGAAATCCTGTTCATATACAATATCATAGATGGGTTTGTTGTTCATATTGATTGTTAATCGCTGTGACATAAGTTCCTCCTTAAAAGTATAGGGCTGTGCATAAAAAACTTCCCACTGTAAGTACAAGTGAGAAGCCCATCCTTCGTTATACGAAATCAACTCCTAAACTACATTGCGCGACATCGGTATTGGCACATCATATGTACCCGCTAAGATCTCCTGAAAATCTCCTGAAATATCAACACAAGAGGGTGTGATAATAAATATGAAGTTCGAAATCTTCTGAAGATTGCCACTGATCGCATAGGTAGAGCCAGATGCAAAGTCAATAATCCGCTGTGCAATCTCAACATTCAGCCCCTCTAAATTCAAAACCACAGTACGATTTGCAAGAAGCGTCTCTGTAATCTCCCGCGCATCTTCGATACTGTTTGGCTTGATCACACACACTTCCATACCATTTCCGGGTGCACGCTTGACAGACCTGATCGGAGTTACCTTTTGGGACTGCTTTCTCACTTTCTCTACGGGCTCATCATAATCGTCCTCATCGCGGACAACTTTCATCGGTTTTCTGACTGTGTTGTCAATGATCTCTCCCTCATCATAATAATCATCTTCATCATAGTCTTCCTCTTCGCTGTTTAAATGTAATGCGTCTAAAAACTTGTCCATTACTCCCATAGTCACTTTCCTTTCTTTACGGCATGTACTGCCTTACTCCAAAGATACCGGTTCCTACTCTGACACAAGCAGCTCCCTCTGACACAGCTACTACGTAATCACCTGTCATACCCATAGATAAAATTTCCATAGTTATATTATCAATGTTTTCTTCCATAATGTCAACCGATATTTTCCTTAATTTACTAAAAATTGGTCTGTTTTGTTCAGCATTTTCGACAAAAGGGGCGATTGTCATGAGCCCTTTTACACGAATATTGGGCAATTTTGCTATATCTTGCACAAGCTTTTTGACTTCATTGCAGGTTACGCCAAACTTTGTTTCCTCCTCTGCCACGTTGACTTCTATTAAAATATTGACACACGTGTCTTTTTTGACGGCTTCCCGGCTGATTTCCTCCGCCAGCCTGAGGGAGTCTACACTGTGAATAAGCGCAACCTTATCCACGATATATTTGACTTTGTTCCGCTGTAGATGCCCGATCATATGCCAGCGGATATCTTTGGGCATCACCTCGTATTTGTCGAGCAGCTCCTGTACTTTGTTCTCGCCAAAGTCCCTGCACCCGCAGTCGTATGCTTCCCTGAGCAGTTCCACTGGTTTCGTCTTGCTCACAGCAATCAGCGTGACCTCCTCCGGCGCACGTCCTGCCTCCTGACAGGCGGCTGCGATCTTATTTTTCACTTCTTCGATATTGTCTTTGATACTGTATTCATTCATCGTAATCCCCCATTCCGCCTCTTGCGGCGCATAGTTCTCCATCACAGTTCAGATTATTTATAGGTGAAATCATAATTTTTGACACTGGAAGCGTCCAGTACGATTCTGTCATACACAGTCAGTCCATATTTGGTGTTTGAGCTGACAATCGCATACTCTTCATTTTCATCTAATTTAGTAATCTGCTTAAAGTCAGCATAGCCTTTATTCATATTGTACACACCGGTTAGTTTGCCCGACCTGCTGACAGCCATTTTGTCCGGCGAATCAGGTTTACAGATGTAGTCTCCCACTTTTATATCAATACTGTCAATATAAAATTCCTTGTCATCTGAGCTGTACACCGTTGTCTCTATAAAGGAGCTGACCAGATTGCCGTTCTCATCTGCTTTTTCCTTCAAAACGCCATAGTTTCCATTCGGCCCGCCCTTGGTCATATACTCTGCTGGAATGATATAAAATTCCTTTTCAACAATCGCAGACTGAGGTATTTTGAGTCCTTTTACATCATCGAGAATCAGCTCAATATCAACATACCGGTCTGTGCAGAAGGCGACGCAGGAATTGTTGAAAGCCAGCTGCGCATAGTCCCCGTCTGCAAGGTGGTGAATGGTCACCTGCCCCCATGAGGTTTCCTGTGTCTTGACAAATTTTACCTTGACATAGTTTTCTTCCTCAAGCACAGCGCTTCTGTCTTTTTCAACAGGAATAATCAAAGACCAGTTTTCATCTGTCACCAGTTTTCCCACGGTTGCATTCTTTTCAATTAAGTCGTTATTATTGACTCTGGATTTCTCATATTTTGACTGGTCAAACATCTCCGGGGTAATCTGCTCCGGGGTAAGCCCCTCATAGCCGTCTGTGCTATATACAACATATCCTGTTTTGCCTGCACTGCACAGCGAGACCATTCCGCCCAGACTAGACTGGTTTAACGTCTCCATATGTTCATACATACTGATATTTGCCAGTTTAAGGACAGTGCCTTCAAGATCATATTTAAAATCATATACACTTTGAAATTCCTTGCAGTCAAACATTCTGTCGTATTGTATCACTTCAGAGCGCAGCTCTGAAAGCTCTGCATCGGTATATGATGAATCTTCCATATTTCCTGTATTTAACAGCGACGCGAGTTTTCCGCTCTCATCAACCGAATAGACGGTATCTCTTGAGGAAACGCGCTCGCCCTCCCTGATATAGTAATTGATATAACCCGTATAAGGAGATCTGAGCAGCTCCTCCTGACGGATTGCAATTCCTGTATAAGTCTTTGCTACAGACAAAGACCCGATCTGTATCTCATATCCCTGAATCGGTTCCATTCTGAAATATGTAATAATAACAGCAATAATATAGACGGTCATTGCGCCGAATATTGTAATTTCGATTCGATTCATGGTTCTGCCGGATTTATTCAATTGTTTCTTGCGTACCTGCCGATGTTCGGATGCCACAAATATTAATCTCCTATCCTATTGCTATTTTTACTTTTTAATCTAAATCTTTACTAAAAATCTTTCACATGTAAAAAGCCCCGGTGGAATTATTCCGAGGCTTCATCTACACCCTATTACAAATAAGTCATTATAAAGACACGACCACTTTTGATTTCAAGCTCTCGGTAAGTTCTGTCTCATCTAACGAAATACTTGCTATAATCTTAAATCCATATGTATTGCTAATTGACTCCAGCTTATTCAACACTTCTTCGACTTTCTCTGTACCTTCAAGGCAGGAAATATTTAAAAAGCCATCAAAATAGACCTGTTCAAGATCATGATCTTGGGAAACGATACCACGAATGAAGCCTACAAATTCGTCTGAATTAGCCACCCCATAATCCTTCACATTGATCAGTCTTACCTTATTATTCAGTTCATACATATGATCATTGCCTTTGTCAAGATACACGATGTTACCAGATACGGCAGATACCTCTTTGTTTACCATATCCAGAATAATTTTTGTCTTGCCTTTACCCTTTTTTCCTACAATAAGCTGCACCATAGCAATACCTCCTATAATTTGTATCATTAATGTAATGAAGTAAATAATTCCATTAATATAATTATAGATGAATCCTTATAAAAATACAACTAAAAAATAAAGGGAACCACAACAAATTATAAAATTACGGAATCTCTCCCAGCAAATCTGTCATCTCAGTATACATTGTTGTCTTGTCAATTGATTTCAGTACAACCGAGATAAAAGGATTGCCTGAGCTGTTCTTTGCATAGATGATCAGACAGTTTCCAGCAGCATTTGTCGTTCCGGTTTTTCCGCCGATGACGGTAACATGCTCGGGTGCAAATGCCTCACCCCGAATATACGCATTCGAGTTTTGGAAATCAATTTTTTTTTCGTTATTATTCTGATCATGATATACAGATGTATAGTTTGGCGTTTGGATTAACTCCATAAATTTGTCATATTTCAATGCCTCGTTGGAGATCAGATACAGGTCATATACCGTGGTATAATGATTGGGATCTGTCAGTCCATGAGGGTTCACAAAGTGGCTGTTGGTTGCGCCCAGACTGTTTGCCGTCTCGTTCATCAGCACAGCAAATTCCTCGACACTTCCGCCCACATGCTCTGCGATCATGACAGCTACATCATTTGCTGATTTCAGCATCAGCGCATGGAGTGCCTGATCCATCGTCATCGTATCGCCCGGCTGAAGCCCCAGCTTTACAGCGCCGGATTCACTGATATTTACATTCTCTGTCGCTGTGAGGATATCCTCCAGATTCCCATATTTCAACGCGCACAATGCCGTCAATACTTTTGTAAGGCTTGCCGGATTCAATTTTGCATGAGGATTTTTGGCATAGATCACCTTCCCTGACGTAATGTCAAACAGACCGGCAGCCTCCGCCTGAGACATATCAACATCTGTCCCCTGCGACACGTCGCCAGCCGTGACACACAATCCAGCCGCAAACGCATTCATCGTCGTTCCGCGTGTCTGCGATGCAATCGAAAAGCTGGAGTTATTTCTGTTTCGGTCATAGGCAAATGTGTATTCTTTTGCACTGCATCCTGCCAGATTGAGAGCCATCACAAAAAATATCAACATTGCACATGTTCTTCTGCAAGATTTATTTATACATTTCACGCCAGTCTAAATCTCCTCTGTCAAGTGACTTGATCAAAAGCTCTGCGGAGGCAAGATTGGTCGCCAGCGGAATATTATGCATATCACAGAGCTTTACCGCATTATTCACATCCGGTTCGTGGGATTTTGAGTTCAACGGGTCTCTCAAAAAGATAACAAGGTCAATTTGATTATGTTCAATCTGTGCACAGATCTGCTGTTCTCCTCCCAAATGTCCTGCCAGATATTTGTGAATACTTAAATTTGTAACCTCCTCGATCAGCCTTCCTGTTGTTCCTGTGGCGTACAATTCATTCTTGCTCAAGATCCCTCTGTAAGCAATGCAAAAGTTCTGCATTAATTTCTTCTTTCCGTCATGTGCGATTAACGCAATATTCATAGTCCTTGCACCTTCCTTTGTCAATTATTCATCTAAAAATATTTTAACCCTTTTGCATCTAAAAATCTATAACTAATCATTTAATTCAAAAAAATTTAACATTTTCATCTGTCTTTGTGCAACCTGACCAACTCTAATTTAATTATTATACTTTCGAACACATTGTAATCGTATATTTAGCACAATCCCCATTCCAATATACAGACTTACCAGCGAGGTGAGGCCATAGCTTACAAATGGTAACGGCACGCCCGTATTCGGGAGCATTCCTGTGGCAACTGCGATATTGACAAAACTTTGAAATCCAACAAGCGCTGCCATGCCAGATGCGATACAAGTGCCCGCCAAATCCTTCGCCTTTCTCGCAACATTCAAACACTCCAGTGTGATGAGAAACAATAAGATTACAACAGTACAGCCGCCTGCAAATCCCATCTCCTCCCCGACAATCGTAAAGATAAAATCCGTCTCCGGCTCTGACACAAAATTCCCGTTTTTCACAGAGAGCATCGTATTGTTCAGTCCTTTGCCCCATAGCTGTCCAGAGCCAATTGCCATCATGGCATTTGTCTGCTGGTATGCTACTGTCTGTGCGTATTTCTCCGGCTCTAACCATGCCAGAATCCGCTTCTGCTGGTATTCATTGATGAGTGTCTGGTCTGGCTGCAACACCATCACAAAGAAGATGATTGCCGCAGGGACCGCGATGGCAAGTGTGCCAAATATAAACTTATAACTCAGTCCCCCCACATACCATACCACGCAGAAAACCATTGCGACGACGATGCTGGTAGACATGTCTGGCTGGTCGTAAATCAGATACAGGGGCGGCAGCAGCAAAAGAACCATGAATGCCATATTTTTAATGGTATTTAATTTTTCCCAATGCTTCATGATATACTGGGCATAAAACATCGTGAGCATAATCTTGGAAAGCTCTGACGGCTGAAAGCGGATTCCGCCTATCTCCAGCCATCGTTTTGCATTGTTGACCTCTTTTCCAAAAGCAACCACCATAAGAAGAAATACAATATTGACTGCATAGATAATCCAGTGAAAACGCAGGAAAAAGGAATAGTCAAAAAATGATAATACAATCATGATAAACATGCCCATGACAAACCCAAGAATCTGTTTGTTCTGGACTTCCGGCTCTGCACTGCCAATGGAAAGTATCCCTATCACGGTGACAGCGACCAGCAATAATATTAGTTTAAAATCATAATCCCGTACTCTATATCTTTTCAGCATTTTCCCTTTCCCTGTCTTTCCTTCTGCTAGCTGCGCAGATCCAGTATTGGTATATTGGCGTACAATACTGGCATCTTTTTACCATTCCGAACAGAATTTCCTGTCTTGGCAATCTGAACCTCCATGCTTGCAGCATCAATTTTCATATACTTGGATATCACCTGCGCAATATCATTTTTGATTAACTCCATCATTTCAGGAGAACAGTTCACCCTGTCGGAGATCAATAGAATCTTTAACCTGTCCTTCGCAATCTGGCTGGATGTTTTTCGTTTAAAAAATGAAAATAAACTCATGCCCGCTCCTCCTGTAGATTTTTTTTGAATAATCCTGAGAAGCGCGTCCAGATGGTCACACTCTTCCCAAAATCCCGAAAAGGAACCTCTTTGCCTTCAAGCCGCTTGCAGATATTGTAAAAGGCTTGTCCGGCATCTGAATTTTTTCCTACCAGCGGTTCTCCCTGATTCGTCGCAATCACAACATTCTCGTCATCAGGCACCACGCCAAGCAGCGGTATGCCGAGTATATCAAGCACGTCATCGACGGTCATCATCTCGCCGCGCCGGATTAAATCTTGGCGCAGTCTGTTCAGCACCAGATCGACCTTCTTGATCTCATTGGCCTCGAGCAGCCCGATAATCCTGTCTGCGTCCCTGATGGCTGAAACCTCCGGCGTCGTCACGACAAGCGCGTGATCTGCGCCGGCGATGGCATTCTGAAAGCCCTGTTCTATTCCCGCAGGGCAATCCAGAATTATGTAATCAAACTGTTCTCTGAGACTGTCTGTCAGCTTAACCATCTGTCCGGGCGTGATACAGTTTTTGTCCCGTGTCTGTGCGGCCGGCATCAGAAACAGCCCCGCATGTCTTTTGTCCTTAATCAGTGCCTGCTTTAACCGGCAGTTTCCCTCAATCACATCGACAAGATTGTAGACGATGCGGTTCTCAAGCCCCATCACGACATCGAGATTTCTCAGTCCGATATCCGCATCAATCAATACAACACTTTTCCCCATTTCCGCCAGACCTGTTCCTACGTTTGCTGATGTGGTGGTCTTGCCCACACCGCCTTTACCAGATGTAACAACGATTACTTCACTCATAGGAATACTCCTCCATTACAAATAATGGTTCTCTGGACGCCCGTGCTGTTTTACAGGGTAAAGTTGTCCAGCAATTCTTTTGTAATAGATTCGATCTGCACTTCACCATTGTGTGTATATGCAATCTTCGGTACGGTTTGAGGTTTTTTAAATCCCCATCGCGGCGTTTTTTGCGGCTGACTATTGTACACGTAATCTCCAATCTGTAAGATGCCCGGAAGCATATTGAGCGCGACAACAAAATGATTGCTGTTCCCCCCTGCCCCGGCATATACATCGCCTGTCAATGTGCCAAGCACCACAATATCCTTATTGGAATACACACAGCTTCCCTCACAGACATCTCCCAGAATAATAATACTGTGTTCTGTCTCGATACTCGCCCCATCTTTTAGTGTCCCTCTGTAAAACTGTCCGCTGTTTTCATCATTTTGGAAGTTCAGCTTGTTCTGTACTCCAAGAAACTTTAGATTTTTCTCCTCATCCTTCCCCATCAGGCATAGTATTTTCAAACGCGAATTTTGCGTGATTGCATCCAAGATCTCACGCTCCTGTTCCTCTGTCAGCTCTCTTCCCTCGATTGAAATTGCAACTGATGCATCCTTAAAGAAACCATCCGCTTCCCGAAACTTTGCCGCAATGTCCGCCAGCAGCTCCTGAAATGAAATTGTTCCATCTAATATGATCAATATGCCATTCGGAAAACTTTTTAAAATCACTGAATTTTTCACATTTGCTCCTTTTAATCCTGTTGTATACCACTGACAGTTTCTGGAATTTCTGCCGTTCCTGTCAGAAGCTCGTCCTCCTCTGCCAGACCATAGTAATATTTATATACATCCCTTGCAGTCTGTGCCGCATAATCTGAGCTGTAACCGTATGCAATGCGCACTGTCACTGAGATCTCAGGATTCTCATAGGGTGCATAACTAAGAAAAAGTGCATGGTTGGTGCGGTTGCGCCCCTCCTGTGCTGTACCAGTCTTGCCGGCAACATGAACCGGCAGTTCTTTATAGTAGGATTTCTTTTCGACCACAGACCGCATTCCAGTATGAATGGCATCCCAGATACTGCTGTCAATGTCAATCGTGTTCCGAACCTCTGGCGTATAATCCTTGACAAGCTGCCCTTTGGCATCTGTCAGTTTATCTAAGATACTTAGATTGTAGACGGTACCGCTGTTTGCAACTGCCGTCAGATATCTGGAAAGCCCCACCGTCGTGTAGTTGTTAGACCCCTGTCCGATTGTGGAGGTGACAATAGTCTCGTCGGAAAAATGCGGATCGGACTCTGTAATTTCGATGCCTGATTTCTCTGTCAGACCAAACATATCTGCATATTTTCCAAGTCTCGACAATCCGTATTCACTGTTATAGCCCGTGCCGTCCTGCGCAAGCCGGTAGCCGACTTCGTAGAAAAACACATTGCATGAATTTGCGATCGCGTTGGACAGGTTCATATTGCCGTGTCCTGCGGAGGACCAGCAGCGGCTTGGCGGGTCGAGTTTATCAAATATACCGCTACAGAAAATCGTGTCGTTCAGCGATGATACGACACCCTCCTCCATTGCAGCGACGGCGGACACCATCTTGAACGTAGAGCCCGGCGCCGTCTCCTGCTGGGTGGCAGCACTCCACTGCGGCACGGACAAATCTGCCTGTAGCTTTGCAAAATATTCTGCATCAACGCCGTTTGCCAGTTTGTTGATGTCATATCCCGGATAAGAGACAAGTGCACGTACCTCCCCTGTCTGGACATCTGTCACAACACAGGAGCCTGAGCAGGGATCGAGTGCCAACTGCGCAGGGGTAATCTGTAGCGTCTTTATCATTTCCAGCATAAAATTATAGGCGTTGGTCGATCCATTTTTGAGCGCATTGATCTTGCTCTCCTCAACGGTAATCAGATCTTGCTCCCACAGCAGCATACATACCTGTCTGCCTGTGATGGTCTGGTCGCTAATCATGTATTTATACATTTTCTTCGAAAATCTGATATTGTCCTGAAGATTTTCAAGGATATATTGTATCACGCTGTTTAGTACTTCCGTCGAATCCGAATACTGGGACTGTACAGACAGCTTGGTGATATCAATCCAGTTTTGTGAGATGGCATAAGTCAGATACTCATTTAAGCTTATGACCTCATCTGTCGTCCATGCAATGTATGTGGGGTCCTCTTTGTTGATGGCAGAGCTCATCAGCACCCCTTTGTCGGTGAGCATGGAGACAATATAGCTCTCGTAGTTTTTGTACTCCTTGGTCAGTTTATCATACGGCGTCTTTGTGACAGAGAGTTCTTCCTGCAATGTCGCCAAGACATTTCGCTGCTTCTCCTGAAAAATCTGGTTCACTTCTTTTTCTGTATCGTAAGCATTCTCACTGGTAAAGTGATTGATGTCGATGACATTGTTGTCAAAAAGCGCAAAATATACATTGTCAATTGGTATGATAATATCCTGCCGCGAGGCGGATTTCAACGGGTCATAATTGTAAATATTTCTGGTTTTGGCAACAAGAATGCCGGCAATTTTCTGTTCCAGAATATTATAGATTGCCACCTGCAAATCCTTGTCCAGCGTGAGATACACGTCATTTCCAGCCTGTGCGTCCACATGGTCTGTCGTGTTGATCACCTTTCCCATGTTATCGACATAGATGGTCTCTGAACCCTTTTCCCCTTGGAGTTCAAGCTCCATAACCTGCTCGATACCGCCCTTCCCGACCGTGTCGTTCATGGTGTAGCTGTCATCCTGCTCTGAGAGCGTCGCGAGCTCCTCCGAAGAAATCTTTCCTGTATAGCCAAGGATATGCGAAAAATAAAACGGATAATTATACTTCCGAATCATATCCTCCTCGATGGCAACTCCCTGTAAATCTGAAGCATTCTCCATAATCACGGCAACTGTCTTGAGCGAGACATCGGTGGCAACTGTCGTCGGTATATATTTCTGAAAACTGTACAAGTTCATCTGATACCGAAGCGTTACCAACTGCAAGAGTTCTCTCTTGGTATAGCCTTCCCCCAAGAAAAATTCCTTGCTCCCGTCCTCCTGCTCATGATATGCGCCAATTTTGAACCGCGTGGCAAGGTAGTCTATAATTTCCTGTGCGGACGCATTTTTCATATAATATTTGAAATCAGAGCTGTCAGTGGAGCGGATACCGTACACGTCAGCCTTGAAGCGCAAAAGCCGTGTGCCCTCAACCGTAAATTCATAATCATTGTTCTCATTTAATATAATATTGAAATCGCTGATGATATTGTCGCCATTGCTCTCAATCATGTGAATCAGCTTGTACAATGTCGCATTGAGATTCTCGTTTTTGCCGGACGCTTCGTACACGTCCTCGATGGTGACAGAATACGCAAGCTCATTGTACGCGAGCAGATTGCCGTTCCTGTCATAAATATTGCCGCGGGTTCCTTCTAATGTCTTGACCTTTTCTATCATCAGGCGAAAGTTGTCCAGATACGATTCTCCGTTCACAATCTGTAAGTCAAACAGCCTGTACACCAAGACTGACCCCATCGCTGTAAAAATGATAAACAATAACAGCAGCCGGGAAGTAAGCAGATTATATAAGCTCTCGCCAATCCTTTTAAACAACCTTATTGTCACCTCTTTCGATCTCATCTATTGTCCTGTTCAGCAGCAAAATACAAGGATATATAAACACTGTCACAAAGATTGTGTAGACAACCTCCGGCAGTATGACATGTTTCAGATAAAAAATAATATCAAATCTACTCCTCAAAAGATACAACAATACATAACAGGTAAAAGAATACACAAAGTCACTCGCCAAGATTAGCACGAGCGGCAGTTTGATATCATCCTGATAAAAAATACTGTGAAATACCCCATTGGCAGCTCCTATGTACAAGTAGACCAGCGCATAAAATCCAAGGACATCGCCATAAAATACATCCATCAGCAGCCCGCACAAAAAACCTGTGACCATACCGCACTTTTTCCCGTACATAAATCCATAAGACACCGTGATGATAATCAGGATATTGGGGGATATTCCTCCGAAGCTCAGTGCCTGAAAGAGTGTTGTCTGAAAGACAAATCCGCATAGTATGATAAAAAATAATATGATATTTCTCTTCATAAACCTGCTAATCCCCTATCTGCTGCTTGGTCTTTAAGATGACAAGCACTTCCTCAAGATGTTCAAAGTCAACCGCTGGCGTGATCTTGCCGGACTTCGTGATATTGTTCGTGTCCTGCGAAATCTCGCTGATATATCCTATCAGAATGCTTGGCAGATATTTGTCACTGATATTCGAAGTGACAACCTTGTCCCCCACTTCCACAGTATTTTGTGAATCGTTGAGCTGTCCAAAGCCAATTACGCCCTCCGCCATGAGCTGTAGAGAGCCTTTCACCATCAGGTTATCAGCGCTTGCAAGCACCATGCCGCTGACATTCGAATTGTCGTTGATAATCGCGTTGACCTTTGCCCAGTTTGAGCCGATATCGACAATCCTTCCCACAAGCCCCCCGCCGGCGATTACATTCATATCGACTGCAAGTCCGTCGTCAGTTCCTTTGTTGATCGTAAATGCATGAAACCAGTTGCCACTGTCTCTGGCAATGATTCTGGCACCTACTTTTTCATAGCCGCTGTACTGCTCATCGAGCTTGTACAGCTCACGGAGATTGTTCAATTCATATTTATCCTGCTGAAGCTGTGTGTTCTGGACGGTCAGCTCGTCAATCTGTTCCTTGAGTTTCTGATTCTCCTGCAAGATGATTCTCAATTCTCCAAGCTCGTCCACACGAACGGATATCCAAGTGCCGATGCGGCTGACACCATCTTGAAAAGGAACAACGACATAGCCCACCAATTTATTCAAAGGCGTCGCAGAATAATCTGTAAAAAAGGTGACTGCCATGAGTGCCACACAGACACAGGTTAAGATCAACAACAAATATTTGCTTGGAATAGAGAACTTATCCTTTTTTCGCTTTGTCACCGGACTCATGAATACTAGCGCCCCATTCCTTCTAAATATGCAACAGATTTATAGTTATCGTCCTTGATGATCTTCGCAAGGCCAAGCGCAACGCCCGACACTGGATTCTCGCTCACATTGACCTTCAGCCCTGTTCCCTTTGCGATTAATTCTGCCAAGTGCACAACCTGCGATGCGCCGCCTGTCAGATAGATGCCCCTGCGGAAAATATCTGCGGAAAGCTCTGGCGGCGTCCTCTCCAAAATCACCCTGATATTGTCAATAATCACATTAAAGTTCTCAAGCATACTCTCGCTCACCAAATCCGTCGGGATCTCCTTCTCCATAGGAAGCCCTGTCACGATATCCCTGCCGTATACGACAGCTTTTCTTTCGTCTGCCTCAAGCTCGCGCAGATCAATCTTGACATTCTCTGCGGTCTTGCTGCCGACTATCAGGCTGAACTCTTTGCGGATCGCATTTTTGATGGACTCATCAAATTTCTGTCCGCCCACCTTGATCAGACGGCTGAGCACAATGCCGCCCAGTGAAAGAATCGAAATCTCTGTGGTGTGGAAACCGACATTCACGACGAGGATTCCCTGTGCATTCTTGACATCAATGTCAAGTCCAAGCCCGTCCGCCACTGCCTTCTCAACACGCAGGATTTTCTTTGCCTTGATGTTGGCATCCTTCACCAGATCCGAAAAAGCTCTCTTCTCCACCTCTGTGATGTCAGAAGGAACCGCAATATAAAACTCAGCGGGCTTTACCGCACCTTTGTTGCAGTCCAGTATAAAATTTTTGAGAATGAGCTGCATATTTTTAATATCCGCAATCACGCCATTGCAGAGCGGATATGAGATTTCAATATTAGATGGTGCCTTCTCGAACATTTCAAATGCCGAATCACCATATGCAAATAAATTTTTCTTATCCTCGATCGCGATCATATTTTTCTCAACAATGACATTGTCACTGTGAGCGTTGTAAATCTTAATTGTTCTGGTACCTAAGTCGATACCAAATGCGTTGTTAGCCAACATAACAACTCCTTTCCTCATAAAAGTCCTTTTTGAATAAAACTGGTATATCTGTTATCTCCAATAATGATATGGTCCAGCAATGGAATTTCAACTAAATCGGATACTTCCTTTATCTTCTGTGTCACCAGCACGTCCTGTCTGCTGGGCGTCGGATCACCGCTCGGGTGATTGTGCAGAATCACGATATAGGATGCCTCATTGCGCATTGCCCTGATACAGATATCTCTCGGCGAGATCAATGTCGAATTAAAAGTGCCTGTCGATAGTACAGACTCGCTCACGATATGCCTTTTGGCATCCAGAAGCACCAGCAGAAGCTGCTCGGTGTCCCTGTGGCGCATTCTTTCCATATAATAAGCTGCCACCGTCTCAGGCTTGTCAAAGGTCAAATCCGGTCTTGCCTGCATATTTGAAGTGCGTTTGGCAATCTCGGCAATGCACAGCAGTTGTACTGCCTTCACTTCTCCAATTCCGGGAATCTGCATGAGCTCTCTGATATCAAAATGATACAGACCCAAAAGCCCCATGCCCTCTCCAGCCAGCTTCAAAACGTCTCTGCCAAGCTCGATCGGGGTTTTATCCCGCGTTCCGGTTCTGAGCATGATAGCAAGAAGCTCGGCATCCGAAAGACAATCCGGCCCAAGCCTCATAAACTTGTCATAAGGCAGCTCATCCTTTGCATATAATTCTTTTAAAAGACTCATGTATTTACGCCTTGCTCTCCATTATAAGCGCAGTAAATAGTACGAATGACTATCTTGGCTGAGAAAGTCCCAGCTTTCTTAGTTATCTTACCACACCATCTTGCGTCTGTACATAAAAAAGATTAGTTTTTTTTCGACATATTTCCAGTTTTGGAAAAATTTATGAAATTGTTTATACTTTTTTTAAATCTGTACAATACCTGCATCGACTACGCTTTGCAGTGTTTTCATAATGCCAAAACGGGCGTGCTCAAAGGTCAGTCCGCCTTGGAAATATACGGCATAAGGCGGCTTGATTGGCCCGTCTGCACTGAGTTCAATCGACGATCCGGAGACAAATGCGCCCGCAGCCATGATGACCTGCGCATCATAACCGGGCATATCCCACGGTTCTGGGGTGACAAAGCTGTCAACAGGCGCTGCCGCCTGTATGCCTTTACAGAATGCGATGACACCCTCAGCGGTTCCAAACTCCACCGCCTGTATGATATCATGTCTTGACTCTGTGCTGTTCGGAACAACTTGAAATCCCAGTCTCTCATAGATATTTGCCGCAAAAACAGCACCCTTTAAAGCCCCTGCTGTCACTGTCGGCGCCAGAAACAGACCGTGATAAAAGTCGCGCAGGATTCCGAGCGAAGCGCCGACTTCTTTGCCAAGTCCGGGCGAGGTAAGCCTGTATGCGGCATTTTCAACACACGCCTTCTTTCCCGCGATATAGCCGCCAATCGGCGCCAAGCCGCCGCCGGGATTTTTGATCAGCGAGCCGACCACCATGTCCGCGCCTGCGTCTGTCGGTTCCATACACTCCACAAACTCCCCGTAACAGTTGTCCACCATGCAGATCACATCTGGCTTGATCGCCTTGATAAACGAAATCAGCTCTCCGATTCTTGCGACAGATAATGTCGGCCTGGTCTGATATCCCTTCGAGCGCTGTATCGTGACAAGCTTTGTTTGCTCATTGACCGCCTTTCGAATGTTCTCATAATCAAAACTGCCGTCTGAGAGCAAATCCACCTGTCTGTAGGAAATGCCATACTCTGCAAGCGATCCCTTCGACGGGCGGATGCCAATCACCTCCTCAAGTGTGTCATAGGGTTTCCCAACCGGAGACAACAGCTCATCGCCGGGGCGCAGATTGCTCAAAAGCGCCAAAGCCAGCGCATGTGTTCCGCACGTAATCTGCGGTCTTACCAGTGCATCTTCTGTATGAAAAAGAGATGCGTACACTGCCTCTAACGTCTCTCTGCCAAGATCATTGTAGCCATAGCCGGTGGTTCCAAGCAGACATGCCTCACTGACTTTATTGTCCTGCATTGCCTTGAGCACTTTGAGCTGGTTGTACTCCGCCGTCCGGTCAATCTCCTCAAAACGCGGTTGTAACTGGTCTAAGATCTCTTTGCTGAACTGATAGACTTTGTCTGAAATTCCGAGATGGCGGTACATGTACTGTACAGACAGTCTCTCCTCATTTGTTGTTTCCATCATTTTATCCTTGTTTCCTTCCATATCCAATGCATTGTATTGCATGTGTTTTTTGTACTTATTTTTTATAGCTGTGTTTTTATATAGTGTAACATTTTTTCGTCATCATATGCAAATTTATCCTTTTCGATCCAGATGACATTGCGTTCCCGGCGAAACCATGTGAGCTGGCGCTTGGCAAAATGGCGCGTGTCCCGCTTGATTCTATAGACTGCCTCCTCCAGCGGAATCTCTCCTGTCAAGTACGAGATGATTTCCTTGTAGCCAAGTCCCTGCATTGCCGTCGAGTCCCGCTTGCACCCCAGCTCGACCAGTTTCTTTACCTCATCGACAAGCCCCTCCGCAATCATGTTGTCCACGCGTCTGTCGATTGTTTCATACAGTTTGTTCCGCTGGTCTGTCAGCACAAAATAGTGGGAATCATATGCAGGCTTTTTCTCCCTTTCTGCCGCATTGTGCTCTGAAATTTTTCTGCCTGTCTGACGGTGAAACTCTATGGCGCGAATCACGCGCTTGATATTATTCTCATGGATTTCCTGCGCTGCCGCGGGGTCGCATTCTTTTAATAGATCATGTAAAAATGCGGCGCCCTTCTCCTGCGCAAGCTGTTCTAACTCAACCCGTAGCGCTGTGTCCTCTGCGCTCTCCTGAAAATCTATATCATAAAGAACGGACTGTATATAAAAGCCTGTGCCGCCGACAAGAATCGGAACCTTTCCCTTCGCGTAAATTTCTGTGATTGCCTGCTTTGCCAGTTTTTGAAATAGGACAATATTAAAATCCTGCGTTGGTTCCAGAATATCGACAAGATAATGTTTCACACCCTGCATTTCCTTTGGCTGGATTTTGGCAGAACCGATGTTCATATGCCTGTATACCTGCATGGAATCAGCAGATATGATCTCACCGTTGACGGCTTTGGCAAGCGCTATGGAGAGCTTCGTCTTTCCAGCCGCTGTGGGACCTGTCAGAATGATCAGGGGCTTGGTAGATTGTGTCATGCGTGGCAATATCCTTTCTTTATTTATAATATATTTGTAATTTATAAGGGTGTGGCGGACTTTAAGAGCAGATAACGCTTGTGGTATTTTAACTGCACATAATGCATGATTCGCGCATAATACACTGGATTGCTGATTCCGCCTAAAATCCCGGCGACAGGAAGCCCCTGTATGAATTTGGCGAGCAGCATATCTACTGCAAAGGCATCTGCTGTGCTTCTAATCTGCTCAGAAAGCTTGGTCTCGTCAAGGTACTCTGCGCAAAAACAATTGTCCACTGCCTCGTTGCACACCTTCCAGCGCTCGCCCTTTGACATTGCTGTCTCTAATACTTTCAAGATATACCGCCGTTCGTCCGGCGTATCATAAGAAAACCCATATTGGAGTGCGGTCTCATACGTTCCTTTGAGTATCACTGACAGAAACAGGACAATATCGGGCAAGCCGATTCCCAGCACACCCAGACCAATTCCCTCAACCGTACTGACTGCCATATTTACCAGATTTGTGCGGTTTACATCTGCTTTTAGATCACGCAGCTCCTTCTTTCCGCCCTTTAGGTTGACAGCAAAATCATGTACCTGAAAATCCTTTTCGATCGTATCTTTTGCGTATGTTTTTTCGATGATGCCAGTTCCCTTTTCAAATATTAACTCAAACGCCATACAGAATGCTTTTTGCAGGTTTGTATATACTCTGGGCGGAATTTTCTGTTCTAATGTTTCCTTCCATTTGGCGGCGCGGTACGCCACAGCCTGCCGCTCGAGCTTCTGTTCTTCCCGCTCAATGCGGTCCAATTCTTTTTCAAAAGGCGTTTTTTGCCGGTTCTTTTTGAGTTCGTCGAATATATTTTTAGGATGCGTCATAATTATCCCCCTTGCCGCCTGTCTGTCAGACAATCCGTTTAAATTTTTTCTCAATCTCATATTTGGACATGGAAATGATGGTCGGTCTGCCATGCGGACAATTATATGGATTTTCAAGTTCCAACAACTGTTCGATCAACTTGTCAGCCTCCTCGTATGTCATGGAATTATTTCCCTTTACTGCCGCCTTACATGCCATAGAAGCAATCTTTTCCCGTATAATCTGCGGTACACCACGCACCGGACTCTCAGACATTTGAGTCAATATCTCCTCAAATAGTTCTTTAATATCATGACCAAATAAGTCAATTGGCACCCCTCTGATCGCAAACGCATTCATGCCAAAATCTTCAATTTCAAAACCTAACTCCTTGAAATAATGGTCATAACTGAGAATCAGTGCAGACTCTTTCGGTGTAACACTGACTACGACCGGCGGAGTCAATATCTGCGTGTAGATTTCATTGTGCTCCACTTTGGTCAATATCTGTTCATATTTTACCTTTTCATGTGCAGCATGCTGGTCAATCATCAACATTTTATCGCGATACTCAATAATCCAGTAGGTATTGAACACCTGCCCCACAATTCGATACTCCTGTCTGGCTTCTTTGGTAAGTATCTTTTCATCAAAAAAATTGAGCTGCTCAGGCTTCTCGACAATGATATGGTCTTTGTTCTTGATCACGCCAAGATTTTTTGTGTCCGGTTCTCTGGCGGACGTGCCAAGTATTTTCCCCGTCACGGTATGCGGTTTGGGCTGTTCGATGCCGGTATCCTTTTTGGCTTGGGCTTTCCTGTTGTCCACGAAAAAGGATTCCTCATAGCTGCTCTCATAGGGTTTGTTGTAGCCGCTGTCTTCTTTTAAGATGTTTGGCAGAGGTTTTGATGCAGGACTTTTGGGCGCTGCTGTCTGTTCTGCGAAGCGGCGCTCCTTCTCAAAAGGTTCTGGCGCATCTATTTTCGGCGTTTTGTTTTCTTTTTTAGCGGTCTTTTTGTCTGCGTCAAGCGTCGCGTCTGGTATCATCTCCTGCCTTGACAGAAAATCAGCAATATTTTCAGCAATCAGTTTATAAAGGCTGTTCTGGTTCGAAAAACGCACCTCCATCTTCGTCGGATGAACATTGACGTCCACGCTTTCAGGCGGCACAGAGATGTGTATAACGCAGAACGGATACCGGTGCTGCATCATATAGGACTGGTATCCCTCCTCTATTGCCTTGGAAATCACCTTACTTTTGATATAGCGATGGTTGACAAAATAATTCTCAAAATTTCTGTTTGCGCGGTTCAGCATCGGTCTGCCGAGAAAGCCCTCCAGTGTGATATTCTCCTCAACTGCCTGAAATTCAATGATTTCATTTGCGATGTCTCTGCCAAATATACGGTAAATGATGGCTTTCAGATCACCATCACCGTTTGTATAAAATTTGGTTTGACCATTTATGACATACTTAAAAGAAATCTCAGGTCTTGACAATGCCATATGTTCTAACAAATCTGTGATATAACTCCCCTCTGTCATGGCTGTCTTTAAGAATTTTCGTCTCACAGGCGTATTGAAAAACAAATTGCGCACGATAAAGGTGGTTCCGTCCGGTGCCCCGACTTCTTCGAAGGAAGTTTCCTTCGCCCCTTCGAGACAGAGGCGTGTTCCTGTCACACTCTCCCTTGTCTTAGTGACAATCTCAACTTTTGACACGGCGGCGATGCTTGAGAGCGCCTCTCCGCGAAAGCCCATACTGCTCAGACTCATCAAGTCAACAACCGAGTTGATCTTGCTCGTGGCATGCCGCATAAAGGCATTTCGCAATTGGTTCTGTTCAATGCCTGAGCCATCATCTGTGACACGGATAAATTCGATTCCGCCCTCCTTGATCTCCACTGTGACAGCATGTGCACCTGCGTCCATCGCATTCTCTACCAGCTCTTTGACCACGCTGGCAGGCCGTTCTACCACCTCGCCGGCGGCTATCTTGTCGATCGTCATATCATCAAGCACATGAATTTCTGCCATAGTTGTTCGTTCCTTTCCTGATTCTTTACTATCTACTGAATTCTTTTACCATCTATTTTTCAGTTTATTCTGCAAACGATACAGTGTGTTCAGCGCGTCCAGCGGTGTCAGATTCGAGATGTTAATCTCTTGCAGTTCATTCAATATGTCCTCATCTTTGACAGTATCAAACAAGGACATCTGTCCTAAGTCCACATCATCATAGTGCTTTGGCTTTTTCTTTTCGCTCTTTGTGTCAACCGCAATGCACTGTACCTTCTCGGTGATATCGTTGTCGCATAACTGTTCTGCAATCTCCTTGGCACGGTCAATCACCAAATCTGGCACGCCTGCGAGTTTTGCAACCTGTATTCCGTAACTTCTGTCGGCGCCGCCCTTGATGATTTTGCGCAGAAAGATGATATCATCGCCCTTTTCCTTGACCGCAATGCAGTAATTGTTGACATTGCTCATCTTTCCCTCCAGCTCTGTGAGTTCGTGATAATGTGTCGCAAACAAGGTCTTGGCGCCGAGTATCTTTTTGTTACTGATATGCTCGATCACCGCCCACGCGATGCTCAGTCCGTCAAAGGTGGAGGTTCCGCGCCCGATCTCATCGAGTACCAGCAAGCTTTTGGGCGTCGCGTTGCGCAGGATATTGGCGACCTCATTCATCTCGACCATAAAAGTGCTCTGGCCGCTTGCAAGGTCGTCCGATGCGCCTACCCTTGTGAAAATCCTGTCAACAATGCCGATATTTGCGCTCTTGGCAGGTACAAAGCTGCCGAGCTGCGCCATCAGTACGATCAGCGCAGACTGGCGCATATACGTTGATTTTCCTGCCATATTAGGACCTGTGATCACTGCGATACAGTGATTATTGTTGTCCAGAAAGGTATCATTGGAGACGAACATGTCATGGTCAATCATCTTCTCCACGACAGGATGTCTCCCCTCCTTGATGTCGATGATTCCTTTGTCGTTCAGGGTTGGCCTGATATAATGGTTTTGTTCTGCGACAACGGAGAGCGATGCATACACGTCCAGCCGCGCCACCGCCTTTGCTGTTCTCTGTATGCGCTCTAGCTGCGCTGCGATTTCATCACGAATCTTGCAGAACATGTCATATTCCAGCACATTGAGCTTATCCTCGGCGTTTAAGATGGTGTCCTCCAATTCCTTTAGCTTTGCGGTGGTGTACCGCTCTGCGTTGACCAACGTCTGTTTGCGCACATAGTCGTCGGGCACTTGGTTCTTGTAAGAATTGCTCACTTCAAAATAGTAACCGAAAACCTTGTTGTATTTGATTCTAAGATTTCTGATGCCCGTCCGCTTTCTGTCCTGTTCTTCAAGCTGTGCAAGCCAGTTCTTTCCGTCGGTCTTTGCCTTGCGCAAATGATCAATATCCTCGTCAAAGCCTTCTTTTATGATGCCTCCTTCACGAATCAGTATGGGCGGCTCATCACAAATGGCATTTTTGATTCGCTCATAGACGTCCTCGAGACCATCAATCTGCTCGTCAATCTCTTTTAACAGCTTCGCGTCAAAATCCTTGAGAACCGTCTTGATATGAGGAAGCATTTCCATAGAGTTCGCAAAGGAGATTAAATCCCGTGGATTTGCGGACTTGTAACTCACTCGTCCGAGCAGTCTCTCCAGATCATAGATAGGGTTCAGATATTCCCTGATCTCATCTCTTGACACAGTGTTCTTGCAGAGCTGGTCAATCGTATCAAGTCTGTCGTTGATATCCTCCATATTGATAAGCGGCTGCTCCAGATCGGTCCTTAGCTGTCTTGCCCCCATTGCTGTCTTGGTCTTATCGAGCACCCACAATAGAGAGCCTCGTTTTTGCTTTTCCCGCAGTGTCTCCGTCAGCTCGAGATTGCGTCTCGTGGAGCTGTCAAGCAGCATAAAACGGCTTGCCAGATAAGGCGTAATATGCGTTATGTGGGTGAGCTGGGTCTTTTGTGTCTCTAATAAGTACTGCATGAGTACACCCGAAGCAATGAGTCCTGATGGAAAATCCTCTAGTCCAAGCCCCGTAAGTGTGTTGACCTTAAAGTGCTCCATCAGGCATTTCCGACAGCCATCTTCATCAAAATACCATGGTTCTAGGGGATAAATTGCCATTTTCAGACGATTTTTGAGGTCCTTTGTATCAATTCCGCTCATCATAAGTGCATCATTACAGATGATTTCTGTCGGCATATATTTATACAGCTCGTCCGTAAGCTTTGTAAGCCCTTCAACTTCTGTCATGTAGAAATCGCCCGTTGTCACGTCGGCTATGGAGATTCCTATTTTGTTGGGAAAGTGTGCAATGCACATGATATAGTTATTTTTCGATTCCTCTAGCGCCTGTACATTGAGATTGGTGCCGGGCGTGACGATGCGGATTACTTCCCGTTTTACCAGCCCTTTCGAAAGTTTTGGGTCCTCGACCTGCTCACAGATGGCAACCTTGTAGCCTTTGGAGACAAGCCGGTTCAAATAGCCGTCCACAGCATGATACGGCACACCGCACATAGGCGCGCGCTCCTCCATGCCGCAGTCCTTTCCAGTCAATGTCAGTTCCAGCTCTTTTGAGACCAGTTTCGCGTCCTCAAAAAACATTTCATAAAAATCACCGAGTCTGTAGAAAAGGATACAGTCGCTATACTGCTTCTTCGTCTCCACGTACTGCTGCATCATCGGTGTCATTCCAGCCATATATAAACCTCATCTTTCTGTATATTATCCTTTAGTACTGGCAGCCAGTCTCTTTGCACGCTCTAGTGCCTCATCAATGTGACCGCAGAAATTCTCCTCACCGACAGCCTTTGTAAAGCCAGCCTTGTCCATCACAGCCCGCGGCTGCTCATTGACATGCGACAATATCATCTGGATATTCTTGTTGGAATATTTCTCATAAAGCTGTTCTAGGGAATGCATGGCAGTCGCATCAATCGCGCTCACACTCCTCATGCGAAGGATTAAGAACTGTGTGTCCTCCTTTACAGAAATATTCAAAATCTTATCCGCAGCGGCAAAAAACATAGGTCCCGAAATCTCATATACACGCGTGTGTGCCGGCACTTCTCTGAGTGCGATACTGTCAGGGTCCTCCTCCTCGTCTACGTACTTCCAACCCTCTACCTCAGTGACTTCACTCATGCGCTTCATAAAGAGGATTGCGGCGAGCAAAATGCCGACCTCGATCGCTGCAACCAAGTCAAATACAACAGTCAATATAAATGTCGTAACCAGCACAATAATATCGCTCTTTGGCGAAGATTTGCATAGATTGACAAACGTCCGCCAGCCGCACATATTATAGGCAACCATAAACAAAATTGCGGCGATACAGGGCATCGGAATCAGCGCCGCATAGGGCATCAGCACTACCAGAATCAGCACCAGCGTCACTGCATGGACCATGCCTGCAATCGGTGTGCGCCCGCCGTTTTTAATGTTGGCAGCCGTCCTTGCAATCGCGCCTGTGGCGGGGATTCCACCAAATAATGCGGAACCGATATTGCCAAGTCCCTGTGCAATCAACTCCATATTTGAGCGGTGTTTTGAATTGATCATACTATCAGCAACCACACAGGACAACAGCGACTCAATCGCCGCAAGAATCGCGATGGTAAAGGCATCTGGCAGCATTTCCCTGACAACACCAAAGGAAATCTCGGGAACCTGCAATTGTGGCAGTTTGTTGCTGATTTCATACAAATCTCCAATGGTGTTGACATTCATGTTCAATAGCTTCACAAGGGCAATTCCAACAATAACAGCAATCAGAGAACCCGGAATGGTCTTGTTTATGTATGGCCACAGGATCAGAATTGCAAGGCAGATGATTCCCACCAGCAATGCCTGCCAGTTGATCGTTGCGATATGGTGAACAACCGCCTCCATTTTCTCCATCGTCTCGATGGTGGCAGTCCCTGCGGGATAGGTAAGGCCTAAGAAATCCTTAATCTGTCCAATGACAATCGTCACTGCAATACCCGCTGTAAATCCTGTGGTAATCGTAAATGGAATATATTTGATCAAATTGCCCAATCTCAGAAATCCCATCACAATCAATATGATTCCTGCAAGAATCGTCGCAATAATCAGTCCATTCATGCCTTTCTGGGCGACAATGCCAGCCACAATCGTCGCAAATGCTGCCGTAGGTCCCGCAATCTGCACACGGCTTCCGCCAAAAAACGAAATCAGAAAGCCTGCGACAATCGCTGTGTAAATACCCTGCTCAGGCCCCACTCCAGATGCCAGCGCGAGCGCGATCGACAGGGGCAATGCGATGATCGCAACAATAATGCCTGCAATGACATCTTTGGCAAACTGTTGTTTTGTGTATGTTTTCATCACCGAAAACAACTTTGGTTTTAATTTTTCCATAAAAACTCCCATCTGCCTGCTTCAGCAGGCGTACAAATCAGGATGGTGAAATTTTATATTTCACACTATCCTCCTATCGTGTTTTCTTCATTTTGCTCTTGCGTAATAATTCCTCAAAACGATGTTCCTGCATGTTGATTTTGCCCAAATAGTAAAATCCATGTGCCTCCGTCAGCGCCACATCTACAATCATACCAACCAAAGATGTATCTCCCTCAAAATGTACAAGTGTATTCTGGGAGAGCCTGCCCGTGAGCTTCGTTCCATCGCTCTCTTCCACGAGAACACGGTGTGTCTCCCCAACCATGCCTCCGCTGCGGCTCTCTGCTGTCTGGTGCACCACCTCCAGCAGACGGTCAAAGTTTGCCTTGATCTCCTCCTCGCTGGTAGGATTGGGCATCGTGGCAGCAGGAGTGCCTGTGCGTTTCGAGTAGATAAATGTGAAGGCATTGTCATACTGCACTTTTCGAACGACATCAATCGTCTCCTCCACATCCGCCGCCGTCTCGCCCGGAAATCCCACAATAATGTCCGTTGTAAGTGAAATATCGGGTATTTCATTTCTTATTTTCTCTGCAAGCGCAAGATACTGCTCTTTTGTATAGCGGCGGTTCATCGCCTCCAATATTCTAGTCGAGCCGGATTGCAGCGGCAAGTGCAGATGACGGCAGATTTTCTTGGAATGCTTCATAACCTGAATTAATTCGTCGGACAAATCCTTTGGATGTGAAGTCATGAACCGAATCCGTTCCAATCCTTCAATTTTTTCAATCTCCTGCAAAAGCTGTGCAAACGTCATCGGTTCTTCAAGTGTTTTTCCGTAAGAATTGACATTTTGTCCCAAGAGCATGATTTCCACGACACCTTCCGACACAAGCTTTTCAATCTCACGCAGAATATCCTTTGGATTGCGGCTCCGCTCACGTCCGCGCACATAGGGTACAATACAGTAGCTGCAAAAGTTATTGCATCCATACATGATATTGACACCTGATTTGAATGCATATTTGCGTTCTGCTGGCAAGTCCTCCACAATCTGATCCGTGTCTTTCCAGATATCAATAATCATGGAGTCTGAGCTGTACATTGCGACAATCAATTCTGCGAACTTATAGATATTGTGTGTGCCAAATATCAGATCTACAAATCGGTAACTCTTTTGTATCTTCTCAATGACAGAAGGCTCCTGCATCATACAGCCGCACAATGCGACCTTTTTATGCGGATTTTTCTTTTTCATGCTGTTCACAAATCCCAGTCTGCCATACACGCGCTGGTTTGCGTTGTCTCGAACGGTACAGGTATTATAGAAAACCAAATCCGCTGATTCGTCCTCGATCATCTCGAAACCTATTGTTTCGAGAATGCCAATCAGCTTCTCGCTATCCTTGGCATTCATCTGGCAGCCGAAGGTTTCCCCGTCCGCCGTCAGACGCCTGCCGAGTTTCTCGCTTTCCATAGTGATAAGCTCGCGCGCCTTCTTGATAAAATAATATTGGCGCATAGGCTCCTTCGTCGGTGCATCATCTCTTAAATCAATTGTCTGTAATATTGCTTCTAGTTCTTCATTTCTTATCATGATGGTTCTGCCTTTCCATTATAACTTCTATGTATACTGCGCATATTCCTGCAAAAATTTAGAAGAGGCTGTATGCTGCCTCTTCTATGCGGTTCTTTGCGGTTCTTTTCTCTCTGCTTTATTATATCAAATCTAAAGATATTTTCAAGCGAAATACAATTATTATTTCATGCTACTCGATGAAGATTTTTTGTGATATAGTGAATAAGAACTGTATACTATAAACAATAATTCATTATAGAAAGGACAAGTTACAATGCCTGAGAAAATAAACACTCAAAAATATCTTGATTACATTTTAGAAGAGACAAAGAAACTTCTGGCGATCGACAGCCCGTCCGGCTTCACGGAAAAGGCGGCATCTTATGTAATGAACGAATACGCCGCTCTTGGCTATACACCTGTTCGAACTACCAAAGGCGGTGTGTACTGTGAGATCAGCAGAGATTCTAACAAAAGGGATTCCCTCATGATGGAAGCGCATATTGATACGCTCGGTGCGATGGTCTGTGAGGTTCAGCCAAATGGTTATCTCAAACTATCCCCCGTGGGCGGCATGAATGCGAACAATGCTGAAGGTGAAAACTGCAAGATTTACACGCGTGACGGAAAAGTTTATACAGGAACATTTCAACTGTGTGACGCGTCGATTCATGTAAACGGTAAGTTCGATGAAACCACCCGTTCTTATGATGTCATGGAAGTGGTGCTTGATGAAAAAGTCAAAACAAAGGAGGATACTCTCGCACTTGGCATTCTGCCCGGAGACTTCGTATGTTTTGACCCGCGTACCACAATTACAGAAAACGGCTATATTAAGAGCCGTTTTCTGGACGATAAACTCAGCGTTGGTATCCTGCTGGGATTTGCGAAGTTTATAAAAGATGAAAAAATAACACTGCCCCGGACGGTGTATCACCATATTACAGTCTATGAAGAAGTGGGACATGGCGGCGCTGCTTCCATTCCGTCAGATGTCGCTGAGGTGCTGTCTGTTGATATGGGCTGTGTTGGAAACGGACTTGCCTGCACAGAACATCAAGTGTCCATCTGCGCAAAAGACACCCGCGGACCATATACTTATGAGATTGTCACAAATCTGATCAATGCTGCCAAACGCCAAAAACTTGATTTCGCAGTTGATGTATATCCTTATTATGGCTCTGACGCCGATGCAGCGCTCACCGCTGGACACGACGTGAAGCACGGACTGATTGGCGCCGGAATCTATGCCTCACATGGTTATGAGCGAAGTCATACAGATGGTGTTCTAAATACCTTTTTGCTGCTGACAGAGTATGTGAAATAATATCCGTCAAAATCAATCCCACACAATTTCAAAACAACGAAACCCATCTGGAACGGGCGGTCTGCAAGAGAATAAAGAATCCAAATCAGCGATATCGCATTCTTCTGCACCGCCCGAACACAGCCACTGGCACTTCATCAGTTCTTCTAATTCCTCCTCTGGGACAGAGGTGCAGACTACAATGGCATCGCCCCAAAGCTCTAATACTTCTTCCCCGTCATATTTTGCGATTTCTGTGTCATTGTGCAAAGAGATTCGAATCCACGCAATGTTGGGCAGTTCTTCAATCTTTTGCAGAAAATCCCATATTTGTGCCAATGATGGACGCCCAAAATCACATTCATTAGGCGCAATCGAATCCTCCGCTGTATTTCCCACAAAAAATTCGTCAAGCGTTAGCAGCGGAAGGCGGTCCTCATTATCGTTCATAATCTTTCTAAATGTGTTTAATTCTATCATTGTTCAGTTTCCTTTCGCTTCAAATAAATCTTTCCTCAATACTCTTTCCCGATTGTTTCCACGCCATATTTTGCCTTAAATTCTTCTAAATCCCGCTCTGTTTTGATAAACATAACTTCCTCAAACTTCCCTGTGTGGATATTCTTAAAGCCTGCAACTCGCTCACCGTTACAAATGCTGCATTTTAGTATGGGGATTTGGTTTTCTTTGTCATACGTAGCCTTCTGAACCGTCTTTTTGCCAAACATATTTTCCCTTTCTCATCATATTTTATGAAAGCGCACCCCGTCAGGTGCGCTCTGTCAAAAATTCACATATTACAAGGATAAAATCTTTTTCAGAATGTTGTAGAGGTCTGCTCTGGTCTCCGCATCATTTTTGTATTCCCGCGAAACTGCTACGGCGTGTCCCTTGTAGGGCGATGCATTGGTTGATACACACTTGAACTGTCCCCATGGCAGCAGGGAGACATCTTTGTTGTAAACCTCCCAGATTTCATTCTTATTCCATGTGTATTTCCCCATTAGTTTGTTGTCATTCTTGGAATAGTAAAATGTCACTGGATAGTCTGAATAATAAATCATCACCGGGCGCTCATCATAATATGTATAGATTTCCCTGCCTGCATCATCAAAAATCTCAGGAATGCCGTCGCCTGTCACGTCGATTAAGGCAAAGTCCTCACAGTAGCTTTCCATGAACTCAAGCTGCATTCTGTAAGCCGCGGTAAAATCATCTAAATTGTCCAGCGCCTTCTGCTTCTCTGTCTTTGCCGGCTCGATCTGTGACACCATAAAAGGCCCCGGTATATAGTAGGTTCCATTTAAGTCAACCTGATAAAATCCATTGTCTGTGATGCCAAAAACGCGCACATTCGTAAAGCGTTCCAGATATACTACTACTGGTGAATACACATCTGGCGCCGCGTATACGGGCGTCGCTGAGGTTGCGTACATCTCCACCATCTGAATCGGTGTCACGTTGAAGGCAAGCGCCGTGGCAGGCGGTTTTACCCATGCCACCAATGCTGTCAGCACAGCCAGCGTGATTCCAGTTTTGCATTTTTGCAGAAATGTTTTATTCTTCATCATTGTATTCCCCCTATCACATACAATCTTTAAAATGAAATTCTTTTTTTCCAGAAGCGTAGTCTGCGACAATCTGACCGTTTCCATAGAGTTTGTATTTGTAGGTCAGCAGTCCCTCGATGCCCACAGGTCCCCTTGCGTGGAGTTTGCCAGTGCTGATGCCCACCTCCGCGCCAAATCCATAGCGGAAGCCGTCTGCAAAGCGCGTCGAGCAGTTCTGGTATACACCCGCAGAATCCACCATTCGCATAAAATATTCTGCCGCTGTCTGATCTTCCGTGATAATGCAGTCTGTATGGTGGGAACCGTATTTGTTAATATGTATGACAGCCTCATCAATGCTCTCAACGGTCTTTGCAGAGAGTATCAAATCAAGATACTCTGTCTCAAAATCCTCCTCTGTGGCCTGTATGCAGTCATACTGGCTGGCGATGTCGGCAGTGGCGCGCAGCTCAACATGATACTCCTTCAATGCTTGGCTTAACCGCGGCATCAGGCGCTCTACAGCGTCCTTGTGCACCAGAAGCGTCTCCACTGCATTGCAGGCGGCTGTATACTGTGTCTTGGCATCAATGAGTACAGGCACCGCCTTGTCAATATCAAACGCTTTGTCCACATAGATATGGCAGATGCCGTCCGCGTGTCCCATGACAGGAATCTTTGTATGATCCATAATATATTGCACAAAGGCGTTCGAACCTCTCGGTATCAATAAATCAACGGACTCATGGCATGACAGCAGCGCTGAAATTTCATCGCGCTGTTCTGCCTGAAAGAGACAGTTCTCCGGCAATCCGCTTTGTATGGCAGACTGCGCAATCAGTGAAAATAATATTTTATTGGTGTGCTTTGTCTCACTTCCGCCCTTTAAGATCGCACAGTTGCCGCTTTTGATGCACAGGCTGGCAATCTGTACCATCGCGTCCGGCCGCGCCTCAAAGATGACGCCGATCACGCCGATCGGGCAGCTTTCACGCACAAGCGTCAACCCCTCATCAAGCTCTCTTACAAGCTGTGTCTCATAGACTTTATCTGGCATGGCAATCAGATTTTCAATCCCTTTTATTGCGTCAGAAAGCTTTTGCGGTGTAAATTTCAGCCGCTTTACAACTGCCTCTGGCACGTTATTTGCCGCTGCCTCTGCCAAATCCTGCTCATTTGCACGAAAAATCTCCGCCTGATTCTCCTGTAGTGCCTTTATAATTGCCGACAGCGCGCGATTTCTCATCTCAGCGGGCTTCGATGCCATCAGGGTACTGTCAAGCTTCATCGCCGCCGCTTTTTCCTTTATTGTCATAACCTGTCTCCATTCTGGTGTTTTATCCACAATTTTATATTCTCAAGAACGAATAGATAATCTCCTCCGTCACAATTTTGTCCATCTTGATATCATGTATGTCCCGCGGGATTTCATCGACAATCTGGCAGGCAAACGCCAGCGCCATCGTCGAAATCTGACGCTTGTTTGCAAGATACCGGTCATAAAAACCCTTTCCATACCCGATGCGGTAGCCCGATGTATCAAACGCCACCCCCGGCAGGACTGCAAGCGTGTCCTCTTTTGGCTGAAACCTATAGCGGACTCTCAAATCCTCTCTCGGCTCTAAGATATCCATATAGCCCCGCTCAAGCTGCCTGATCGAGATTACCTGATAAAATTCCATCGTGTTTGTCATCTTGTCCACGCGCGGGAAATAAATCCTTTTCCGGTGAAGAAGGGCATCCTCAAAAATCCCGCGTGTCATGACTTCTCTGCAATAATCTGCATACAGTAAGACATTGTCTGCCTCCCTGTACTCTGGCGTCTTGATCACCTTTTGTATAATCGCCTCGCTCTTGGCTGCAATCTCCTCGTCACTTAGCCCCTTCCGAACCTCAAGTATTCGTTTCCTGATCTCTGCTTTGGTTTCCATTTCCTCACTCCGTGGTTCATTCTATCTTGCGTTCATCTGTCCGTCTTGCGCGCTGTTCACCGAGGTTTGTGATACTGCCATCTTTTTCCTTGATGGATATGTTATCTAATTGCCCCCTCAGATTTGCGCGCACATTTGCCACATATTCCGCACGCAGCGCAGCCTGTTCAGCCCGTTCTTCTTCTGTGAGGCCCTCTGCCTGCGATTTGTGATACAGTTCGTTGATACGCTTTATTTTTTCCTCTATATTCATATTAACCCCCAGCCATACCCTTTGCAACATCTATTTTCGAAAAAATGAAATAATAGCCTGCCTACCAGCTTCGAACCATGGCAATCTCTTTGATATATCCCTCATCGTCATTTGGCGTCTCCAGTATAAACGGCTTGTCCTTGAGCAGCGGGTGCTTTGCCACTGCCTTTAATGCCTCTATGCCGATTTCCCCCTCACCAATCTTTTGATGCCGGTCTTTATGGGCACCGCACACATTCATGCTGTCATTAAAGTGCACCGCCTTGAGCCGTTCAAGTCCGATGATGTCGTCAAACGTTTTTAACACACCCTCCAGATTGCCGGCAATATCATATCCGCCGTCCCATACATGACAGGTGTCAAAGCACACGCCCACCCTGTCCGGACATGCTACGAGGTCTATAATCGCGCGCAGCTCCTCAAAGGTTTTGCCGACTTCCGAGCCTTTTCCTGCCATCGTCTCTAACAAAACTGTCGTGGTGTACTCTGGCTTTACGGCATAGTTGATCGCCTCCGCAATGACAGGAATCGCCACATCTGTTCCCTGTCCGACATGCGAGCCGGGATGGAAATTATAGTAGTTGCCGGGAAGGTATTCCATGCGTCTTATATCCTCAGCCATTGCCTCCCTAGAAAACTTGCGGATTTTCTCCTTGTCAGAACACACATTCAATGTGTAGGGCGCATGGGCGACCAGCTTGCCGAAATGATGTTCCTCCATCAGTCTGCACAGTCTCGCCGCGTCCTCAGGGTCATGCGCCTTCACCGCGCCGCCTCTTGGATTTCTTGTAAAAAAAGCAAAGGTATTGCCGCCTAACTTTAGCGCTTCCTTTCCCATAATCTCATATCCGTCCGCCGAGGACAGATGATTTCCGATAAACATGAATCTAACATTCCTTTCTCTATATAAAATACAGCCAATACCGCTATACCAGCGGTGCAAAGATACGCAGTACCCCGTCAATAATTTTGTGCACCAAGCCTTTGTTCTCCTCCCGCATAGTACGCTCCCTGCTGGCCTCCATCGAGGCTTCCAAATCTTTTTTCAAATCTGCAAGCAGCGAAGCCCTGTAAAATAATGCATTGCATTCATAGTGCAGATACAGGCTTCTGTAATCCAGATTCACCGTTCCGACAGAGCCGATGCAGTCATCGACAAGACTTGCCTTGGCGTGGACAAAGCCCGGCGTGTACTCAAAAATCCGCACCCCCGCTTGCAAAAGGTCGCGGTAATAGCTTCTCGACATGCGGTACACCACCTTCTTATCCGGGATTCCGGGCATGATAATCCGCACATCGACACCGCGTTTTGCAGCATGCACAAACGCGTCGCGCAGCCTGTCGCCCAGCAGCAAGTACGGCGTGTAGAACCACGCATAATCTTTTGACTGGCTAAGCAGGTCTATAAAAAGATTGTTGCTGGCAGCCTCCTCCCTGTTTGGCGAATCATAATACGGCTGTACATAACCATCAAAGTGTTCCGCGCGCTGTATCTGTATTTGATCATAATCTTTTCTGATTAATTCTGTTGTAATCTGGTCAAAAGAAGATGCATTCCAAAATTCTATAAACATATAGGCATAGCTTCTGATCGCGTCGCCTGTGATTTTGAAGCCAACATCTTTCCAATGTCCAAAAGGGTGCTCCTCATTGATATACTCATCTGCCAAATTGATGCCGCCGCTAAATGCCACAACGCCGTCCACCACCATTATTTTGCGGTGATCTCTGTTATTTAATGCCCCGCTCAGTACAATCATCGGGTTAAATTTTTCACATTTAATGCCCTTTTTCAAGAGAGAGGCACGGTTCTTGTGGGAAAAAGTGCCAATGCTGCCGATATCGTCGTACAGCACGCGGATATCGACGCCTTCCTGCACTTTCTGTTCCATGATGTTGACCATGGACTGCCACAGAACGCCCTCCTGAATGATAAAGTACTCAATAAACACATACCGCTTAGCCTCCTTCAAGGCAGACAGCATCTGTTCAAACAAGAGTTCTCCAACCGGGTAATACTGCGCGGAGGTGTTTCTCAGTACGGGAAAACCTGTAATCTGTTTCACATAAGCAAAAGTTTGTGCAACCCGCTTGTCCTCCTGCGCTAACTGGCGCTGGACGTCCGCGTCCTCCGCCAATGTGATGGGAAGGCTGCCGTTTACTGCCTTTAACCGCTTTTCCAGCGCTTTTCCTGTCCGCTTGTTTCCGTAGAGCAGATACATCAGTGCTCCCGGCAGCGGCGCGACAAACATCACCAAAAGCCACAGCATCTTGTAGGCGCCCTCGTCCCTTTTCGAGATGAGAAACAGGACAAACAGCGCGGACAGAACAGACAGAACACTGTAAAACAGTGTCGCGAACGGCACAAGCCATCTCGCCAGGGCGTAGATGATCAGCCCCTGCAAAAGCACCACTGGCAGAATGGAGACGATCCGTCCTGTGACGATACTCCGCACACTGGTCTTTTTCACCTTATGTATTGTATCCTTTATTTCCTGCTTTATTTCTTTTCTCCTCCTTATTGTCCTTCCCTTTTGTGCTGGTTAACGGTGCAGATTATCTATAAAATCGGTAAAATTAAATTTTTCATCGGGATTTGCCTTGAAGATCGTACCATAATTTCTGCCCTCCATAATACGGTGAATCACACGCACATCGCTGCCGTTTGCAATGACCATATCCGCACCTGAGTATGTCGCAATCTGCGCTGCCGTGAGCTTGGTCTCCATTCCTCCGGTGCCGACGCTGCTTCCGGTCGATGCCTTGCCCATCTTGAGCAGCGCTTCTGTGATCTCGTCCACCTGCGCGATAAACGCTGCGTCTGGATTCTGCCGCGGGTCATCTGTGTACAGCCCGTCGATATCCGACAGCAAAATCAGTAAATCTGCGCCTGTGAGCGCTGTGACCACCGCGGAGAGCGTGTCATTGTCGCCAATCACGTCCTCCACCTCAAAGGTTGAGATCGTGTCATTCTCATTCACGACAGGAATCACTTCCATCGCGAGCAGCTCATTAAAGGTGTTCTGTGCATTGCGGCGGTTTAAATCCGCCTCAATTGTATTTCTGGTGAGCAGAATCTGCGCTGCCTGATGACTGTACTCCGAGAAAATCCGCTGGTAGGTCGTCATCAGCCTTGCCTGTCCAATTGCCGCGCACGCCTGCTTCTGTGCAATCGTAAGCGGCGGTTTGATCTGCAGTGACTTTCTGCCGCAGCCAATCGCACCGGATGTTACTAGGATCACATCCTTTCCCTGATTTCTGATATTGCACAACTCCCGCACCAGTATGTCCATCTTCGTGTAATCAAGGTCTCCTGTCTCTGAATGCTGCAAAGAGGAGGAACCAATTTTTACCACCACTCTTTTCTTGTCCTTTAATTTCGCGCGCAACTCTTCCACTGTATTCTGCCTCCGTATATTTATTTGATAATCCTTTTCATTTTAAGTCTATTTTTGTCATAAGTCCAGCTTTTATCATAAGACTTTCTTAATTTTTTTGAAATGGCTCGAACTCCCGTGCGAGATTCTCTGCAACTAAGATTCCGTCCATCGCCGCCGAGGTAATGCCGCCCGCATATCCAGCGCCCTCACCACATGGATATAAGCCCTTTATTGCGGGGCTTTGCAGTGTCTCATCTCGGTGAATCCGCACTGGCGAGGAGGTCCTGCTCTCGATTCCTGACAAGATGGTGTCCTCCGCCGCAAAACCGGGGATTGTCCTGTCAAACTGCCCCATTGCTTCCAAAAATGCAGCCTCACACGCGGGCGGCAGCAGTCCTCTTAGATTTGTCAGCTCATACGTCCCTTTGATACAGGGTTTTTCGCGGTCCGTCTGTGGCTGGGACGGTCTGTTTTGCACAAAATCTCCATAGTACTGCACGGGAACTTTGCCATTTCCAAGCTTGTATGCCGTTTTCTCGAGTGCCCGCTGAAATGCGACGCCGGCAAGCGGTTCATCTGTCCCGAAATCTTCTGGCGTTACCTGTACGATAATGGCGCTGTTTGCATGAATGCCGCCCCTGTCTGCATAACTCATGCCATTCACGGTAATCTGTCCCGGCTCGCTCGAGGCATCGACGACAAAACCGCCCGGGCACATGCAGAATGAATAGACACCGCGCCCAGTGCTGGTCTGCGCTGTCAGCTTGTACGGCGCCGCTGGCAGCAAGCCGCCTTGTTCCTCGCCATACATACAGGCATTGATTCTGTGCTGTGAATGCTCTGCCCGCATTCCAACTGCAAAGGCTTTTGCTTCCATCGGCACATGAAGCGCATTTAGGTATGTAAACGTGTCTCTGGCACTGTGCCCGATTGCTAGCACTGCCCTTGTGGTCTGAAGCTGTTCGCAATGATTGACTTCAACCCCGCACAGCGTGCCATCGTCTACCAAAAGCCCTGTCACTTTTGCCCCAAAGCGCACCTCACCGCCATTTTCTATGATAAAATTGCGCATTCCGACGACCACCTGTTTCAAGATATCTGTCCCGATATGCGGTTTGCTCTCATATAAAATGTGCGCTGGCGCGCCAAATTCTGTAAAAATCCGAAGTACTTCCCCGTTTCTGCCGTACTTGTCCTTCACAAGCGTATTGAGCTTTCCATCGGAAAAAGTACCAGCTCCGCCCTCGCCAAACTGTACATTGGACTCAGGATTGAGGCTGCCGCCATGCCAATATGCCTCCACATCTTTTGAGCGGGTTTCCACATCAAAACCGCGCTCTAACAAAATTGGCTGATAGCCATGCTTCGCCAGCATATATCCGCAGAACAGCCCGGCAGGTCCTGTGCCAATCACGACCGGTCGATAGGGCAGCTTCGCTTTGCCTGATGGCGGAAACGTATATGGCTGCTGTGACTGGATTGTAATCTGTTTGTTGTTACAGCGCTTCACGGTCTTTTCTTCTAATTTATGATTTTCTAATGTAATTCCCACTGTATATACCTGAAAAAGCTGCGGCTTCTTTCTGGCATCTATGGAATGCTTTAGGATTTGAAGCGAGGATATATCCTCCGGTTTCACGCCAAGCAGCTTTGCAGCTTTCTTCGTGAGGGTGTCTTTGCTGTCTAGTATGTCCTGCAAAGTCAGACGGGCTGGTGTTTTTGTTTCATTTAGCCTGTTTTTTAAGCTGGTTTTAAGTTCGATTTTAAGTGATGATACCTTGATCATAGTTCCCATTGTTCCCCTTATAGTTTGATTTACTGTCGCGCCGCCGCTTCCCCGGCAATGTGGCCGGTCGCCCACGCCCATTGCAGATTAAAGCCGCCGCAGATGCCGTCGCAGTCCAAAAGTTCCCCGGCAAGATATAGCCCATGGCACCTTCGTGACATGAACTGTTCATCAACCTCCTGTAGCGCCACGCCGCCGCAGCACACCTGCGCACTGTCAAACGACTTGGGTCCGGTAACGCGAACCCTGAAATCAGAGAGCATCTTGATACAGCGGCAGACTTTTTCCTCCCCCGCCTGTCTGATGGCCGCACCCGCGGCAATCCCATTTTGTTTACAGACAACTGCGGCAATCTTTTTATGTACCAGCCCGGACAGACACTCCTCAACGGTCTTTTCTGGAAAAAAGTTCATGTTCTCCATTTTTTTTGAATCTATTTTATTAGAATCTAAAGCATTTGAATCAAAAATATAAGAAATAAAATCCAACGACGCCTCACAGCGCTTCCCGTCATAGAGCGCCCTCGATGCCAGCCTGCTCAATTGAAATACAGGTATCCCCGAAATGCCGTAATCCGTCAGTTGCAGCTCGCCTGTCTCAGCGGCTATCTCTGTGCCGTCAATCAGCAGGCGGACTGTGCCCTGCGCCCTGACACCCGACAACGCCTTAAAAAACCCGCCCTCACACCGAAGCTGCACCAATGCGGGCAGCGGCTCTATGATACGGTGTCCTAGACTCTTTGCAATCGCATATCCAGAGCCGTCTGACCCAGAAACTGGCGCCGCTTTTCCGCCTGTCGCCAGAATCAGACTGTCATATGCGATTTCCTGCGCATTCCGCCCCTCCTGCATCACGCGCGCGATGCCGCCACTTTTTTTCGGCAGTACAGCCGTAAGCGCACAATCGGTCCGAATCGTCACGCCAAGCCTGCCGCAAGCACTCCGCAGCACGTCCAGCACGATAGATGCCTGCTCAGACACTGGATACACCCCGCCATCGCGTTTTTCCTTCGTATATAATCCAAGCCGCTGAAAAAACTTCCTCGTCTCCTGCGCATCAAATCTGACAAGCGTGTCATAAATTTGCTCGAGCGATGCGGTGTCACTGCTGTAATATTTGCCGTGCACATCGGACATATTGGTGAGATTACACTTGCCGTTGCCAGTCATCAATATCTTTTTGCCCACTCTGTCCTTATGTTCTAATACTGTTACCCTCGCGCCGTTCTCTGCCGCGGTGACTGCTGCCACAAGGCCAGATGCCCCGCCGCCAGCCACAATGACTTTTTTTGCCATAACGCCTCCGTTCCCATCTCAACTGCTGTACGATTCAATAAAATGGTACACTTGCAGTTCGCTGTCCATAAATTTTCCCTCTTTGAGCTCATACCGCACCTCTGCCGGCAGGCTCTCGGCGTGCAGCCCGGTCTTGAAGTAAAGCGTCTCCTTGTCATGCTCAAACACGCAAATCTCCCCGTTTACTTCCATGATATAAAATCCAGTCGCCCCCTGCGTCGTGTCATAAATTCTGAGCACCTTGATCTTATCTGCTGAAAAGAGCTCTAAATGCTGGGACTTAAACCCTTTTTGTTTCTCCTCCAGCGTGGGCGCCAGACTGTCCTGCGCAAGCATTGTCTCAAGTTCTTCACGGTTTAAGCCTATATATTTTACCGGCAGCGCCTCCTCCGCCATTGACACCGAGCCGTCTTTCTTATCAATGTTTTCATAGATGCATACCGTGTCGCACGTCGTCAGAACATTCATTTTCTGTACTTGGTATAACTCCTCCGCAGATTTGGGCGCTGAATCATCTGTCTCTCCCGCGCCGCCGTTCGAGTTCTCCTGCCCTACAAGACTATCCTCCTTCGGGAAGCCGTCCATCGTATGCCGTTTCCACATCAATATGACCAGCAATACCGCAATCAACACTAATACAAAAAATAAGCCAATCTTATATCTCTTTTCCATCATCAGCCTCCCTGTGAAACTTGAACATTTTGGCGTCTTTGAGATAGTATCAGCTTATTTTTATTTTTTTATACACACAGAAGGTTAAATCAGCCGCAGTTTCTTTGCGATCACAATCATCGTTCTGCCGCCCGGCATACTCCGCATATCACGCTCGTTGATGCCCTTTAGCAAAATCAGCACCACAAAGTATACCACCGCGCCGACACTGATGCCGGCAAATACAGTCACTACATTGCCCGCAGGTTTGGCGAGCAGCAACTTGAGCAGCCAAAGCACAACGCCCATCACCGCCGATGCAATCGCTGGAATGATAAAAGTGCGCGCCACCTCCTGTTTATACCGCATATATTTGCGGATTGCCACCGCATTCAGCACGCATACCACAACCGCAAATAAAATGTATGCATACACAACCGCATTGATTCCCATATTCATCTCAAGCATCGCATACAATAACGCAATGTGAATGACAAGAGAAATTGCCGCATTGCGCACAGGAATCTGCATTTTATTGATGCCCTGAAGCACACCGTTCGTCAGCGTTGACATCGTATAAAATACCACAGATACAGAACCGATATGAAGCATGCTGACCGCCATATCGACTTCTCCCTTAAACAGCATCGAAACAATCGGTCTGGCGAGCACTGCAAGTCCTACCGCGCTTGGAAGCGCGACAATCATCGTAAAGCGCATCGCCTGTCCTATCTTTTCTCTTGCGCGCCCGTATTCCTCCCGCACCATCAACTGCGTCAGCATCGGCACGATGGACGAGCACATCGCATTGGCGAGCGCGATCGGCACATTGACCAGCAATTTATATTTTCCCGAGTAAACCCCCCAGATGTCTGTCTTGACGTCCTCGAAGCCCTTTGCGATCATGACGCTGCCAAAGATTTTGATATCAATGACGCCGCTGATATTATAGACGGTCGTGCTCAAAAGCACCGGAAAGATTGTCAGCAGTATCATGCCAAAAATCTGCGGATAACTGTCCACCTTACCGCTTGCATCATGCGCCCGCTTCTTGGCGCCCCGCCTGTATGCCGCAAATACAAAGGCGAGAAACACCAGCCCGACCACCGCGCCGATCACTGGCCCGATAGATGCACCCGCCGCGCCGTATGCCGGACCAAAATCCGCGTTGTGCATCAGCGCCCCGATCTTTTCGCCATGCGCATAGAGCACAGACGCCCCCACAATACTGCCGATCAACACAAATATTTGTTCTAATATCTGTGAGACTGCCGTGGGCATCATCGTGCCAAGTCCCTGAAAATACCCGCGGAACACCCCCATCACAGACACCAGCAGCAATGCGGGGCCGAGGACTTTGAGCGCCATTGCACTCATCGGCTCCTGCATTACATCTGCCGCAAAAAAGTCTCCCAAAAGCTCGCAGACCACGAAGGTGACGCCGCCTGCTGCCACCGCAAACAACATCGCACACTGAAATGCCCTCTCTGCGCTCTTATACTGCCGCTTACTTATCTTGGAAGATACCACCTTTGACACCGCAAGCGGCAGGCTGTAACAGGATATAATCAGCATAATCGAATAAATCTCATACGCCACGGAATAATATCCATTTCCCTTGTCCCCGATAATGTGCTGCATAGGGAAACGTCTCGCAATCCCTATGATTCTGGAAAGGATTCCTGCCATTGCAAGGATTCCGCCCTGAACGATAAAATTAGACTTCTTTTTCTTCATTTCACTGTTCTCCTCAGTTCAAGCTACTCATTCCTCGTTATTCCAAGTCTGTTCAGAATTTCCTCCTGCTTCTGTTCCATGACAGCCGCATCCGCAGGCTCGATATGGTCGTACCCCAGCAGATGCAGCATACTGTGCGCAACCAGAAAGGCGTACTCGCGCCTTGGCGTATGTCCGTACTCTTCAGACTGCGCATATACCTTGTCAACAGAAATCACAATATCACCGAGACATAATTCGCCGTTCTCAGGGTCAAAATAATCTTCGGTCCTGTCCTCTATCCCTGTAAAATCAGACGGCTTCTCATAATCCACATTCGGAAAAGACAGCACATCTGTCGGCCGGTCTATCCCGCGGTACTGTTTGTTCATCACATGAATCCCCTGATCGTCCGTCAAAAGCACATTCACCGACGCCTCATAAGGGCAGTTCTCCAAAGCAAGTGCCTCCGCAATCACTTTGCCAGCCACCTCCTCCATGTCAAAAGGAAGTGTTTTGTCTGTCTCACTCTCCACGTAAAAAGTCATAGTATAATTTTTCTCCCGTATATATTTTTTCAATGCCGCCCAAATCAGCCAGCGAAATATCACTATTGTTCAAAACCTTGCTCTCAAGCTTCCTGTGTATGATGGCAGTAGCTATCTTTCCATAATCCAGCTCCACAGGCTTCTCCTCCGCCTTGCGAATCAGATACATAATCGAAGAAACTACACAGTCCGCAAGGTAGACTGCCACCGTCTCGCGCATCTTCATCGGATGCGACTTGTAATTATATTCCTGCAAAAGCCGTACCGCCTCCGGCGGGAACTTATTATCTTTGCAGATCTCCTCGAGCGTTTTTTCCTGTTTCCTGCATTCCAGAACGATTATCCGGTGGTAGTATCCGCCATTCTTCGCCACATCAACATCCATATGCAGCAGCCTCGCTGTCTTTTCTGCAAAATATGCTGTATGTATCGCATTATAGTAAGTCTGCCTGTCCTCCTCCTTGTACTTGGCAAGCAGCTCATACTCCTGATCATTGATACGCAGATAGTTGCCCTTATCCTTGTCAATGACCACTGCACAGTAAAAACGCAGCACCATCAGCATCAGTATAAACGTGACAAACGCATTGATGACAGGCATCACAAACACATCAGCGTCCAATGTCCCATGGCTCTCAAACACAATATTGGCGGCAAGCTCGATAATATAAATCATCATTGCCGCAGACAACGGCGTCCCAGTCCGGTAATCATCGTCCAGCCGCTCAAAAAGCACCGCAAAAATAACGCCTGTTAATAAATACAGCAGCAGCGTCAAGATCTCCGCAGACGCAAAATAAGCGCACACACTCACAAAGCCTGCGTAAGCGTTTAATCCTGTGACCGTATTGGAAAACAGCGTCAGCGCAAGGGCAAGCGCAGGCAGAATCCAGCCCGCTTCCGGCAGGATTGGCAGCAGGCAGGACGCAGCCACCCCCATCAGAAAGACAATGGCAAAGCGCAGCAAATGTCCCCCGTTATCATAGTGAAGCGCCCCAAAGAGCTTGGACTGGAAAAACGAAAAGACAGTCATGCCAAAACAGGCAGTGACAATCATTAATAAGATAAAAATATCCCGAAATGATTTCTCATACAAATATGCTGCGACGCCGACTGACGGTATTGATACAACCAGCATTCCAATGACAATCCACACTTTTTGCAGGCTGGTTTCTTCCTTCTTCTTCATATGTCTTTCTTCCTTTATGCAATTTATTTCCGAAACGGCTTGCCGCCTCTCTTAGCGCGCGGCTCATTCGCTTTGTGGGCAGCTCTGTTCTGGCTGCTGCCAAGCCTGCTCTCATAATCCTCATAGGCTTTGACAATCTTCTGCACAAGCGGGTGGCGCACGACATCACGGCTTGTCATCTTGATAAAAGAGATATCATTGATTTTTCCAAGCACCTTCTCCGCCACATCCAGCCCCGACTGCGTGCCGACTGCCAAATCCTTCTGCGAGGCGTCGCCGGTGACAATCACCTTCGAGCCAAACCCAATTCTCGTCAAAAACATCTTCATCTGCGCCGGGGTCGTATTTTGCGCCTCGTCCAGTATAATATAGGCATTATCGAGCGTCCGCCCGCGCATGTAGGCAAGCGGCGCAACCTCGATCAACCCCTTCTCCATGTTCTTCTGGAAACTGTCCGCGCCCATAATCTGATAAAGTGCGTCATATAAGGGTCTTAGATACGGGTCCACCTTGCTCTGCAAATCCCCCGGCAGAAATCCCAGTTTTTCTCCCGCCTCTATGGCTGGACGCGTCAGTATGATGCGCTCAACTTCATGGTTTTTAAAAGCGGTGATTGCCATCGCCATCGCCAGATACGTCTTGCCTGTGCCCGCAGGCCCCAGCCCGAACACGATCATCTTATCCTTGATGGCATCAATATACTTCTTCTGCCCCAGCGTTTTGGGCTTGATGGGCTTCCCTGAGATGGTGTGGCAAATGCACTCCGAATCTATCTCAAGAAGCGCGTCGGCTTCCCCCTCATGGGATAGCTCAAGCGCATAGGACACACTTTGCTCCTGTATTCTGTTTCCCCGTTTCGAGAGCTCTACCAGCTCGCGCACCAGCTTCGCTGCCTTGTTTACCGCAGCCTGCTCCCCGCTAATCCGGACCTCTCCGTTGCGGTCCGTAATGACCACGTGAAGGTCTTCTTCAATCTGTTTCATATATGCATCATGAGTGCCAAAAAGATTCTGCATATGTTCCGCCTCAATCTGCATTCCAACCCGAAAATCTGCCACTGTCGTATTACTCCTTTGTCTCATCTTCCTGAATCGTATTCACTGGAATGTCCACTGCCTCACCCGTCTGTTTGACGACCAGCAAACTTCCATTTAATTCCATTCCACTACTATTCTTTTCCATTTTAACATTTTTTTCAACAATTTGTACCCCTTTTTGCTGTAAACCTGAAATAAATTTTTCAAAATTATCAGACAACTTGTGTTTCATCTCCTCATCTGTATATGTAAAATACTTTATATAATACTCTTTTCTGTCAATTTTGCCATAATAGACCGGAAGATAAATGTTATCAAGCAAAACTACTTGATGTTTTTCCATGGCAGTTTCATATAAAGTTTCGTCTTTTTTCGGAGAGATATGCTTCTCGACAAAATCCCACAGCGATAAACCGTCAATATAATAATCGCCAATCTGGGCAAATCCCGTATTCACCCGCCTGCCCGTATAAATCATTACAGGATAGCCGCTGTTAATCGAACTATTGTACTCAATGGGTGTCCTGATAAAAATATCTGCGTCCGCATCATAAATCTGGTAGTCAATGACGGTCTGGCTCTCGTCGTAGACAGGGACGCCGCCCGATACCAGCACCTGCCCCTGCTCTACCGTATCCCCTGCCTTGACCCGCGGCACGCCGTTTCTGGTGACAATCGACGTGATTGTCCCCGCTTCATTTGCGACAAGGTCCGTCCCTTTTGTCTCTATTTGAACGGGTTCGGTCTTCTCATTTTCTTTGACTTCTATATAAAGCTTTGTGCCCTCAAAATAGATCGAGGTCCATGTGACATTCTGAAAAGCCTCACGCAGCTTTTTTTCCTTCTCCTCACAGTTGATGCTGCTCTTTTTCATGCCATAATGAATATCTTCCTGTTCTAAAAAATCCGACAGCTCGTCATCACTTACCTGCAAATTCCCGACATACTCTATTGCCCAGACGTACTCCGTCACATAATTCAGCATAATCAGACAAAGCATGACACCCGCAAAAAAAATAATCCTTTTTTTGATAAAAGGAAAGTAAAACGGCAGTCCCTTCTTCTGAACGACATGTACCTTTGTGCCTGTCTTTCTCAACAGCGGCGGCATTTTCAGAAAATCCGCAGCATATGCCTCACACATGCAGATATCCTGTTCCTTTTTGATTTCCCACAAATCAATCTGATGCATTCTGCACATATTAAAAAAGCGTTCCATATAGTCCCCGTCAACCTTGATGACCAGAAAACCTTTGACAAAGCGTATCCATCTATTCTGCAAGCGTCCCACCTCAAGTTTCCCTTATCACCTTTACCTCCTTGATCTGCCCTGATATTTTCATGTCCTCATTCGAGTAATGCTCGATGGTAAGACAGTCGCCGCAGACACAATATTTAATACGGTTTCCTTTGATTAGAACCTCATGGCAGGTGTAGGATATAATTCCTTTAAAATTTTCCACAAAAAGCTCTGACGCCCCTACCATGTGAAACAATGTGGCGTTTACCACCACGTCCTTTGGCAGCGAGAACGCATCCGCAAAGCGCTCTCCCGCACTCATGATATCCTGTTTAAATATATCGTGTCTATTCATATCAGCACCCAAAAATGAAGTATAGGTTTTCTATACTTCATTCTATGTCTTTTCTTTAATTCCTATTCCCCAATCAGCTTATCCTCATATAAAATATGATTTACGAGCCAGTTTGTCACAATGCGCAGTATTTCCTCGATCGTCTCGTCTTGGTCCTCATCAATTGCCTCCATATCCCAGCCGCCGATTGTCTCCTCAAATGCTTCATGCTGGCGCTTCTGCTCTGGCAGCCGCTTGTAACCAACCGACTCCATATATGCCTCCTCATGCTCAAAATGCGTCAGCGTATAATCGCGCAATTCCTCTAAAATATGCCTGATATGGTCATACTTATCCGGCATAAACTCCTCGCACTTTAATGTATAGAGCTCGTCCGCAATCTCAAACAACCGCCTGTGCTCGGCATCAATCTGGTCAATTCCTGTCAAAAATTCTTCTTGAAACTCGTACATCTAAAAACCTCCTGCTGTTTTTTCAAATCTATATCTACCGATACTTCCTTATCAGAACTTTCTCACTTGCAACTGTGATATCCGAAAGCCGCTCACAGTCATAAACCGCAAGCTCACGCAGCGTATGTCCCTCTGGAAAATGTGGCAGTCTCGTCAGCGCTGGCAGACTGCGGAGCGTAACTTTTTGCAGCGCCGGCAATGTCTCCAGAAAATCCAGATTGTCTATGTCTGCAACCTTTACCAGCTCGATCTCCTGAATGGACTCAAGCTGCCCTGCCCGCTCTAATCCCTGTGCATGTTCCTGATGTACGATCACACTCTGTACATTCAGCATACGCAGCACCGCAGGCGAAGGACATGGCATCTCACACAAAACCAGCTCTCTGACAGCGTCCTTTCGTATCAAAAATTCGATATGCTGTGCAGGACCTCCAATATAACAGTACCGAAGCTTTGGAAACCGCAACAGCCATTCGAGTTCAAACATAGACGCCTTGCCTGACATGTCCTCATCGCTGGCATCTTGGAAGGTGATACCGTCCAGCGTAAAGTCTACATAAATAGAAAGTGTTGTAAGTGACTGTGATAATTTGTTCACAAAGCTAAAATCACGCTGTTTTGACACTGTCATGTCCAAATCCGTCAGATGTTTATACCCGGCAAGCACCTCCACATGCCTGAGCTTCTCCATGCATTGCAGCTTCAGCCTCCGTACATGTACCATATCCGCAAAATGCTGCAAATCGCAATCCTGCTTATTATAAAAATAAATGCGAAACAGCAGATCCTCTCGAACTGAAAACAACGCTTGATCCAAAACTTTTAACGCTTCCTTGGAAAATACTTCTTTTGTCTGTATCCAGCCTAGTTCCTCTGCTGCCACCATCAAAGACACCATCTTCTCATCAATCTGTGAAGCTGTCAGACACGAGATCCGTCCGTCTTGCTGTGCATTCTTCTGATTCATCGTACTGTCCTCTGTAACAAGGTCAACAATACGCATAAAGTGAACTTTCTTCTGCTGTACCTGCGTTTGCTGTACTTGCGGCGCTGGCTCATGGTCTTTCTCCTGTGGCGCTTCCTGACTGTCAGGAACCCAGTTTCCTGCGGTTTCCAGCACTTCCTCCTTATGTTGCTGCAATAGTTTGAGATAAACCTGCCAGATCACTTCTGGATTGTCCTGTATCCACTCGTCAGTCTCTCCCATTCTCAGCCCATTTTCTGCCGGATAGTCAAACTCAGGATAAAGGTGATAATTCAATATTCCATAGTCATACCATTTCGCAACCTCCATAAATCCATATTGATACAGACAATCCGATAATCTTTGAATACTATTCTCTGTATCTACCTGATAAAAATTGCTATAGTATGTATGTACCCCTTCATGATACGATGCAAACTGCCAGAAATATAGCTGTATAAACATAAATACCCATTCTGGCTCGTCTTTCTCATCAGGATAAAGTTCACACTGCAAAAGATCATCAAATTCTGATAACAGTTCGCCTCCCCATGCATCTTCCACCCTACCGGCATTCGCCATCGGTTCCAGCGCCGCATATAATTTTTCCGCATATTCTCGTTTGTCCATCAATACACCTCCATGGATATTATTCAAGACAATCCGGCCAGTCAACATAGTTTACAAAGTCAAATATTTGTTCTTCTGTATTTCCATCTAAAAAAAAGAGAACACGGTCTTTCCAGAATACCACCTCAAAGCCATCATCGACATAACCGGCATTAAAAATCAAAGAGTATACCACCATGTCATCTTTTTGGTACTTACAGTTCAATTGAAGGCATCTGATACTTTCCGCTTCCATTCCTGCGATTTCTCGGGACCAACGCGTCTTATGAAATTGTTCAATTGTCGTAATCAGCTCGTCTGTATCCTCATCGCGCACGCCCCACTCTATGATGCTTGGCAGCAGTCTCTCCAGCATTGTCTGATAAATATGATCAAAATTCTCCTGAATATACAAAATGGTATTTTTAACTTTTTGCTGGTCCTCTGGCTGTATTTTCGTAACTGGGATACATTGAACCACACTTCCTTCAAAAATATTTAATCTTGTAACAATCTTCTGATCAAACCATTTCCCCTTGGCATTTAATACGATTGCATCGCAGCCAAAATGTTCCTCATGTCCGCGCTCACTTTCCCACACCCACGCACTGTCTATTTCCTGCTCCTGTACACATCTCTCCGCCAAGAGTGCATCCAAATCCTGTTCATTTTTAATGAAATACTTCATACACTGTTTACTCCATTCTTTGTGCTTTAGTCTATCGCTGGCGTTCCTTATTAACTCTTCACTGTAAAGACCGGTTCCATTCGCGCGACGGGCGCCGCCAGATTGTGTGCTGTGTGCACCGCAATCACTTCATGAATATCTTTATAGGCATACGGCGCCTCTGCCCGAACAGACTCCTCCCACTTTTTCAGAATATCAGCTCTGCCCTTCAAGTCTATGCGATTCGGGTCAATCGGCGTAATCACATGGAAATTTTTCATAAACTGGCGAAATGCCTCATCGTTTCCTTTGATGGCATCGCCGCGGGATTTTTGCCGTCCGGCGCCGTGGCTTGCACTGCAAAGCGCATCGCGGTTTCCCAGTCCGCGCAGCAGATAACTAGAGCTGCCCATCGCCCCCGGAATCATCACAGGTTCACCATAATAGGCAAACGCTGTCCCTGCCATCTCCTCGCAGCCGCGGGCACAGCAGGCCCCCTTTCGATGAATATAATAATCCTCGCCGTCAATCTGCTGTTTCCAGATATAATTGTGCGGCGCATCATAAAGCAGCGCCAGATTACACGCGCCCAGCACCTGTGTAAAAACCTCCTGAATCATAAAGCCGAGAAACAGACGGTTTGCAAAGCCAAAATTCGCAGCATTGCCGGACGCGGACCAGAACCGGTTCCATGCATTCTGCTTTTCATATGCTTCTGGAATCGGATAAATCTTGTTCTCTGGCTGCATCAGCCCAACAGGATAAATCTCTTGACAAATCTTACGGTTCAAAAGGCCACTGTGATGCCCGATTGTCAGCGAACCCGTGTGCAGCATGACCGCCACAGCGCCTTTTTTCAGATTCCATGCATTCGCAGTCTGACCGTCGTAAATCTCAGCAATCCGCTGTACCTCCAGAAAATGATTTCCGCCGCCAATCGTCCCGATCTGGTCATCATAGGTCAACTGTCCATAGCTGCCTATGAAATCCTCCAAGCCTTCTGTGGCTGCCGTTTGAATGCTGCCGCGAAATACAGTCCGGCTCAGCCATTTCTCCTGAACCTCTGGCTGATAATAGCGCCACAGCCCACGCATACCACTGTCATGATACGTCTCCAGCAATCCCTCAAGCCCATAGCGAAACAGCGCTTCCCGCTGTCTCCCCGTCATCGGAATCTGTCTGCCGCCCTCAAAAAAGATGTGACGAAGCTTTTTGGCTAATTCAGGAAGTTTTTGCCGAATACTTTCTTCCGACAAATCCGTCGTATAAAACCGCATACCGCAGTTGATATCATTTCCCATCGCCTGCGGAACCACAAACCCCTTTGTCATCATTACGGTTCCGATTGGAATCCCTGCGCCCTTGTGAAAGTCGGGTGTCAGAACCATCTTTTTGATTTGAGGCTCGTCTCCCTGAAAATAACCTGACACACCTGTCAGTCTTTCCAATGTCTCCTCCAATGCTGTCATTTGATGTAATTCTGCCACGGCATTTTTATCTGGTACAGCCTCCGCTGGCAGATAACAGAATATTTCATTCTTTCTGTCTTTCCATTTTAATATATGTAACATAAAACTCCTTGATTTATGCAATCTGCTCTATATTCCCCATTCCCACCCTCGCAGCTTCAGTCAATGTCTGGTAATAACAATGCTCAATTACGATACGTCTGTGCACAATCGGAGCATAACGATTCTTGGGGAATCGAACCCCACACCTGCTCTTATGTGTGACCCAGGAGCGACTTGCGCTGTCGCCGCGTGGCATTCACCCTGACGCTGCTATCAATCTTTTTATTCGATCAAGTCTGTGTTCCAGTTTGTCTCCTGCAATTTGTTATCTACAAGCCGCAGTTCCTTCGCCATTTTGTCAATCTCTGTCTGCCAATCGGCAACTGAGATTGCAGACTTGATCTTAATCTCTGTGTTTCTAGCCCGATAAGAGGTTTGGCTTGCAGTATAGACAATATCCTTGTAAACGTGAATTTTTAACGAGAGCATATCTTTTACAGCGATAAGCTCCGTCAATGTCTGTCCGTCTACGCTCGTCTCGCAGTTCGTTCTGTTGATCTGCGCAAGCAAATAAGCCAAACGCTCCAAAGAAGAATCTAATTCCTGTTTCAATTGTTCGGGAGATTCCGCAGTCTGTTCCCCCTCCTGTACTAACACATTATTGTTTAGACGGCTCTTTAACTGCTCAATCTTGCGATTCAAGTCCGCCCTTTCCTGCAATGCCTCTGCAAGTTTCATTTCTTCTCCTCTCTTTCCTCAAAGCCTCACATGCCGCCATCGTTATTTTTCTATCCAGAAAAGCAGCTTCTCTCTAATCCCACCAGAAAAACCAGATATCAGATACCGCGATACATGCTGCCACTTCAGCTAATGTCCCTGTTTGTGTACACTGGTACACTCTGTCAGGCGTAAACGCAAAATGCTCTTTGGCAGCCTGTAGTGAATCCTGCTTTGCAACCGGCGCCGGAAGCCGCATTTCCATCACATCATGCGTAATTGTCACAGGCACTGCACCATGTTTTTCAAACCAGTATTTACAGATTGCCATCATTTCTTCCACGCAGGGACACTCATTCCAGCCCCCAAATGGCACATATGCCACCAATTCCCACGGTTTTGTCGTTGGAACCTTGAACAGTATCGTCTCGATGATAGTTTCTGTATGCCGATCATAGTTATATCCATTCCTTTCGCTACGCTCAGGCACAAAACGTTATGAAAATGGTTGCCCAAGCTTATTTTTTCTT
>ERZ808028.28-NODE-28-length-186787-cov-19.189235_pt1 | contig 186787 bp, 172 predicted proteins | sample MGYA00380184_ERZ808028 | MGnify/ENA primary metagenome ERZ808028 (study PRJEB31490, sample SAMN06133397) | mouse gut metagenome | isolation source: J8_1 | host: mice | place: China: Chengdu | collected 2015-05 ...
AACAGTAGAAACTCAAGGGCGGGGATTATACCTCGCCTTTTGTTATTAATCAAGGCACTCTGTTATTGAGCGCTTACAACTGACTGGCGGATATGCTGGCAAATTTAATTGAAAAATATGCGTCAGATTTGGATATAGAAAATTTACCTGATATAACAGTAGACAATCATGCGGAAGAAAAAAAGGCAACAAAAGACTGGAAAGATGTTTCTTGCCAATAGCAATTGTATAATGCATAATAAACTTGATAAGAATGTCCAAACCAAATTTGAAAAAACATACTTGCTTATATTTGAGTGAAAGTACAAGGAGATGAGGATGGATTAAAGAGATGAAATGGGAAATTCAAATATTATAATCTATACAACAGAGGATGGTTTGTCTAAGATCGAAACAACTTTTGATGGGGATACTGTGTGGCTGTCTATTGACCAAATGGCAGAACTGTTTCAGAGAGATAAATCAACAATTTCAAGGCATATTAAAAATATTTATTCAGAAGAAGAACTTGTGCAGGAAGCAACTGTTGCATATTTTGCAACAGTTCAAAATGAAGGAAACAGACAGGTAGAACGCAGCATTTGTTATTATAATCTCGATGTAATCATCTCTGTCGGCTACCGTGTAAAATCAAAACGCGGCACACAGTTCAGAATATGGGCAGCCGGAATCTTGAAAGAGTATATGCGTAAAGGCTTTGCACTGGATGATGAATGTCTGAAAGATTTAGGCGGCGGTGGATATTTTAAGGAACTGCTTGAACGGATTAGGGACATTCGTGCCTCCGAAAAGGTATTTTACAGGCAGGTACTGGAGATTTATGCTACCAGCATTGACTATGATCCGAAAGCGGAAATATCCATTCAGTTTTTTCAGAAGGTTCAGAACAAAATTCATTATGCTATTCATGGGCGACTACGGCGGAAGTTATTTATACAAGGGCAGATGCGGAAAAAGAATTTATGGGGCTTACCACGTTTGCAGGAAACCAGCCGACTTTGCGGGAAGCCGTCATTGCCAAAAACTATCTGGATGAAAAAGAACTTCGTGCAATGGGGCAGCTTGTGTCGGGATATTTAGATTTTGCAGAACGTCAGGCAGAACGGGAACAGGCTATGACCATGAAAGATTGGGCGAAGCACTTAGACCGGATTTTAACAATGAGCGGCGAACAATTATTGTCAGGAAATGGATGTGTGACGCATAAGCAGGCGGTGGAAAAAGCAACCGGAGAATATAAAAAATATAAAGAGCGTACTTTAAGTGATGTGGAACAAGATTATTTGAACTCGATAAAAATACTGGGTAAAAAGGCGGATAAAGAATAAAATTTGTAGATTTATAAAAGAATGTGGTTATCAAAATGAAAAATGGAAAATATATGCACAGAGGAAGAATAAAGGTTTATACATATACAAGAGTATCTACAGCCATGCAGACAGACGGTGTTTCCTTTGTTCTTGTTTTTAAACTGTCTCGATTTGGCAGAAATGCGGCGGACGTACTTTCTACATTGCAGATTATGCAGGACTTTGGCGTAAATCTGATCTGCGTGGAAGATGGAATGCCGGATTTGCGCCATATGGTTATCAGCTGATAGACGGCAAACTTCAGATTAACGAGGAAGAAGCAGAAGCTATCAGAGTAATCTTCGACCAGTACGTATATACAGATATTGGCGCTAACGGTGTTGCAAAATATCTTGAAAACTGTGGCATTCATAAAATACAGCGGCAGAACGGGAAAAATCCTCTTTTTGATGCGTATTTAGTACGCCTTATTCTGAAAAATCCGGTATATTGCGGTAAAATTGCTTATGGACGCAGAAAGACAGAAAAAGTCCATGAAACACGAAACGAGTATCATCTTGTGGAACAGGATAATTATATTCTGGTAGACGGATTGCATGAAGCTATTATTGTGGAAGATGTCTGGCAGACTGCACAGGTTAAGCTGATTGCACAGGCAAAGAAATATGAACATGTAAATAGAGGCAAAGACGCGAAAGCGCATCTCCTTTCGAGAATTGTCAGATGTCCGGTCTGCGGAGCGGGATCCGAAATAAGCACATAAAAAACTACTTTGATGTTTCGGTAGTAGTTGAATCGGGTGTGGGAACACAAACGGAAAATAAAGGCTTCCCGCAATCAACGTGTCTATGTAGTTCCCACCTTGCGGATAAAATATAGGCAACAGGCACTTAGGAATTGAATGGGATAGGCGTATCATTAGAGATAGTGGTACGCTTATTTTAGATAGTATTTTACAGAGATGTGACTTCTTATGAAACGATGTGAAAATGCTTACGATAGGATGTTCCTCTTTTTTGTTGTTAGATATAAAACAGCGTGTTTGCTTAAAATCAAAAAACCTCAAATATTGACTTCAAGAGTTCCTTTCTATATAATACTAGGCTAGATGGCAGGAAACTGCTATATGGAATTATTTTTTAAGAGGTTGCAGATATGTTTAAGATAGCAATTTGTGATGATGAAGAAATATTTATCCATACATTAAAAGAAAATTTAGATAGATATGCTGCGGATACCGGGGTGGAATTTTGTTGCCAGACTTATGCTGACGGAAGTGAGCTGCTTGCAAAGTATCAGCCCGATCTTGACTTGATTTTTATGGATATCAAGATGGAAAAGCTGGACGGCTTAAAAACGGCGGAAGAAATCAGGAAGATGGACAGTAATGTCGGGCTTGTATTTTTAACTTCTTTAAAACAGTATGTTTGGAAAGGTTATGAATATAGTGCGGTTAATTATCTTTTAAAACCTGTTAAATATAATGTGCTGAAAATGGAGTTAGATCGTTATTTTGCCCGTTATCAGGGAAAAGAGGAGCCATATCTTAGTTTTGCAAATGATAGTGGGAAATACAAGGTGCTGTATAAAAATCTGTCCTATGCGGAAACCAACAAGCGCAATGTTATGTTGCATTTTGACGGACAGGAACAGATTATTTATAAAACTATGAAAGAAATATCTTCGCTGCTTTCACAGCAGCCGCAATTCGTCTGCTGTCATAAAAGCTTTGTGGTCAATCTTTCCTTTGTGAAAAGTCTTGAGGGACTGGAACTTATACTGACCACAGGAATGCGCATCCCCATCAGCCAGCCGAAGCGAAAAGATTTTATGGTAAAACTGACGGATTACTGGGGGAATATGCTATGATGTGGCTGTATCAGAGCTTAGATATTCTATCAACGATTACAGAGTCGGTCAGTTTATTGGTTTTTGGTATCTGTTTTTGCAAGAAGTCCCGTTTTCATTCTCCAGGATATAAATGGTGCATTTTAGGCGCCTATTTTATTTGTGTTTATGCATTTACCTGGTGTTCAGAATTGGGAGCATACAAAATACCCGTCTTCATCATAATGGGGATTGTCATTTTGAAGATATTTTATAAAGACAGTATCTATCAATGTGTTGTTGCTTATGAAGTATATTTTCTTGTGGTATCAGTCATACCTGAGAGTATTAGCACGTTGGTTTTCACATTGATCTTGGATGAGGATTTGATTGTCAGGGTGGGCAGCAGGTATTTTCTAAGCTGGGAAACATATTTTTTGGTGTTGGCAATCAGGGTTTTGACTGTTTTTGTTGTTTATAAAATATGCAGGAAAAATCAATACCGGCTTATGTGGAAAGATGCACTTGTCCTCACTATTGTTTTTGCAACTGGATTCTTTATGTTTATGAAAAATGCTTTTATGCATTTGAATCTGGGAACGGTGTCGGAAATCTCTTCTTGTATCGTAGAAGTGATTTACCCATTGTTTTTTATGATATTTTTTCTGTATGTGAGAAATACCTTATATCTCCGGGAGCAGGAACAAAAGGATAAGATGCAGATTGCACAGCTTCAGAAGCAGTTTGATTATTATCAGGCGAAACAAAAAGACGAAGAAAAGGTACGTGCCGTTTACCATGATATGAAAAATCATCTGCTTATTTTACAGCAGCAAATCAATTCTCCCGAAACAGCCGAGATGATAGAGGAACTGCAGGCACAGGTGGCAATGTATGAGGACTATGTGCATACGGGCAATGGTATTCTTGACATCATTCTGAGAGAGAAATCCGAGCTTGCCAGAGAAAAACAGATTGCTTTATCGGTTTCTGTTGACTTTAATGGCGTGGATTTTATAGAGCCGCTTGACATCAGTACTATTTTTGGCAATGGATTGGATAATGCCATTGAAGCAAGTGAAAGGCTTCCCGTAGAACAGAGGACAATTCTTGTAAAAACAGGTAAAATACAAAATTTCCTTTCCATTGTCATACAAAATAATTGCACGGAAGAAAGTAAGCCGGCTAAAAAACGAACGACAAAGAGCAATGATTTTCTTCATGGCTTTGGTATTTCTAATATGCAAAAAGCCGCCGGGAAATATGGAGGTCAGCTTATAACAACATGCGAAAAAGGAAAATTTGTGTTGAAAATATTGAATCCAATTTTATAAGCTTTAAAGTCTGTTGTCTGATTTTGTGACAGCAGGCTTTTTTCTTTTTTTATGTTAGATTTTGCGTTCTGGATATTAGAAAATGCGACATCTATTGCTTCTTTTTTTCTATAGTGTATGGTGTGCATATCAAGTGAAGATGAAAATAGGAGGGATTGGTATGTCAATATTAAATGTTGCCCATCTGAAAAAATATTATGGTAAGGATGAAAGTCTTGTAAAAGCGCTCGATGATGTCAATGTATCGGTAGAAGACGGACAGTTTGTTGCTATTATCGGAACTTCAGGAAGCGGTAAGTCTACTTTGCTGAATATGCTTGGCGGTTTAGATATACCTACATCAGGAAGTGTACAGGTGGAAGATAAGAATCTGGAAAGTTTAAGCGAGGAAGAGCTAACGGTATTTCGCCGTAAAAGAATCGGTTTTATTTTTCAAAACTACAACCTGATTCCATACCTGACAAGCTACGAAAATATTGTTCTGCCTGTTCGTCTGGACGGAAAAAAAGAGGATAAAAAGTTTTTAAAAGAAATCGTGCATTTTCTTGAATTGGACGGAAAACTTCAAAGCTATCCGAGCCATCTTTCGGGTGGTCAGCAGCAGCGTGTAGCCATTGCGAGAGCTTTAATATCAAAGCCGGCTATTATCTTAGCTGACGAGCCGACAGGCAATCTCGACAGCCGCACCAGTGATAAGGTCATTGCTCTATTGAAGATGACAAGCGAGAAGTTTCATCAGACGATCGTAATGATTACCCATAATCCGGAAATTGCGGAAAAAGCAGATGTGAGAATACGAATTGAAGACGGGAAAATTCAAGGCTAGGAGGTGGACAGAATGAATGAGAAAAAAACAGCGTCAAAAATGATTGCTCTCATGTCAAAGCAGAGTCTTAAATCAAGCCGAATGCGTAACTTTTTCGTGATGATTACCATTGTTTTGGCATCAGCTCTTTTGACCGCCATCCTTATGTTTGCAATAGGGCAAAAGCAGCAGGTTAAAAATGACCTATCCCATAGACAGCAGGTAGTTTACTTTAATCTGACTGACAAACAGGTGGAAAATCTGCAGGCAGATGAGCGAATTTCCTATCAGGTTAAAGCAAAGCTTGGGGTTCGTACCCAAATGGACGGTTTTGACGTGATGCCTTGTTATCTCAGCGATTTATCGGATGAAATAAGAGTTTTTGCAACGTTAGAGCAAGGAGAACTTCCCAAAGAAGAATATGAAATTGCAGTGCAGGCTGCCATGTTGAAAAAAATGGGAATAGCACCCGAAATAGGCAGTAAGCTAAAGCTTGATTTTTATGATGGCAGCGTAGAGACATTTACAGTCAGCGGTATCTTGAATGGCAGTGAAAAGGTAACGCAGTTCTCGATACTATTATCTGAAAGCTATGCAGAAAACGGAAGTCAGCTAAAAGATGTGCCTTATGAGATATATGCAAAAATCTATGGTGCAGCCGATATGGGGGCCTGGGAATGTAAAGAAACAATGTTTCGGATTGGAAAAGAGGCAGGCATTGACAGAAAAAATATCAGTCCTTCGAAAGTATTTCTTGATTCATTGTCTGTGAACATGCAGTTTGTGATGCTTTACGGCGTAGCCGGAGCGGTTATTCTGCTTGCCTGTGTCCTTGTGATTTATGGGGTATTTTACCTGTCTGTCATCGGCAGAATCCATCAGTTTGGACAGCTCCGTACCATCGGTGTGACAAAGAAGCAGATGAAAAAGTTTGTTTCCTATGAGGGCAGGATGTTGTATCTTCGTTCTGTTCCGATTGGTATTTTGATCGGCAGTATTGCAGGATATTTCATTATCCCGGACGGTTTTCACATCTGGAACACCCTTTGGATCATTGTTCTTGTATTTGTGGTTATTTATGTCATTACAATGATTTCGGTACATAAGCCGGCACGACTTGCAGCGGCTGTTTCGCCAATGGAAGCGCTGCGCTATGTATCGCAGGACGGTATGAAAAAGAGCGCAAATAAAAAACTCTGCCGCAAGCTGTCTCCGATGGGATTGGGTTTGATGAACTTCTCAAAAAACAGAAAGAAAGCAATCATCACAATGCTTTCTCTTTCTTTGGGCGGTATCCTTTTTATGACAGCCGCAACCTATATGTCTTCTTTCGATAAAACGAAGTATACAAGACAAGGCTACTTTGCAGATGCAGAGTTTCATATCGAATATGCACAGTCCGCTATAGAGCTGAATGAAAACGGTATGAGTGGTCTGCAGGCAGAGATGCCTTTAGATAGCGAAATGGTACAGGAAATATCTTCCTTAGACGGTGTGAAAAAGGTGACGGAAATCAAGAGCTTCGGAGTCCGGTTTGACTATCCGAAAAACGATGAATATGGTAACGATGATATGATTTATCCTCTGACCGAAGAAGAGACAAAGGAGATTGCCCAATATTTGGAGGATGGAAGTTCCGATTATGATAAATTGATGAGTGGCGACTATATTCTTACGGCAGACAATGACAATGTGGCAGAGATTTACGGATGGGAATTTACGGTCGGTGATACGATTGCACTCCACTACTATGACGGCAGCAAAATGGTGGAAAAGGATGTCACAATACTCGGTATTCTGAACGATGAGTATAACCTTGAACACGACGGGCTTGAGGGATGGTTTTTGATGCCTGAACAGGCAGTCCTGAGTTGGCTCTCATATGACAGCTTAAATGCTCATCTGCTTGTATCAACCGATACGGATAAAGAAGAAACTGTTCAGGAAGCGCTTACTGAAATGTTGGAGAAAAAGAGCGAATTGAACCTTGAAACCTATGCTGAGCGGAAAATTGTTTATGAACAGATTGTCAATCAGATGTTTGCAGCTATCAGCGGACTTGCCATCTTCATTATGATGTTTAGTATTTTAAGTATGATGAATACGCTGATTACTAATATTGTTACCCGCAAACAGGAACTTGCAATGCTGGAAGCGATCGGAATGAACAAAGCTCAAATCCGTAAGATGCTGCTTGGAGAAAGCCTGTTTCTGGTACTTGCTACGGTTGGTGTGACGACAACCATCGGCACGTTGTCCGGCTATGCACTCAGTAATATGCTTTACAATATGGGAGCATTTTATATGGCTTTTCAGTTTCCTATGAACCTTGCACTGATCTATGCAGGTGTGCTGATTGCAGTACCGCTTCTGATTACGTTTGTGTCAATGCACAGCTTCTCCAAAGAAGCGCTTGTGGAAAGATTAAGAGGAATGGAAAATTGATATGCGAATATACAATCAGAATGATAGGAGAGTATGATATTTTAGTGCTCTCCCCTCAGATGATTGCTCAGCTAATCGAAAATATAAAGACCTCTGACAGTAAAGAATTGGTTATTTCTGCGGGAGAGATCCTTCCGCAGGAATATGCAGAATATCTTGCCCATGTTATGGAAACCAATCTGGACATACATCAGGAAAATGGGGTTTATAAAATAATTGCTGAGCAAATGGACAAGCTCAAAATCAATGAGCAAAAGTGCTTTGATAAAGTTGAGCTTACAACAGAGCCAAATGACATACAATTCATGTTGGATACAAATGACTATTTCTATATGTTGGTAAAAGAGAAAAAATCGAGTTTTTCTTATGTTTACAAAGAATTAAATTGTAAAGGATTTTGAAATAACTGTAATAAAAAAGCCGGACGCACAGCCGATGAACTTGTGAGCAAATCACAGTTTATTGGTTCTGTTTTTATATAATCATAGTTGGAGGGATTTTTATTGTCTGCAAGCAGCTTAGTCTTCTATGCCGGGTTATAAATCATGCGGTTGAAAATGCTCTGCAAAATCCAAGAGCATGAGATAGAGGTTATTTCTTGGGGAAAACTGCATGTACGGAAAACACCATATCTCTACATTTCAGTGTATAGCTGCCGTTATATTTACGGATCACCGAATGAATGCTGGAAAGCCCGATACCATGATGTTTTCTATCCTTTTTACTTGTTTTTACCGAATTGTTTTTTATTTTTATGTTTTCCGGAACATTATTGGAGAAAATCAGGGAATAAAAATGCGCATGGTCATTTCCTTTGATTGCGATATAGGGATTCACAGCATCTATCGAGCCCTCCAATGCGTTATCAAGTAAATTTGAAAAAACGGCGCATACGTCGATGGGAGAAAGATTACTAAGCCATGCAAAATCGCCGTCACATATAAGGCGTATGCCGGCATTGTCCGCGTGCGCCTTTTTGATGGATATTACGGTGTCCGCCGCAGGATTTCCCGTGATGCAAAAGCTTTTTGAAAGCATGGGATTTCCCGATAATTCACTGATATAACTTTCCATTTGTGCATATTGTTTTGTATTGCACATTTCCTGAATGACCTGAAGATGATTGCGCAAATCATGCTTCAGGATTTTTATTTCCTGACGGTTGGTTTCTTCTGACTCCAGACTTTCAATCTGCATGGCAATATAATTTTGTGCGTGAACGGCGTCTCTTTTCATATTTGCCCGGTCGCGCGCTATGATAAGATAACTCCAGTACGCAAGAAAAATTGCCAGCATAAAAAACGTTGCTAAGGAATCAAATACGACACTCATTTTAAAGTCCAGCGCGTTATTATATACTCCGATGCTGAGCAGCATAAACAGGGCGAAGATAAAAAAGACCAGAAAACCTGCTACTTCAAGGAATTTCAGGCATAAATCTATTTTTCTGCGGCGGCATAATACATAGGTCCCTATCAGTAATACAGTAAACAAGAAATCGAAGATAAGTCCCGGAAACGTAAGAGAGCTTACCCCGTAGAGTTCATCTGGGCGGTTCCTTGTAATCAAGGGGATAAGAAACATCGGAAATATCGCCGTTAAAACATAAAAAAGAAACGCGGGAATTATCATAAAAAGATTGTAGATGCGATTGCTGCAGCAAAAAATATCAACAACCGGAAGTATGCCCAAAACAGCGATTACGACAAGCAAATCGGCTTCTGTTATAAAAATAAAAACGTGAATAACAAGAAAAACGATAATAATGGATAATAGTTTTCTGATATGAGGAGTAAATCCTTTAGCAAAAAACAAAAGATAATAAAATAACAGAATCAGTGATGCCATTACATTTGACAGACATACCAAAATATTTGCTGCTTCCATTTTTGATATCCTTTCGTAAAGTTGTTTTTCCGTCATAGAAACGCTTCAAAAGCATCCTTAAATGCGCCTGATTTTCTATAGCTTATGGGGAGCGTGGTCCCGCAGTCCATCAGCACCGACATACTGCTATAACTTACGACATGCTCCATATTGATATAATATTTTCTGTGGATACGGCAGAAGTTTTTGCCGGACAGCGTTTCCTCCAAATGATGCAGGCTGTTTGCCGTAATGATGGTTTCTTCTCTGCGCGGGTTTTCCTCTGTCCAGTAATGGACAAAGGAATATTTGTCTTTCACTTCAATATAGATCAGGGATTCCGACTTGACGATGACACTTTCATGGAAAGATTTAATGATTACTTTTTGTGAAGAGGATGCAATGCTTTGCATATCATCTAAAACTTTCAAGATATCTTCCTTAACCACAGGTTTCAGCAAATATCTGAAAACGCCCGCCTCATAGCCTGACGGGGCATACTCCACATAGTTTGTTATCATGCAGAAATACACATTTTCATCCAGTTTCCTGATTTCCCGGCACAGTTCTATTCCATTCATGGATTTCATTACGATGTCGCAGAATACGATATCGTATCGCTCTCCTTTTTCGTAATCTGCTAACAGACTCTCGGAGTCGGGATAACATTTTGCATTGATATCTTTCATGTCAAAGAAAAAACGCCAGATTTTATCTGCCATTATTTTTTCATCTTCACAGATTGCAACTTTCATGATGCGCTCCTTTTGTGTTTTGCGCCTGCGCCGATATTTCGCACGCCTGCGTAATTTTTTCCCTCTATTGATGGCGGTATGCTATACTTTTTTCGGATGAGTTAATTGATTTTATCACAAGAAAGAAAAAATGATAATATTTTTTTAAAATATTATAATCCGCGAGACATAAGATAGGCAGTAATTTTACTTAAGGAGGGGCTTTCAATGAAGGCAAATGATGTTTACAGAAAAACCATTAAATTTGTGTGGCTGAAACTGGCTCTGGGAGGGTGCGCCATCATATTTTCCATTGTGCTGGGACTGATCTTATTGGGCATTTCGGCATTATCTCAAAATGACGGCGTGATGGGTTTTTCTCTGATGATATGGCTTGGAGCTTCAGCAGGGGGTGTAGGCGTTACTCAATATTACATAGGCTATTTGCTGAAGGCGGGGCATATAGCGGTGGTTACCCATCTGGTGAAGACAGGCAGCCTGCCTGAAGACCAGTTTGCGTACGGCAGGCAGGTTGTAAAGGAGAAGTTTGCAACGGCAGCGGCATATTTTGCAGTGGACCGCCTGGTGTCGGGAGCTGTAAGGCAGATTAACGGAACACTGAATATTGTAGGCAGTTTTCTGGAAAAAATTCCCGGAATGGAGTCTCTGGTTTCCTTTGCCAGGACCTTCCTTAATATTGCGCTTGGAAATCTGGATGAATGTTGTATGGCATACACCTTTTATCACGCAGAGCAGTCGTCCTTTAAGAGTGCAGCGGACGGTGTCGTTATTTATTTTCAAAATTGGAAACCCATTTTAAAGGACGCCCTTAAGACGGCAGTAATAGCTGTCGTCATTTCAGGTGCAGCATGGTTCCTTTTAATGTTTGGGATCATCGGCATCCTGGGTGTTTTGGGTGTGCCGGGGATCCTGGGCCTTTTGGCAGCGTTGGTGCTGACGGTCCTGATTATGATGGTCGTTAAGTCCTCCATAATGGACAGCTACACCATGGTATGCATGGTATGTTCTTATTTACAGGTTGCACCGACTACGGAAATTACGTTTGACTTGTACGACAAGCTGTGCAAGCTGTCTTCCAAATTTAAGAGTCTGCTGCAAAAGGCGGGCGAAGCCGGGACACTATAATGTTAATATGCGCTGCTTGCCGCAGAAGGAACTTGCTATCAAGTTGAATGCGATGAGACAAACGATTTCTAAATGGAAACAAGGTGTGTCGGTTCCGACTGATAACGCATAAAGGCGCATGGGACAGTAAATGGTAAACCATGCGTCTTTTTTGCATCCAAAAGGGAAAGGGATTAATCCCGGCAGGATCTGCCTCATTTTTTCCGCACCGTTTCACGGATCATGGCACGATAACCGATTAAAATTGTCCAAACATAGGCACAGGTTTTGGGAATCATCAGCATGCCGATCAGAGGAAACACATCGGCCCATAGTACAACCGGGATATAAAAACCAAAACTTAGGACGATGGTCAGCCACATCCAGCGGAAAGCGCGGTCTTCTTTTTCCTTTGCTTTTTGAAAGAATAATACAATTACAAACAGTCCCAGCAGCGCAAAAGGAATATTGCGGTAGATGCCCCACGCAAGAGGCGCATCAGGACTAAGCCACTGATTCTGCGGCATCATGCATAGTACGGCTCTTATTCCGGCAAGTCCGTATACAACGGCGGTTAAAGCATGATATCCTTCTACGCAATACCGCTGTCTCCAGACATAGTAAAGCAGTACATAGAAAATAGTCATTGTAATGGATGTGATCCATTTTCCAATCCCCAGGGCTGCGGTATAGTTTTCCAGACCTGTTGTACAAAGGGCAACAGCGCGGGGAACTAAATGAAAGGAATCTCCGGCGCCCAGAACAACGGCCATCCAGCCAAACAGACGGTATTGTTTGTTCGTCCCGCTGCCTCGAATCATTAAAATACCGATCGTAATGACTGAGATTAAATAGGCTGCGTCAAAAATAGTCTCTACGATTGCCTGCATCATTTCTTCTCCTTCTGGTGAATATTAAATTGCTTTTTTATCAAATAAAATCATAATTCATTAAAGTAATGAGGATCATATTAACGAAAACAGAATACCAGAAAAAATTTCGGTTGTAAACATGAATTATGTTTTGGTGTCTTACGCATAAAGAAGATACTGCATTTCGTTATATTTGCCTTCCGAAAACCTACCCGAAAACATAAAACTATGGTACAATTACAATTAGTAACGAATTTCATGGTAAAGAACTGGTAGTCGGCGGAGTGAGCTGAGGGAAATAGAAAAGTGTCTGCCGATGAAGAACAAAGAGGGCAGGTTTTATGGCGAAAGAATATTATTTTGTATTTTACAGTATACTTGCAGTGATCCTGCTGATCGGAGCGAAACCGGCGGTTAAGGGAGACTGGTGCAGGGATGCACTGTCGCTTCGTACGTCTAAAGGGCTGCTTGGTTTCTGTGCGGTTGGTATTATGCTGCATCATATGTCGCAGACGATTTATTTTGCCAACGAAGATCCGGGCATTCTGTTATTTATGGTGGATATCGGAGTCTGTTTCGTTGGAATGTTCTTTTTTTCCTCCGGATATGGGTTATACAGCAGTCTGCGGGATAAGCCGGATTATCTGAAGGGATTTCTAGGCAGCAGGCTGCCGGCGGTTCTGATTCCTTTTTATATTTGTAATTTTGCCTTTATTCTGGGATCGTATCTTTTTGGCTGTCAATTGAAAAAGGAAGAGCTGGCGCCCTATCTGACAGGAGCAATCCTGATGAATTCCCAGATGTGGTACATTGTAGAGGTTATGATCTTATATCTGTTATTTTTTGTGGTGTTCCGGTTGATCAGAAACAGGAATGCGGCGTGTATCGTATACGGTGTATTGTTGATGCTGCTGGTCGCAGGCAGTCTGCGGCTGGGGCATGATACGACAACGCCGACTCAGGGATTATGGTTTCATGGGGAGTGGTGGTATAATACAACGCTTATGGTATGGGTGGGAATCTTGTTTGCCCGCTGGGAGCAGCAGATTCTTGGATTCATTCGGAAATTTTACGGACTTGTTCTGGTGATCTGTCTATTGCTTACTGCATTTTTGTATAACAGAACATTATATATGCTGCAAAATAAAGGGTATTGGTATGAGTGGGACGGTTATCCCGGTTATAAGGAGAAGTGGCAGACGCTTGGAGTGCAGTTTTTCTTTGTTCTGGCAGCAGTATTGACGGTGATCATTCTGACGCAGAAGATCAGATTCGGGAATAAAATTCTGGATTTTCTGGGAGAGATTGCATTGGAACTGTATCTGATTCATAATCTGTTTCTTTTATATATGCCAGGGGGCAACAGGGTAGTATATATTCTGGCATGTTATATGGGTTCGATCCTTTTGGCAATAGTTCTGCATATGCTTGATAAGAAATTGATCGGATTGGTGCGTAAGAAAAATTGAAAATTAGAAAAGGAGAATTTATATGTTATTTATAGAATACCCGAAGTGTTCAACCTGTCAGAAAGCTAAAAAATGGCTGGATGCGCACAGTATTGCCTACACAGACCGTCATATTGTAGAAGAGAATCCTTCCTATGACGAGTTAAAAGAGTGGTATGAGAAAAGCGGTTTGCCGCTTAAGAGATTTTTTAATACAAGCGGCATGCTGTACAAAGAGATGCAGCTGAAGGACAAACTGCCTTCTATGAGTGAAGAAGAGCAGCTGAAACTGCTTGCAGCAAACGGGATGCTCGTAAAACGGCCGCTTATCGTGGAAGGCGGGACGGTGCTTACCGGCTTTAAGGAAGCGGAGTGGACTGAGAAGATCGGGCAGGCATAAGAATGAAATAATATAGGAAACTGCTCCATGGAGATATGAGATATTATGGGCAAAACCGGAAAAATCTGGTTCTGCCCATTCGTAATTATTCACAGATCTGATATCCGCTTTTGAGTTTATGCAAACCTTGAAACGCTCTGATCCCTTTGTGCTTCTTTTATTTCTTTCTTTTCTGCCACACATTTCCCAGGATGTCTTTTAGGACAAGAAAAGCATCCATGTCGTTATAGCCGTATTCTTCTTTCAGCTCATCGATCATATTTTGTAATCTTAAAGCATAGTTGGCAGTATTGACCTCACTTTGATATTTTAATAAGATCGGATATTTCCTGCCCCAGGCTTTGGTCCAGTCGATTTTGGCTTCCGTTTCTTCGCTTGTTCTCTCGATTGCCTCTTCAATTTCTTTTAAGTTTATATCGAAATCGATCAGATCATCTAAAGATGTGTGATACAGCACAGCCATCTTTTTGGACTGGCGGATATCGGGGAGCGTTTCGTCTGTTTCCCATTTTGAGATCGTTTGTCTGCTCACACCGAGTTTTTCCGCAACCTCTTCCTGAGAAAATCCACATTTTTTTCGTGCATGAAATAAACTGTTTCCTAATTGCATGATGATCCTCCATTCTTATTTATTGCGCGCGCTTTGATAAGATAAGTATAGTCTTGTCTTTCTATAAAATCCAGCAATGATAAAATGCAGTTTTGCACGTTTTTTTAACAGGCGGGTATCGGTACGCGGCTAAGCGGATCGATGGATCATCGGAGGGAGTTTTTGTGTACCCTGTCAGTTGACACGGAAATTCACACCTCATATAATAAATTTAGTGTGTTGAATATGCGCATTGCCTTTAAGTACAGTATGGATAAAAGGGGGAAAACATGTATGGCTATACCCAAATACAGTGATTTTTATAAGCCTGTTGTGAAGCTGCTTGCCGATGGAAGCATATATTCCACAAAAGAGATCCGCTCATTTTGTATTAAGGAAATGCAGCTTTCGCAGGAAGACGTAAAAGAGACCTTTGCCAACGGGAATTTTATTTTGCCCAACAGGATAGGATGGGCATTGACGTATTTGAAAAAGGCGGCGTTGATAGCGCAGCCGGGACGTTCACAGTATCAGTTGACGGAAGAAGGGATACGGGTAGCGAAAGAGGATTTGGCGCAGCTGGACACGAATTATCTGGGAAGATATGATTCTTTTCTGTCATTTGTGGAAAAAAGCAGAAATGAAATCAGGGAAGAGGAACGGCTTGATCGGATGGAAAATGCGGAAAGTCCATTGGAAGTTATAAATTCGTCTTTCAATGAAATCAACAAAGCGTTGATGGAAGACTTAATGCAGCAGGTAATGAAAATGGATCCCTATGAATTTGAAGGATTGGTTATGCGGGTTCTTGAGAAAATGGGTTACGGAACAGAGAATGAAAATATCGTAACGAGCAGGTCTAATGATGAAGGGATCGATGGCATTGTGACCGAGGATCAGTTTGGATTCGATAAGATATACATTCAGGCGAAACAATGGAGCGCGGATCATCCGGTAGGGAGACCGGAGGTACAGAAGTTTTTAGGTGCGATTGCGGGACAGGGCGGATTAAAAGGGCTGTTTATTACAACATCTGATTTTACTTCCGGGGCAAAAGATTTCGTAAAGAAGCAGCTGAACCAAAAGATCATATTGATCAACGGTTCAAAACTGATGCAATATATGATAAAACATAACGTCGGTGTTTCTGTAGAAAGTGTGTATGAGATTAAACGGATTGATTATGATTTTTTTAGCGGAGAGTGATGATCAGCCGGCTATGTTTCTACTTCTATAATCATTGTGAAGCAAATACGATCAACGGCAGGCTGAGAGAACTGGAACGGGACAGTGACGCGGGAAAATAGAGCATGTGGGGAACTTGTGTAATCTCCATGCAGGAAAACAGGATACAATGGAAGCAGGAGAAGAAGCCGGAAAGGAGAGGGAAAAATGGTGCGAGAAGCCGGAAAAGAAGATCTACAGGAAATACTGGAACTATATCTATGCCTGCATGAACAGTCCGTACCGGAACCGTCAGAGCACTTGGCGCAGACATGGGAGCAGATCATAGAGGACAAAAACCATCATTTGCTCGTAAATGAGGTGTCCGGTCAGATTGTATCCTCCTGTGTCTGCGTAATCATTCCAAATCTGACGAGGAATGTGCGTCCGTACGCGTTCATTGAGAATGTGGTGACTCATTCGGCTTTCAGGGGACATGGTTACGCATCGGAATGTCTTCAATATGCTGGTCAGATTGCGCGGGAGAACAATTGCTATAAAATGATGCTGCTTACGGGAAGCAAAGAAAAAAAGACGCTTGATTTTTATAAACATGCCGGATATAACAGTACGGATAAAACAGCGTTTATTCAGTGGCTGAAAGAGTAGGCAGGGGGACGGAGACTTCTGAGAGAGTCTCCTTTTTTATTTCAAGAAAATTACTTGACTTTGAAATATTACAGATGTAAGATTAAAGCATTCAAAGACACTTACAATGTCAAAGTGTCAAATAATAAGGATTCTAATAAGAAAGAGACAGGTGCAGTTATTTTGAAAAAAATTATGATAACCCTGCTGGGTTCCATTTGGATCATTTGTATTTTAGGAATATCGGCCTGCAGCAGCCAAAGATCGTATACCGGAGAGCAGTCTTTATATGATGGCGCGCCTGCATGTCTGATCGGAACGCTGTTTGCGGAGATAGAGAAAAATCCGATATTGGAGATATTGTACGAACGCTCTTATATGGATATGGCCGCTGCAGCTTCCCGGCAGGAGGAGGGGCCGGATGTCATGCGATCGATCATAGACCGTTTCGGCAGATTCGGTTATGCGGCAGTTGACAGCAGGAATCAGATCGATATGTCCGGTGCGGAACAGGTGATGGAATTCGGCCGTTTGGCAGAGGCGGGGGAAGCAGCCGCGATAACGATGATCGTCGTTTCTTACGAGGGCAGTTTTACTCAGTATGACTGCAGAACGCAGAAGGGCGCGGTTGATATTGTCAGACGATACTTCCGTTATGAAAGCGGAACGCCCGGGCATATACAAAATAAGAGCACAGACAGTTTTCCGGCAGATACATGGCAGTATACGGAAGAAGGGTATTTATTATTTTCAGGAACATATTTTGCCAATGAAAATTATGTGCTCACATTAAGCGAAGGTACGGAACGTACGGCGCTTCGGGTGGCGCCTTTGGATGAAACATGCAGGGAGCTGAACAGAAAATATATTTTTCCGCTGGTCGGATACGGGGGAAATAATATTTTCTTAACGGATTGGAACGAAAAGGATTTCGGGGAACTGGACTTATATGATGTTTATGATATTTGTTACCGGTTAAAAAACGGTGAGCCGCATGCCTATACCGCAGACGATAGCCTGACGGTCGGAGCGGTCTACAATATTCCCCAGGAAGAATTTGAAAATGTGATTCAGTCGTATTTTCCGATTGACTGCGAAACGCTTCGTGAAGATGCAGCCTATAATGCTGAAAAAATGATCTATGAATACAGACCGAGGGGTTTTTATGAGAATGATTATGCGGAGATTCCTTACCCGGAGGTGACAGATTATCAGGAAAACACAGATGGTACGATCACATTGAACGTCAATGCAGTATATCCGTATGAAGGCAGTTCCAGAGCTTTTTCGCACAGCGTTACATTAAGATTGTTTGACGACGGCAGGTTTCAATATCTTTCCAATGAAATCACGTTTCCACAAAACGGCTGTGATGCCTGGTGGCATGCAGAGCGGTTTACAAAAGAGGAGTGGGAAGCTGTTTATGGGGAAGACGAACGCGAAAACAGTAAGGACAACGCAGGAGACAGGTTCGGAAATGATATAGAAAGCAGCATGAAAAACGGCGCGGAATTAAAAGTAAAAGCATTGGCGGACAAAGGAAAATGTGTGATCGGAACAGGTACATATGACAATATGAATCATTATCAAAAGTTTGAAGCTTTTCTGGAGCAGTCTGAGGCAGGACGAAGCGGAACGGAAACGCTTTATACGGTGACGTCATCCGGAGATGTCCGCAGGCAGCAATATCTGTTCGATGGAACGGATATGTATGTTCTGTCAGAAAATACCGCCGGAGAAAATGAAAACAGGCCGGCGGTTGTTTACGGTCTTTGTACGAAGCTTGCGGAATGGGAATATACTGAGAACGGATATTTCGCTTACAAATTATGTGTGCGGGAATATCCGGAAGTAACGGAAGTCGTGGATGGGAGCAGACTGATCAGGGTGAGACCGATGATGGAAGTAAACAAAGAACTGTCACTAAAATATGTGGCAAGACTCGGCTATCAGGGGCATAACCTCCTGCGCTGCGATTGGGATGCAGCGCATATGGAAGAACTGGATTATAACGGGATATACGAGTATTTGTATGCCATGAAATATCATGAATCATTTCAGGCAGAGAATGATCCGGCCGGTATACCGAAAGAGGAATTTGAAAGGCTGATTATGGAATATCTGCCGGTAACGTCGGAGAAATTGCAGGAATACAGTGTATTTAACGATAAGCTTCAGACTTATGGGTGGGCAAAACTCGGCTGCTTTAACTATACCCCTGCTTTTTTTGACACTTCATATCCGGAAGTAACGGGCAGCAGGCAAAACGGAGATGGGACGCTTACGATGACAGTCAATGCCGTATGTGAAATGATGACGGGCGATGACGCGCTCATTACACATGAACTGACAGTCAGAATTAAGGAGGATGGCAGTTTTCAATATCTGGGGAATAGCATTCTTTATGAAGACGGAGAAACTATACCGGCGTATCAGTACCGGATCGTCGATGGATAAACGCCCATATCGGATAATATGGAAAATGTTATTTGGGCTGCTGTGCTTCCGTCGGCTTTATTGTCTGCCTTAATATTAGCGGCAAAAAAGTACGTCTGGCCGGCCGTTTCTATCCATCCGATAAACCAACCGTTGATGTTGTGCCCGTTTACCCGGCCGGTTCCGGTTTTGCCGTAAATTTGGCCGTTTTCGGATGCGGTAAGAAAAATGGAGTCTTTTACTGCCTGTATATTTTCCGGTGCGAAGGGAAAACGGTTATCGTACAGTTTTTTTAGGAGCTCTACCTGCTCTATCGGAGAGATTTTCAATGTGGATTCCAGCCAATAGGAGGACAGTCCGCCGGTGAGCCTTTCATTTCCATAGGAAATTTCCTGTAAACAGGCATACAGACGCGGCCTGCCAAGCTGCTGATCAAGCGCTTGAAAATACCAGTTGACAGAGGACGACATTGCGGAGCGCAGAGTCTGTCCGGCATTCCATGCGCTAAACGGATATACTTCGTTATTCCAGGCAATGTAGGAATGTTCCGGCGTAATAATGCCCGCTTCCAGAGCAAACAAAGCGTCATATATTTTATAAGTGGAATCGGGAGCTGTCCGTGCAAGGGCAGCGTCCATATTATATATATGCCACTGTGCATTTGCCGGATCGTAGAGAACAAAACTTCCTTCATAGCCGTTAAAATATGCCGACAGATCAATAACGGAAATGTTTTCGCATGAAGGGTTCCAGCGGTAGCGGCCGTCGTCAGCCGCATAAGTGGATAATATTGGACAAATGCGCAAAAGAACGGCAAAGATCATAAGAAATACGACCGTGCTTTTGACCTTTTTCATAAGATCCGGTTTTTGATAGGCGGCAATATGCAAGACCCGTTTTCTCATTTGTTTCATGCTTCCGCTGATTCCGGTGCGAAAGAAGAACGAGTCGAACGAAACTTTTTCCGCATAATTAATCAGCGTATTGCCGTATGATTCGTATTCCGTTTCCTCTAATTGTGATAAAACGGAAGCATCGCATGCCACTTCCCTGTCGATTCGCATTATTTTCAGTCCGTAACGGACAATGGGATTGAACCAGTAGATGATAGAAATAATATTCATCCAATAATTGATCAGGGAATCCTTATGTTTAAAATGTTGTAATTCGTGCAGCAGAATATACCGCATATCGATGTCCCGGAAGTCTGAGAGCAACGGCTGCGGCAGATAAATGCATGGTCTCAATAGTCCGGTTATCACAGGTGATCTTAAGATGGCCGTGCCGTAAACAGAAGGGCCGGCAGGTATTCTCAGTTCATGCAGACAGTTTTGGTATAACATGTCAAATTCTTTATTTTGTATAGGAAGAGAAGCGTTTTTTAAAATATACAGATGAAAAAGGGATCTTATGAACAGGCATATCATGAAAAAAATGCCTATGATCCAGATGACGCACAGTATCAGCCCGACACGGGAAGGCGTAGCCTGGCTGACGGAAAGAGTAAGATCATATAGGGGCGACTGTGTATTCTGCGCAGAAAACAGGCCGTCTTTTGCCGTAAGATTTTCAGGGCCGGGCAAAGAATCGTTATGCAGACGAAAAAACAGCGGCAGGAGCTGCCCTAAACCCGTCAGGTCAAGGGGCGCAACAGGAAACGAAAGCAGGGCAAGAACAAGAAACCATACATGATACTGCGACCGTGCCGATAAAGTATTCTTCAGCATTTTTTTGATAAAAAGAAGAAGCAGGATCACGATGGAAATATAAAGATCAGATACAAGAAAGCGTATCATAAATTCAGTCATATCAGGACTTATCCTTTCGCGTGCTCTGTGATAAAAGTGCACGAAGTTCTCCAATCTCTTCCGCGGACAGTCTGTCGTTTTCGATATAGGAAGACAGCATGGCTGTAATATTTCCGTTGTAAAAACGATTTAAGAACGAACTGCTTTCCCGGTCGATATATTCTTCTTCGCTTACAAGCGGTGTGTAGACAAACATCCGGCTCTGTTTTTCATATGTGAGGGCGCCTTTGGTTACAAGACGTTTGATCAACGTCTGTACCGTTTTGGGACTCCAGTCTGTAGTCTGTGTCAGACGGTCGGTTATTTCGTTCGTACTGACCGGAGCCTGTGCCCATACGATCTTCATCACTTCAAGTTCGGCTTCGGAAATCTGAGGCAGTTTTTTCATATTGTGCCATGTCCTTCCATATTATCTTACAAATGTAATAATTACTATACGATCATACCGTTTTCACGTAAAAAAGTCAAATGATTTCTTTTTCTCTTCAAGCAGGTCCAAGGAATGCTCACAAACGCTCAAATTGGCAAAAATAGCATGGTATCAGGCCAAAATAACAAATCATGGAAACAGTGTACCCATTATAATGAAACCATAATGCAAAAATATTTTATATCGTAAAAATATATTTGCATTAACATGCGTACACAGACAAAAGATAAGCGATTCTTTTTACCGCGGTTAGGAGGTAAAAAGAATGAAAAGGACAAATGAATTAGAGCATTATGCAGATTATCTGTTGCAGCGGGAGCTGGCGGAACAGACGAGAGCAATTTATGTAAAACAGGCCGCGGCTTTTCTGGATTTTCTTGAAAACAGGGAAATGACCAAAAAAGAAAGCATTGCTTATAAGCAGATGTTATTGAAGCGGGGACAGAAATTATCCACCGTGAATCTTTATCTTGTGGCGCTAAACAGTTATTTGCGATATGCGGGTTACGGTGATTGTACCGTAAAAACAATGAAAAGACAAAGAAGACAATGCCCGGACGATATCCTGACGCATGCGGAGTACCGGAAACTGCTTATTTGGGCTAAGGAGAGTGGAAGACAGAAATATTATTGCATCATGCGGACGCTGGCGCTTACGGGAATCCGTGTCAGTGAGCTTTCCGGCTGCACCGTGGAGGCATTAAGACAGGGGCAGTTTCTTGTCAGTAATAAAGGAAAAAGCCGGGAGGTTTATCTTCCGGAGAAATTGATAACGGAGCTTTGGGAATATTGCCGACAGGAGAATATAAAGGAAGGAGTTATTTTTCTGGGGAATATGGGAAAGGCAATCAGCAGGGCTGCCGTATATAAGATGTTGACGCAAATGGCGGAATATGTGGGGATACCGAAGAAAAAAGCGCATCCTCACAGTTTTCGGCATTTATTTGCCATCACGTATATGCAGCAATATGCAAACCTGTTCGAGCTGGCGGATCTGCTCGGACATTCCAGCCTGGAGACGACGAGAATATATACGGCGACTACAGCCGATGAAAAACGTAAAAAAATAAACAGACTGGAATTATAGAAACTGTACATGTAGAAATGATGATCAGCGGTAAATAAGAATCGGCTTGATGTCCGCAGATGCGGGTATTTGACTGTGTAGCCAAAAAGTCATCATAATACGATATTATGAGTATATAGTCAATCCCTTTTGATAAAAAAATAACAAAGTTTTTTGTAAAAAAAGCGGAGAAATAACAAAGATTGTACCAGAAAAAGGCAGGGCGGGAGACCGTTCCTGCTTTTTTCTCATTATTTTTATGATTGATAAAAGCAGGCGCAAAGCCTTAGAAATACTGAAAAGTATAGTTATCATAATATCGTATAATGACGGCATTACAGGAAAAAGGAGGGAAAAATGAAACTGATAGAAAGCTTTGTAAAAACAAATCCCTGCTATACGAGGGGGAAAAAAATGATCGTAAGAGGACTGATGCTGCACAGCGTCGGATGCAGTCAGCCGTCGGCCCGTAAATTCATGCCGCGCTTTGACAGTACGGAGGCAAAAGTCTGCGTACATGCCTTTATTGATGCCGAAACAGGGGAGATATACCAGACGCTTCCGTGGGAATATAAGGCATGGCACTGCGGGGGCAGCGGAAACGGTACGCATATTGGAGTGGAAATGTGTGAACCGTGCTGTATCGCATATGGGGCTGGCATGCATTTTACATGCGCCGATGAGGCAAGAGAAGGAGCCGGAGAAAGCGTCAGACGCACGCTGCATGCAGCCGTGGAATTATTTGCATTTTTGTGTAGACAGTATGGTTTGGATCCGCTTGGAGATGGTGTCATTGTCAGTCATAAAGAGGGTCATGACAGAGGCATTGCGTCAGGGCACGGCGATCCGGAACATCTTTTCAGGCAGCTTCAAATGGATTATACAATGGATGATTTCAGAAAGGCCGTGGCCGCGGCTTTGGGAGAAACGAAGGAGGAGACTGAAAAAGAGGTTGGAGACATCGTGATTTTGTCTGCGGACGCCGTCTACTATTCCGGCAAAGCAATGCCGGACTGGGTAAAAAATGACCGATGGGTCATCAGATCCATAACGGACGACAGAGCCGTATTGGGGAAAAACGTAAGCGGCAGCCATGAGATAAACAGTCCGGTAAATCTGAAATATCTGACAGTATGCAGTGATGGGGAGAAAATGACAAACGGCAGTGAGATGGGTGATAAAAAGCTGCATGCAGCCGAATTTGTACCTGCCGGTTCCATATCCGAAAACAGAGAGGGGCACGTGTCCGACAGAGGCGTGGAACTAATTGCCAGATATGAGGGCTGCCGTCTGGAAGCCTATAAATGTCCGGCAGGAGTATGGACGATCGGTTACGGGCATACTGCGGGCGTACAACCCGGGCAGACACTGCCCTCTAAGGAAGCGGCCAAAGTACTTTTGAAAGAAGATCTGAGGAAGTACGGCGGCTATGTCAATGAATGCGTAAACAAGGGACATATCACTTTTCCTCTGACGCAGAACCAGTTCGATGCGCTGACCAGCTTTTGTTATAACTGTGGAAACGGAGCGCTTCAAAAGCTGGTTTCCGGCAGGGATGCTTCTGTCATAGCGGATAAACTGCTGCTTTATAATAAGGCCGGCGGCAGGGAATTTGCCGGCCTGACGAAACGCAGAGAAGATGAAAGAGCATTATTTTTAACGTAAAGATTAGAAGATGCGAATAGAGAAAGTCAAGGAGGAAGAGCAGGATGCCATATAGAAATGAAAATACGATGGAAATATCCGAGCCGGAAGAGGAGAAAAGAGGCGCTGAAATTATGGATAACGATTTTATCCCGTTGGATGACCTCGTCTATGCCCCTCTGCATGCCCTGGCACAGTCAAATCACAGGCTGCGGGCGCAGATCATAGAAGCCATCCGGGCAATGGGATGCAGCAGACAGAACGGGCAGGAAGAAACGGTCCATTTAAATAATATGAATATAGCCTATGATCAGCTCAGGCCGGAGGCAGATGAAGGTTACAGCGTGGACAGCCTGCAGGTGCAGGTGCCTTTATTATCAATTGTACCGGTAGCAAATTTGAATGTGGAAAAAGCGGAAATTGATTTTTCTACGGAGATTAAGGCAGTTAACAATGAAGAAACCGGAGTTACCGGAATTAATGCCCGTATCTGTGCGCCCTCGCAGAGAGAGAGCGATTTTCTGCCGAAAGTGTCGTATAAGCTGCATATTTCATCCATACCGGCTACGGAAGGCATTCTGCGTCTGACAGACGCACTCAGCGCGAGCCAGGTAGCAAAGAAACTGGATACGAGACCGGTCGCGGTAAGCGGAGATCTGGGTTCCGATGAACAGAAAAGCGTATTGTTGGAGACAAAGAAATTAAAGGCAAAGATCAGCCGATTAAAACAGCTCCATCAGAAGATCAGCGACATGATCGTCGAACAGGAGAGACTGCATCAGATCAGCAAAGATGCGTTTGAAGAAGATACGTATGAATTTGATAAAGACAAATATCTGATGGCGCAGTCCAACGTGGTGAATCGGATCATGGAGTATCAGGAACAGATCATGAATATGGAGATCAAATACGGACTGGACAAAGATTATGAATAGAAATGACGGACAAAAGCCGGGGACCGACAGCATCGGCCGCTTTTTCATGGAGCAGTATTTTGCTGATCTCATACCGGAACTCAACCTGAGACTGTTATGTGAAAAGCAGGCGGATACAGATGCCTTTTTACCTCCGGAGCGGCTGTTCTGGATAGAGGATATTACAATTCTTACATATGATCCCGGAATTTACGGACAGCAAACAGACAGAAATGTCCCTCGAACAGAAGTTCCATTATGTCTGCCAAAACGCATTTTGGAATGGATTAAAACCGTCTTACGGAAGCACAGGGAAAGGCGCAGTCCCTGTCTCCTTAAGAATATAAAAAAAGGAAAGGAAGGTAGTAATTTATGGCAATAGGAGAACAATTTGCCGGACTGGATATGGAACAGCTTATCGGCGGGCCATTATCGGCGGCAGCAAACGCAAGCACATTGCTTGCAAACTCCACGGCGGATTTCATCCGGAAAGTGGGGTTTGACAGCAAAGGAAAGCTGCAGACAGCGGCATTCGGCTACCAGAAACGCAGCACAAATGACGATGGTACGATCAACCTGGATGAAATGAAAGTCATGGTGCCGATGCTGGCGATCGTACCGATTCCGAACCTCCAGATCGATGAGGTAAACATTCTCTTTGATATGGAAGTAAAACAGAGTGAAAAATCGGAAAGATCCAAAGACATAAGCGGCAGTATGTCCGGCACCGCCAATTTCGGGATCGTTAAAGTCAGTATCAGCGGAAGCGTCAGCGCACATGAGGCCCATACAAGAAGCTCCGATAATTCTGCGAAGTATCATGTGGATGTGCGGGCAACGAATCATGGAACGCCGGAAGGACTTGCAAGAGTATTGGATATGATGGCAGCCAATGTGGCGCCGTCTTTGGTCGGCTCTACGATCAAAGATGCGAACGGGCAGAGTCTGCCGGAAGCGGCCAGAGCCAGAGCCGAGAAGTTAAAAATGCTCCGTCAGGAGATCTCTCAGATCGAGAACCGGCTGTCGGCAGCACAGAATACGTTGGACGACAAGATCGCACAGTTAAAAAGAGCGGCGGGATCGCAGCAGAATGTATATAACGTGTCTATCACAACTGCCATGAACAAACTGGATAGAGACAGTGAAGAAGATGCGAAAAAGGCGGAAGGGTATAATAGCGCTGCAAAGATTGTCATGCAGAGATGGAACGACGTGCAAAGTCAGGCGGCAGACGTGATCAAAACAATTGCCGACAATACTGCGGAAGGCACGGAACCGTCATCGGAAGTCTCAGAAATGTTTGCGCTGTTATCCTGGAAAGAAAGCGGAGCGGAACCATATAGTTCCGATGAAACGCAATACAAAGCGATATCCGGTGCGCAGGTGAGCGCGGTAAAAGCACAGAAAAATGTGGTCAGACTCGAAGAAGAACTCTTTAAGAAACGTGAAGAGTATCATAACGCTGTTGCCGGAACCAGATGATTGAGGGAATGGTAATGCGAAATGCAAAAAAGCCGCCGGCTTGACCGGCGGCCTGCAACAGGAGACGGACATATGGATAAAAGAGAGAAAGTAAGCATGGCGGACATCCGTTACATCAAGCTGGTATCTGTCGGCAGCGTTAACCCCAACAGTCCTGTTTCGGATCAGTCCAGAGAGGAACAGGCTGCGCTTTTAAACCGGTGCCTGAACGATTATCCGAAAGGGACAATCCTGGGAAAAGACATTACGATCGGAAGATATATGCTTGGGGAACATGAACTGACAATGGAACGGACGACTTATCATATTGGTTTTGAAAGAAAACCGGTATGGGAAGACGAGAAAAAAGAGGGTTAATAAAAGGAGGATGACAATGACCATGAAGATAGAATCAGAAAAAAAAGATGAAAAGCTGACCCTGTGGCTATGCGGCAGGCTGGAAACTTCTACTGCTCCGCAGCTGCAGCGGGTTGTGGAAACGGATTTGGAAGGCGTTGTGCAATTACTGATCGATATGAAGCAGTTAGAATACATATCGTCTGCAGGACTGCGTGTTCTTCTTGCGGCTTATAAGAAATTAAAGGCAAAAGGAGGAAGTCTGCGTATCTGCCATGTGAATGATGTTGTTATGGAAGTTTTGGAGGTCACGGGTTTTAAGGACAAGATAAACATTGAATGACCGGGAGAAAATCAGAAGGTCGTGAGTGTATAGCCGGAGGAAAGAAAGTAATGAAGAAACCGAAGTATAGTATTTGCTGTAAAATAACGGCATTGCTTCTTTTTATGGTGCTGTCTGCCATGATGTTGACCGGCGGAGTCAGTTTTGCCGGTTTATATTCCATGAAAAACATCTCCGAAAAGAGCAGTAAAGAACTTGGGGAGACGGCGGCTTCTGATGCGGAAGAGGCGTTAGAGGAAATGGCGGGGGAACATCTTCTTAGCATAGCAACAGAAAAAGCGGCATATATAGAGGAAAAATTTAAATCTGTCATAGCCTGTGTCGATGGGATTGCCCAGGCGGCGGAGGATATCTACAGACATCCTGAAATATATCCCGACAGAGATGTTCCGCTGCCGGAAAAGGACAGCCGGGCGCTGGCGGCACAAATCATGTGGTCGAAGCGGCTTGGAGGAGAGAGCGGATATCCGGAAGAGGGACCGGCCGTCAGGCTGCAGCCATCGGAGGCACAGATGGCGGAATTATTTAAATTGGGGAATTTACAGGATATGCTGGTACAGTATAACCGTCAAAATAAAATGATCTCATCCGTTTACCTTGCAACGCAGAGCGGATGGATGCTGCAGGCGGATTATATTGCCTACAGCAAGTATTCCGGTGATTCGGAGTATCCGGATTATTTTGAAGCGGATGAAAGGGAATGGTATCGGAGGGCGCTTGAGGCCGGTATGGGAGAAGTTGTTTATTCGGATGTTATGAAAGATTACCATGAAGGAATAGACTGCATCGTCTGTGCCAAAGCCGTCTATCTAAACGGAGAGGCTGTGGCTGTGGCCGGCGTGGGATCCTATCTGAATACGGTCCACGAAGCGGTTCTGGAGACGGTTATTGGCGATGACGGTTATGCTTTTTTGATCAATCGTAAAGGACAGGTCATGGTGTCCGGAGCAGAGTCGGGCGAAACGGCGGCAGGGGAGACCGGCATCCTGGATTTAAGAGAAAGCTCAAACACAGAACTTGCGATGACGGTAAATGAGATGCTCTGCGGAAAACGGGGACTGACAAAACTAATGTTAGATGGCAGAGAAGTTTATCTTGCCTACGCGCCGCTTAAGGAGCTTGGCTGGAGTTTTGTAACGGTCATGGGAGTAGAGGAAGTCATCGAGCCTGCAAAGCAAAGTCAGCAATTGATATTGGAACTGACAGACAGTGTGTCTATGCAGCAAAATGAGGCGATGCGCAGAATGGTTTTCTGGTTTTGGTGCATTGTGTGCCTGACAGCGCTGCTTTTCGGAATGGGGAGCATCCTTTTTGCCGGGAAACTGACCGCGCCCATCCGCAGACTTACGGCGGAAGTCGAATGGACGGGAGAAGGAGATCTGGAGCGTGAAATCCGAATTACGACAGGGGACGAGGTGGAGCGGCTTGGAGATGCATTTAATGATATGAGAAAGCAGTTGAAGGAATATATCCGGCATCTGGCGTCTGCAGCGGCCGAAAAAGAACGTATTCGGACGGAGCTTGATCTGGCTTCACGGATACAGGCGGATATGCTGCCGGACTTTTCCGGTGCATTTGACGGCAGAAAAGAGTTTATCCTGCACGCGCGGATGACCCCGGCAAAAGATGTGGGAGGGGATTTTTATGATTTCTTTCTGATTGACGAAGAGCATCTGGCATTTTTAATTGCCGATGTGTCCGGCAAAGGGATTCCGGCGGCGCTTTTTATGGTAATAGCAAAGACCCTGCTGCAAAGCAGGATCGCAGAGGGAATTTCGCTTGCTCAGGCCGTGACGGAAGTAAATCAAAGACTCTGTGCCGAAAATGACAACGGCATGTTTGTTACCGCATGGATCGGCGTACTTGCTCTTTCTACAGGCGTATTGACCTATGTTAACGCGGGACACAATCCGCCGCTTTTAGGAAATTCCGACAACGAATATGATTATATAAGAGGAAAATGCGGGTTTGTTCTGGCCGGTATGAGCGATACTGCCTATGAGCAGAGGAAAATACGGCTCGTGCCGGGTAATACAATATTTTTATATACGGATGGTGTCAGTGAAACAAATAACGAGAACGGAATCCTGTATGGAGAGGAGCGTTTGCGCAGTCTGTTAAACGAACGGAAAAGTTCCATGCCCGCAGAGCTGACAGAGTCTGTCTGGGAAAGCATACAGACTTTTCAGGGAAATGCGGAACAGTTTGATGATGTGACGATGCTTGCGCTGCACTATTTCGGCGGAGGAGGGCCGCACCGGGGGACAAATGCTTCCAGGATGCGGGAACAAAAAAGCGATCAGGATGATGAAAGCGGAATACTTACGGTATCGGCAGAATTGTCTTATATGGACGCGGTGCAGACTTTTATAGAAGGCGCGTTTGGCAGAAAAAAGGTTTCCTGCGAAAATATCCGGCGGATGTTGATCGTATCCGATGAGATATTTTCGAATATATGCCTCCATAGCGGCGCAAAGGAAGTCATTATAAGCTGTCGTGTCCGGGGGAACGAGGCGGTACTTGCATTAGAAGATGATGGCGAAGCCTTTAACCCGTTGGAAAAGGAGCCGGCAGATACCGGAGAGCCTTTGGAGAACAGAAAAGAGGGGGGACTCGGCATCCATATAATACGGAAACTGATGGACGCAGCGGACTATCAATATGATGAAAAAAATAAAAGAAATCGCCTGATTCTGAAAATGGATACAACTGATGGGAGAAAAATCTGATGGACAATATAACTGTAAAAGAAGAAAAATTTATCCGCATTATCGGTGAGGCGGCAAGAGAGGACTGGCAGGCACGGCACATGTGCCTGCCTTCTCTTGTAACCGCTATTGCGTTTCATGCCGTGCGTGGAAAAAACAATGCGGATTTAGAACAAGAAGAATGCCCCGAGCTTTTTCCGCTGCGAAAAGATGGACACCGGGGAAGCTATTTATCGGTCAGACACGCAGTGGAATCTCATAATGATTATCTTGCCCTATGGAAGGGAAACGGGCAGAAATACCCGAACTGGAGAGGACTTGCCGTACAGGAGCATTACATTTTGGCCGTGCAGTATTTGCAGGATGCAGAATATCCCTACTGCACCGCCGGAGAATATGAGAAAGAACTGGTAGAGCTGATAGAGAAATACGGACTGAACAGATATGATGAAGTACAGAGGAAAGTTGTGGGTTAAACCGTTATGTAAAAATACAGATTGCGGGAAAAGAATAGTACAAAAGAATGCCGGTATATGATATAATAAACGCAAGTTCAATCAGTCTGCAGCTCTGGAAGGGCAGCAGGCGCAGGCCAGTAAAAAAAGAGAGGGGTTACATGTATGGACAAAGTGAAGGAAATTAAGAAACTGTGTGAGGAGAAAAATATTCGTATGATCGATTTTAAGATGACGGATATTGACGGACGGTGGCGTCACATTACGATTCCCGTAGAGCGGTTCGGAGAGAGCACGTTTACTTACGGAATCGGATTTGACGGTTCGAATTACGGGTATGCGCCGATCGAGAAAAGCGATATGGTATTTCTTCCTGACCCGGATACCGCATATGTGGATCCGTTTGCGGAAGTGCCTACACTGACGATGTGCGGTAATGTGTGTACGATCGGGAAAGATGAAAACAAACCGTTTGACCAGTACCCGAAAAATGTCAGTCTGCGTGCGATGGAATATATGAAGGAAAGCGGCATTGCCGATAAAATGATCATTGGGCCCGAATTCGAGTTCTATCTGTTTGACAAAGCGCGTTTCGAAGTGTCTCCTCAGCGGTGCGGGTACCGTATCGATACGAGACAGGCGGATTGGAACTGCAGTCTGGACGAGTTCCGCCCGGGAAATAACGGATATGAAGTGCCTTATAAAGGCGGCTATCACGTAGCGGCTCCTCAGGATGTAGGGTACGATCTGCGCAGCCGTATGTGTATGATGATGGAAGACTGGGGCATCAAAGTAAAATATCATCATCATGAAGTAGGCGGCCCGGGACAGATGGAGATCGAAGTAGAGCTTGCGGATATGTCTGCAATGGCGGATAATACGATGATCGTCAAATATATCATCAAAAATATGGCGGCACAGGAAGGCAAAACGGCAACATTCCTGCCCAAACCGATCTATCAGGAAGCAGGAAGCGGACTGCATGTACATATGCTGCTTATGAAAGACGGCAAGCCGTTATTCTATGATGAAAACGGGTATTCGGGACTCAGCCGGACAGCACATTATTTTATCGGCGGTTTATTGAAACATATCGCATCGTTATGTGCTTTTACAAACCCCTCTACGAATTCCTTTAAACGTCTTGTACCGGGATTTGAGGCGCCGGTTACAGTCGGTTACGCGACATCGAACCGCAGTGCGGTCATCAGGATCCCGGCTTATGCCAAATCTCCTGAAACGAAGAGATTTGAACTGCGCAATCCGGATGCGACAGCCAATCCGTATTATGCATATGCGGCTATTTTGATGGCAGGACTTGATGGGATCGAAAATAAGATCGATCCGGCGGAAAACGGCTGGGGACCGTATGACTTTAACCTGTATACCTTGTCGGAAGAAGAGCAGAAGAAGATCAAGGGCCTTCCGAAATCTCTCGGCGAAGCGTTGGACGCTCTGGAAGCGGATCATGATTATCTGACAAAAGGCGGCGTTTTCCCGCAGAGACTGATCGACATCTGGGTAGCGCGTAAACGCGGCGAGTTAAAGAAAATGGAGCAGATTCCGAATCCGGCGGAGTTTAAGATGTACTACGATTTATAAAAAAGGGACGGGAAGCATATTGTTATAGAGAGGTGATACAATTTGAATCAAAAACTGAAGGAAAAAATATTGGAATCTCTTTCGGCGGTTCTGCCTATTACGGGTATTGTACTGCTGCTCAGCATATTGCTTGTCCCCGTCGATCTGGGAACGATGGTCATGTTTTTGACCGGAGCCATTATGCTTGTTGTCGGCATGGGATTCTTTCAGCTCGGCGCCGAGATGTCCATGACGCCGCTCGGAGAAGGTATCGGTGTTCAGATTTCGAAAACAAGGCAGATCGTGCTGATTTTTTTGCTTGGCCTGTCCATGGGAATGATCATAACGATTTCTGAACCGGATCTGCAGGTTTTGGCCGGACAGGTGCCATCGATTCCCAATTATACGTTGATCCTGACCGTGGCGGTCGGGGTCGGTATTTTTCTGGCATTGGCGATTTTGAGAATTTTGTTCCAGATCAATCTTTCGACGATCCTGATCGTGCTTTATATTGCGCTGATCGGAATGTCCTTTTTTGTTCCGAAGGACTTTCTGGCGGTTGCATTTGACTCCGGCGGTGTAACGACCGGACCCATGACCGTACCGTTTATCATGGCAATGGGTGTCGGTCTGGCTTCCGTCAGAGGTGATAAAAACGCATCAAGCGACAGTTTCGGACTGGTTGCGCTTTCCAGTGTGGGACCGGTTCTGGCGGTGCTGATTTTAGGCTGCTTTTATAATCCGACTGAAGCGGCTTATGAGATGTCTTCCGTAGCCCATGTCGTGACGACCCGTGATGTTGTTCTGGAATTTCTGATCAGCATTCCGCCCTATATTAAGGAAGTGCTTATTTCACTGCTTCCTGTTGCGGCAGTATTCGGAATCTTTCAATTGATCAGCCACCGTTATAAGAAACGTCAGGTAAAGCGTATTCTGATCGGACTGGCTTATACGTATATCGGCCTTGTGCTTTTTTTATGCGGTGTGAATGTGGGATTTGCTTCGGTAGGTTCTTCTCTTGGAAAAGATATTGCTTCCGCGGACTGGAAATGGCTGTTAATACCAATCGGTATGCTGATCGGATATTATATCGTTAAGGCGGAGCCGGCCATACAGGTGCTCAATCATCAGGTGGAAGGAGTAACGAACGGTGCGGTATCCGCGCAGTCCATGAACAGATGCATGTCCATTGGCGTGGCGGTCAGCGTCGGACTGTCTATGCTCCGGGTGCTGACCGGACTTCCGATCTATTGGATCATCATACCGGGATATGTGATGGCGCTTTTACTTTCGCGGTTTGTGCCGAAGATGTTTGTCGGTATTGCTTTTGACTCCGGCGGCGTAGCCAGCGGGCCGATGACGACGACGTTCCTGCTTCCGCTCAGTATCGGGGCGTGTGAAGCCGTAGGCGGCAGTATGATGACGGATGCGTTCGGTGTGGTAGCGCTTGTGGCATTGACGCCTTTGATCGCGATTCAGATCATGGGCATGGTATATCAGTATAAGTTAAAGAAAGCCGACGAAGCTACGGTACGCGAAGTTGTTTTTGCAGATGGCGCGGATGTAATATTTGAGTTTGAGGAGGATTAGGTAAATGGCAGCCAATCATAAAAAAGCATCCTATCGGATGTTATTGCTCATTGCTACGCCGAAGCTGGTGAAAAAGGCAGTGGATCTGTTCAATCAGGGAAACGTGCCGCTGCAGTACCTTTTCCATGCGCAGGGGACCGCCTCGAGCGAAGTGATGGATATGCTTGGACTCGATGGGGTAGAAAAAAACATATTGCTCAGCATGATGCCGAAAGCATATGCGGGAGAGATGCTTTCCAAGCTGCACAAGAAACTGCATCTGGGTATGCCGAATACCGGAATTGCGTTTACGATCGCCATTTCCGGCGGCAGCGGACGTATTGTGGAATTGATCGATGCTTTACAGCCGGAAGTAAACAGAACACTATTGGAAAGGAATGAATCGGGTATGGCGGGCAGCGAATATTATATGATCATGGCAATTGTAAATCAGGGATTTGGCGAGGAAGTTATGAATGCCGCCAGACCTGTAGGGGCTTCCGGCGGTACGGTATTCCACAGCAGAGGGATCGGAAGCGCAGAAGCTATGAAGTTCTGGAAGATCAGTGTGCAGGAAGAGCGGGAAGTCGTGATCATTCTCGCACAAAAAGACGATAAACTGGCCATTATGGAAGCGATCAGCATGAATTGCGGTATGCAGAGTGAGGCACAGGGGATCGTTTTGTCATTACCGGTGGATAATATTGTAGGACTGGATTAAAAGAAATATGGCGGTCAGGACAGAATTTGAAAAAAACGGGTTTGACGTGATCCGTTACGCGGCGGCATGCAGTGTGATGATGCTCCATTATGCAAGTTATTCCATGATTGTATCCGAGCAGGCGGCGGATATTATGGATAAGGCAAGGCATACTGCGCTCCTTTTTCCGGGAGTTGTAATTTTGTTTGCCATGAGCGGTTTCCTTGTCACGGCGTCGTTGGAACGGACGGCGGATACAAAAGTATTTTTGAAAAAGCGTCTTACCAGAATTTATCCGGAACTTTGGTTATGCACGCTGATCAACTTATCGGTGGTGGGCATCCTGGTTCCGGAATTGTTGGACAGGGGAATGCTCGTATGGGTCGTTACGCAGATCTTCGGGATTGCCAATACGCCTTACTGTCTGAAGGGATTTGCAACCGGCAGCATCAACGGTGCGCTTTGGACGATCTTTACGGAAGTGCAGTTATATCTTGTATTATGCCTGCTGTATCGTTTCTTCAAAAAATGGAAAAGCGGGCATTTCATAGTGTTTCTGGGAATCTGCGCGGCGGCGAATCTGCTTTGTGCGGCAGCGGCCGAAAACATCGGCGGCATTGCGGCAAAACTGATTGAGAGGCTGTTCCTGCCCTACGCATTATGGTTTTTTATCGGAGTTTTCTGTTATTTGAAAAGGGACAGGCTGCTGCCCGTTTTGCGGAAGGCATTTTTGCCGGGGCTGTTCATTTTTATTATGATCGACCGCATACCTGTGAAGATACCGGGATATTATACGAATATTCTCATTAGTATTTTTTTGCCGCTTTTGGTGATCGGCGGCGGATATTGTCTGCCTCAGATCCGTATAAGGTGCGATCTGTCTTATGGGATGTTTTTATATCATTGGATCGTTTTGAATATTATCATCCATTTTGATTTTATGAACCGGCTTCCATGGTATGTAAACGTGATGTTTTTCATTGTGGCGACTCTGCTTACGGCGTGGCTGTCACAATTGTTTGTGAAAAGAGCAGGATATGTGCTGCGGCTTATCCGGCGCCGGTAAGGCATGTACAGGCGCATCGGATGGCAGGTCAGCTGAGGAAAAGGAATGAAGGAGTACTGATATTGGATAAAACATTTAAAGAAAAATATCTGGCAGGGGAAATAGCATTTGAGGAAATTGACGATTACAGTCAGGAGTGGGGATTTCATGATGACTCGATGACGCTTCGGGAGTATCTCGGCCTGAATGCGGAGGAAGAAGATGCATGGATCAGCATTGGGGATGAAGCGTTACAGGAGCTTTTGGACAAACAGCGCGGTCTGTAACGGACAGTAAGGACTCTATACCGTGAAATGTGTTAATAAATGAAGGAGGTAATATGGGTATGACACGGGAAAAGATCAGAGAGCTGATATCACAGATGACTTTGGAGGAAAAAGCGGCTATGTGCTCGGGAGCAGACTTCTGGCATACCGAAGCGGTGGCGCGGCTGGGAATTCCGGCCAGTATGGTTTCGGATGGACCGCACGGCCTTAGGAAGCAGGATCTGGAAGGAGATCATCTTGGTGTGAACGAGAGCATTAAGGCGGTGTGCTTTCCGGCGGGATGTGCAACTGCGGCTTCATTTAACAGGGAACTTTTAACGGAGATGGGGGCAGCGCTTGGAAATGAATGTCAGGCTGAGGGTGTGAGCGTTATATTAGGCCCTGCGGTAAACATTAAACGTTCTCCGCTGTGCGGGCGTAATTTTGAATATTATTCGGAGGACCCGCTTGTGGCATCGGAAACAGCAGGCGCTTTGATCAAAGGCGTACAGAGCAAAAATGTGGGGACGAGTATCAAGCACTTTTTGGCAAATAATCAGGAAACAAGAAGAATGTCCTGCGATTCCCGTGTGGATGAAAGAACTATGCGGGAAATCTATCTGGCGGCATTTGAAGGAGCGGTAAAGAAACAGAAACCGTGGACCGTGATGTGTTCCTATAATAAGATCAACGGCGTGTATGCGGCGGAGAATCATAAATATCTGACGGAAGTGCTGCGTGACGAATGGGGATTTGATGGTTACGTTATGAGCGACTGGGGGGCAGTGAATAATCGCGTGGAGGATTTGAAAGCGGGTCTGGATCTGGAAATGCCCACTTCGCATGGCGTAAATGACAAATTGATCGTTGGTGCAGTGCAGAGCGGGAATCTGGACGAAAGTGATCTGGATGAAGCGGTAGAACGTATTTTGAATATTGTATTCCGCTTTGAAGAAAACCGAGATAAAGAAGCTGTCTGGGATAAGGATAAAGATCATGAGCTGGCGCGCAGGGTGGCCGAAGAGACGATCGTACTTTTGAAAAACGAGGATATTCTGCCCCTGCAGGATACGGACAATCTTGCCTTTATCGGGAAATATGCGATGGAACCCAGATATCAGGGCGGCGGAAGTTCCCATATCAACAGCCATAAGATTACGTCCGCAATGGATATCGTATCGGGCAGATCCAATATCGTATATGCGCAGGGATATCGTGACGACATAGATGAAACGGATGAAAAACTTTTGAAAGAAGCGATAGAAGCTGCGAAAACTGCAAAAGCGGCGGTTATTTTCGCCGGTCTGCCGGATGCGTTTGAGTCGGAGGGATTCGACAGGACACACATGTCCATGCCGGCCTGTCAGAACGAGCTGATCGAAAAGATCACCGAAGTACAGCCCAATACGGTTGTCGTTCTGCATAACGGTTCGCCGGTAGAGATGCCCTGGGCAGATAAGGTAAAAGGCATCGTGGAAGCATATTTGAGCGGGCAGGCGGTAGGCGGCGCCGTATGTGATATTCTCTTCGGCAAGGTCAATCCGAGTGCGAAGCTGCCGGAGACTTTCCCGATCAAACTGGAAGACAACCCGTCGTACTTATCCTATTTCGGAGAAGGCGACATGGTAGAATACAGAGAAGGCATTTTCGTAGGCTACCGTTATTATGATAAGAAAAAGATGGATGTCCTGTTCCCGTTCGGACACGGTCTTTCTTATACGACATTCGAATATTCCAATATGCAGATCGATAAAGAATGCATAAAGGATACGGAGACATTGACTGTGGCGGTCGATGTAACAAATACAGGGAAAAAAGCGGGGAAAGAAGTCGTACAGCTTTATGTTGCGGATAAGGAAAGCACAGTGATCCGGCCGGTAAAGGAACTGCGGGATTTTGCAAAAATAGAATTGGCGCCCGGAGAAACGAAAACCGTTGCTTTTACTCTGGATAAGAGGGCATTCGCCTATTACAGCGTAAAAATCCATGACTGGCATGTGGAAAGCGGGGAGTTTGATATTCTGATCGGTAAGTCTTCGAGGGATATTGTACTGTGCAAGACGGTTACCGTAGAATCTACCGTGAAGATTCCGTTTGTTTATACGACGGATACAACGATTGGCGATGTTATGAAAGATCAAAGAGCATGGGAACTGGCGAAACCGATCATAAGCGGCGTTACTTTCGGGGATGCGAATCCTGGTGATGAGAACGGTTCAGCAGCCGAAGCGATGTCCGATGAGATGGTGAAAGCCATGATGGAATATCTGCCTCTGCGCGGGCCTGTAAGCTTTGGCGGAAGTTTTTCCATGGCAGACATACAGAAACTTGTCGATCAGTTAAATGCGTTAGAGTAAATCCCGTTTATAACAAAAAAAGGCTGTTCTGATACATTTAAAGCCGGTTTGTTAAAGCTTTAAGCGGGAACAGCCGATAATATAAATAATAAGACAAAGGGCCGTATGAGAAACAGTGATCACATACGGGAAGGGATTTTGCCGATAAAAAGGATTTTGCCGGCAAAACTCCTTTTACTACGGACAGAGCACAAGGAAGTGAGGTTGGAGATATGACAGTACAGGTATTTGGCGCGGGAAATCATAGTTCACTGGTCAATCAGAATGAGAACATACAGGCACGCAGGGCGGCCAGACAGAATCAGGGCAATAAGCAGCAGATGCAGAACGGTTCTATCAATATGAATGAACTGGGCGGAAAGATGGATCCTATTTTGTCGCGCAGACAAAGGGCACAGAGAAAGGCTTTGAAGGTGATCGGCGATGCATGGAATGTCGATAGAAAAATAGACAATGACATCGGAAACAGAAGAGCGCATATTCAGGAACTGCATGGAACCGTGGAAGAGAATATGTCCATTCTTGAGCAGGGTGATGCCCATAAAGAAGAACTCCGGCAGACATATGGCGTAAGCGCCGACAGTCAGGAACAAAAGGATCTGGAGCTTTTAGAGAAACGCAGGCGGTCTTTTAAACCGGATTCAAAGATCGAACTGACAGAAGAAGAACAGGAAAGGCTTGCGGAACTTGATGCGGGAGAGCTTACCGAATACCAGCAGCGTGTGCTTAAACTGGACAGTGATATGAGTATTTTTGAGAGCCGCATCGATGCGGCCCAACAGGAGATTCGTTCGGAATACAGCGCGATCCGTGAGATCCAGATCGAGCGCCTGAAAACGCATGAGATGGTAGATGCGCAGATAGAAGCGGATGAGATCAATGCTGCGGCCAGCAAAGAAATCATCGGTATGCTGGTCGGAGAAGCGCAGGACCACATCGACGAAGAGATAGAAGAGAAGAAAGAAGAGGCCAAAGACAAGGCGGAGGAAAAAGAAGAACAGGAAGAGAAGATCGAAGAGCAAAGAGCGGAAGAGGAACTGCAGCAGGAGCAGCTTGAAATAAGACAGGAAGAGTCCCATATAGAAGAAGAGACCAAGTCCGAGCAGCGTAAGAGGGCCAGAGAACAGGCAGAATTCATTGAAGAAGCACAGGGCAGTATGGTTTTCACCGGTTCGGGTACGTCTGACGCACAGCTTGCGATTAAGGAAATGATGCAGAAGATGAAGCTCCTTGAGGAAGATTTAAAAGGCGCGGCGTTGGATGCCAAGATTGAAACGCTGTAGCGGCAAACGTCGTATATGTGAGACAATTGATGCAAAATAACGGGAAATGCGCTTTGCGAACGCTCCCTATATAAATGAAAAACCCCGGAAAACAGATCAGGATCTGCTCTACCGGGGTTTATTTTTCGTAGATGGAAAGGCGGCAAAGTTACTTTTTACATTCCAGAGCAGCCGTAATGAATCCTTTGAATAACGGATGCGGTCTGTTCGGCCTGGATTTTAACTCAGGGTGTGCCTGTGTTGCAACAAAGAACGGGTGTCCGGACAGTTCGCACATTTCCACAATGCGTCCATCCGGAGAAAGACCGGCTAATTTCATGCCTTTTTCCGCCAGGACGGTACGATAGTCATTATTGACTTCGTAGCGGTGTCTGTGTCTTTCGTGGATCGTTTCTTCTCCATACAGCTGATATGCTTTGGAAGTCTTGTCCAAAACGCAGGGATAGGAACCGAGCCTTAACGTACCGCCGATATCTTCCACATCACTCTGGTCGGGCATCAGGGCGATGACCGGATGTGTGGTGGACGGATCCAGTTCAATACTATGCGCATCGTTGTATCCGATCACATTTCTTGCAAATTCCACGATAGACAATTGCATGCCGAGACACAGACCCAAATAGGGAACCTGATGTTCTCTTGCATAGCGGATCGCATGGATCATACCTTCGATTCCGCGGTCGCCGAAGCCGCCGGGAACGAGGATTCCGTTTACATCACCCAAAATGTCCTGTACGTTTTCGGCCGTAACGGTTTCGGAATCCACCCATTTGATATTTACGACACAGCGATTCGAAATGCCGCCGTGTTTCAGCGCTTCCACGACGCTGATATAAGCATCATGGAGCTGGGTATATTTGCCGACAAGAGCGATCGTCGTTTCTCCGGTAGGAGTCCGCAGGGATTCCACCATGGCTTTCCAGTCGGTAAGATCCGGTTCGGGACAGTCCAGATTTAAGCATTCGCAGGCAACTTGTGCCAAATGTTCTTTTTCCATAGTAAGAGGCGCTTCATATAAATATTCTACGTCCAGATTCTGTAATACATGGTTGCTCGGTACATTACAGAAGAGAGCAATCTTATCTTTTAATCCCGGTTCTAAAGGATATTCGCTGCGGCAGACAATGATGTCGGGACGAATTCCCATTCCCTGAAGTTCCTTAACACTGGCCTGCGTCGGTTTGGTCTTCATCTCCTGAGAAGCGCGCAGATAAGGGATCAGCGTAACATGGATCAGGATGGCGTTTTCACTGCCTACTTCATGCTGGAACTGACGGATAGACTCTAAAAACGGCTGACTCTCTATATCACCCACGGTACCGCCCACCTCGATGATGGCGATCCTTGTTTCCTTATCCGAAAAATTCCGGTAAAAACGGCTTTTGATCTCATTGGTAATATGCGGGATAACCTGTACGGTTCCGCCGCCATAATCCCCGCGCCGTTCCTTCTGAAGAACGGACCAGTATACTTTTCCGGTCGTTACATTAGAATTTTTGTCCAGATTTTCGTCGATAAACCTTTCATAATGCCCTAAATCCAGATCAGTTTCCGTACCATCTTCCGTCACAAAGACTTCTCCGTGCTGGATCGGATTCATTGTTCCCGGATCGATATTGATATAAGGATCAAATTTCTGCATGGTGACTTTATAACCACGAGCTTTTAATAATCTGCCTAAAGATGCGGCCGTGATTCCCTTGCCGAGACCGGAAACAACGCCGCCTGTTACAAATACATACTTGACTGCCATATCTTCCTCTTTCTTTTGCAATATAATACTATTTATTATATAGATATACATCGGAAAAATCTACTGGAAAAGCAAATTTTATGAAAAAACTTTAGAAATCTTTAATACTTGTGTCTATAAATTCATAATTCCCTTATTGATTTATAGAAAGGTGTTCCATATAATAAGAAATAGATGAAAAACGGAAACGGTTTAATGAGAAACCATATCTGTTAGAAAGTGAGGAACCCTCATAGATGGATAATAACCTTAACCAATATGACGGTAATTATAATAACGGCGGCAATTCGAACAGAGGACAGGATAATCAGGGCGGCCCCGGAGGATCGGGAAGCAGCGGAGATCCCAAGAAGCAGAGCTTCATCATTCTGATCATTGCAGCGCTCATTACTTTGTTCAGTATCAGTATCTTTATGAAATTTATGACCGGTTCGAGCAATAAAGAGATCAGTTATAACGAATTTATTGAGATGATCGAACAGGAGAAGATTGAAAGTGTCGTAGTAGATTCTGACAGGATAACCGTCTATCCCAAACAGAAGGAAAATGAGAATCCTTTTCTATACGTATATGGCGGCGGCATGACTTACTACACGGGTAAAATGGAAGACGACGATACGCTGACTGCAAGGCTTCTGGAACATGATATAGCCATCAACAAACAGGTGGCGGACAGTTCAAGCCTGATCATTACGGTACTGCTTTATTATATCCTTCCGGTCCTGCTCATGTGGGGACTGCTCAGCCTCGTGTTTCGTAAGATGGGCAAAGGCGGCCCGATGGGGGTCGGCAAAAGCAATGCCAAGGTATATGTACAGAAAGAAACAGGTATTACCTTTCAGGATGTGGCAGGTGAAGACGAAGCCAAAGAGTCACTGGTGGAAGTCGTGGACTTTCTGCATAATCCCGGAAAATATTCCAAGATCGGTGCGAGACTGCCTAAGGGAGCCCTTTTGGTGGGACCGCCCGGTACCGGTAAAACATTGCTTGCAAAAGCGGTTGCAGGAGAAGCGCACGTACCGTTCTTCTCCCTGTCCGGTTCGGATTTCATAGAGTTATACGTGGGTGTCGGCGCTTCCCGTGTCCGTGATCTTTTTAAAGAGGCGGAAAAAAATGCTCCCTGTATTGTATTTATTGACGAAATTGATGCGATCGGAAGAAGCCGTGATTCCAAATACGGCGGCGGCAACGAAGAACGGGAACAGACGTTAAACCAGCTGCTTTCCGAAATGGACGGCTTTGATGGCAAAAAGGGAATCATCATCCTGGCGGCGACAAACCGCCCTGAAATACTGGATAAAGCGCTGCTTCGTCCGGGACGATTCGACCGAAGGATCATTGTGGATAAACCGGATCTCAAAGGCCGTGTGGAAATTTTGAAGGTACACGCCAAGGACGTTTTGATGGATGAATCCGTCGATCTGGATGAGATCGCCCTTGCAACTTCCGGAGCAGTCGGCTCCGATCTTGCCAATATGATCAACGAGGCCGCGATCAATGCCGTTAAAATGGGAAGAGAATTCGTCAGCCAGAAAGATTTGTTTGACGCGGTAGAACAGGTACTTGTGGGCAAAGAAAAGAAAGACCGGATCATGAGCAAAGAGGAACGTAAGATCGTATCCTATCATGAAGTCGGACATGCGCTTGTCAGCGCCCTGCAGAAAAATTCGGAGCCGGTACAGAAGATTACGATCGTTCCCAGGACAATGGGCGCCCTCGGCTATGTAATGCAGGTGCCGGAAGAAGAGAAATATCTGGATACCGAGGCGGAACTGCGTGACAGGCTGGTAGGACTGTTAGCCGGCCGCGCGGCGGAGGAGATCGTATTTGATACGGTAACGACCGGCGCAGCTAACGATATTGAGCAGGCGACCAGTCTTGCGCGCAACATGATCACACGGTTCGGCATGAGCAAAAAATTCGGACTTATGGGGCTTGCTACGGTAGAAAGCCAGTATCTTGACGGCAGGGCGTCTTTAACCTGTTCGGATGTAACGGCAGCCGATATCGATACGGAAGTTATGAAGATGCTGCATGACAGTTATAAGCAGGCTAAGAAGCTGTTAAAATCCAATCGGGAAATCATGGATAAACTGGCGGATTATCTGATTGAAAAAGAAACCATTACCGGTAAGGAATTCATGAAAATATACCGGAAAGAAAAAGGCATTCCGGAACCGAAAGAAGAGGAAAAAGAGAAAAAGCAGGAAAAATCCGCGGCTGATACAGATAAAGAGAAGAAAGAAGGCACACAGCCGAAAGCAGTTTCGGACGTGCCGCAAAACGCAGCGCCCGTACAGCAGAATACGCCGCCTGCGCCCCAGAATATGCCGTTTGTACGGCAGCCGGCGGAGAATCCCAATGTCGGCCTGTTTTCTCATTCGAGTCTGACACCGGATTTTGCACAGAATCTGGCAAAAGAAACGGAAAGCAGACCGGAGACAGCGCCGGGCGGGGAAGTGCCGTCGGACGTATCCCCGGAAAAGCAATTGTCTTCAGATGTGCCGCCGGCAGAACAGCCGTAGAACGCCGTGTCTGCCGCCGCAGACGGCAGTCTGACAGAATCATCCGAAACAGATCGGAAAACGAAAGGTATTGATAAATGGAATAAGAATAGTCGGGAAGAAACTGCCGCGGCATGGTCATGCACCATGGAAGCGGCAGTTTTTGACATTAAGATCCTGAGAAAAGAGCTGTTTGTGCGGCCGGAATAAAAACCTATATTTTGTCTGGAAATATTTTTTAGTTAAAAGGGTTTTTTATTATGATATAAGAAGGTAAAATAAAAAGAAAAAGGGGAACCGCTATGCAGCCTGCCAGAGATAAAATACAAAAATGCCTGGATGATCTCAAATTGAAAAAGAAATTGCAGAGTCTTTATATCATATGCGTGATTCTGCCGCTTATTTTGACGGATGGATTTATCCTGTACAGTGTGCTGTCGGCCGAAAAGGTACAGCAGCAGCATGATATGGAGAATCTGGCGAGTGCGGTACAGTATAGTATTTATACTACGGTAATGTCCGCGGCTTCTATGGCGGACAGTATCAATCTGAACAGATATCTGGAAGAATTTCTGAATACACAGTATGAAACGCCGCTTGCGTATGTGGAGGGATATCAGGATCTCATGCGCAATTCGATGTTTGCCAGCAGTACGGCGATCATAAACACCAAAGTAACAATCTATGCAGATAACGAAACGCTGATCAACGGAGGCGAGTTTGGCCGTATTTCGACGATCCGGGAGACAGAATGGTATCAGGCATTAAAGAATTATGAGAAAGACGCCATGCTCCTGTTTTATTATGACGACTGGAAAAGTCCGGTTGTCAGTGCGAAAAGGAAGATTCTATTTCTGCGACGGATGAATCTTGTCAACAGCCGCGGATGTGAAAAAGTGATAAAAATGGAGATCGATTACAACAAAGTGATCCGGGATATTGATGGGATGAATTCCGAATCTCCGGTCTATATCTGTAAAGATGGAAAGATTCTGTTATCCAATACGAAAGACAATCCGCTCGGACAGCCGTTTACTGATTTTGTGATGGCGGATGAGGCGGGATACTGCAAGGACATCGTCCTGTTTGGAGAAACATATCAGATTTATGTAATGGGCAAAGAGAATCGATTCTGGATGCAGATCTTTTCCAATGCGCCGTTGATTCTTTTCCTGCTGCTGATCAATATCCTTCTGCCGTATGAATTGATGACACAGATCGAAAGGTCCATTACGGTACGTATCGGAAAACTGGGAGCGGCATTCGATGGTGTAAACGCAGAGAAGCTGACGAGAATACCCAATATACAGGGAAACGATGAGATCGCGCAGTTAATGAGAAACTATAACTGCATGGTGGACCGGATCAATGACCTGATCCAGACCGTATATAAGGATAAACTGCGGGAACAGGAAATGAGCATTGCACAGAAAAATGCAGAACTTTTGGCATTGTACGGACAGATCAATCCGCATTTTCTCTTTAACGCTTTAGAGAGTATCCGTATGCACAGTGTGCTGAAGAAAGAATATGAAACGGCAGATATGGTTGAAAAGCTGGCCGTTATGGAAAGACAGAATGTTGACTGGGGCAACGATACGATCGAGATCGGCAAGGAACTGGATTTCGTAGAAGCCTATCTGGGACTGCAGAAATATCGTTTTGGCGACAGGCTGTCCTATTCTCTGGAAGTGGAGCCGGAATGTAAATCGCGCAAAATTCCGAAATTAACTGTCGTTACATTTGCAGAGAACGCGTGTGTACACGGCATTGAAAGCAAGACGGCGCCCGGCTGGATCTTCATTCGGATTTATATGGAAGAGGAATTCCTTTGCATTGAGGTGGAGGATACGGGAAAAGGCATGACAGAAGAAATGGTATGCGACATACAGGACAAAATGGACAATGCCAATATTGAGAGGCTGAAACAGAAGGAAAGAGTAGGTATTTTAAATGCCTGCCTGCGCTTAAAAATGGTGACTGATAACGAAGTGCGCTTTTGCGTGGAGAGTGAACAGAATGTCGGAACGATCATTCAGATCCGCATTCCACAGAATAAACTATAACAATGGGGAGAGAAGAAATGCTTCGGGTAATATTAGTGGATGACGAACCCTTTATTTTGCAGGGACTGAAAGTTTTGATCGATTGGGAAGAGGAAGGCTATGAGATTGCGGCGGCCCTGGATAACGGAGAGGCAGTGATCGAATTTTTAAAAGAAAATCAGGTGGATCTGATTATAACGGATATCAAGATGCCCGGGATGACGGGGATCGATCTGATCAGACGGATACGTCAGGAGAATCTGTCGGAGGCATATTTTGTCATTCTGAGCGGGTACAATGATTTCACATACGCACAGCAGGCGATTCGTTATAATTGCGTCGATTATATCCTGAAACCCGTAGAGAAGGACGGACTGCTTGCGATCCTTCGAAAGATCACGCATCTGTCGGAAAGTGAAAGGATCGACAGACAGAATCATCAAAGAATGGAATCCGCTTATCTGGCCCGTAACATGATAGCGCTTCTGAACGGGAAATATGACGAGATGAATCTGGAATATGTCAAGAATCATCTGCAGCTATCGGAAGGGATACGCTATATCGACATAGAAATCTCGGAGTCTTATGACGAATGGGAAGACGGAGCGGCCAGAGCGCTTCAAAGGGATCTGTACAGCGCCTGCCAGGAACTTCTGCAGGAAGACCGCAGTCATGCCATATTTGATGTTTCTTATAAGGATAAGAGCTTTGATATCGGTTTCATTTTCTGCGATTACATGGCAGCTAAAATGGATATGGACGAGGAAGATTATCTAAACAGATTACACAGGGAGCTGGAGAAGCGGTTGAAACGTCCGGTGTGTATGCTGGTAGGGAAACGGGTGCAGAATATTGCGGCCATATCGAAATCTTACGGGACAAGCTGCATCTTAAAATCGTTAGTGGCCTTTCATGCGAAAAAAAATATATATTTTTATGAACAGGAAGTAAAGGTAAAACAAAATGGCATTATATTATGTAAGAACAGCCTGGACGATCTGATCCGGGCGATCGAGCAGGATGAGAAAATACAGATCCGCAAGAGTGTGGATAATCTCTATGAAGAGATCGGCAACATGGGCGTAGCGGGCGATATGCTCAGCCTGAACATCAACTATCTGCTGTTTCAGCTCATCCACCTTGCCATGGAGCAGGATAATGAGGTCAATCAGGAAGAAATCCTGCAGTTTATCAGTGAGAGCAGCTTTGAAGAAGGGATCATGCGGGGAAGCAGCGTTCATTTATCCCGTTTCGCCTGTGAATATGCCGACTATCTGGCACAGCTGCGCAAAAATGTGTCCAGAGGTGTTTTGATGGAGATTGAGAGGGAGGTAAAAGAAAATTATGCCGAGAACCTGAGTCTGCGGGACCTGAGCAGAAAATACTATATTAACAGTTCCTATCTCGGACAGATATTCCGCAAGAAATACGGACAGTCTTTCAAAGATTATCTGAGCCATTACCGCATTGACGAGGCCGCCGGCCAACTGTTGAAAACGGACAAAAAGATCGGTCAGATCGCGGAAGACGTAGGATACAGGGACAGCGACTATTTTATCCGCAAATTCATAGAAATAAAAGGCTGTACGCCCTCAAAATACAGAAAGACCAAACTGAATATAGATTAACAGGTGCCTGCAAAAATAGATTTCATAAAAATTTTATCTATAATTTATCCGGTTTTTATATATATTTTTTCAGTTTTTTTATGCAGGTTGTTATCTTATGATAATTATACGGAGTGATACTTCGGAAAACGAAAACCGAGAGGGAGGTAAAAAATGAAGTTCAAAAGAATAACAGCATTATTAATGACAACGCTTTTATCAGTATCTCTTTTAGCGGGATGCGGCGACAAAGGCGGTAATGAAGGCACAACAACTGATACGGCGGATACATCCACGACAGATACGGCAAGTGACAGTGCGGCAGACACGACTGAAACTACCGAGGGGGGGGATGATTCAGCTTCCGATAAGGAATATGCTGCCGACGAAATTATTGATTTTACATTTTTCGGTGCAATGCCCAATCCCGAGATCAACGATGGCAACGAAATCCAGGAGATCATCGCAAAGAAGACCGGTGTAAGAGTGAAAGAGACATGGCTGACAGGACAGACAGCTTCCGAAGCAGTTGGTACGATCATTGCCAGCGGCGAATATCCTGACTTTATCGACGGCGGTGACGCATGTACACAGCTGTATGATGCAGACGCACTGGTTGCATGGGATGAATATATCGAAAAATATCCGAACATTAAAGAGTTATATTCCGACGAGGAATGGGACAGATTCCGTCAGGACGACGGCAAGATCTACTGGTGTAATGTATTCCAGAATTCTTATGGCGAGAACAGATCCACAACACATAATGACGAAGCGTTCTGGATTCAGGTAAAAGTTCTTGAGTGGGGCGGTTATCCGGAAATCCATACACTGGATCAGTATTATGATCTGTTAGAGAGATATGCAGCGGAAAATCCTACATTAGAGGATGGCACACCGGTTATACCTTACACAATGCTTTGTGAAGACTGGAGATACTTCTGTATCGAAAATGCACCGCAATTCCTCGATGGTTATCCGAACGATGGTTCCGTTATCGTAGATACTGACAACATGAAGATCGTAGACTACAATACGACGGAAACGGCACAGAAATATTTCAGAAAATTGAATGAAGAATATAATAAAGGCATTATCGACGTAGAATTTGCGACACAGACATATGACGAATACATTGCAAAACTTTCTACAGGTTCCGTACTCGGTATGTGTGATCAGTGGTGGGATTTTGCATTCACAGTAAATGATGTATTCAAACAGACAGGTTTGGATAAGAAAGGATGCAACTATGTGCCGCTTGGTCTTACAATCGAAGAAGGCATGGACAATATGTGGCATACATACGGTGACACACAGAACGTAGCCAGCGGTCTTGCAATTACGACAAGCTGTGAAGATGTAGAAGCAGCATTCAAATTTGTAAATGATCTTCTGGATCAGGAAATTCATGACTTGCGTTTCTGGGGTGTTGAAGGCACAGACTATCTCGTAGACGAAAACGGTTTATATTACAGAACTGAAGAAATGAGAATGCAGGCTTCCGATACAGAGTACAAAGCATCTCATCTGTGTGCTTACAGCTACTTCCCGCAGTGGCTTGGAACAAGTAAAGACGGTATCAACGCAATGCAGACATCAGAACAGACATCAGAGTTCTTTGCAGGTCTTGCAGAGCCTCTTGTAAAATGTTTTGAAGCATACGGCGCAGAGAATTATCCGGATATGATCGGTTCCGTAAACAAAGAAATGGGTCCCTGGTTCCCGATGTATTCTTATTCGAACAATATGACGACAGAAACACCTGGTGGTGTGGCATGGACCAAAATGGGAGAAGTAAAACATGAATGGCTTCCGAAAATTGTAATGGCTTCCGATTTTGATTCAGCATGGGACAGCTACATGAGCGCATATGAAGCATGTAATCCGCAGGACTTCCTTGCTGAAATGCAGGAAGAATTAGACAGAAGAGTTGCGGCTGCACAGTAACTTTCCTGTAAAAAGAGATTGAAATAATAAAGCGGCCCAGTTGCCGGAGTGTAACTGCGGCCGCTTTCTCTAAACAAAAATGTTGCAGGAATGTACTGTTGTTAAAATAATGTAATATCATTTTGTGGGGTGAAGGAGGCAGTGTATGAGCCGTAAAACAAATAAAGCACGAGTTGGAGCCGCCATCAACAAAAAAGACGTCAAAAGGCAGAGGGTGCTTCTGATATGGGCGGCGCTTTTTGTTATCTATGGAATTATTTTCTATTATATTCCCCTTGGCGGCTGGATCATGGCGTTCCAGAATTATAAGCCGAAGACGGGACTTTTACATTCGACTTTTGTAGGATTGGGTAAATTTAAATTCCTATTTTCCGATCAGACTTTTCTTAAGGTTATCAGAAATACGCTTGCAATGGGCGTTTTGAACCTTGTGAGCACTTTCTTTATGGCGATTTTATTCGCAATATTGTTAAACGAAATACGTTCTGCTTTTGGGAAAAAGTCAGTTCAGACAATTTCATATCTCCCGCACTTCCTTTCATGGATCATTGTAACGGGAATTCTGCATGATGCGCTGTCTACGACAGGTATCATCAATGAATTGTTAGTGAATCTGCATATTATAGATACACCGATCAGTTTCTTTTCAAAGCCGGGATTATTCTGGCCTATCGTTGCCTTTGCAAATGTCTGGAAGGAAACGGGCTGGAATGCGATCATTTATCTGGCGGCAATCACATCCATAGATCCGTGCCTGTATGAATCGGCGTCAATCGATGGAGCCGGCAGATGGGCTAAGATCAAATACATTACGCTGCCGGGTATCCGCCCGACAATCATGATCCTGCTGTTAATGAATATCGGTAACGTACTGAATGCAGGATTTGAAGTACAGTATTTGTTAGGAAACGGTCTGATCAAGAGCGTTTCGGACACCATTGATATTTATGTATTGACATGGGGTATCAGTCAGAGCGACTATTCTCTCGGTACCGCAGCCGGCATCTTTAAGAGTGTCGTAGCGATCATATTGATCGTTATTGCGAACTATATTGCAAGACGAACCGGCGAAGAACGATTGTTCTAAGGAGGTATGGGAAATGGATAAAAACACGAATCATTTAAAACCGAAGAAAAAGAAAGGGTCGTTTTCGGATAAGTTGTTTGTTTTTTGCAACACACTTTTCATGATACTCTTTGTTGTAATAACACTGTACCCTGTAATCAATACGGTGGCTTATTCCTTTAACGATGGAATCGATGCCGTCCGCGGCGGCGTTCATATACTGCCCAGAATGTTTACACTGAAGAACTACTCGGTAGTATTACATATGCAGAACTTCGTAACGGGAGCTGTTGTCACCGTTTCCAGAACAGTGCTCGGAACCATTCTGGCACTTGCGACAAATGCTATTTTGGCGTATATTATCAGTAGAAGAGAGTTTCTGTTTAAATCACAGCTTTCTTTGTTCTGGGTTATCACGATGTATGTAAACGGCGGATTAATCCCTGTTTTACTGTTATATAAGAACCTTCATCTGACGAATACATTCTGGGTATATATTATCCCCGGTATGGTAAGTGCATTCAACGTGCTCGTTATGAGAACTTATATGCAGGGACTGCCGGACTCTCTGGAAGAGGCGGCAAAGATCGACGGAGCCGGATATACGACTATTTTCGTGAAGATCATAACTCCTCTGTGTAAACCGGTATATGCGACGGTTGCATTGTTCGTAGCGGTTGGACATTGGAACTCCTGGTTTGATACGATGATCTATAACCGTATGAAGAGTGAATATACGACACTGCAGTACGAGTTGATGAAACTGCTGTCGTCCGTAATGCATCAGAGCGGCAGCGCCACGAGCGCCAATTCGGCAAATGCGTCGGCTGTAACACCGATTACGGTGCGTTCTGCAGCGACCGTTATTACAATGCTTCCGATCATATGTCTGTATCCGTTCTTACAGAGATATTTCGTAGCCGGACTGACCATCGGCGGTGTTAAAGAGTAATATCCGGACGCGTTTGCCGGATCATGAAAATATGCGAAAGAGAAAGAAGAGGTTATCAAAGTGACAACCGAACATGCAGAAAAAATGAGGGGAGCATACGCATCCGGTATTTACAGAAATGCGTTTTTGGAAGCCGGATATGATATGCAGGAGATAGAAAAAAGAAAAGAAGCTATTTTCCAAACACTGTTTTACGGCAGTGAAGAGGAAAGAATTTATCATCCGGTCGGAGACGACATGGGATATATGGAAGATACCGGAAATCATGACGCACGTACGGAAGGCATGTCGTATGGCATGATGATGTGCGTGCAGATGGATAAAAAGGAAGAATTTGACCGTTTGTGGAAATGGGCCAAAACCTATATGTTTCTGACGGAGGGTGATAATGCCGGCTATTTTGCATGGTCGTGTCAGGTGGACGGAACAAAGAACGCGTACGGCGCAGCTCCGGATGGAGAGGAGTATTTTGCAATGGCGCTGTTCTTTGCATCCCACCGCTGGGGAGATGGAGAAGGTATTTTCCATTACAGCCGGGAAGCGCAGACGTTATTGCATACCTGTCTTCATAAAGGCGAAGACGGCAGTGCGGGACGCGCTATGTGGGATTCCGAAAACAGGCTGATCCGTTTTATTGCCGAAGTGGATTTTACGGATCCATCTTATCATCTGCCGCATTTTTATGAATTATTCGGTATGTGGGCGTTGGAAGAGGACAGGACGTTTTTTAAGGAAGCTGCGAAAGCGAGCAGGGAATATTTGAAAAAAGCATGCCATCCGGTAACCGGATTATGTGCTGAATATGCATTGTATGATGGAACGCCGTACAGCGAAGACTATACCAGATGGGGCGGGCGGCATGACTGGTATTACAGTGATGCATACCGTACCATCGCCAATATAGCGCTGGATTACGCATGGTTTGCCGAAGATGAGTGGGCAGTTGAAGAGGTGGATCGTTTCCACAGATTTTTCTGCGAAACGCTGACGCCGCAGGAGCGGGCAAAAGTATATGAGATCGATGGAAAGATCTTGGAGCAGGACGCGCTGCATCCGGTGGCGATCACTGCAACAAATGCACAGGCCGGTCTGATTACCGATACGGAGAATGCAAAATCCTGTATCCGGCTTTTCTGGGAGACCGATCTGCGGCAGGGGAACAGAAGATATTATGATAATTGTCTGTACTTTCTGGCTTTCCTTGCTCTTAGCGGAAATTACAGAATCTATTAAGAGTAGTTGGCGATCGCGAAACACCGCGTCAGGCAGTGGAAAAGATTTCTGCCTTAAGGCGCGCTTTCGCGGTCGTTTGATTAATAAGATATCGGAAAGGAGCATGTACGAAAATGGATTTTTTGCGATTTGACAGTGATTTTATGACATCGATCAGCCGGGCGGCGGACTATGTGCTGCTCAACATTTTGTGCGTGCTTTTTTGCATTCCGGTCGTTACGGCAGGAGCGGCCGTTACGGCCAAATATTATGTGGCTATGAAGATCGTGCGGGGAGAAGAACCCGTCGTTTTAAAAGCATATTTTAAATCCTTCCGGGAGAATTTTAAACAGGCGACGGTTATCTGGCTGATCGCGCTTTTTATGATCGCTTTTTTTGCGGTAGACTGGTATCTTTTTCGGGGGATGCAGCAGTCGGAAGTAAGTTCTGTATTCCAGATTGCCTTGTTTGTGCTGTCCGTTCTTGTGGTATTATCGGTTTTTAGCGTTTTTCCTATTCTGGCAAGGTTTCGTGTGACAGTAAAAGATGCATTGCGTAACGCGGTTTTATTTTCACTGCTTCATATACCGCAGATGGCGCTTGTTGTTATTTTGGAAATACTGCCGTATTATATCGGCTTTCATTATATGGAATGGTTTATTTTGATCTGGGTTTTATGCAGCGGACTTTCGCTTTTCTATGCGGCCAGAATGTATGTAAAGGCTTTTGGGAAGGTAGAGGGAAATATCGCGGCGGGAAGCCGGGAAGAAACAGAAGATCATATGACAGAGGAAAGTCAGGCCGCAGTAGAAGGTCATATGGCGGCAGAGGGTCGGATGGAACATGAAGAATGAATTGCAAAAGATCGGGCAGATGACGCCCGGGGAAAAATGGGATTATTTTAAGACATATTATCTGGTACAGACAGTTATAGGGGTTATTGTGCTTATACTGGCTGTATTTTTTATACGTGATATGAAAATGGGGAGCAGAGAAGTTCTGGCATCGGGGTGTCTGATCAATGTTGCCATTGATGAGGAAGGCTTCTTATTTCTGACGGATGGATATGTTGATTTCTGCGGTAAGAGCATAAAGAAAGCGTCGGTTTTTTTATCCGTAGATAATACGCTGGATTTTATGCCGGAGAATCCGCTGGATAAAGATTCATATGTTATGGCGCTTACGGCGCAGATCTATGCGGGAGAATATCAGTATTTGATCCTGGATCAGGAGGCGTGGGAACATTTTCAGGCGTCGGATATTTATGCGGATCTTGCGCAGACACTGACGCAGGAGCAGCAGGAAGCTTATGCGGACAGGATGATCCGGCAGACCGTGCAGAGTGAAGATGGCACGCACACGGAAACGGCGACGGCTCTCGATCTGGCGGGAACGGCTTTTGCGAAGCGTTTTCATTTGGAGCCGCAGGAGGCGTATCTTGTTTTCATAGAGACGGCCCAGGAGAAATATCAGGATGATGTGATCGAAAAAAAGCAGCAGATAGCGGATTATATTTTGACGGCAGAATAAAGCGGTATCATATGATCTTAAATTGGAATCTGTACATGGATGTCCCGTAAAGCGTGGCATCCATTATTTTTTTGTGCTATACTTGACAGGAATGAATTGATGAATGGAGTCCGGAAAATGTTTGATGTGTCGGAAGAATTAAAAAAACTCCCCAATAGTCCGGGGGTCTATATTATGCATGATAAGGATGATACGATCATCTATGTGGGAAAGGCCGTAAATCTGCATAACCGCGTGCGTTCATACTTTCGAAAGATCGTAGGACGCGGGCCTCAGATCGATAAGATGGTCAGTCAGATCGCGCGGTTTGAATATATTGTAACGGATTCTGAGTTAGAAGCGCTTGTTCTGGAAAATAACCTAATAAAAGAACACAGTCCGAAATATAATACGATGTTAAAGGATGATAAGACATATCCGTATATCAAAGTTACACTTGGAGACGAATACCCGCGCATCCTTTTTTCCAGAGAGATCAAAAAAGACCGTTCGAAATATTACGGGCCCTATACAAGCGCTGCGGCTGTAAAGGATACGATCGAGCTGATGAATAAGCTGTACCAGCTTCGGACATGCAATCGGAAACTGCCGCGGGATATCGGGTTTGAGCGTCCCTGCTTAAATTATCATATCAAGCAGTGTCTTGCACCATGTCAGGGGTATATTGAGAAAGAAGCATACAGGGAGCGTGTCGAGCAGGCTCTGGACTTTTTGAACGGTAATTATAAACCGATCTTGAAAGAACTGGAGCAAAAGATGCAGGAAGCTTCGGAGAATCTTGCTTTCGAAGATGCGATCCGCTACCGGGATCTGTATAACAGTGTCAGAAGCGTGGCGCAGAAGCAGAAGATAACAGACAGCAACGGAGAGGATAAGGACATCATTGCACTGGCCAAAGACGAGAGCGATGCGGTCGTACAGGTCTTCTTTGTACGGGATGGCAAGCTGATCGGCAGAGAACATTTTTATATGATGCACGTGGCAGGGTATGACAGTGCGCAGATCCTGCTCGATTTCGTCAAACAGTTTTATGCGGGAACACCTTATATACCGAAAGAATTAATGTTGCAGGAAGAGATTGCAGATATAGAGATTCTTGAGAAATGGCTCAGCACGAGGAAGGGCAGCAGAGTTTATCTGCGTGTACCCAAAAAAGGCAGTAAAGAAAAACTGGTAGAGCTTGCCGCACAGAATGCGCAGCTTGTACTGAGTCAGGACAAGGAACGGATCAAACGGGAAGAGGGCCGTACGATCGGCGCGGTCCGTGAGATTGCCAAACTGTTGGATTTAGAATCGGTACATCGCATGGAGGCTTTTGATATTTCCAATATCAGCGGTTTTGCCAATGTAGGTTCGATGGTCGTATATGAAAAAGGCAAACCCAAGCGCAGCGATTACCGGAAATTCAGAATACAGTCCGTATCCGGTCCGGATGATTACGCCTGCATGAAAGAGGTGCTGACACGGCGGTTCGTGCATGGTATGGAAGAGCGGGCGGAGCTTGACAGGAAGGAAATAGACAAGGAATTCGGCAGTTTTACGAAGTTTCCCGATCTGCTGTTAATGGACGGCGGCAGAGGGCAGGTAAATATTGCTTTGCAGGTGTTGGAAGAACTGCACATCGATATTCCGGTATGCGGGATGGTAAAAGACGACAATCACAGGACGAGAGGACTTTACTACCATAATGTGGAGATTCCGATAGATACGCATTCGGAAGGATTTAAACTGATCACCAGAATCCAGGATGAGGCACACAGATTTGCAATCGAATATCATCGTTCTCTGCGTTCCAAGTCGCAGGTGAAATCGGTGTTGGATGAGATCCCGGGCGTCGGTCCTGCAAGAAGAAAGGCGTTAATGAAGCATTTTAAATCCATCGAAGAGGTAAAAAATGCGGAAATAGCACAGTTGTGCGAGGTTCCGGAGATTCCGGAGCACATCGCAGGACAGATATATGATTTTTTTCACAATGCCGGGAACAATTGATATTCCGCGGTTATTGTGATATACTTCTTACAGTGTAAGCAGCGTACTGCGCTTAGAAGGAGAGCAAAGGAGAGGGGTTATATGGCAAGTATCAGTTTGACGAAAGTAATAGAGAAGTGGAAATGGGAGAATCTGACGCCGGAGATTGATATTTCAAAGATCAAGATTACGCAGCCTGACATCAACCGGCCGGCATTGCAGCTTGCAGGGTATTTTGAACATTTTGAGGCGACCCGTCTGCAGGTAGTCGGCTTTGTAGAATATACTTACATGAACGGACTTGACGAAAAGACACAGTTGGAAATTTTCGAGAAATTGTTGAATAACCCGATCCCCGGCATTGTGTTCTGCAGGGAGCTGCACCCGAACGAACGGTTCCGGGAAATTGCGATAAAGCATGGCGTACCGCTTTTGATGAGCGAGAAGGCAACTTCAGCATGTATGGCGGAGATCATCAGATGGCTGAACGTTCAGTTGGCGCCATGTATCTCTATCCACGGCGTATTGATAGACGTTTATGGCGAAGGCGTTCTGATCACCGGTGAAAGCGGTATCGGTAAATCGGAAGCGGCGCTTGAGCTGATCCAGAGGGGGCACCGCCTCGTAACGGATGATGTCGTAGAACTGCGGCGTGTCAGTGCCGATACGCTGATTGGCTCCGCGCCGAACATCACGAAGCATTTTATTGAACTGCGCGGTATCGGCATCGTGGATGTAAAGGCGCTTTTCGGAGCATCCAGTGTTAAAGATACGCAGAATATTGATCTGGTGATCCATTTGGAAGACTGGGATAAGGACAAGGAGTACGACCGTCTCGGCATGGAAGAGGAGTATATAGAATATCTTGGAAATAAAGTAGTCTGCCATAATATCCCTATTAGACCGGGCCGAAATCTGGCGATCATCTGTGAATCCGCAGCTGTTAATCATCGTCAGAAGAAGATGGGTTACAATGCGGCACAGGAATTGTATCAGCGTGTACAAAATTCGCTGGCACAGAGACGGGATGAAGACGAAGACGATTGAAAATAGAAAAAGAGAGGGTAAAATAATGGCGAATCATGTATTTGGAGTAGATGTAGGCGGTACTACGGTTAAATTGGGGTTATTTGATATAAACGGCAATGTATTGGACAAATGGGAGATACCCACCAGGACTGAAGAGAACGGAAAGAAGATCCTGCCGGATATTGCGGCGAGTATAGAAGCCAAAATAGCAGAAAAAAATCTGACAAAAGAAAATATAGCAGGCGTGGGCGTCGGTGTACCGGGCCCCGTGGATGGAGACGGCATTGTGCATAGAGCCGTTAATCTTGGATGGAATCAGTTCAATATGAAACAGGAGTTAACGGATCTGCTGGGCGGTATGCGGGTAGAAGGCGGTAACGATGCGAACGTTGCAGCGCTTGGAGAAATGTGGAAAGGCGGCGGACAGGGTCATAAGAATCTGGTTGCCGTTACGCTGGGAACCGGTGTCGGCGGCGGCATCATCATCAATGGCGAGATCATGACCGGGTCAACAGGCGCAGGTGGTGAAATAGGACACATTCATGTGGAAGATAACGAGACGGAAAGCTGCGGCTGCGGCAATTACGGATGTCTGGAAGAGTATGCTTCCGCAACGGGCATTACAAGACTTGCTAACAGAGCTCTGCAGGCAAGCAGCAAAGACAGTATGTTAAGACAGGGTGAAGTATCCGCAAAGACAGTCTTCGACGCGGTAAAAGCAGGCGACGAGCTGGCAGTTGAAGTGGCGAAGCAGTTTGGCGAATATTTGGGCAAGGGACTTGGCGTGATCGCGGGAGTCATCAATCCGGAAATATTTGTTATCGGAGGCGGTGTTTCCAAAGCAGGAGAGGTATTGTTCGATTATATCAAACCACCGTTTGAAAGAACCGTTTTTCACGGAAGCAAAGAGACGATATTTGCGCTTGCAACGCTTGGAAACGATGCAGGGATATACGGCGCGGCTAAAATGGTTTTAGATTAAAGACAAATACCGCAGGCTGAGAAAATGGCATGGTATTAGATTTAAAATTCGGCATATTATATATTATATATTTTAAGAAATGAGACGGTGCAAAATTGAGCTTAAATACATCTATATGTGAATATATCGGAAAGATCATTCCGAAAGAGAGAATGCTTTTCAAAGAACCCATGAGCAGGCATACGACTTTCAGAATAGGCGGTGATGCGGAATGTATGGTTCTGATCGAGCAGGAAGAGGAACTGCTGCGGCTTGTCCCCTATCTGCATCAGATCGGGCAGGAGTATTTTATTCTTGGGAACGGAAGCAATCTGCTTGTCGGAGATAAAGGATACCGCGGTATTATTATAAAGCTCGGAGAAGGAATGAACAGGATTACGGTGGAAGAAGAGCGCATTCATGCACAGGCAGGAGCGCTGTTATCACAGACCGCGGCACGGGCGCGGGACGCAGGACTGTCCGGTATGGAATTTGCAGCAGGGATTCCCGGAAGTGTCGGCGGCGGTGTTGTCATGAACGCAGGGGCCTATGACGGGGAGATGAAGCAGATTGTAGAATCCGTCAAGGTTATGGACAAAGAAGGCAAAATTCTTATTTTGGATAATAATACGATGGAATTCGGGTATCGTACCAGTATTATTAAAAACAGACCATTTATCGTGCTGGAAGTTGTCTTTCGGATGCATCCGGCGTCCGGAGAAGAGATTCAGGAGAAAATGGATGATTTGATGCAGAAACGTCAGAGTAAACAGCCGTTAAATTATCCGAGTGCGGGCAGTACGTTTAAACGGCCGGAAGGATATTTTGCCGGCAAGCTGATCATGGAATCCGGCCTTCGCGGCTACCGTATCGGCGGGGCACAGGTTTCGGATAAACACTGCGGTTTCGTAGTCAATGTGGGAAAAGCCACGGCAGCTGATGTAAAAGAAGTGATCGAAGAAGTGCAGGAAAGAGTAAGCGACCGTTTTCATGTGAGATTGGAACCGGAGATCATCTTCCTGGGAGATTTTTAAAATAATTGGTAAAGATAACAGTCTAAAGAAAGAGGCGTAGGATAAACATGCGGTTTGTAGTAGTAACCGGGATGAGCGGCGGCGGTAAAAGCACAGCGTTTAAAATGTTGGAGGATCTGGGATTTTATTGTGTTGATAATCTTCCGGTGCCTCTGATCGAAAAATTTCTCGAACTGATTGTAACGCCGGGCAGTGAGATTACCAAGGTGGCATTGGGATTGGATGTACGTGCCGATCAGCCGTTTAATGACGTGCAGAAAATATTGGAGAAACTGAAGGCGGAAGGATATGTTTTCGAAGTCCTATTTATGGATGCAAGCGATTCCGTATTGATCAAGCGATATAAAGAAACGAGAAGGGTGCATCCGCTTTCGCCGGATGGACGGATAGAGGACGGTGTAGAAAAAGAACGGAAAATTCTGGAAGACATGAAGAGAAAAGCGGATTATGTGATCGATACATCCAATCTGCTGACCAGAGAATTGAAAGAGGAAATGGATCGTATTTTTGTCCTGAATGAAGAGTATAATTCTCTCATGGTGACGATTTTATCATTCGGGTTTAAAAACGGGATTCCTGCGGATGCCGATCTGGTCTTTGATGTCAGATTTCTGCCGAATCCGTTTTATATTGATGAACTGAAGCATAAGACCGGCAATGATCAAGAAGTACAGGACTATGTCATGAGCTTTTCGGAAGCATCGGATTTCATGGAGAAGCTGGTGGACATGCTGACATTCCTTGTTCCGAATTATATTAAAGAAGGAAAATATCAGCTGGTCGTAGGCATCGGATGCACAGGCGGCAGGCACAGAAGCGTTACGCTTGCGAATGAGTTATATAAACGCATGAAAGATCAGGGAAATTATGGTTTGAAATTGTATCATCGTGATACGAAGTGAGTTTGAACAGAGGGAATGATTATGTCGTTTTCCGGTATGGTAAAAGAGGAACTGGCAGATGCTGTCAGTCCGGCGAGACATTGTCAGTTAGCGGAGCTGGCCGCGTTGATTCATTTTGGCGGACATCTGACGGGCGATGGGTTACATTTGAAATTGGACATGGAAAATGAAACGGTTGCCAGAAAGTACTTTACATTATTACAAAAAACATTTAATATAGAAACTGTTATGCAGGAAGTGGATGAAGAAAAAATTTTTCACGCGCTGCATCTGTATGATGCCGACAAGGAAATTCTTCCGCTTAATCTGCCTGTTAATTCACTGCTGATTAAGAACAGCTGCTGTGCGCGTGCCTTTTTACGGGGAGTTTTTCTTTGTGCCGGTTCCATGAGCGATCCGGAGAAAAGCTATCATCTCGAATTTGTCTGCAACAGTCCGGAACAGGCAGAACAGTTAAAGGATATCATACAGGAATTTCAAATAGAAGCAAAAGTGATCAAACGTAAGAAATATTATATTGTATATTTAAAAGAGGGTTCCGGAATCGTAGATCTGCTGAATGTTATGGGCGCTCATGTATCTTTGATGAACTTGGAAAATCTGCGGATCGTGAAAGAAATGCGTAATTCCATTAACAGGCGGGTCAATTGCGAAGCGGCCAATATTACCAAAACGGTTAACGCCGCATCCAAACAGATAGAAGATATTCTGCTCATTCAGAAACAATATGGATTTGAAAATTTACCGGACAATCTGCGGCAAATGGCAGAGATTCGTTTAGAATATCCGGAGGCTCCCTTAAAAGAACTTGGAGAGTATCTGGAACCGCCGGTCGGGAAATCAGGTGTCAACCACCGACTTCGGAAACTAAGTGAGATTGCTGAACATATGAGGTTATAGAAGGAGGAGAACTTATGATTGAAAAATCTGTCCAAATTAAGTTGGAGGGAGGCCTGGAAGCCAGACCGGTAGCTGTACTTGTACAGGTGGCAAGTCAGTATGACAGCAGTGTGTACATTCAGTCAGATAACAAAAAGGTGAATGCTAAAAGTATTATGGGCATGATGGGCCTTGGTCTGGCTATGGGCCAGACAGTAACAGTCGTTGCCGACGGCAATGATGAAGAGGCGGCAGTGGCAGGCATTGAAGGTTTTTTGAGCGGCAATCAGTAAGGCAGAAGACGAAGGGGATTCCCAAGTGAGGGGGTCTCTTTTTTTCCAAAATGATTTGTACCGAAAGTGGCGGGAGGAATGCTGCATGGATAAGAATATGCTTTTTGTTTATAATCCAAGAGCAGGGAAAGCGAAGATCAGAAGTAATCTGCTGGATATTATTGATATTTTTGTCAAGGCCGGATATGAAGTTACCGTCTATCCGACACAGGCGTCCGGGGATGCGGTCGATGCTGTAAGAGAGCGCAGGGAAGGATATGATATCGTTGTATGCAGCGGCGGCGACGGTACATTGGATGAAGTGGTAACCGGCATGATGCAGTGTCCGGAGAAACTGCCGATCGGATACGTTCCTGCGGGCAGTACCAATGATTTTGCAAACAGCCTCGGAATTCCGCGCAGTATGGTAAAAGCAGCGGACATTGTGGTAAACGGAAGAGAATTTGGCTGTGATATCGGCGCATTTAATGACGATTATTTTATTTATGTGGCAGCATTTGGTATTTTTACGGATGTATCTTATGCAACGAAGCAGGATATGAAGAATATGCTGGGACATGCGGCCTATCTTCTGGAGGGCGTTAAACGCCTTTCTTCCATTAAGTCGTACTATATGAAAATACAATATGACGATGTATGTCTGGAAAACGAATATATTTACGGGATGATCACCAACTCTAATTCTGTCGGAGGCTTTAAAGGGATAACCGGAAAAAATGTGGAGTTAAACGATGGTCTGTTTGAAGTGACGCTGATCAAAAAACCGTCCAGCGCGCTCGATTTAAATAACATTATTGCGGCGCTCGTGGACAAAAAGATACAGTCCGATTTCATTCACTGTTTTAAGACGTCCAGGATCGTGATAGAGTCAGATCAGGCTGTGGCCTGGACATTAGATGGAGAATTCGGAGGAGAACATTCGGTATCTGTTATAGAAAATAAAAAAGAGGCTTTGGAAATCAGGATACCGCGGTAAAATTAACTAATAAATTCCAATAATTTTTCCGAAAAGGTTTTCTTTTTAAAAGGAATGCGGTATAATGACATCAATGAGTTAGGTGGACAGCCTGCGTATGAAAAAATGATAATGGAGGTAATAAAGATGTTAGTTTCAGCAACAGAAATGCTTCAAAAAGCAGTGGCTGGTCATTATGCAGTAGGCCAGTTTAATATCAACAACCTTGAGTGGACCAAAGCAATCCTGCTTACAGCACAGGAATGCAACTCCCCGGTTATTCTGGGTGTATCCGAAGGCGCCGGAAAATATATGGGCGGATATGATGTCGTTATGGGTATGGTAAACGGTCTGATCAAAGACCAGAACATTACGGTTCCCGTAGCAGTACATTTGGATCATGGTTCATATGACCACTGCTACAAATGTATGGAAGCAGGTTTTCCTTCCATCATGTTCGACGGCTCTCATTATGCAATTGAAGAGAATATTGCAAAGACCAAAGAACTGGTTGAGGCAGCTCATGCAAAAGGAATCTCTATCGAAGCCGAAGTTGGTTCTATCGGCGGTGAAGAGGACGGTGTTGTAGGTATGGGTGAGTGTGCAGATCCTGCAGAGTGCAAGCAGATCGCAGATCTGGGCGTAGACTTCCTGGCAGCAGGTATCGGCAATATCCATGGCAAATATCCTGAGAACTGGAAAGGTTTACAGTTTGACGTACTTGCTTCCGTTCAGGAGAAGACAGGAACGCTTCCGTTAGTTCTTCACGGCGGTACAGGTATTCCGGATGATATGATCAAGAAAGCGATTTCTCTTGGCGTTGCAAAGATTAACGTTAATACGGAGTGCCAGTTAGTATTTGCAGAAGCAACACGTAAATATATTGAAGCAGGCAAAGATCTGGAAGGTAAAGGCTTCGATCCTCGTAAAGTGCTTGCTCCGGGTTATGAAGCAATCAAAGCAAAAGTAAAAGAGAAGATGGAATTATTCGGTTCTATCGGCAAAGCTTGAAAATAGAAATCAAATATGATTCACATCAAGGGACTGCTGGGAAGGCAGTCCTTTTTTTTGACAATGATAATAAAGAACAAACATGGTGGGGGATATAGTAGAGTATGGAGAAGAGCTGGAATGTAAATATTGATGGTATGATGCATAATGTTACGCTTAGAAACAATAAAAATCTTTCTGTAGACGGTGCGCCGCTGCACCTGAAAAACTACAAAACTAAAACAGGGATGATTCAGACGGAGTATGAAATTCCGGTCGGAAACAGGAAGGCGCTTCTGGTGCTCCAGAGCATGAGCGCTCCAACGCTTGTTATGGATAACCGGAATTGTGAGACGGGAGAGCAGTATGTTCCTGCCAAAGTGCCGATATGGGCCTATTTCTTTGCCGCGCTGCACTGTGTCAATTTCATGAACGGCGCGATAGGAGGCGCTATGGCAGCGGCAGGTATTGTGCTGACATTATCAGTTTCCGGAAATACGAAGATGAATATTGGTTTGAGAATTTTTCTGGACATAGCGTTTCTCATTCTCTTTTATGCGATTGTATTCGGGTTGGCGGTTCTGATCGCGGGAACATTATATTAGCAGTCCTGTGCGGGAGCCGAATGGAATAGAATGAAAAATTTTACCCTTAAAAAGGGAGGATGCCAGGTAAAATGATTTACCTGGCATTTATTATGAAAAAGTATTAATTAAATCTGTCTACTTTGATGTTATCTCTTGCGTTATCTTATGGTTTAAGTATATGCAAAAGAAATGTCTAAAGAATGATTCCAAAGTGAAGTTTCTTTAAATTAAATATGAACAATTTGTGAATGAGGTAGAACTGTTCATAGGAAACATCCAAAGGCTTAAAAGTCTGCATGAATCTGTTCCGGTTCCGGATAAGTTTCCCCGAAAGTCTCAACCGTGACCGTATCGATCATCTGCGGCTCCAGAGGCCTGTCGGAATAATCGGTCGCTGTTTCGGCAATCTTATTGACATTCTCAATACCTTCAATTACTTTCCCAAAAGCAGCATATGCGCCATCAAGATGCGGAGAATCCTTGTGCATGATGAAGAACTGGCTGCCTGCTGAATTGGGGTGCATGCTCCTTGCCATAGAAAGAACGCCGGCTGTATGTTTCAGGTCATTGGGATAGCCGTTTTGTGCAAATTCTCCGCGGATAGAATAGCCGGGACCGCCCATACCGGTTCCTTCCGGGTCGCCGCCCTGAATCATAAAGTTTTTGATGACTCTGTGAAAAATAAGACCGTCATAGAAATTTTTCTGGATCAGACTGATAAAATTGTTGACAGAAGTCGGTGCGATCTCCGGGTATAGTTCCGCTTTGATAACGTCTCCGCTTTTCATGGTAAAAGTAACGATTGGATTTTGTGCCATTGCTTTGCTTCCTTTCCGGTTTTCTAATATAATATAGTATATTACGATATTATTGTATATGAATTGTTAAAGAAGGTAAAGAGACAGATGTTGAAAAAAATTTGTTTTATTTTGAAGAAAAAGAACGCAATGGAAGAAATAGAAGGATTACTGCAGGAATTATCGGACAATTTGGTAGAAAGCTGTTTTATGGAAAGTGCGGAAGGCGGGCTGCATAACAGATTTAAGGAGCATAAAGAGGATGAAGAAATAAGCAGCTGCATGTATGAGAAGAAGGAAGACGTTCTTTATATTACGGATGATGCCGTTTGGCAGAGAAAGTTACAAGAAGATGGATATCCGGTTGTTGCTTATCTGCATGCGGAAAATCGGGAGGAAAATTTCTCGTTTTCGGGATATGCGATAGAGAATCCGGCGGAAATTGAATATCAATCGTTAGAACTTGTCTGGCGGCGTTTGACAGGGCGGCCGTGGATGATCACGGAAACGAAACGCTGCGTGATCCGGGAGACGGTTACAGAGGATGTAGGGGAATTTTATGAGATTTATCAAGATGCATCCATTACCGAATATATGGAAGATCTGTATGCGGACCGGGATGAGGAGATCGCTTATATAAAGGACTATATCAAGAATGTGTACGGGTTTTACGGGTACGGCATGTGGACGGTGCTGGAGAAGAAAAGCGGGAGGATCATCGGCAGGGCAGGACTTAGCCTGCGGGAAGGCTATGAGATCCCGGAGCTTGGTTTTGTGATCGGCGTACCCTGGCAGCGGCAGGGATTTGCCTATGAAGTTTGTATGGCAGTTTTGCAATATGGGAAAGCGGAATTGAATTTTACCAGTTTTCAGGCATTTGTCATGGAAGGTAATACGAAGTCCAGGATGCTTTGCGAGAAGCTGGGATTTGCGTATCGGGAGAAGGTGGAAATGGGAGGAAGGTTATATGACCGGATGGTATGGGAGGAATCTGTGACCGCGTAATAAAACACAATGAGGTGTCTGTAAAATGGGAAAAATGTATGGAAATACATCTGAAATGATGCAACAATGATGCAAGTATGATACGAATAAGATGCTTCTTCCTGATAAAATAGAGCAAAAGACAGATATGACGGAGGACGCATTGTGAAAAAGCGGGTTGAGAAAATTGTAATAACAGGATGTGTGTTACTCTGTATGGGGATTTTTTTCCGATACGGATGCACACATTTTTTTCATATGGCAGGAGTGGATGGCAATGCAGCAGTGTGGAAGAAGGAAGTGCTGAAGGCGCTGCAGACATTGCCGGATAAAGACGGCATTCAGTATGCAAATGACGGAGGGAGCCGTATCGTTTATAAAGACGGCTATTACTATTATGCCAGCCAGTTGGATCATTATTATTTATACCGTGTAAAAGAAGATGGAAGTGATGCCGTATGTCTGGCAAAAGTACGTCCGGGAAGCCTTTATGTAGATAGAGATACAATTTATTTTGTCAATTTAAGCGACAGCAATGCAATATACAGGATCGGAACAGACGGCTCCGCTATGGAGAAACTGTGTGAAAGCGCGGCTAATGTTCTACAAACGGATGGGAAATATATTTATTTCTGCGATGTGTATGACGAAGAAACGGATATACGGGGACTGGTCTTAGAGTCCGAAAAAGAAATGACGCAGAGTTACGAAACGGTTGTAAAACGATATGCGCTCAACGGGCAGAGCGGGGAAGAAATATGCCGTTTTGATTTTGAGGGGGACATTCTGGTATATGGGGAACGGATATATTGTTTTGGTTATTATTATGGAGCAGGCCAGGGAAAAGCCGGCGTGTATTCGACAGAGAATAAAGAGATGATATCCCTGCCGGAAAAAGGGCTGATGGACTATTGTATCTATAACGATGTTCTGTATGGACTTTGGGAAAACGTGGGTGAGAGAGAGCGCCGGTTAAAAGTTTATAAACTGGAAGATACAGCGGCGGACTGGGAAGAGATATATGATAACCATACGATCTGCACGGCATCGGACGCTTATTATAACGGTGAGAATCTGGCAGATCTATATGCAACACAGCAGGGGATATTCCTGCGGCAGTTCGTGTCTTCAGAAGAGGGCGTTAAGTGGTATTCCCTTACGGAAAAAGGGGCGGAAAAATGGGAGGATGAAGAACAGATTCCTATGACAGAACCGGCCTCCATGCTGGCGTATACGGGAGAATGGAATAGTATTAAGGCTGAATTCAGATCTACGGAAGGGTATGAAGAATATCTGGCAGAGGATCTTACCCATGAGGATTACTATGAAAGAGGTGAGGATGAAGAGGCGCTCAACCCCTATACGATCTGTCTGCCGCAGTTTAACGAGAAGATCGAAGGATACCAGGAGATCAACGCATATTTTCAGAATGCTTTTCAGGAAGCACTGGGATATCAGGAAACGTTTTTTGAAATGCTTGATGAAATGAAACAAAACGGCGATTATTCCACAATGTTATGGGAAGGCACGCACTATGATTATGTCTACATTGGAGAAAAATACATAACCGTAGCCAAATACCAAGACGGTTACTGGGGCGGCAGGCGCAGCTGGCATCTTGAAGAACCGGTAACATTTGAGAGAAAGACAGGGAAGGCGGTCTCTTTGGAAGATCTTTACGGAACTTCCCTGGAGGAGGCTGTGTCGAAGGCGACGGGATCAATTTATAAATACAGAGAATGCGTAGGCTGGAGTGTTTTACGGGAGGAAGACATGCTTACGGAAGAGTATGTTGCGGAACAGTTTTTTCTTTTCCCGGAGGGGATCGGGATATATTATGAAAGATATGCGATCGATTGCGGCGCGGCGGGGGATTTCCTGTTTATTGTGCCGTTTCCGGGGGAGTGAGGAGAGCGAGCCTGTATGTTCGGCAAATGGCGAATGATGATCATGAATTACAGATTTATGATATAATAGGCGTAAAGTATTGGAAAGGATTCGGATATTCATATGAAGATCAATACGTTGGGTATCGTTCTATCCTTCTATAGGAAAAAAGAAAAATTGCCGTTGGAAAAAGTATGTGATGGCTTATGCTCTGCGGCAACGCTTGAACGGATAGAGAAGGGGGAACGGAAAGCGGATTCTTTATTGGGGAGTCTGCTCCTGGAAAGGATCGGCAGAGAGGTTACGCAGTTCGAGTTATTGTTAAATGATGAAGATTATGCGCTATGGGACATGCGCGGGCAGATCAGGAAAGCGATGAGGCGGAAAGATTATACACTTATGCGGCAGTATCTGGAAATGTACCGGTCGATGCAGAAAGAATATGGCGAATTACATGAACAGTTCTGCCTTTATTATGAAGTACGCATGGCGGTTGAACTGAAAAAAGAAGACTGTGATAAAATTTGTCATCTTGCACTGGAAGCGCTGAAACTTACGAAAGTAAATATTGATGCAAAAGAAATAACAGAGAAACGGCTATATACACAGACAGAGATTAAACTGATGCTGATATTGATACATTATGGCTATATGAATAATGTGGAAAATGCAGAAAATACGCTTCTTAGTTTGCTTGCTTATATAGAATATTTTTATACGGAACGCCGGAGGGAAGAAATAGGAATTGCTATTATCACGGAGTTAATAGAATTAGAGCGAAAATGCAAAGATGATGTGATGACAGTTTTTTACATAGATAAGGGAATTGCACTGCTATCGCAGGGGAGAGGGGTTAAAGGCTTGGAAAAACTGCATTTTTTAAAGGCGCAGATACTTACAGACAAGTATCATAATGATTCTATTCAGATTACAGAAAAACAGGAAATCCAGAGGGAATGCTTAATGGCGTATTGTATCTGTGAAATTATGGGATATTCGGAGATGATGCAGGAAATAGAGCAATTCGGAAAGGAGAAACTTTCATGGCAAATTACAGAGCTGGAGATGTGATCAGATTGACAAGAAACGCTGTGGGCATGACGCAGGAGCAGCTCAGTGAGGGCATCTGTTCTGTAGAGACGCTTTCCCGTATAGAAAACGGAAAGCATAAAGTGAAACAAAGCACGTATGCGCAATTGATGGAGAAAATGGAACGTGATCCGAGACGAAGTTACGCAGTTTGCACTGGTAAGGATATGGAGTTGTTAGAAGAGCGGATCTGGGTGGAGGATGCGATGGCGAAGCATGATTATGAAAAGGCTGACAGCTATCTGCGTCGTTTAAAAAGAAAGATTGCAGATGATAAATTAAGCAGACAGTATATAGAACGGATAGAAGGGGTGATAGATTACCGTTTAAAACGGATAACTGCTCAGAGATATGTGAAAAAAATGAAAGAGGTGATACAGATTACCGTTTCGAATTATGAGGTATATTTACACATAGAAACGAAAGAACAGGCTTATCCGTTTACGGAACAGGAAGTAATGGTTTTGAACAGCCTGGCAAACGGTTATGGGGATATAGATCAGCCGCAGGAAAGTATAAGGATATTTGACGCATTGTTATTGTGTCTGGAAGAGGGGTATATGGATCCGGACAGTGTGGCGAAACTGAAGATGCTGATAGAAAGAAATTATGTGATGGCATTGGAAGAGTATGGAATGTATCAAAAGGCATTGGAGAAAGCAAGTAAACTTTTGACTCTGGTGATAGAGAATGATTATGGAAGAATGATACCTGTTGTATTAGTAGAGATATCATGGAATATGCGAAAGATATGCAAAGATAATAACGGAAATATGAATAATATATTGCCGGATATTAAGAAAAGATTGCGGCAGGCATATTATATTGCTGCCGCAAGGAATGACTACGTTAATTTAAAAATAATAGAGAATTTTTATTTTAAATGTTTTGATGAGAAGGTGTGATAGAGTAGACCTCATCCTTTGTAGTGGGTCCGCTCTCATTGTTTGTATGATAGGAAGGTATTGTCCGGGAATAGAAAGTAAATAAGAAAATCATAGATAAAGCTAAAAAAATTTTTTTCATAATTAAAATTTTTTTCATTTTATATGTATCCTCCAATATTTGAATTTAATTGATGTATATTATAAATGAGGAAATAAAGTAATACCATGTCAAAACTGGAAAAAATATTTTTCTGGTTTTGACATGGTATTACTTTATTAAAGGATATATATTATATGCATATTAAATATAATTAATGAGCATTAAAAAATAAGTAGTCTTTCAGCCTATAAGACCATATATGTTTCATATTTGTTAAATATAAACTTTGAATGAATAGGAGGAAATAATTATGACAAATAGTGAATTTTTAAGAAGCATTAAAAAAGTAGGATGTTATATACAATATATGGAATATCTTGGAGAACATGGGCATGGACATTATCATTCAGGAAGTTTAGCAGGAATATTATGATTTCCACTAATAAAATTTTGCAAGGAAGTAAAATTATATCAAGTCAATTTAATTATTTTATTGTAATTATTAACAAGGCAGATTAGAAATAAAAAATATGAGCATATATGGCAATCTGCCTTTTTAATTATCATATCATAAAATAAATTACCAAAGAATGTAGATTGGAGAAGACTAATGAAAATAAGTAAGGAAGATATTGTATTATGGAAAAATGCTGATAAAGTTTTGATTCTCAATCGAGAAACCGGGAGTTGGTTTGTAGGAGAGGATCAATATAATGATATTGAAAAATGCCTTAACGGAGAGATAACATTGGAAAAGGCAAAAGATTGTAAGCTTGTAGAAAAATTAATAAATGAAAACATATTATTTACTGACAAGGGAAAAAGTATCATTGAAAAACCGTATGTAGATCAATTAGGTTTATTGATTTTGGATACGACAAATAGGTGTAATCTTGCATGCAAATATTGCTTTGTCAATGCAACTGATAGTGGGGTTATGATGTCATTAGAAACAGCGTTGAAAGCATTAAGAGCAGTACTTGATAGTTCAAAATGTGCGGATGTCTTAACAATAGAGTTTAGTGGAGGTGAACCTTTACTAAATTTTTCAATGATCGAACAATTTATACCAAAAGCTAATAAAATGGCTGAAAAAAAGAAAAAGAAACTTACCTTTTCTATTCAAACAAATGCAACACTTTTAAATGAACATATTATGACATTTCTAATTGAAAATAAGGTGAATGTAGGAGTTAGTATTGATGGAGAAAAAGAGTATCATGATAAAAATAGAGTTTTTTCCGATGGAATAGGCTCACTTGATGTGATAACTAAAAATATAAAAGAATTTAAAAACAAAGGTGGACAGGTTAGTGTTTTAGCAGTGATATCAAGCGTACAACAATATGAGTCCGTTATCAAGTATGCTATTGAAAATGGTATAGAGAGTATTAGGACAAATTTAGTAACGAAAATAGGAAGAGCTGAGGAAAAAAAAGAATTTGACTTAGAATATATGGAGTTGGCAGATAAGTTTATCGAAGTTTCAGATAAAATGATATGTGGAGAAATTAAGCTTCATGATGTTACGTTATCACATTTTTTATGGAATTTGGTTCAAGTTCAGCCTCATATGTGCTTTAGAGTTCCTTGTGGTTCTGGTAGAAATCAAATAAGCATTACAGCATCTGGAGAAATGTATACGTGCCAGGAATGGAGAAATATTCATGATGCACCCATTGGCAATGTAAATGTTGATACAGATTTGGATATGAAACTGATAGAAAATAAAAGGGCCAGAGAACTTGCTAATCGAGATGTAAATAAATCAAAAGTTTGTAAAAAATGCGATTGGAAAACATTTTGCGGAATTTGCCCAAGAGAAATATATAGTGAAAATAATGATATCTTAGGGAAAATTCCTCATTGCGATTTTCAAAATAAAGTTTTTGAAAAACTGGCATGGAAGTTTTATAAACATTCGGAAGACATTAAAAAATATTTATTATCATAATAGTCTTCTTTTTGTCGAAATATAGATTATATAAAAGATGAGGGAAAAATGATAGTCGAGATATTTCAGATATGTAAAGAATCATTAAATTTAAAAGAAAATTTTATAAGAAATAAAGAGTTGATTTATCTTCTTGAAACTCAAAAAATTGAAATGGAAGCGCTGAATAAATATGATGGTGTAGATTTAAATATTTTTTTTAATACATTTGTAAAAAAAGTTATGTCATTATATCCTGAAGTATTAAAATATAAATATATAATTGGCTATCTGGTGCCAGTTTATATCAAAGGCAATGACAAAGTATGTGATGGATTTGCATATATTTCACAAATTCCTAAAATCATTGTTTCCAATTATACGGATGTTATTAGTGTATTATGCCATGAGCTTTGCCATTTAATAGTGTATAATATAGTCGGCAAGGGTTGTATGGTTTGGAAAACAGAAGAAATCTTAGTCGAATTAGCAGAGTATATACTTTGCAAAGATATTTTACCACCCACCTTTTTGCCAACAAATCAGGAAATAATTACCTTATATGAGCAATATGAGAAGAACGGAGTAATATTTAAAGATTTTTTGCTGAATTTATGTAAATGTATAAATGAAAATCCCAATCCCTCAGCTATACTGAGGGATTAAGATTGAGCAGGGGCGTGCAGAATATCAATAGAAAGTCTCTTATGTTAGAATGGGAAAGATATTGCAAGCCAGTCTCAAAATAAAGTAGACGGTCCATATGGGCAGTTAGTTTATTACATATAAAAAGGAGTCAGTTCGCATGTCGATACAAAAGAATCATCTTACAGTTCAATTTGTGAAATATATTAAGACTTTTTTAGCAGACTATATTTTGTACATTCTTGTACTCCTTCTCTCAGCCGGACTGACTATCTATATTCCCTTTTATTTGAGCAGCTGTATTGACAATATCGTAAATCCGGCCTGGAGCGCATCAATAGGGACTTATCTGTGCACCTTTCTTATAGTGGCGTTAACGGAACTGATCTTTTATGTCCTTATGCAAAACGGCAATGTTAAATTATCGAATAAGATCGCCTTCCAGATTGAATATGACATATTGAGTCATATTAAATATGTACCCTTTTCTGTTATCAAAAAGTATAATGACGCCTATCTGACGCAACGGATCAATAATGATGCGGTGACTATCGGAGATTATCTGGTGGAAAAACTGCCGTATTTTGTAGCGAATATTCTGTTGATGATTGCCGCCTGTATAATGGTATTTTCTATTAACGTAAAGATTGGACTGTTATTTACCTTCTCTATCGGCATATATGGTCTGGGGTATTTTATCTCAAAGAGCATATTGTATAAGCGGAGAGAGGTCATGTTGGAGACGCAGGGGAATTTCTTTGCGATGTTGAGCAATCAGATTTTTAATATTCTTACCATTAAGATCAATTCCTGGTATGAAGAGACAAATCGTGAATTTGAGCGCGGTGTGGCACCGTTTTTTAAAAGTTCAGTCAGATTTCTGCGGGCGGACTTTGCGGTGTCGGGAATCAATCTGTTTATGAACAGGATTCTTTACGGATGCTCCATTATTATTCTGGGGATCGATCTGCTGCATGGAAAGGTCAGTTTGGGCGAACTAGCGACAATTACGATCTATATTCAAATATTGTTGTCGAAAATTCAGGAAGTATCTGAATTTGGGAAACAGAGAGAGCAGTACCGGGTAGCATATGACAGAATCGAGGAGTTGCTGCAATTAAAGGAAGAAGCAAATGGCGGGACGGAAATAGAGCGGATTCATTCTATTACGACAGAGGGTATCGGGGTCGGTTTCGGGGATAAGATTGTATTTTCCGGAAAGAATACCGAATTTAAAAAGGGAAATGTATATCTGATAACCGGTGAAAACGGCGCCGGTAAAACGACGTTTATTTATACGCTTTTGGGGATCATAGAGACTGTGGCCGGCAATATTTTCTATAATGATAAGAATCTGGATGAACTTGATATTTATTCTTTGAGGAGAAGAAATATAGCGGTAGCCAGGCAGGAGCCTGTTTTACAAAACGGAACGATTTACGATAATCTGACCTATGGTCTGGAAGATAAAAAGAACGGGTCAGCGCCGGAAATACAAAGCGGGGGTGTACGCGAACTTTTAAGCTTCACTAAGAGGTTGGAAAAGGGGTTGGATACTGCGATCACTTCCAAAAATATCACCCTGTCCGGTGGTGAGAAACAGAAAGTGGAGATCTGCAGGATATTGCTTAAAAATGCGGATGTGATGATTTTTGACGAGCCGACAAGCGCGCTTGATGCTGAGAGTATAGCGTGTTTTTTGCAGGAAATTGAACGTATTAAAAAGGAGCATATCATTATAATTATTTCACATGATGAAAAATTGAAAGGACTGACGGATGAGATATTGACATTTTGATAGGGCATGTGTAAAGTATAAAAGAAACGCCTCAACCGCTGGTTGAGAATCCGTAAACCAATGGTTGCTTGTTTTTCTTAATCCCGCAATTCATAATATAGATAATAAATGCCGCAGGACATAGATGCGGCATTTACTGTTTATAAATATTATGAAAAGGGGATTTTCGGTTGAAAACAAAAGCGTTAAAAAAGTATCCTTTGCAGATCATGTTAATGTCGGTTACGTTCGTGATCAATACGTTACTGCCGCTATTATTCAGTTATTTGATAGATGATATTCTCATAGGCGGGAATTTCGAGATGCTCCTGCAATGGTTTGTCGCGGCATTTGTAGTAACCGTGGTCGGTATGGCCATGAAGTTTTTCTTTGTCAATTATAACCCGGTAAAGATCGGAATGCAGAATTCATTCCGGCTTCAGAAAAGGTCGTTAAAAAATATTCTGAATATGAGCCAGACTGTTTATGCGAAAAAGGATAAAGGATATTATTTTAATCTGTGCGAAAACAGTGCGGGCGCATATGGGGATCTGCACGAGGAACTGTATTTGAATATGTGTGCCAATCTGATCTATATTATCGGGATGCTGCTGTTCGTTACTTATATCAATTGGGCATTCGGTATATTTTTTGCGGTTTACGGCGTCGTACTCGTGATCATTGCGCTGTACAGCGCCAAGCCTCTTTATCATATGCAGAAGGATATCATAGAGGTGCAGGATGTCTTTTTTATGGACTCGCGCAATATCATTGAAAACAAAGGGAATATCAATGCCCTGCATGCGGAAGAGTTCTTTTATACCCGGTTTGAGAATACGACTGCAGTTTATGAAAAGCATATAGTAAAATACCGTTTTTTTGATTACTTATGTAATTACCTTCCCGATATCGTCAACCAGATCTGTAATGTGGCGTTTCTTTTTATAGCAGGTATATTTGTTATGAAGGGTGAAATCACGGCGGGCATTCTTGTGATGGGATATCAGTATATGGGATATTTTGCAATACCGGTTGCAACAGTCTGCTCGATCGGCATGCGTTATCGTTCCAATAAAGTACATATTGAGCGCATCGACGAACTGGAAGAAGAGGCTGCCATTGCAAAAGAAAATGAGGCATTTAAGAAAGAAAATGAACTGCTTCTGAAAGCAGAGAATTATGATTTTTATAAAGGCAATGAGGAGGGGGATTTCCTGTATCATATCGATAAGCTGGAACTGAAAAAGAACGGCCTCTATGTGATCAAAGGAGAAAACGGCAGCGGCAAGAGTATGCTTTTAAATCTGATGCTCGGCAATGTCAGTCCGAAGGAATCCAAAGGGCGCTTATCCGTTGCAAAGGATATGGACGCTGCGGCGATGCTGACTTACCCTTTCTTTGCAATAAACGGAAGTTTTAAGGATAATCTGTATGGAATTCATGAAGATAAAGGACTGGGCGAAATGTTAAGGGTCGATTTTGCAGGGAAAGAGATCACGGCCAATCCGGTGAATCTAAGTTACGGACAGCAGCAGAAACTGGCGCTTATGAGGGTGCTTGGAACGGATGCGCCGATCCTTTTTTTAGACGAGCCGTTGTCTAATCTGGATGTGGAAACGCAGGAAGCGGTAGTGCGCTATATTGTGCAGCTGAAAGGGAAGAAGAGTATTTTAGTCGTTATGCACGGCGATGAGCTGGACAGGGAAGCGGATGGTGTTATAATGATAAAAGGACATAAGATGAGTATAGCGTGATCTACAGGATCGTTCATCGTCTGTAGAATGACGGCGGGGAGGAATTTAAAATGCTGATCAGAAATATTACCGTACAGGATTTTGAAAAGGTAAATGAACTGATGTGTGAAGTGCATGATCTGCATGTACGGAATCGCCCGGATTTGTACACGGCCATGGAAGAACCTTATCCAAGAGAAAAATTTACGGAAGATGTCGGTAAGGAAGATGTTATTTCCGTTCTGGCCGAGGAAAACGGTGAAGTCTTGGGAATCTGTTTTGTGAGCTTTAGAGAGAAAACAGGTATGGTGTGCAGACGAACAGCCTACATGGAAGACTTGTGTGTGCGGGAAAATAACAGGGCCCGTGGGGTCGGGAGAGCATTGTTTGAACATGTAAGGGAAGAGGCGAAGCGAATGGGCGCCGGACGGTTGGACTTAATGGTATGGGGATTCAATGAGACGGCCTTTGCTTTCTATGAAAAAATGGGTATGCAGGTGCAGCGGTACATACTGGAGACGGAACTGTAAGACGATAGGCAGGCAAACGAAAAGGAAATGGTTGTCTGCATGATATATGGTGTGAAAAAGAAGATGCTGAAAAAGAGGGCCTTATTCCATGGCCCTCACCACCTTTTTATGCGCTTTTAATTTCTTCATGGCCCAATTATAGTGACTGGACGTATTGCTGACAAAATAGGAACCCAGCGCAGAATTACCGACCCAGGGAAACACGCCCTTGGAAAACAATTCTTCGTTTGAGAGGGTTTCTATCATTTCCATAATATCACGGTGTGATCTTTCAAACATTTCTCTGGCGTCTTCCAAAGATGTATTCTGATGCTTTTTCCAGAACATGACGTTCATATTGCCGTATGTTCTCCAGGTGTATGGTTTCGGTAAAAAGGGTACTGCATCACCGTTTTGATTGGCGTGTACCCAGTGCAGGGTAAGCTGATGCCATTCATAAAGATGGATAAGGATGTCGCGGAGATTCTTGTCTCTTTGCCAGTGTGCCTCTTTTTTGCCTGCATCATTTTCGAATTGAAAGGGTATTGACAATTCTTTGTCCGTCATGGTGTCGATCATTGCGGTCAGTTTTTCATAAGTTTCAGCGGCGGCGCTTATCAAGTCGGTTTTGCTTGTTGGTCTGCTCATATGGTTTCTCCTTTTTCTGTTTATATGAATCAGACAATTGCGAAACTGGATTTTAGAGTCACGAGTCTTGTCAAAATGAATAAAAACGAGGCTCCGATGCAGTGGCAAGTCTCCCCTTATTTCATTCATTTTGCCCAAACTCTGTCTGTGAAAGCAAAGTTTTGCAATCGCCTATTAATATGAATAGTACTATCAGGATACAGTATAAATTATGACACTGCATGTCATAATTTATGAAAATTCATATAAAACATTTTATACGGAAAGAAGTTTTTACCTGCGATTATCCAGAGTACTTCCGATAGATCTCTTTCGCCTGCGCGGCGAGTTCTTCTCTTAGAAAATCCGGTTCGAGTATTTCAACCTGAGGGCCGAAGGAAAGCAGGTAGCCGGTAAGCCATGCATCCGCGGGCATGAATGCGCATGCGATAATATCTCCGTTTTCCAGATGTTCTATCTGCGCTTCTTCAAATTCGTCATAGGCGCGGCAGGCGGCCTCTTTGGTAAAATGCAGGCGGATAAAAACGTCGTTTTCATCCGGCATTTCGCTTTCCGGGAAAAGCATAGGAGAAAAGCTTTCTTCCGAAAGCTCATATTGCAGGATACGGTTTAACTTGAACAGACGAAAGTCCTGTTTTTTGGTGCAGAAGGCTTTCAGGTACCATTCTTTTGATTTATAGAGCAGTTTCAGGGGCCAAACCGTTCGTTCGTCCCGTCCGCCGTGAGCGTTTATGTATAAAATTTTTACGGCGGTATGCCGGAGTACGGCAAGTTTAAGCAGTTCAAATTTATCCTGATCGTGCGTATGAGCGCCCCAGCGGGAGAAATCAATCTCATACCAGTCCTGCGCCGGGAGCTTAAAAAGTGCGGACAGTTTGCCGAGCGTATCCTGCACGTGATCGGAACTGGCAATAGAAAGGTTTTGCAGGGCCGACAGGATATCCTGCTTTTCCTGTTCCGACAGGATGGTTTTATCCAGAACGAAGTCCTTCATGAGGCGGATGCCGCCGTTTCGTCCTGCTTCTGCATAGACGGGAATTCCTGCCGCGCTTAAAGCGTCGAGATCCCGGTAGATCGTGCGGCTTGAGACTTCCAGCATCCGTGACAGTTCGGATGCGGTGGAACAGCCTTTGTCGAGCAGATGATATACAATTTTAAACAAACGGCTTTCCTGCATGGTTGAACTCCTTTTTTATTACGGCGCTGCTGTAAAATGAAATTGCCGGTAAATGTCTTTTTTGGCTGGCTGCAATTTTTATTATACGCTGTCGGAGCAGTTTTTTACAAATATAAAATACGGTAAAAAAATGTATTGACATCTAAAAGGAGTGGTGATACAATCCAAACGTAAGAGCAAAGGTGCTGTGAAGAAATTCATGGCACCTTTTTTTCTTGGATGCGGCTCCGGCGGGAGACGCTTCCATTAACATAATGTAAAGCTTAAAATGTGGAGCAATGGCGCTTTTCGGGATAAGAGCGCCGCGTCTCCACATTTTTGGCGTGAGGAGGGAAAATTATGACAGAAGAAATGATGAGTGCTGTAAGCGGAGAGGTATTCGGCGTCTGGTTTTTGATCGGCGCGGCGTTGGTATTCTGGATGCAGGCAGGTTTCGCAATGGTTGAAACAGGTTTTACCAGAGCAAAAAATGCAGGAAACATTCTGATGAAAAATTTAATGGATTTCTGTATTGGTACGGTTGTTTTCATATTGATCGGATTCGGTCTCTTATTTGGAGAAGACTTGATCGGTTTAATCGGAAAACCCGGGTTGGATATCTTTACAAATTATGCGGAGTTTGACTGGTCAAATTTTGTATTCAATTTAGTTTTCTGCGCGACGACCGCAACGATCGTTTCCGGGGCCATGGCGGAGAGAACGAAATTTCTATCATACTGCATCTATTCGGGTGTGATCTCCGCCTTGATCTATCCGATCGAGGCACACTGGATCTGGGGCGGCGGTTTCCTTGCGCAGATGGGCTTCCATGATTTTGCCGGTTCCTGCGCAATCCATATGGTTGGCGGTATATCAGCGTTGATCGGCGCAAAAATCCTGGGCGCACGCATCGGTAAGTTTACCAAAGAAAAAGATGGTAAAGTAAAGGTAAATGCTTTTCCGGGACACAACCTTCCGATCGGTTGTCTCGGCGTATTTATTCTCTGGCTTGGTTGGTATGGATTTAACGGTGCTGCCTGCACGAGCGTTGAACAGCTTGGTTCGGTTTTCGTAACGACAACGGTTGCGCCTGCGATCGCCACAGTCGTATGTATGGTGTTTACCTGGGTAAAATACGGGAAGCCGGATGTATCGATGTGTTTGAACGCTTCTTTGGCGGGTCTGGTAGCCATTACGGCGCCGTGTGACGTGACGGATGTGACGGGTGCACTGATTATCGGAGCGGTAGCCGGACTGTTGGTTGTTTTCGGCGTCTGGTTTTTGGATTACAAACTGCATATTGATGATCCGGTAGGTGCGGTAGCAGTACATTGTCTCAACGGTATCTGGGGAACGATTGCAGTCGGGTTGTTCGCAACGACATCTGCTCCGGGTAACGACAGTATCATCGGTCTTTTCTACGGAGGCGGTTTTAAACAATTAGAATTGCAGCTCATTGGTTTTGCGGCGGTTGCCGCATGGACGACGGTTACGATTACAATTGCCTTTTTAATCATTAAGGCACTTGGCGGACTGCGTGTCAGCGAAGAAGAGGAAATCGTCGGACTGGATGCCTGCGAACACGGTCTTGCTTCGGCTTATTCGGGATTCAGTATTATGGATATCTCTAATACGATGACAATGGATATCAATGAAAATACGAGTCTTGGCACGGATAAATATGACGAGGCGTCTGCCGTACAAAAAGATGCAGCAGTACCGGTTATCACAGAATATCCGGCGGCAGCGGGTATGTATAAAGTAGTCGTGATTGCCAAACTGTCCAGATATGATCATTTGAAGAAAGCCATGAACGACCTCGGCGTAACCGGTATGACGGTAACACAGGTTATGGGGTGCGGCGTTCAGAAAGGAGCGGGGGACGTATACCGCGGGGTCGAGATGGATGCGACGCTTCTGCCTAAGGTAAAGGTAGAAGTCATTATCAGTAAGATTCCTGTAGACGCAGTGATCACTGCCGCTAAGAAAGCATTGTTTACCGGACATATCGGCGACGGTAAGATCTTTGTTTATAACGTAGCCAAAGTAGTGAAAATACGTACCGGAGAAGAAGATTTTGCGGCGCTGCAGGACGTAGAATAAAACAGCCGTTCACTAATCCCTTAGTTTGTATACATGTAAACGCGAGACCCTCGGTGCTTCCACCACCGGGGGTTTTGCGTCTGACCGGCATGACTGAAACAGCCGAAGACAAAAATCTTGCATCCGGCCGCCATTTTACATATAATAATATCGTCCGCAGATCGTGAAACGCAGATGAATCACTTTCACGTTTTCTGACATACTAAAAGGGACGAAGAGTTGAATAAAAATGTGTGTTCAACTTATATTTATGCACGTCGCAGCGTGCAGATAGGAATAAAGATGAGAAAAACCAAGATCGTATGTACATTGGGACCGTCTACGGATAATGAAGACGTCCTGCGGCAGTTGATGGTGGAAGGCATGAATGTCGCCAGATGTAATTTCTCTCATGGCGTTTATGAGGAACATAAGAAACGGATGGACATGGTAAAGAAGATCCGTAAAGAGGTGAAAAAGCCGGTTGCGATTTTACTGGATACCAAGGGACCGGAAGTAAGAGTGAAGCAGTTTAAAGACGGAAAGGTTACATTAAAAGAAGGACAGTTATTTACCCTGACTTCGGAAGAAGCGGAGGGCACGTCTGAGAAAGTTTCCGTTACGTATTCCCGTCTTTATGAGGATCTGGAAGTCGGTATGAAAGTTTTGATCGATGATGGTCTGATCGAGATGCGGGTAGAGAAAGTGGAGCAGACGAATATTGTATGCCGTGTGATCAACGGCGGCATTGTTTCCAATAATAAGGGGATCAATGTACCGGATGTAAATCTTTCCATGCCGTATTTAAGTGAAAAAGACAGAGAAGATATTTTATTCGGGATTGCGCAGGATGTGGATTTTATCGCGGCATCTTTCGTACAGTGCAAAGACGATATTTTACAGCTTCGCAGACTGCTTGATAAGAACGGCGGCGAAGATATTAAGATCATTTCCAAGATTGAAAATATGCAGGGTGTGGAAAATATCGATGAAATTATCGAAGTGTCGGACGGAATCATGATCGCAAGAGGCGATATGGGTGTTGAGATTCCGTATGAAGAGGTACCCGTCATTCAGAAGATGATCATTAAGAAAGTATATCAGGTCGGCAAACAGGTTATTACCGCAACACAGATGTTGGAGTCTATGATCAAGAATCCGAGACCGACCAGAGCAGAGGCGACGGATATTGCCAATGCGGTCTATGATGGAACGAGTGCGATCATGCTCTCGGGAGAAACCGCAGCTGGAGCCTATCCGGTCGAGGCGGTGAAAACAATGGTCAGGATTGCAGAGCGCACCGAGCAGGATGTGGATTACAGAAAGCGGTTTTTTAATCATGACAGAAACGCCAACCCGGATGTTACCGATGCTATCTGCCATGCCACATGTACGACGGCACTTGATTTAAGCGCCAAGGCGATCGTTACCGTTACCAAATCCGGACGTTCTGCAAGAATGGTTGCAGGATACAGGCCGGCAAGCGATATCATAGGCTGTGCCACTACGGAAAAAGTATGCAGACAGATCAATCTGGCATGGGGCGTTACGCCGGTGCTGATCAAAGAAGAAAAAGACGTTTTTGATCTGTTCGATCATGCGCTTACCGCGGCGGAGAAACTGCAGCTGCTGCAAAAAGGAGATCTGACCGTCATTACGTCCGGCGTGCCGATCGGTATTTCCGGCACGACTAACATGATAAAGGTGCAAAATGTCTGAACGTATTAAAAAAGATAGATAAACCGGCAGGAAAAACTCACCCGATAAATAATGTCACGACCGGAATCGTTATCAGGCTTAAGAGCGTCGTGAGGATAATTCCCTGTGAGATGACGGACTCATCCACGTGGAGCTGCTTTGAGAGCATAAGCGGCATATTGCCGGCCGGAACGGCCAACATCAGGGCCGCGGTGTTGACGATCAGGGCATTTTTGATAAAAAGTCCAAGAGTCAGAGTAAATGCGGCGGGCAGCAGGATCTGGCGAAGCAGTGTGAAAACATAGAGCTTCGGATGGGAAAAAATTTCCTTCGGCGCCATTTGCGCTACGGAGACGCCGAGTACCAGCATGGACAGAAAAGTGGTCGTGCGTCCGGCATGCGTCAGGGTAGAGGAAATAATGACCGGGACTTTGAAATTGCCGAGATAGAATAGGATCGTCAGCAATGCGGAAACGGTTCCTGCGTTGACAAGTTTGCGCAGGACGCTGTCGCTGTCTGCAGAATTCCGGTTTGGACCGGCGGCATTTTCGGCTGTCTGGACATTGGAAGCGTTTTTGGAGCTATGCTGCTCTAAAGACGCTTTTTTTAACAGGGAGAGTCCAAACGTATAAACAAGGACATTGTAGATCAGGTTGTTTAAGGAAACGAAGATCAAAGATTCGGAACCCAATACGGCAGATGCAAGCGGAATGCCGATAAATCCTACATTACCGAAAACCGTCAGCATACGGTAGGAATAACGCTCTGCTTTCGGAACTTTTAATAGCAGGGGAATCAGATAGGCTGCTGCGATCAACAATATATAAGAGATAAAGAAAACGCACGCGCCGATTCCCAATGTGCTTAAAGGTACTTTCGGTGTATCGTCAAAGGCGGAGCAGATCAAAAGCGCAGGGTTTGTAATGTTGACGATCAGACCGGAAAGCTGCCTGGAAGTATCTTCTGAGAGCATTTTCCTGCGGTATAGGAACATGCCGGTCAGGATCAGTATCATAATAATGATCATTTGCTGTAATACAACGGTAATACTCATAATATTTCATAACTCCTTCGTGTGAAAAGTACGGACCCCAAAAGTCCATATACGATTGTATCATGTTTTAAAAAAATAGGAAGAGGGTTAACAGAAGAAAAAAAATATTATATACTGGTATATAATGGTTGTGGACAAGTATACCCACAGAATGGGAGGAGTATGCAAAAATATATTATGGCGCTTGACCAGGGAACAACCAGTTCCCGCTGCATTCTTTTTGATAAGAAGGGTGCTGTATGCAGTATGGCGCAGAAAGAATTTACACAAATTTACCCGAAACCCGGCTGGGTGGAACATAATCCGCGGGAAATATGGGCGTCCCAGATGGCGGTCGTAACGGAAGCCATGGCGAATATCGGGGCGGAAGCAAAAGACATTGCCGGTATCGGGATCACGAATCAGCGGGAGACGACGATCGTCTGGGATAAAAGGACGGGAATACCTGTTTATAACGCGATCGTATGGCAGTGCAGAAGAACTGCAGGGGTGATAGACGCGCTGAAGGAACAGGGATATGGGGAGATGATCCGAAAGAAGACGGGACTCATCGCGGATGCCTATTTTTCCGCCAGCAAAATTTCCTGGATCCTGGAACATGTGGAAGGCGCAAGGCAGAGGGCGGAAGCGGGAGAGCTGCTGTTTGGCACGGTGGATACCTGGCTGATCTGGAATCTGACCAAAGGCGCGGTGCATGTAACCGATTATACGAACGCTTCCAGAACGATGCTTTATAATATTCATGAACTGCACTGGGATAAGGAACTGCTTTCGCTGTTCAGAATTCCGGAGAGGATGATGCCGGAAGTGAAGCCGTCTTCCTGCATATACGGGAAAACAACGACGGACGTGCCAGGCGGAGAGATTCCCATAGCAGGCGCGGCGGGAGATCAGCAGGCGGCGCTGTTCGGTCAATGCTGTTTTACACCGGGACAGGTTAAAAATACTTACGGAACAGGCTGTTTCCTGTTAATGAATACCGGAAAGGAAGCGATCGAATCAGGGAACGGCCTGCTTACAACGATTGCGGCAAGTACGGGAGAACAGGCGGAATATGCTCTGGAAGGCAGCGTTTTCGTAGCGGGGGCGGCGATACAATGGCTGCGGGACGGTATGCGTTTGATCAGAGAATCCGGTCATTCGGAGAAATATGCGGAACGCGTTGCCGATACGAATGACGTTTATATCGTGCCTGCATTTGCCGGCATGGGTGCGCCATACTGGAATCCTTATGCCAGAGGGACCATCGTCGGCATTACCAGAGGATGCCAGAAAGAGCATTTTATCAGAGCGGCGCTGGAGTCAATCGCCTATCAGACAGCGGATGTATTGCAGGCCATGGAAGAAGATGCAGGCATGCCGATGCAGGAACTCAAAGTAGACGGCGGAGCAAGCTCCAATAATTTTCTGATGCAGTTTCAGGCGGACATTATCGGACAGCCTGTCAACAGGCCGGGATGTATTGAAACAACGGCCCTGGGAGCGGCTTATCTGGCCGGACTCGCAGTCGGATATTGGAAAGATAAAGAGGAAATCTGCGCTAACTGGCAGCTTGATCGGAGATTTGATGCGGTCATGGAAAAAGAGGTGCGCGGAAAGCTGATAAAAGGCTGGAAAAAGGCAGTGAAATGCGCCATGATCTGGGCGGAAGATTCGTGTGAAAAATAGACCTTTCACCCGCAGGGTGAGTAAGAATGGAGGATTTTTATGAATATTACGTACAATGAACAAAACAGGATCTTTAAATTGGATACTGCAAAAACAAGCTATTGTATCGGTATTGTGGATGAAGAGAATTTTATAGGACATGTTTATTATGGAAGGAAACTTGCCGACGACAATCTGGTTTATCTGATGCGGACAGAGGAAGCCCCCTTTGTACCTTCTAAGAATAACAGAGACAGAACTTCGTTTCTGGACGCTTTTCCGATGGAGTATACGGGGAATGGTCTTGGGGACTACAGAGAGGGGACGCTCAGCGTCAAAACCAAGAATGGGCATACGGCGGTCTCGCTTTCCTATGTTTCCCATCGGATCTATGATGGCAAACCTGTACTGGAAGGACTTCCTGCGACTTTCGGAACGGAGGCGGAATGTAAGACACTGGAGCTTTTATGCGAAGATTCCGTATTACAATTACAGGTCGTATTACTTTATACGGTATTTAATGACACAGACGTCATAACTAGAAGCGTTAAGATTGTGAATCAGGGAAAAGACGCGCTGTATCTGACGAGAGTATTATCCGCCTGTATTGATATGGACAATGACGACTATGAGATGATCACGATGCATGGGTCCTGGGCAAGAGAGCGTGCAATACAGGTTCGTCCGATCATGAAAGGTAAACAGGGCGTATCGTCTGTCCGCGGGGAATCAAGTCATCAGGAACATCCGTTTATGGCATGGAAAAAGAGCACAACAACGCAGGAGAGCGGTGAGATCTACGGAATGCATTTTATTTATTCCGGTAATTTTATGGCGCAGATAGAACTTTCGCAGTTTGACAGTATGCGTGCGCTGATCGGTATTCATCCGGAAAATTTCTGCTGGAAGTTAGAGAGCGGCGAAAGTTTTCAGGCGCCGGAAGCAGTCTGTGTCTACTCTGCGGAAGGCATCGGCGGCATGACGAGAACGCTGCATAATTTATATAGAAAGCATTTGATCAGGGGAGAATATAAAGATAAGAAACGTCCGATTCTGATCAATAACTGGGAAGCGACGTATTTTGAGTTTAATACACAGAAACTGCTTGATATTGCAAGGCAGGCATCCAGGCTTGGTATCGAAATGCTGGTTATGGACGATGGGTGGTTCGGATGCAGAGATGACGATAATACTAGCCTGGGAGACTGGAAAGTCAATGAAAAGAAGATTGATGGCGGCTTGAAATATCTCGTAGAAGAAGTCAATAAATTAGGGATGAAATTCGGTATCTGGTTTGAGCCGGAAATGATATCACCCGATTCCGATCTTTACAGGGAGCATCCCGACTGGGCGATCGCCGTTCCGGGAAGAACCGGAAGTCTTGCCAGAAACCAGTACGTACTGGATCTGACAAGGAAGGAAGTACGGGATCACATTTTTGATATGGTGGCGTCGGTTCTGCACAGTGCCAATATCGAATATGTTAAATGGGATATGAACAGACAGCTCAGCGATATCGGAAGCTGCGGCCTTCCGGCAGACAGGCAGGGAGAACTGTTTCATAGACAGGTACTTGCGGTATATGAACTGCAGGACAGACTGACGAAAGAATTTCCGCATCTTCTGTTGGAAAACTGTTCCGGCGGAGGCGCGAGATTCGATCCCGGTATGTTATATTACAGTCCGCAGATATGGTGTTCTGATGATGCGGATGCGATTGAAAGGCTGTCGATCCAGGAAGGTACGGCAATGATCTATCCGCTTTCCACAATGGGAGCGCACGTAGCGGACTGCCCGAACCATACGGTGGGCAGGGTAACGCCTTTTGAGACGAGAGGCTATGTGGCGCTTGCGGGAACGTTTGGTTATGAACTGGATGTGACGAAGATACCGGAAGCGGACAGAAACATGATTCCGGAACAGGTGGCAATGTATCATAAATATAATGATCTTGTCAGAGAAGGAGATTATTACAGGATCGCATCTTATAGAGAGAATCATTTTTATGACTGCTACGAGGTCGTTTCACAGGATAAGAAAGAAGCTCTCGTTACGTATATCCAGGTGTTGAACAGACCCAATTATCACAGCAGACGGATACGGATACCGGGACTTGCGCCCGATCAAATGTATGTTATCGAAAATGCGGCGGACTGGCCGGAGATCAGACAGACGAAATACAGCGGAGAGGCGCTGCAGTATGCAGGAATCAATGTGCCGGCGCTCTGGGGCGACTTTAAAGGACGTCTGATGCATCTGGTACAGGTCTAAAGTAAATCAAATTCACGAAATGAAAAGTCATGGCAGACAGAAAATGCATGATCAATGTTATAAATTAAGAAGTGATGAAAGGACAGGCAGGAAGTTATGATCGTACAGAAATATAAAGATATGTTACAGGCGAAGTCGGTTATCAGGCAGCTATCTGAATTTGCCACGGCAAGAGGGGCACAGATCGGATATGAGAATGTATTTGATTACAGTCTGGGGAACCCTTCGGTTCCCGCGCCGCAGAAATTTACGGATATTATGATAGAGCTTCTGCAAAATCACGATCCCATGGAGCTTCACGGCTACAGTCAGAGTCTTGGGATACCGGCGGTAAGAAAAGCGGTTGCGGAGTCCTTGAACAAACGTTTTGACATGAATTATACGGAAAATCACATTTTCATGACATCGGGCGCAGCCGGCGCGATCGCGCATGCCGTTCGATGCGTTACGGAACCGGGAGACGAAGTGCTTACGTTTGCGCCGTATTTTCCGGAATATCAGCCTTATGTCAATCTGAGCGGTGCGCAGCTGAAAGTCGTACCGGCCAATACGGAAGATTTTCAGATCAACTTTGAAGCCTTTGCGGAAATGTGTACGGACAAAGTGATGGCAGTTTTGATCAATACGCCGAACAATCCTTCCGGGATTGCCTACACAACGGAAACAATCCGCGAACTTGCAAAGATCATGTCGGAGAAGGCGGCGAGGTACGGACACGATATCTTCCTGATCTCCGATGAACCATATAGGGAGATTGTTTTTGAAGGTGTGGAAGCGCCGTATGTCTCTAAATTTTATGATAATACGCTTTCCTGCTACTCCTTTTCCAAATCTCTTTCTCTGCCGGGAGAGAGGATCGGTTATGTGGCAGTGAATCCGGCCTGCACTGATGCGGAATATATCACCAATATGTGCGCGCAGATCTCAAGGGGGACGGGACATAACTGTCCGCCATCCATTATTCAGCTTGCTGTAGCGCAGGTACTGGATCTGACATCCGACCTGTCCGTATACGAGACGAATATGAACATATTATATAAAGAACTGACTTCCCTCGGGTTGGAATGCGTAAAACCGGGCGGTACTTTTTATATGTTCCCCAAAGCATTGGAAGAGGATGCTGCCGTATTCTGCAAAAAAGCACAAAAATATGATCTGATCCTTGTACCGAGCGATACATTCGGCGTACCGGGATATTTCAGACTGGCTTATTGTATTGACACACAGAAAGTAGAACGTTCGCTGGAGGCGTTTCGAAAGTTCGTGCGCACGGAATACAGATAAGAAGAAAAATACAGACAACTTTTTTGGAAAGAAGGAATATAAATGTATCAGGCAGGACTTGTTTTGGAAGGCGGCGGCATGAAGGGGATTTATACGGCCGGCGTGTTGGATTTCTTTTTGGACAAAGAAATCGATTTTGCCGCTTGTTACGGTGTATCGGCGGGAGCCTGCTGCATGTGCAGCTATCTTTCGAAACAAAGAAAGAGGGCATACCGTGTCAATGTCGATTATCTGGGACAGAAAGCCTACTGCAGTGTAGAGAGTCTCTTAAAGACGGGGGATCTGTTTGGGGCCGACATGTGTTACGGTCTGATCCCGGATTATCTGGATCCGTATGATTATGAAACGTTTGGCCGGTATCAGGGAAAAGCGTATGCAGTCGTTACGAATATCAAAACCGGCATGGCGGAGTATATGCTGCTTGAGGATATGCACAGAGACATTACCGCTGTACGGGCTTCCGCATCTATGCCGCTTGTCTCAAGAAATGTCAAAATAAACGGAGGGTATTACCTGGACGGCGGCATAGCGGATTCTATTCCGCTCAGGCGGTCGATGAAAGATGGAAATAAGAAAAATGTCGTTGTCATGACGAAGGAAGAAGGTTTCATCAGACAGCCTGCATCCGGCGCGCAGCTTGCGGCGGTCAAAGCCAGATACATACGGTATCCGCAGGTATATGAGCTGATGAGAGGAAGGCATATTGCTTACAACAGTACGGTTCAATATATCGAAGAGCAAAGGAAACAGGGAAAGGTATTTGTGATCCGGCCGAAACATAAAAGCGATGTCGGCAGAGTAGAGAAGGACAGAGAAAAGCTGGAAGCGCTCTATCAGGAAGGATACAAAGATGCGCAGGAATGTTATCTGGAGCTGTTGGAATATTTAGAATAATCACAGGTGAAGAGAAAGGCATGGTTATTAGTATGTGGGAGATTATAAAGGCAATATTGTTCGGCATTGTGGAGGGCATTACGGAATGGCTGCCGATCAGCAGTACGGGACATATGATTTTACTCGATGAATTTGTGAAGCTGAACGTATCGGAAGAATTTTGGGAAATGTTTCTGGTGGTCATACAGCTTGGAGCGATCCTGGCGGTAGTGCTGCTTTTCTGGAACAAAATATTTCCTTTCGGAGTCAGGCGTTCCGCTTCCGGGAAAAAGGTATGTGTCAAAACGGATATTTTCATTCTTTGGTTTAAGATTCTGGTAGCGTGCATACCGGCCGCAGTCATCGGGCTTGCGTTTGACGATGTATTTGACGCATTGTTCTATAATCCGTGGTGCGTTGCAATTGCATTGATCGTATTCGGTGTCGCATTTATCGTGATCGAGAACCGTAATAAAAATATGAAAGCGCATATTACAAGTCTTTCTCAGATCACTTATCAGACGGCGTTGATGATCGGATTTTTCCAATTGATCGCAGCTGTTTTCCCAGGGACATCCCGCTCCGGTGCAACGATCGTGGGAGCGCTTTTGATTGGTGTATCCAGGACGGTAGCGGCAGAATTTACCTTTTTCCTGGCTATTCCGGTCATGCTGGGAGCAAGTTTACTAAAAATCGTTAAGTTTATCGGAAGCGGGGTTTCTCTAACGGGAACAGAACTGACAATTTTGTTTGTAGGAACGTTTGTGGCTTTTCTTGTTTCCGTCTTCGTGATCCGTTTTTTGATGGGATATATTAAGAAACATGATTTTAAGGTATTTGGCTGGTACCGCATTATTTTGGGCGTTATTGTTCTGCTATATTTTGTATTTAGGTAATTTTTACAGCATATCGCATATATAAGCACATGGTAATGTTGAAGATTTGTGACAGTTTGTTAGTTGACAAGAAACATTGCTTAGGTTACAATTGCTCTAGAATCAAGTGATATTCTGCGATTACAAGGGATAGATAAATGAGACTAGATGAATGTTGCTGATAAATTATGATCATGATGAATACATGGGAGGAGAATATTCATGGCAGAGACAAAGAAAACGGCAGTCGAAAAAACGACAGCCAAAGCAGTAGCTGCTAAGGGTGCAGATGTGAAAGAAGCAGATGCAGCCGCAGCCGTAAAAGAAGCTCCTAAGGCGGCAGAAACGAAGGCAGCAAAGAAACCGGCAGCGAAGAAAACAGCTAAAACAACTACGAAGAAAACCGCAGCGAAGAAACCGGCAGCTAAAGAGACAACAACAGCCAAAACTCCGGGAAGAAAACCGGCGGTTAAATCAGTCGTGCATATGCAGTTTGCAGGCAAATCTTATACAACAGAGAATTTCGTACAGAGCGCTAAAGACGTATGGCAGTATGATCTGGGACGTAAACCGGAAGATTTCAAAACGGTTTCCCTGTATGTAAAGCCGGAAGAGAATAAAGTTTATTATGTTATCAATGATGACGTAGACGGAAGCTTTGATATTTAAGCAGCCGGTCCGTGAAGCTCTTCGTTTGTGCAGATCGACAGATGTTAATAAAAGCAATTGGTGCAGGCATAAGCTTGTTCCGATTGCTTTTTATAATTTTTTCATAATTTTTTCCTGGATAGATGTTGACAATTAAATAATGAAGTGATAACTTATCACTAGAAGATGTTAGCACTCTAGTGAGTTGAGTGCTAACAAGACAAAAAAGAAGTATCGCAAAGCAGGCAGACATGTCCACAGGAGAATATGGTATGCAGTTAGATGAAAGAAAATATAAAATATTGCAGGCCATCATCCGCAACTACTTAGAGACAGGAGAACCGGTAGGCAGCAGAACGATTTCCAAGTATACCGACCTGAATTTAAGCTCGGCGACCATTCGCAACGAGATGGCGGATCTGGAAGAGCTGGGATATATCGTACAGCCGCATACTTCGGCCGGACGTATTCCATCGGATAAAGGCTATCGCTTATATGTAGATAAGATGATGGAAGACAAAGAGCGCGAAGTGGAAGAGATGAAAGAGATTCTTCTGGAAAAAGAAGGTAAAATGGATGCTCTTTTAAAGCAGGCTGCCAGACTGCTGGCGAATAATACGGAATATGCGGCTATGGTTTCCGCGCCGCAGTACCGCCGTAATAAGCTGAAATTTATACAGCTTTCGCGCGTAGATGCCAATCAGATCCTTGCCGTTATCGTTGTGGAAGGAAACGTGATCAAGAATTCCATATTGGCTGTGTCGGAAGCGCTCGATGATGAGACCCTGTTAAAGCTGAATATCCTGCTCAATACGCATTTAAACGGCCTGACTTTGGAAGAGATCAATTTGGGAATGATATCCGCTATGAAACAGCAGGCGGGAATCCACAGTGAGATCGTAGCGGATGTGATCGATGCGGTTGCGGAAGCGATCAAGGCAGATGAAGATTTGGAGATTTATACGAGCGGTACAAAGAACTTTTTCAAATACCCGGAACTTTCCGACCATGAGCGGGCGAGCGAGCTGATTACCACGTTTGAAGAAAAACAGATTCTGAATGAGCTTGTACAGGAAAATCTTTCGGATGAGAATACCGGCATTCAGGTATATATCGGAAATGAGACGCCTATCCGGGGTATGAGGGACTGCAGCGTTGTAACCGCAACTTATGAATTGGATGAAGGAATGAAGGGAACTATTGGTATTATCGGACCGAAACGTATGGACTATGAAAAAGTGGTCAGTAATCTCAAAATGTTGAAAAACCAGTTGGATGATTTATATAGAAAATAATGCATGCAGTCAATAACGAAGCAGGAAAGGGATGAAGATCGTGGAAAAGAAAGACATGATGAATGAAAGCATGGACGAATGCGGGAAGGAAAATGTAGAAGAAAATCAGGAAGAAACAGTTTTGGAAGAAGAAAAGGCATCCGGAGAAACAACAGAGGATAATGTTTCTTCCGAAACGGAAAAAACTGTTGAAGGAGAAGCGGAAGGATCTGCCGGAGGAGATAAAGGTATCTTCAAAGCCGATAAAAAGGAAAAGAAGAAGAAAGAAAAAGCGGATAAGAAACAGGATGCATTGAAGGAAAAGATCGACGAGCTGGAAGACCGGGTGAAGCGACAAATGGCCGAGTTCGATAATTTCCGGAAACGTACCGATAAAGAGAAATCGGCAATGTTTGAGACGGGAGCCAAGAGCGTCATTGAAAAGATACTGCCGGTTGTTGATAATTTTGAAAGAGGTCTGGCAGCTATTCCGGAGAGTGAAAAGGGAAGCGCTTTTACGCAGGGAATGGAAATGATCTATAAACAGCTCATGACAGAACTGGAATCGATCGCCGTAAAACCGATCGAGGCAGTCGGGCAGGAATTTGATCCCGAGTTCCACAATGCGGTCATGCAGGTGGAAAGCGAGGAATACGAACCCGGTATTATCGCACAGGAATTGCAGAAAGGCTATACGTATCGTGACAATGTCGTAAGACACAGCATGGTGGCAGTTGTAAAAGACTGAGTTTGAGCTGCAGTGGCCATTCTGGCAGTTTAACAAGTTGGTATTAGAGTATTTAAACAATAAATAAAGGTAAAGTTATTATTATAGGAGGAGTAAAAAATGAGTAAAATTATTGGTATTGATTTAGGAACGACCAACAGCTGCGTAGCGGTTATGGAAGGTGGTAAACCGGCCGTTATAGCGAATACGGAAGGCGCAAGAACAACACCGTCCGTAGTTGCGTTTACAAAAACAGGAGAAAGACTTGTCGGCGAGCCTGCTAAACGTCAGGCTGTAACGAACGCGGATAAGACGATTGCATCGATCAAGAGAGATATGGGTACGGACAAAGGACGTACGATCGACGATAAAAAATATTCTCCGCAGCAGATCTCGGCTATGATCCTTCAGAAACTGAAAGCAGACGCAGAGAACTATTTGGGCGAAAAAGTAACAGAAGCGGTTATTACCGTTCCCGCTTATTTCAATGATGCGCAAAGACAGGCGACCAAAGATGCAGGAAAGATTGCCGGACTGGATGTGAAGCGTATTATTAACGAGCCTACGGCAGCAGCGCTTGCATATGGTCTGGATAACGAGAAAGAGCAGAAGATCATGGTATACGACCTTGGAGGCGGTACCTTCGATGTCTCCCTGATCGAGATCGGTGATGGCGTTATCGAAGTTCTTGCGACAAACGGTGACACGCATCTTGGCGGTGATGATTTTGACCAGAAGATCATTGACTGGATGCTGGCAGAATTTAAAGCACAGGAAGGCGTTGATCTGTCAAACGATAAGATGGCGCTCCAGAGATTGAAAGAAGCGGCGGAGAAGGCTAAGAAAGAACTGTCTTCCGCAACAACGACAAATATCAACCTTCCTTTCATTACGGCGACAGCCGAAGGACCGAAGCACTTTGATATGAATTTGACAAGAGCCAAATTCGATGAACTGACTCATGATCTGGTGGAAAGAACAGCGATCCCGGTACAGAATGCCATGAAAGATGCGGGACTGACCAATGCCGATCTTGGAAAAGTATTGCTGGTAGGCGGTTCCACACGTATTCCTGCAGTACAGGAGAAAGTAAAACAGATCACCGGACATGAACCGAACAGAAGTCTGAATCCTGATGAGTGTGTTGCGCTCGGCGCATCCATTCAGGGCGGTAAGTTAGCAGGTGATGCAGGCGCAGGCGAGATTCTTCTGTTAGACGTTACACCGCTGTCTCTTTCTATCGAGACTATGGGCGGCGTTGCTACAAGACTGATTGAAAGAAATACGACGATCCCTACAAAGAAGAGCCAGATCTTCTCTACGGCGGCAGATAACCAGACGGCAGTAGACATTAACGTAGTACAGGGTGAAAGACAGTTTGCGAAAGATAATAAGTCTCTCGGACAGTTCAGACTCGATGGTATTCCGCCGGCAATGCGCGGTGTTCCGCAGATTGAAGTTACTTTTGATATTGATGCCAACGGTATTGTAAACGTATCGGCGAAAGATCTGGGAACCGGTAAGGAACAGCATATTACAATCACAGCCGGATCCAACATGTCTGATGACGAGATCGATAAAGCCGTGAAAGAAGCAGCTGAATATGAAGCACAGGATAAGAAGAGAAAAGAAGCGATCGACACAAGAAATGAAGCTGATTCCTTCGTATTCCAGACAGAAAAGGCTTTGGGCGAGGTAGGAGATAAGATCGACGCTTCCGAGAAAACCGGTGTGGAAGCTGACTTGCAGGCTGTAAAAGATATTCTTGAGAAGACCAAAGATCAGGAAATGACAGACGGCCAGATAGACGAATTAAAAGCGGCAAAAGAAAAACTGACAAACTCGGCACAGTCTTTATTTACGAAGATGTACGAGAATATGCAGCAGGCACAGGGCGGCCCCGATATGGGAGCAGCGGGTGCAAATGCGCAGGGAGCGCCTGATATGGGGGCGGCCGATGCAGCAGATGATGTTGTTGATGGGGATTATCGCGAGGTCTAAGGCGAAAGAAAGTTCTAGGATGCCGGAAAACGGCATCCAAGAACTTTTATGTTTCGCCTGCGAAAAAATATATTAGGATATTGAAATAGAAATGACAATGCATTAAGATAGAGTAAGATTGGGTTAGACTGATTTTGGAGGATTATGTATGGCAGAACAGAAAAGAGATTATTATGAAGTCCTTGGCGTGGAGAAGAATGCCGATGACGCGGCACTCAAAAAGGCATATAGAGTTCTGGCTAAAAAATATCATCCTGATATGAATCCCGGTGATGCGGAAGCTGAGAAAAAATTTAAAGAAGCATCAGAAGCGTATGCGGTCTTGAGTGATCCCGAAAAGAGAAGACAGTATGATCAGTATGGTCATGCTGCTTTTGAAGGGGGAGCAGGCGGCGGCTTTGGCGGTTTTGATTTCAATAGTATGGACTTCAGCGATATTTTCGGCGATATTTTTGGTGATTTCTTTGGCGGCGGCCGCCGGGGAAGCAGAAGCAACGGGCCGATGAAAGGAGCCAATATCCGCACCAGTGTACGGATCACTTTTGAAGAGGCAGTCTTCGGGGTTGAGAAAGAATTGGAACTTACATTGAAAGATGAGTGTACTACATGCCACGGCAGCGGTGCGAAACCGGGGACCTCTCCGGAAACCTGTTCCAAATGCGGCGGCAAAGGGCAGGTAGTCTTTACGCAGCAATCCTTCTTTGGAACGGTCAGAAATGTGCAGACCTGTCCGGATTGCCACGGAACGGGTAAAGTGATCAAAGAGAAATGCTCTGATTGCCGGGGAACGGGATATATTGCCAATAAGAAAAAAATTCAGGTATCCATTCCGGCGGGCATTGATAACGGCCAGAGCGTCAGAATCAGAGATAAGGGTGAGCCGGGGACGAACGGAGGCCCGAGAGGAGATCTGTTAGTAGAGGTTATCGTAGGCCGGCATCCGATCTTCCAAAGACAGGATACCAATATTTATTCGACTGTACCAATGTCCTTTGCAGTGGCAGCGCTTGGCGGAGAGATCATGATCGATACCGTAGACGGTAAAGTGATCTATGATGTGAAGCCGGGGACACAGACTGATACGAAAGTACGTTTGAAGGGAAAAGGCGTTCCATCGCTGCGCAGCAGGGATGTAAGAGGCGACCACTACGTAACGCTTGTGGTGCAGGTTCCCGATAAACTTTCCAGGGAAGCGAAAGATCTGTTAAAGCAGTTCGATGAGCAGACCGGTAATACATTAGATGCCGCTAAACAGCATACCTCTTCCTCCGGTGATGAGCCGAAAGGGAAGAAGCGGTTTCGGAAATAGTCGCTAAAAGAAGCAGATGTGTGAGCATCTGCTTTTTCTTTTATAGGAAACAGCGATTGGCAGCAGCTAATCTGTTACATAAAAAGTTACATTCCAACGCTGATCGCCCGCAGGCAGAGATTCCGTTGTCAGAATATGATAGCCTGCATCTGACAGGTACTCTTCCGACAGCCAATATTCCCATGTATAAGTAATCGCGATGCAGCTGTATTTCTGCTCTGCGATATTTTCTTGAATCTGTATATGATAAGAAATATTTTTTTGCAGTATTTCTTCTGTATGATCAAACAGAAATATATTTCTCCACAATTTATTATTTTTATAATTCTGAAGATTTTCCTGTGTATTATATTCGGCCTGCCCGTAGTTTGACGTAGCAATATTGTTTTCCAGGCAGTAATTTGACAAAAGCATGGAAACGAGCAGACCGCCCTCGGAATATTGTTCAAGAATGTCATAAGCACGCTTCCATGCCGCTTCTTCTTCCTGTGTCATCAAAGTGCACCGGAACATAGGAAGCATTTTGAAAAGTGGCAGCAGGACCAAAGCGTACTGCAGCGTGAGGCAGAGCATTCTGATATTTTTGTGCGGTATGGACTTTATGTACGCTGTAATAGCGGGAACAGAAGACGCGCAGTATAAAATGACATAAGGATACCATAATTGTAAATAATACGTATAATTGGTTCCCTGATTTTCCGAGATCAATATTACGGGCAGCAGCAGGAAAATAAGCTGGCAAAACGTATAGGAAATTTCTATCTTTACCGTTTTCTTTTTTATCATCATGTATATTTCGATTAAAATATGTAAAAATCCTAAGACGCCCAGTCCTCCATAGAGCTTGTTTAATAGGGCGATTTGGCGTAGAGAATAACCCGGATCTCCCGTCAGGACCTGCCCCTGTGCGATTGGAAGCACTTCCGAAAAATATAACGGGAAGATGAGGTGAACCAGGAGCACAGACAATATACCAAAGACAATGCCGTATAATAAAAATTTTACCGTATCCTTTTTGGAATAAATAAATAGGTATACAAACAGGCCGACTGCTGTCAGCGCAAAATACTGTTTGATATAGAACAGAATGATCAGTATAAGAATATATAATGCGGGACGGAGACGGTTTTTTTGTTTATCGCGGTATAGAATATCCGCTAACAGGATAGAGAGGGTAAGTCCCCATTGATCCGGGAATGCACCGCCGAAAGCAGAATATCTCCAATAGCAGGAGTAAAAGAGCAGCATGCCGATCGCAGATAGCAGAAGGCGGTTTGTTTTCCGGCGGAGGAGTCTGTAGAAAATAAGAGCGCCCGCAATTTCAATTAGGAGTGTGACCAGTTCACAGATCTGGAGCGTATTCAGTGTCGTAAAGGAGAAAAGACGCACGAACGGCGCCAGAATCAGCGGAACAAAAAATCCATACATGCTGGTTGGAGCAGGTATGGCGCTTTTTAAAGCAGATCGGGCATATAAATTTTTGCCATAAGCAAGGTGATGAACGAATGCCGGCATATTCATTTCCCGGAGTTCTTTCGGCGTATCATATGCAATGATCGTATAGCCCTTTTGCAGAATAATGAACAGAAACAAGCTCCATACTATATAAAAGCAAAGTTTATATATCATTAATTTTTTACTTTCCATAGTATTGATAAGACCATCTTTCAACATACCTGAATTTCTCCTATGTATTCTCAATTGGTAAAAAGTCCGGAAGATAAAACCCAAGAAACCATTTTTAAATTTTAGGTCAATTTCACCCTAATGTCAATAGGTCAATTTGCCATAATCTAATTGGTTATATAGAAATTGCTTGAAGGATTATTATCTGTAATGTGCAAAAGGAGAAATATGGAAAGGCTGAAAAATTTAAGAAAAGAAAAGGGATATACGCAGATTAAGATGCAGCTGTTAACAGGGATCGATCAGAGCGATTATTCTAAAATAGAAAAGGGGAAACGTTATTATACGTTTGAACAGTGTAAAAGAATTGCGCTGGCGCTTGATACGAGCATGGATTATCTGGCCGGCCTGACAAACGAGCCGAAACCTTACCCGCGGAGCCGGAAATATGATCTGCATGCAGAAAAAACGGAGAGGAAATAGCAGCATTTCCTCTCCGCTGTATAAGATGATTTCATTTTATTTGGAATGGCGGCGGAATTTTTCAGATTATTCCCAAACCGCATATTCGCCATATTCTTCCCAGATATTACAGATCCATGTCCTGCCCTGATTGACAATGATCTCGTTGCCGGCCTCGTCATAGAATCTGGCTGGTGTAAAGTCGCCTCCGTAACGTGCCCATCTGCCCTTGATCACTTTACCGTTCGTGAAAATAACAGCGTCGCCTTCGCCGTGGACACCGAAGGCAAGATAGTCGTGATCGTCTCTGACTTCTCCGTGGCAGTACTGAAAAATAACGTTGGAAACAGCAAGCTGTTCGTTATTGTATTCATCGATCTGTTCTTCCCCATCCTGATAACGGTAATACAGATGATCGTCTTCATGGTATTCGAAATAAGGGTGATAAGCACCGTATCCGCCGGAGTTGCTTCCTGACTCTCCGCCGGGATAAATCATAACGGCGTCTTCGGCATCTTCATATTCCGCCGGCATGTTGTCATTGGCAAATAAGAAGGGACGGACATAGTCGTCGTCATAATTCCAGTCATATCCGAGGCGGTCGACCGCATCCATTAATCCATCGATCATCAGATAACCGGTGAACTCTTTCGAATAACCCGGACGGCTTACCCGGTCGAATGCTTCGTCGGCCGGATTGTGGATGCCTTCAACAGCTGCACTGACATTATAGACAGTATCACGGTTGATCAGTTCTTCCACATATGGTCTGGCAAGGCCCCAGTTACAGTAAATAGCTTCATAGCCTGTTGCCACATAGATGAAATAGTCCCGGCTGCTTCTGACGGGGCCGATTCTCTCCAAATCGTCAAAATTTTCAAAAACGGCCATTAACCTTGTGATACGTCCTTCAACGGGCGCTTCATATATGATGCCGGCCTGTGAGAGGCCGTACTGGGGCATGGCGGGTCTGTTGTTCGGAATCATGACGGCGATCGGCCTTCTGGTTGCGATTTCTTCGTCTGTCCATTCTCCGGTCAGATAGCTTTGGATCTGTCCGTCTACGGAGACTCTCTCTTCAATAAAAGGAGAGACAGGTTCCGGCTCGGGTTCGGGTTCCGGTTCTTCTTCTGCGACAGGTTCCGTTTCTTCCATAGGTTCGGGTTCTGAAATCTCAGGCTCCGGCGTGCTGCCGCAGGCGCCTAAGAGAGAAAGCGAAAGCAGGAGAAATGCAGTAAACAACAGTGTTTTTTTAAAGTACGTTTTCTTATGCATAGGCTGTTCTCCGTTCGTTTTATTTCTATTAATCTTGTTTTCAACATTAATTTTTTATAATATTTAAACACCATTATACCCGAAAATGTTTCATATGTATACTGTGTGAATCGCTGAAATAGTTACCAGAAAATTTGTCATAATTTTTCTGTCATAACTTTTCATACACGGAAAGGTTTTAAACGGCCGCAATTTGTGATACAATAACGGAAGTGTTTTCATAGCGGAATGCGCAAAAAGTGAAGAAGATTTCGTGATAGAAATATATGACAGAAACAATTTCTGGAAAATAGGAAAACGGGTGGAGAAGGCATATGAAATGGATGAAATTTAAACTGAAAACGATCACCGAAGCCGAAGATATTATCATCAGCACACTTTATGATATCGGTCTTGAGGGCGCGCAGATAGAAGATAAGATTCCGTTAAGCGCATGGGAAAAAGAGCAGATGTTTGTGGATATTCCGCCGGCCTGTGAAGAAGACGACGGCGTTGCTTATTTGAGTTTTTTTGTAGAAGAAGCGGAAGATGGTTCGCTGCTTATAAACGGAGAACCCACGGACAAAGAGACGATCTTAAAGCAGGTGGAGGAAGAGCTGGAAGAACTTAGGATGTTTATGGAGATCGGAGAAGGAACGATCCGTGTTGAAGAGACGGAGGATATTGACTGGATCAATAACTGGAAAGAATTTTTTCATCAGTTTTATATAGACGACCTGCTTGTGATCCCTTCCTGGGAGGAAGTAAAAGACGCGGACAAGGGAAAAAAGATCCTGCACATTGATCCGGGGACCGCATTCGGAACCGGTATGCATGAGACGACACAGCTCTGCATCCGGCAGATCCGGAAATATCTGACGCCCGAAACGACACTTCTCGACGTCGGCTGCGGAAGCGGTATTCTTTCCATTATCGCTCTGATGTACGGAGCAAAAAAAGCGGTAGGAACTGATCTTGATCCCTGTGCGGTGGAAGCCGTCAGACAGAATATGGAAACGAACGGCATACGAAAAGAAGATTTCACGATGATGATCGGCAATATTATTACCGAGAAAGAAGTACAGGACAAAGTCGGGTATCTATGTTATGATATCGTAGTGGCCAATATTCTGGCAGACGTACTGGTGGAACTGACACCTGTTATTACTGCACAGATGAAACCGGGCGCCGTTTATATCACATCCGGCATTATCCGGGAAAAAGAAGAGACGGTCGTAAAGGCCGTCAGGCAGGCAGGTCTTACGATAGTGGAAGTGACAAAGCAGGGCGAGTGGGTCAGTGTAACTGCCCGTAAGGCATGAAGATAAAAGGCGCTGCGGTCGCGGGTGTGTTTGCACTGCTCTGGATGGCTGTGATCTTTTCTTTTTCGGCCCAGGAGAAGGAGGAATCGAGCGCGGTAAGCGAGGCATTCAGTTACCGCGTGATAAGTTCGTCCCGTTTTTTCCTTCGCCTGGATATCGATGAAGAAGATTTAAAGCAGATAGCTGCAGCGATAGAAAAAGGTGTCCGCAAGGCAGCGCATATGACGGAGTTTGGAATATTGTCGATACTTTTTTATCTATGGCTCGGCGGCCGGCAGTTCCGGCCGGTAAACAGAGCGCTGCTGTCGGTCTTTTTGGCCGTTTTGTATGCTGCCAGCGATGAAATACATCAGCGTTTTGTGCCGGGACGTGCGGGAACGCTTGGGGATGTTATGATAGACAGTATCGGCGCGCTGCTTGGGGTCGTCATTTTGATAGGAGTAAAACAATGTATCAGTTTTTTGTGGAACCGTCGCAGATACAGGGAAACAAAGTTATTATAACGGGCAGTGATGTCAATCATATAAAAAATGTGCTCCGGATGAAAGCCGGAGAAGAAGTGGCGGTCAGTAACGGCATAGATGGAAAGGAATACCGCTGCGGTATCGTGCAGATCACGGATGAAGCGGTCTTATGCACCCTGCGGTTTGTGAAGGAAGACAGCGCGGAACTTGCTTCAAAAATTTATCTTTTTCAGGGACTGCCCAAAGCCGATAAGATGGAACTTATTATACAGAAGGCAGTGGAACTTGGCGTTTATGAGATCATTCCGGTTGCGGCAAAGCGGTCGGTCGTTCGTTTGGATGAAAAGAAGGCAAAGAATAAACTGCTTCGGTGGCAGGGAATTGCCGAGGCTGCGGCCAAGCAGAGTAAGAGAGGCATCATCCCGCGGGTACGGGATGTCATGAGCATGAAGGAGGCTGTTCTTTACGCCGCAGAAACTGCGGATGTCAGACTGATCCCATATGAACTGGCGCAGGATATGACTAAGACCAGGGAACTCATAGAAGGGATACGGCCCGGAGAATCGGCTGCGGTTTTTATCGGACCGGAAGGCGGCTTTGAGGAAAACGAAATTGCCGCGGCGCTGGAAAACGGCATACGGCCGGTCACGCTTGGCAGACGGATACTGAGAACGGAAACGGCGGGATTTACGGTTTTATCATGGCTGATGTATCATCTCGAATAGTGTGGGAAGAATTTCCGACCGGGCATAATGATGGAAATAAGTCTAAAACCCGAAATAAATGTCAAAGAGCATAAAGGCATCATATACTACATTATGAGATGCAAAGATAAATTATGATAAAATAGGAGCTGTTTATGAAAGTATATTTGGATAATTCGGCTACAACCAGATGCTTTGATGAAGTGGCGCAGCTTATGATGCAGGTAATGTGCAGAGACTACGGCAATCCTTCCAGTCTGCATCATAAAGGCGTGGAAGCGGAACACTATATACGATATGCGTTGGAAACGCTTGCCAAAATACTGAAAGTCAATGAAAAAGAAATTATTTTTACATCAGGAGGAACGGAAGCCGATAATATCGCCATAATAGGCACCGCGATGGCCAATCACCGCATGGGACGGCATTTGATCACGACACAGATAGAACATCCGGCAGTGATACAGACAATGCGGTATCTGGAGGATCAGGGATTTCGTGTGACCTATCTGCCGGTGGATGGACAGGGCAGGATCCGCCTGGAAGACCTGCAGAAAGCAATCTGTAAAGAAACGATTCTGGTATCCATTATGCATACCAATAATGAGATCGGAACGCTGCAGCCGATTGCAGAAGCGGGCGAGCTGATCAAAAAGATGAATCCTATGACCGCTTTTCATGTAGATGCCGTACAGGGATTTGGTAAATTCCGTATTTATCCTTCCAGAATGAAGATCGATCTGTTGTCTGTCAGCGCACACAAGATACACGGCCCGAAAGGTGTGGGATTCCTATATAAAAATGAAAAATGCAAGGTCAGTCCGATCATCTACGGCGGCGGGCAGCAGAAAGGGATGCGTTCCGGTACGGAGAATGTGCCGGGTATCGCAGGACTTGCCAAGGCATCCGAACTGATCTATCAGAACCTGGATGCCGATATGGAGCGGTTGTATGCACTGCGCGAAATGTTCATACAGGGTGTTTCCCAGATCGAAGATGTCAAAGTGAACGGATGTATGGGGGATGAGAGCGCTTCTCATATCGTGAGTCTCTCAGTCAGAGGCGTCCGCAGTGAAGTGCTGCTGCATGCATTGGAAGACAGGGATATTTATGTTTCCGCAGGAAGCGCCTGCTCTTCAAACAAACCGCAGCCATCGGCGACTTTGAAGGCCATCGGCATCGAGAAAGATCTGCTGGAGTCCACGATCCGCTTCAGCTTTTCCGTTTTTACCACAAAGGAAGAAATTCAGTATACCTTACAGACTTTATATGAGATGATACCGGAATTGAGACGCTATAAGAGGCATTGACGCCGTATCAATGCCGGAATGAAAAACGGCAGGACAGTCAGGATACGGGAATGGATAGGGAAGCCTGTCTGCGGCAGGTTTCTTTATCCGAAATGCCGGCGCTTTACAGGAGTATGCAGGATAACAGAAAGGAAATGGACATGTTCACATCATTTTTGATTAAATATGCCGAAATCGGCGTGAAGGGAAAAAACAGATATCTTTTTGAAGACGCGCTTGTCAAACAGATCAGACACGCTCTGAAAAAGTGTGATGGAGAATTTCAGGTACGAAAGACAGACGGCAGGATCTATGTCGATGCGGTATCGGCATTTGATTTTGAAGATACGGTAGAGATGCTGAAAAAAGTATTCGGCGTTTCCGGTATCTGTCCGGTCATTGTCGCAGAAGACGAGGGATTTGAAAAACTCGGAGAGCGCGTTGTAAAATATATCGACGAGATTTATCCGGACAAGCATAAGACTTTTAAGGTGGCGGCAAGGCGGGCGAGAAAAAACTATCCGCTTAATTCCATGGAGATCAATACTCAGATAGGCGGCATTTTACTGGATGCATACCCGGATATGCGCGTGGACGTGCATAAACCCGATATCATGCTGCACATAGAGATCCGCGATAAGATCTATCTTTATTCGGAGATCATTCCGGGGCCGGGAGGTATGCCTGTCGGCACGGGCGGCAAGGCGATGCTTTTGTTATCGGGAGGCATCGATTCTCCCGTGGCAGGATATATGGTGGCCAAGCGCGGCGTCAAGATCGATGCGGTATATTTTCATGCGCCGCCGTATACAAGCGAACGCGCCAAACAGAAAGTTGTCGATCTGGCGAAAAAAGTAGCGCAGTACACAGGACCGATCTATCTGCATGTCATTAATTTTACCGACATTCAGATGTATATTTACGATAAGTGTCCCCATGATGAACTGACGATCATTATGCGCAGATATATGATGCGTATCGCCGAGCATATTGCCAAAGAAACGGAATGCCTTGGACTGATCACCGGAGAGAGTATCGGACAGGTAGCTTCTCAGACGATGCAGAGTCTGGCAGTCACCAATGAAGTATGCGAACTGCCGGTTTACAGGCCGCTAATCGGGTTTGATAAAATGGAGATCGTAGAAATTTCGGAGAAAATAGACACATATGAGACATCGATCCTGCCTTATGAGGACTGCTGTACGATATTTGTTGCGAAACATCCCGTTACAAAACCGAATTTGAAGATCATCAAAAGACATGAACAGAATCTGACGGAAAAAATAGAAGAACTGGTACAGACGGCGTTAGATACGGATGAACTGATTATTGTTTCCTGATCAAAATATCCAGATCAAATTCTGTATTGACAGGAAAATGATACCGGAACAATAACCAGTTTACCGGATGTAAAGATTCATGTGCAAATTTTACATGATGTAAGGTTTTAATGCTGTCAGAATTTCTTCCGCACCATCTTCCGTATGGATGTTCAAATCGATCGGTTTGGAAAGATCCAGACTGAAAATACCCATAATGGATTTTGCGTCGATGACATATCTGCCGGATACTAAATCGAAATCGTAATCAAATTTAGTGATATCATTTACGAAAGATTTAACCTTATCGATAGAATTTAAAGAGATTTGGACTGTTTTCATTGAAATGACCTCCTTATTAAAACATATTATTAGCTTAATAGTATATGTTGGAAGGACAAAAGTCAATGATAAAACAATACAAAAAATGCGGGGATTACTATGAAAAGTGTAGCACTACATAATTTGGGGTGTAAAGTAAACGGCTATGAGATGGACGTTATGCAACAAATACTGTTGGAAAAGGGTTATAAAATTGTACCTTTTGATACGCAGGCCGATATTTATATCGTCAATACATGCACCGTGACCAATATTGCCGACCAGAAAAGCAGACAGATGCTGCATCGCGCCAAAAAAAGAAATCCTGACGCCGTAGTAGTGGCAGCAGGCTGCTACGTGCAGACCGGACAGGATGCAGTGGCGGAGGATACGGCGGTCGATCTTGTGATCGGTAATAACCGCAAGAAAGATATCGCCGTGATTCTGGAAGAGTATCTGGAGAAAAAAGAGCAGGGAATTCTTTCGGAGAATGACAAGACATTACAGAATAAAACGGTTATAGATATTAACCATACCGCGGAATATGAGCAGATGCAGCTTTCGGGAACACGGGAGCATACGAGGGCTTATGTAAAAATTCAGGACGGATGCAACCAGTTCTGTTCCTATTGTATTATCCCGTTTGCGAGGGGACGGGTAAGGAGCCGGAAAGAGGAAGATATCCTGTCGGAAGTAAAGGATCTTGTACAGGCCGGATATCAGGAGGTCGTTCTGACAGGCATTCATATCAGTTCCTACGGAATAGATACAAAGGACAGGCATCTGCTTTCCCTGTTAGAGAAACTGGAGGAGATTCCCGGACTGAAGCGGATCCGGCTCGGTTCTCTCGAACCCGGCATTATTACGGAAGCGTTTGCGGGAAGGATCAGCGAACTGTCCAAAATATGTCCGCATTTTCATCTGTCTTTGCAAAGCGGGTGCGACGAGACGCTGCGGCGGATGAATAGACGTTATACGACGGGGGAATACTTGGAAAAAGTGGAAATATTGCGGAAGCATTTTGAGAATCCGGCTATTACGACGGATGTTATTGTAGGATTTCCCGGAGAGACGGAAGAAGAATTCAGGTGTACGGAGTCTTTTTTGCAAAAGATACATTTTTATGAGATGCACATATTTAAGTATTCCAAACGGCAGGGAACGAGGGCGGACGTTATGCCGGATCAGGTTCCCGACACGATAAAGGCACAGCGCAGCAACCGGCTTCTGGCATTGGAAAAACAGATGTCCGAAGCGTACCGCAGGACTTTTATCGGCAAAGAAGTAACGGTATTATTCGAAGAAACCAAAGAGATAGATGGACATACCTTTCAGACGGGTCATACGCAGGAGTACATCAGGGCAGCGGGAGAAAATGCCGTACGCGGCAGCATCATGAGAGGGACGGTCACGGGAGTCCTGCATGATGACGTCATGCTCGTGGAAGGGTTAAGAGACTTTGGATAAAAGACCTGGAAGCGTGAACGCATTTTATTATGATTGAATTTTATGTCAGGATAGAGTATGATAAAGTTCAGGAGTGACAGATAAGGTATGAGAAGGGGCGGGTTTGCATAATGCAGGATTTGGAGAACACACAATATTTTAAAGTAGAGACGGAACCGGAGACCGGCGTAAAGATCGTTCTTGCGACCGTATATGAAGCGCTGACGGAGAAAGGATATAATCCGGTAAATCAGATCGTAGGGTATATTATGTCCGGAGATCCCACATACATTACGAGCCATAAAAGCGCCAGAAGCCTTATTATGAAGGTAGAGCGCGACGAACTGGTAGAAGAGATGCTCAAAGAATATATCAAAAATTCTCTGCAGAAATAATCATGTGATGCAAAAATGCAGTAAGGTACGAATATGAGGATCATGGGTTTGGATTTCGGCTCGAAGACAGTAGGCGTTGCCATCAGCGACCCTCTTTTGCTGACGGCACAGGGTATCGAGATCATCAGAAGAAAAGAAGAAAATAAATTACGCAGGACGTTTGCACGGATAGAAGAGCTGATCACGGAATATGAAGTGGAAGAGATCGTGCTGGGGTTCCCCAAGAACATGAATGATACGATCGGTATCCGGGCGGAACTTTCGTTGGAGTTTAAAGATAAACTGGAGCGCAGGACAGGTCTGCCTGTGACAATGTGGGACGAGAGACTGACAACGGTAGCGGCGGACAAGGCTATGATAGAGGCCGGCATCAGGCGGGAACATAGAAAAGAATATGTGGACAAAATAGCTGCGGTTTTGATCCTGCAGGGGTATCTGGATCATCTTGCAGTGAAGGAGAATCATTGAATGGAGAAAATCGTTTTTCAGCCGGAAGGAGAAGATCCGGTAGAATTTTATGTGTTGGAACAGACAAGAATAGGCGGTATTGATTATATTCTGGTAACGGATACGGAAGAAGATGATGCAGAAGCGCTGATCTTACGTGACAGATCGCAGTCAGGGGAAGCAGAAGCGCTTTATGAAATCGTAACGGAAGACGAGGAACTGAATGCAGTTGCGGCTGTATTTGAAAATATGTTAGAAGATGTAGATTTATCTTAAAAATGCAGTACATATAGAGTACCATCAGAGGTTTTTGGCGCAGCGGCGGATGTCCGGAGGGCCGGGATTTATGTCGGACATGAGAGAGCGGGAACTGTGCGGAGAGCAACCGTATAAACTGCGTAAGCAAAAACGGCTGAAGGAACACTATGTCTATTGCAGGGAATATGGAGGAAAATTGTTTGAAAAAAAATGAAAAGGGAAAGACTGCCGGTTTGAAGGTGATTCCTTTAGGCGGTCTGGAGCAGATTGGATTAAACATTACTGCCTTTGAATATGAAGACAGTATTATTGTTGTGGATTGCGGATTGTCGTTTCCGGAAGATGAAATGCTGGGAATTGATCTGGTAATCCCGGATGTAACGTATTTAAAAGACAATATCAGTAAAGTGAAAGGCTTTATGATCACGCATGGGCACGAAGATCATATCGGTGCGCTGCCTTATGTATTAAAAGAGATCAACGTACCCATCTATGCCACGAAGCTGACGATGGGCATCATAGAGAACAAGCTGAAAGAGCATGACCTTATGAACGGCACGAAACGTAAGGTCGTTAAGTTCGGACAGTCTATCAACTTAGGACAGTTCCGGATCGAGTTTATCAAGACGAATCACAGTATCGTGGATGCCGCGGCGCTTGCAATTTATTCCCCGGCCGGCATTGTCGTGCATACGGGAGATTTCAAGGTAGATTATACGCCTGTATTCGGCGACGCCATTGATTTACAGCGTTTTGCGGAAATCGGGAAAAAGGGTGTTCTGGCGCTGATGTGCGACAGCACGAATGCGGAGCGGCCCGGATTTACGCCTTCTGAGAAGACGGTTGGGAAAACTTTCGACTCTCTTTTTTCAGAGCACCGGGACACAAGGATCATTATTGCGACTTTTGCATCCAATGTGGACAGGGTGCAGCAGATCATTAATTCTGCGTACAGGTTCGGCAGAAAGGTTGTAGTAGAGGGCCGAAGCATGGTCAATATCATTGAGACGGCGTCTACCTTGGGATATTTGAATATTCCCGATCAGACACTGATCGATGTGGAACAGTTAAAGAACTATCCGAACGAGAAGACCGTTATTATCACGACGGGGAGCCAGGGAGAAAGTATGGCGGCGCTCAGCCGCATGGCAGGCAGTATCCACAGAAAGATATCTATCGTGCCGGGCGATACCGTTATTTTCTCATCCAATCCGATTCCGGGAAATGAAAAAGCGGTTACGAATGTGATCAATGAACTGCTGATGAAAGGGGCCGACGTTATTTTCCAGGATGTTCATGTATCCGGACATGCCTGTCAGGAAGAGATCAAACTGCTCTATACGCTGCTGCATCCGAAATACGCGATTCCCGTGCACGGCGAATACAAGCATCTGAAAGCACAGGCTAAGATCGTGCGGGAACTGGGCATTGATAAATCAGATATCTTTATATTACATTCGGGGGACGTTCTGGAGATCAGCGAGGAACATGCGGAAGTTACCGGAAAAGTACCTGTAGGAGCCATTCTTGTTGATGGACTCGGCGTAGGGGATGTAGGAAATGTCGTTTTGAGAGACAGACAGCATCTGGCAGAAGACGGTATCATGATCGTAGTGCTGGCGCTTGATTCAACCGGAAATCAGCTTGTATCGGGACCTGATATCGTATCCCGCGGTTTCGTATATGTCAGGGAATCCGATGAACTGTTGGAAGAAGCACGGCTTTTGGTGTATGATTCCATTATGGGATGCCTGGACAGAGGACAGACCGACTGGGGCAAATTAAAATCTACCATTAAGGAAGCTCTGAGTGATTACGTATGGAAGAAAACGAAGAGACGTCCGATGATACTCCCGATCATCATGGAGGTCTGAAAAGGAGAAGACGGTATGGAAGACGGTTTTGCAGACAACAGTGTGAGGAATGCAACGGATCAGTTTGTGGAAGCGATCAAAGAGTCGGAAATATATAAAGAATATCATATTCAAAAAGAAAAAATTAAAAGGCATCCGGAGTTATTTGAGCGGGTAGGAGAGTTTCGGCAGAGAAATTATGAACTGCAGACGAGCGCCCGGGGAGATGACCTGCTTGAGAAGCTGGATGCTTTTGAAAGAGAATATGAAGAGTTTCGCGCCAATCCGTTAGTGGATGATTTTTTAAGAGCGGAACTGGCATTCTGCCGTATGATGCAGAGAGTAAATGTGCGGATCACCGCGGGACTTGACTTTGAATAAGTTTGGTTCAAAGAGGAGGTTTTTTCGTGGATATCAAACAGTTGGTGGTTTCTGTTATAGAAACGGTTATTAAAATTGCAATCGGCGTTTTTATCGTGATGTTCGTGTTTGACGCGGCAGTTAAAGCATATGATTACGGTTACCGCGTGTTTGCGGAAGAGCCGATGACCTACGGAGATGGCAGGACGATAAGTATCAGTGTGACAACGGAAGATTCCGTTAAGGACGTCGGAGAAAATCTGGAAGAAAAAGGACTGATCCGGGATGCCAATCTGTTCCTCATACAGGTTATTCTTTCGGAGTGCTACGGAAAAATAAACCCCGGCATTTATGACCTTAACACGTCTATGAAGACGAATGAGATGATAGAGATCCTAACGGAGGAAAAAGAGGAAGAGACAGAAGAGAAAGCTTCTTCCGATAATGTTCCTATCGGAGCGGTCGGCGGCGGGGATACGGAAGGCACGCAGGGAACGGAAGATCAGGCCGGAACAGATGATGCGCAGGGAACGGAAGAACCGTCTGAAGCGGACGGCGGAGACGGCACAGAGAACCCGGAGGGAGATGCCGGCGCAGAAGATCCGGGTGAGGACGGCGGAGAAGGAAACGTCCAGCCGGACGCGGCAGGAGAGTAGATGTATGATAGTAGACGAGCGCACGGCAGCTTTTATAAATTCTCTGGATCCCGGCAAAACCGAATTTCTGAATGAGATAGAAAGAGAAGCGAAAGAAACCAATGTGCCGGTCATCCGGACAGAGATGCAGAGTCTGATGAAACTGCTGTTAGCGGTCAAAAGACCTGCCTCCATTCTGGAAGTCGGCTGCGCCATTGGTTTTTCTGCATTGTTTATGAGTGAATATGCACCGGAAGGATGCAGGATAACAACCATTGAAAAATATGAAAAGAGAATACCGACAGCAAGGGAAAATTTTAAGCGGGCAGGGAAAGAAGAGAGCATTACCTTATTAGAAGGGGATGCGCTTGACTGGTTATGCAGGCTGGAAGGGCCGTATGATCTGATCTTCATGGACGCGGCCAAAGGGCAGTATATTCATTTTCTGCCGGAAGTGCTGCGGCTGATGCCCGAGGGCGGTATCCTTTTGTCGGATAACGTTTTGCAGGATGGGGACGTGATCCAGTCGCGGTATGCGGTGACAAGAAGGAATCGTACGATACATACCCGCATGAGAGATTATCTGTATGAACTGAAGCATCATCCTTTATTGGAGACCGCGATACTGCCGGTCGGGGATGGCGTTACGATCAGTGTGAAAACAAAGCAAGGGTGAGTATATGAAAAAACCAGAATTACTGATTCCGGCGAGCAGTCTGGAAGTATTGAAGACAGCAGTCATATTCGGCGCGGATGCCGTTTATATCGGCGGAGAGGCATTCGGACTGCGTGCCAAGGCAAAAAATTTCACAAAAGAGGAAATGGCACAAGGCATAGCATTTGCACACGAACGCGGTGTACGTGTGCATGTTACGGCCAATATTCTGGCGCATAATGCGGACATAAGCGGTGCGGATCAATACTTCCGGGAACTGAAAGAAATGAAGCCGGATGCGCTGATCATCGCAGATCCCGGAATGTTTATGCTGGCAAAAGAGATCTGTCCCGAGATTGATATTCATATCTCCACACAGGCGAACAATACAAATTATATGACATACCGTTTCTGGTATGAACAAGGAGCGAAAAGGGTCGTATCGGCAAGGGAGCTGTCTCTGCATGAGATCAAAGAGATCAGACGGCAGATTCCGGAGGATATGGAAATAGAAAGCTTTATTCACGGCGCAATGTGTATCTCCTACTCGGGACGCTGCCTGCTGAGCAGTTATTTCACGGGGCGGGATGCCAACCACGGAGCCTGTACGCATCCGTGCCGCTGGAAATACGCAGTGGTGGAAGAAAAAAGACCGGGAGAATATCTGCCTGTATATGAGAACGAACGGGGAACCTATATTTTCAATTCCAAGGATCTGTGCATGATAGAACATATTCCGGAAATGATCGATGCCGGGATAGACAGCTTCAAGATAGAAGGACGGATGAAGACGGCGCTCTATGTGGCGGCTGTGGCAAGGACGTACCGCAGGGCTATTGACGACTGTCTGGAATCGGAAGAAAAGTACCGGGACAATATGAACTGGTATCGGGAAGAGATCGCCAAATGTACTTACCGTCAGTTTACGACAGGTTTCTATTTTGGAAGGACAGATGAAACGTCACAGATCTATGACAACAATACGTATGTGAACGAATATATTTATCTGGGCATTGTTCACCTGGTTGACGGGCAGGGACGGGCACATCTTATTCAGAAGAACAAGTTCTGTGTAGGAGATGAGATCGAGATTATGAAGCCGGACGGCAGCAACGTTTTCGTAAAAGTGCTGCATATGCATGACGAAGAAGGAGAAGCGATAGAGAGCTGTCCTCATGCCGGACAGGCGATCGATGTAATGCTTTCACAGATACCGGAGAAGTATGATATCCTGCGGGTAAGGAATCAATAAGTTTCGTTTTGTGTAATGTGAACAGCATTTTTTGCCAAAAAATATTATTTTCCGCAAAATTTACAAAATTATTTGTAAGGTATTGCTTTTTTCAAAAAAGTAAGGTATTTTATAACAAGAGACCGCAAGACCGGTACAAAATTTATATAAGGTATCTTGAACGAGGATGTTCCAAAATTGATTTTGGGACATTTTTTGTGTAAAGGGAAAGATATGGGCATTCATGCGCAGACTCGGATGCCGTGAGGAAAATGAAAGAGGAGAGGAAAAATAACATGAGCGAAAAATTAAATGTGGAAGCAATCTTTGGACAGAATTTATTTACGCTTAGTAAAATGAAAGAACGTCTGCCTAAGAATGTATACAAAGAAGTAGTAAAGGTCATGGATCAGGGCGGAGAGCTTTCCATGGATACCGCGAATGTCGTTGCCAAAGCGATGAAGGACTGGGCGGTGGAACATGGCGCTACGCATTTTACCCACTGGTTCCAGCCTCTTACGGGAATTACCGCTGAGAAACATGATGCTTTCGTAACGCATCCGGATGAGTCCGGGAAGATGCTGACAGAGTTTTCCGGAAAGGAACTGATCAAAGGCGAACCCGACGCTTCTTCATTTCCTTCGGGCGGTCTGCGCGCTACCTTTGAAGCGAGAGGATATACGGCGTGGGATATTACGTCGCCGGCTTTCTTAAAAGAGTCGGCATGCGGCACGATCCTCTGTATTCCGACTGCATTCTGTTCTTATACGGGAGAAGCGCTGGATAAAAAGACGCCGCTTCTGCGGTCCATGGAGGCTCTGAGCGAGCAGGCGCTGCGTATCGTGCGGCTGTTCGGCAACACAGAGGCGACGAAGGTCGTGGCTTCCGTAGGACCCGAGCAGGAATATTTTCTGGTAGACGAAAATCTATATATGAAAAGAACGGACCTGATGTTTGCCGGACGTACGCTTTTCGGAGCACCTGCGCCGAAAGGACAGGAGATGGAAGACCATTATTTCGGCGTTATCAGAGAACGTGTCGGCGCTTACATGAAAGACTTGAATGAAGAACTCTGGAAACTCGGTGTTACCGCGAAGACACAGCATAACGAAGTGGCTCCCGCACAGCACGAGCTGGCGCCGATCTATGAGACTGCCAATATTGCGGTAGATCATAACCAGATTGTTATGGAGACAATGAAAAGAGTGGCTATTGAACACGGCATGAGATGTCTTCTGCATGAGAAACCGTATGCAGGCGTCAACGGTTCCGGCAAGCATGATAACTGGTCTATCACGACGGACAACGGCGTAAACCTTTTGGATCCCGGTGAAACGCCGAATGAAAATATTCAGTTCCTGCTGGTACTGGCGTGTATCATGAAAGCGGTGGATACCCATGCCGATCTGCTCCGTCAGTCTGCTTCCGATGTCGGAAACGACCACAGACTGGGGGCGAACGAAGCGCCGCCGGCGATCATTTCCATTTTCCTTGGCGAGCAGCTTGAGGATGTGGTGAATCAGTTGATTGAGACCGGTTTTGCCACGACCGTTAAAGAGGGCGGCAGGCTTTTGACGGGCGTTAAGACGCTGCCCGATTTCCAGAAGGACGCTACCGACAGAAACAGGACTTCGCCGTTTGCGTTTACGGGAAATAAATTTGAATTCCGCATGGTCGGTTCTGCAGATTCTATTGCCAGTCCGAATACGACGTTGAATGCGATTGTTGCGGAAGCATTCTGCGAAGCGGCGGACAGACTGGAGAAAGAGGAAGATAAAGAGATCGCGATCCATGATCTGATCAAAGAGTATATGACAAAACACCAGCGGATCATCTTTAACGGCAACGGCTATGCCGACGAATGGGTAGAAGAGGCGAAGAGAAGGGGACTTCCGAATATCAAGTCCATGATCGAAGCGGCGGATACCCTGACAACGGACAAAGCGGTACGTCTGTTTGAGAAATTCGGTATCTTTACGAAAGTAGAGCTGGAATCCCGCGAAGAAATCATTTATGAGACCTATGCCAAGACGATCAACATCGAGGCGTTGACGATGATCGACATGGCAGGAAAACAGATCATTCCGGCAGTGGTCAAATATACCAGGATGCTGGCGGATACGGTTAATGCAGTGAAAGCGGCGGGCGTAGATGCATCCATGCAGACAGAGCTTTTAAGATCGGTCGGCGAAAAACTGGTATCCATGCAGGCGTCTTATATGGAGTTAAAGAAAGTGGAAGAACAGGCGTCTTCTATGGAGAATGCAAAAGAACAGGCATTTTTCTATAAAGATACTGTGAAAAAGGTTATGGAAGAACTGCGTGTACCTGCGGACGAACTGGAAATGATTGTTGATAAGGAAATGTGGCCGATTCCTACCTATGGCGAGTTGATGTTTGAAATCTGAATATTTAAGCGGATGAAAACAGGCAGAAGAGCAATCTTCTGTCTGTTTTTTGGATTGAAACCGATAAAAACACAGGGCCGAAAGAGTCAGGAAAAATCAGGTAAATATATTGTCTTATTGCCTAAAATTGTACCAAAAAGTCCTGATATAAGTACAAAATTGCCTAAAAGTAAAGAAAAGAAAAAATATGGTTGAAATTACTGCATAAAAAAAGTAAAATGAGCATTATATAAATCGTTTTACGACGGGTGGATATACTGTCTTTTCCATTCAAAACTTACAAAAGAACAGAAAGGGAAGGAAACACTATGAAAAATATTAAGATTGCAACAAAAATCAGTATCATCACCATTGGAATTCTGGCGGTCGGTCTTTTCGGGTTATGGTTTGTGGCGAACGGGCAGATGACGAAAGTTATGAAGGCTTCTATCATGTCCCAGCTTAACAATTCCGTAGAGACACAGGCGGAAATCGTAAGAAGTTATGTAGATAAGGCAGAAACTTATCTGATCGGGTATGCGCAGGCGCCTAAAATGATAGAAACCCTGCAGGATACCGGAGACGCCGGCAATGTCACGCAGCTTCAGGAATACACGGACAGGTATGCGGGGACGGGAGACAATCTGGAGAATATATATGCCGCCGATTATAATTCTACGGTAGTTGCTTCTCATGTACAGGGCGTGATCGGAGTGACTCTGCGGGAAGGCGATGCGCTGAAACAGCTCCAGGATGCGATCGCAGGCGGAATGTATAATACGGGTATTATGGCTTCCAAAGCGACCGGAGCACAGGTTATTTCCATGTACTATCCTGTTAATAATAAGGACGGTCAGCCGGTCGGCTATGTAGGAGCGGCAATTTTTGCGGAAAATTTAAGAGATACGCTGAATGAGCTTTCCGGTAAAAGGGAAGGAAGCAGTTATATGTTATTGGACGCTGCAGCGGGCACTTATATATTCTGCCCCAACGACGAACTGATCGGGGCGGCGATCGAGAGTGAAGACGTCCTGCAAATGATCGAACTGGCGAAAAATGCAGAGAATAAAGAAAGCTCTTTGGAATATATGGATACCGAGAGCGGCAGGAAAATGATATCTGCCATTTATTATATGGAAGAAAGGGACTGGGTGCTTGTAGCCCTGTCGGATTGGGATATCGCTTTTGAATCGGTTCAGGCGCTTACAAACATGCTGGCGATTCTTTGTATTGTCGTTCTTGTTGTGATCTCGCTTACGGTATGGGGCAGTGTATCCATGATCGCCAGGGATATCAGCGGAGAGGCAGGAATCATACAGGAAATTGGTACACTGGATTTTACAGGCAGAGAAAAGCTGAATAAATATTGCGGCAGAAAAGACGAAGTGGGAATGATAGCGGATGCAACCAGAGTATTGGTAGATGCCTCATATCATGTCGTTGTGGAACTGCAGGAGAAGAGCCGGGAATTGTTAAAAACTGCGGGAGAAATGAACAAAAGTTCTGCCGTTACGTTTGATACCGTGAAAACGGTAGAATCGGCGATCCATGAAATCGCTATGGGAGCAAGCAATCAGGCTTCCGAGACGAATAGTGCCTCCAACAGCGTTGTCCATATCGGTAACCAGATCGCGGAAACGAAAGACAAGTCCTCAACGCTTTACGGCGTAGCGGAAAATATCAACAGTTCGGGTGAAGAAGCGATTAAAACGCTGCAGACACTTGGAGATATCAATGAGCAGGCTAAGAATGCCGTCGAGCAGATCAACAAGCAGACACTTACGACCAATGAGTCCGTTTTGAAGATCAGAGACGCCGCACAGCTCATTACTTCCATTGCCGAAGAGACGAATCTGCTTTCTCTGAATGCGTCCATAGAAGCGGCAAGAGCAGGCGAACAGGGAAGCGGTTTCGCAGTCGTAGCCGGACAGATCAAAAAGCTTGCAGAACAGTCGAATGATTCTGCAAAATACATCGATTCCGTGATAGACGTACTCCTGCAGGAATCTTCCGAAGCGGTACAGATCATGGACGATGTAAAGGAAATCATGAAGCTGCAGAGCGAACGTCTTGCAGATACGAAGAGCTGCTTTGAAGAAGTGACTCAGAATGTTATTGTGACACAGCAGGAAATTGCAAATATTACCCAGAATATTTCCGATATGGATGAGGAAAGGATCGGCGTGGTAGACGCTGTACAGAGCCTGACGGCGATCGCTGAGGAAAATGCCGCCGGAGCGCAGGAATCTCTTGCATCTACGGAAATGGTCAATGATATGGTCAAGAAAGTTGCCGATGCGGCAAAAGAGCTTGCAGAACTGGCAGATGCAATAGAGAAGAATATCAGTATTTTCAAAGTATAAAGTACAGGATAGTTTTATTGACAGTAAAACAGAAAAATTCTATAATACTCACAAAGAGGCCTTCCGCGTTATAAATGCGGAAGGCCAAAAGGAGTATACAGCGTGATAACGGTAAAAGAAATTGCCAAAGTATGCAATGTATCGCCAAGCACGGTCTCCAATATTTTAAACGGTAAGGCCAATGCGAGCGAAAAGACAAGACAAAAAGTCATGGCGGCGGTAAAAGAACTCGGCTATCAGCCGAATTTTTTTGCACAGAGCATGCGTAAACAAAACAGCCATATTATAGGCGTCATCACGGAGGATCTAAACCAGTTCGGTATTGTCCCGATCGTTGAATCGATCATGGCATACTGCGACGACCATGAATACAGGAGCATTTTAATGAATCTCCGGCTGTATGATAAATGGAGCGATACCTGGTTTGAAGATGAAACCAAACTGAAAAATGTACTGGAACCCGTATTGCGGGAAGCGCTGTCCATTCGTGTGGATGGCCTGCTTTATGTGGCGGGGCACTGCAGGGTCATCAACGTTTTTCCTGATGAGCTGCCGGTACCGCTCGTACTTGCATACGGATTATCCGGAAAGAAGCAATATCCGTCCATCATAATAGACGATGAAAAGGGCGGTTATGACATGACGAAATATCTCATTGCCAAGGGACATACCAAGATAGGCCTGATAGCCGGCGACGAAGGCAATCTGCATACGCGCAGCCGACTCAAAGGATACCAGAAGGCATTGTATGAAGGAAATATTTTATATAATCCGCAGTGGGTGCAGTATGGGGACTGGTTCCGGGAATCCGGATACAGGGCCGCAAAATATCTGCTGCAGGATGGCGTGACCGCTCTTTTCTGCATGAATGACCTGATGGCGGCCGGGGCCTATGATGTGATATATGAAGAGAATCTCGTGGTAGGAAAGGATATTGCCGTAGTAGGATATGATAACCGGGAGATGTCCAAATATTCCCGTCCCGGACTGACGACCAATGAGATCCAGCTGCGCGAGATCGGCAGACAGTCGGCAGAGACGCTTATCGGCCTGTTGGAAGCGGGAGAAAGGACAGAAGAGGCTTTACAGGTCATTTATATCCCGTGCAGGATGATAGAAAGGGAGTCCGTATAAAAATTAAAATTTTTTGAAAAAATTTAAAAATAGGACTTGCATTTCTGTTAAAGATACTGTATAATTCCAAGTTGTAATGTTAATGGGCTATCGCCAAACGGTAAGGCAACGGACTCTGACTCCGTCATTTCAAGGTTCGAATCCTTGTAGCCCAGTACAAAGCCTTAGTGAAGTGATTCACTGAGGCTTTTATTAACATATGGGGGAGTTGCAGGATCTGCGGCAGCCATTGTTGATGACGGAACAGAAAAGAGGATATTTATATGTATACTTATAAGAGCAGAGTGCGCTATAGTGAGATCGGTGTGAATGGGAATCTGACATTGGAGTCTTTGTTGGATTATTTTCAGGACTGCTCTACTTTTCATTCGGAAGATATCGGACTGGGCATAGAATATCTGCAGGAAAGGCATATGGTATGGCTGATGTCTTCGTGGCAGATCGTGATCGAACGTTATCCCCGTTTATGTGAAAATATTATCATCGGAACGGCGCCGTATGAATTCAGAGGATTTATCGGATGCAGAAACTTCTGGATGGAGACGTCGGAAGGAGAACGCCTTGCCTATGCCAACTCCATATGGAGCCTGATGGATACGGAAAAAATGACGCCTGCCAAACCGCCTGCCGATATGCTGGAAGGATATGTGCTGTCGGAAAGGCTGCCGATGGATTATGCGCCGAGAAAGATCGCGGTACCATCCGCCGGGCACAGTCAGGAGGAAATGCAGGTCAAAATGCATCATCTGGATACAAACGGGCATGTTAATAACGGACAGCATGTGCGGATCGCCATGGATTACGTACCGAAGGATTTCAGCATACGGCAGATGCGTGCGGAATATAAGAAACAGGCTGTATTGGGTGACCGGATCATACCGTTTGTGGCAGTGAATGACGAGGAAACACTTTATACGGTGGCGCTCGGCGGGGAAGACGGCAGACCGTATAGTATTGTTGAACTTACAGGAGAGAAGAAAATACAATGATAGCATTAGGTGAAGTACAAATATTAAAAATTGTAAAAAAGGTCGATTTCGGCGTATATCTGGCTGCAGATGGAGAAGAAACGGACAAAGTGCTGCTTCCGATGAAACAAGTGCCTCAGGGTGCAAAACCGGGAGATGAACTGGAAGTGTTTATTTACCGTGATTCGAAAGACCGTCTGATCGCCACGACCAGAAGGCCGGCGATCGTACTCGGCGGCCTTGCAAGACTGCGTGTTGTACAGACGGGAAAGATCGGCGCTTTTTTGGACTGGGGGCTGGAGAAAGACCTGCTGCTTCCCTTTAAGGAGCAGACGAAACCGGTGAAAGAAGGAGAAGAGTGTCTTGCGGCGCTTTACATTGATAAAAGCGGAAGACTCTGTGCAACAATGAATGTCTATCCGTATCTTCGTCAGGACAGTACTTATCAAAAGGATGATAAAGTCACAGGAACCGTATACGAGATCAGTGACAATTTCGGGGCATTTGTAGCGGTGGATGACGTATATTCCGGTCTGATCCCCAAAAAGGAGCTGTATGGCAGCGTGAAGATCGGAGATGTCATAACGGCAAGGGTAACCGGCGTAAAAGACGATGGCAGGCTGGATCTGAGTATACGTGAGAAAGCCTATCTGCAGATCGGAGCGGATGCGGAGAAGATACTGCGCATCATTGACAGCTATGACGGCGTCCTGCCTTTTTCCGACAAGGCATCTCCGGAAGTGATCAAAAGAGAGATGCAGATGAGTAAAAATGAATTTAAAAGGGCTGTGGGACATCTTTTAAAAGAGAATAAGATCATGATCGGCGAGAAATTCATCAGAAGAAAATGAAAGAGAATCTATGAACTTTTTGTGTTAAAGTATCTGTAAACTTGCAACTTTTGTATAAAAGAGTATAATTTATCATATGCAGGATTTTTCTGCAAATAACTTCCGTAAAATGGAAGGAGATACCGCCAGGCGGTAGAGGAGGAGAATATGAAAATTCAAAACATTACCAACATTGAAAAGTTTTTCAAAGTAGTTGACAGCTGCAAAGGAAAAGTGGAACTGGTAACGGGAGAAGGAGACAGACTGAATCTGAAATCCAAACTTTCCCAGTATGTGTCGCTTGCGAATCTTTTTTCCGATGGCACCATTGATGAACTGGAAATTATCGCATATGAATCGGAGGACGCATTTAAATTAGTAGAATTCATGATGGAAGGTTAAACTACGGATGAACAGCAAAAGAGTAAACAGGCTTTTTTTAAGTATCATATTGATCAATCTGGCATTTCAGGTGGGGATACTTGTGCTGGCATTGGGATTTGACATATGGGCGGATATCGGGATTGTACCGAATCTGGCCATCAGCCAGCTGATGCTGCTTGTACCCGCGTTCGCCGCCCTGATGCTGTCGCGGCGTAAAATGCCGGTAAAGATCAGGATCAGCGATCAGTTGGGATTTCATAAGATCAAGATCTCATCGTTTTTTATGGTCATCCTGTATACGATCCTGATCATGCCGCTGTCGTCGGCGATCAATGCGATCTCCATGCTGTTTGTGGAGAACACGGTAGACGCAATCAGCGATACGATCATGCTGATGCCGTTTCCGGTGATGCTTTTTATGATAGCCATGTTCGGACCGTTCTGCGAAGAACTTGTGTTCCGCGGTATTGTATTCGGCGGATATAGAAACTCTGTATCGGTATTTAAAGCGGTCATCTGCTCTGCGCTGTTATTCGGGCTGATGCACATGAATTTCAATCAGGCGGCTTATGCGGTCGCGATAGGAATTATGTTTGCGCTGGTAGTAGAGGCGACGGGAAGCCTGTGGTCTTCCGTGATCGCGCATATGCTGTTTAATGCGCCGACCGTATTTATGGTTTATCTGCGGCCGGAAGTGTCTGCTGAGGCGGTACTGACGACGGATGATCTGCTTATGATCATCGGGCCTTATCTGATCGCAGCCGTTATTTCAACATCGATCGCGATGTGCGTTTTAGTCTGGCTTGCGAAAAATGAAAACCGGGAGGAGCATTTTAGAAGTATATGGACCTGCCGTAAAGAAAAGAAAGAAAAACTGATTACGGTTTCGCTTATTATTGCCATTGTATTATGTCTTGCCTTTATGAGTCTGGAATGGTTCCTGTAGCGGGGATTTTTGTTCGGAGCGTGAAGGCATCGGAAATGTCAGAAGCGGCGAAACGCAAAATGCCACTGTTTTAAACAGCGGCATTTTGAATCATGGTGATTAAACGTACATATCAAGATTGGCTCCGATATTCGGATTGACGGAGAGTTCCATAGCGGCAGCATCCATCATATTGGTAATCTGCGCACCGGTGTCCGTAGCGGCGTCCAGAGATTTGGCAAGCATTGCTACACCGAAAGCTGTATTTACCTGAGATGCCGACATTGCCATAGATAATTCTGCGATGTCCATACTTTACACCACCCTTTCTGATTTACCAGTTACTGTACACAGTATATCATATTAGTTATGGGAAAGCCATATGAAAAACGTTAATATTTTAGGGATTGAGCTGTATGAGCGTGATGCGAGAGAAGCGCTGTTTCTGACATACCGTTTTCTGAATGAGGGAGCGGTTCATATTATTTTATATCTGACTACATCAGTGCTTCTGGAAGCGGTCAAGGATGAACCGGAAAAGGCCTGGATAGAATCTGCGGATCTCACGCTGTGGAGTGATACGGAGATCCTGAAGGCAGCAGAGATCAATTCCAGGCGCAGATACCGTGAGGTACAGGAAAGAGAATACTTGAAGATATTTTTAAAAGGCATTGCCAATGTACACAGGTCCATTCTGACCATTTCCGATACGGAAGAACATGCGGAGGCATTAAAATACGAGCTTTTGGAATTGCAGAACAGCGTCACCATAGCCGGTACGATGGCGATCGATATGGAGGCGGATCAGGAGAAGGTGGTCAATGAGATCAATATGATAGCGCCGACCGTTATCATTACAAGAATGCCTTTTTCCATGCAGCGGCAGTGGCTGGAAAAGTGCCGGCCGTATATCAATACGATAATCTGGATGGGACTGCCGGAAAGCTTCGACTGTGTTGAGGGAAAAGAGATGTCGATTTCCAAAATGGGGAAACGGCTCCTGAATCTTCTGTTTGACAGACAGGTCAGTAAGTATAAAAAGTAGAGATATTTGTTCTCTGCTTTTTTTGTGTAGTTTGTCTAACACCTTTTTATGGAATAATTTGACAAAATATTTAAAAATTACACAAAAAAGTCAGGAATTAAGGTAGATTTTTTTGTTAAAATAGATTAAAATAAAAAACAGATGCGGATTTTTGCAGAAAATCGTTGTTGCTATGTTGTACAATTTGCTAAATTATTTTATGTAGAATTGTCGGTAAGGGTAGCGAATGTATATTGGAGGGTGGGTATTTTATGATTTCAAATCAGATTCTACAGAACACGATAGACGGATTGAAGTCAATTACACGAGTTGAATTGTGTGTAATGGACATTGATGGCAAAGCAGTAGCCATGACGGCTGAGGAATTGGAGAAATGCGGGAAGCCTGCGGCGGAGTTTGCCAAATCTCCGGCGGATTCTCAGGAGATACAGGGATATCAGTTTTTTAAGATATTTGACGAACAGCAGCTGGAATATATTCTGATCGCGGGCGGTGTCGGTGATGATGTCTATATGATTGGCAAAATGTCGGCGTTCCAGATCCAAAATCTGCTTATCGCTTACAAAGAGAGGTTCGACAAAGATAATTTTATCAAGAATCTGTTGCTTGACAATCTGCTTTTGGTAGATATATACAGCCGTGCGAAGAAGTTACATATTCAGACGGACGATAAGAGGGTAGCGCTTATTATTGAGACGGAGAATACGAAGGAAAGCAATGTCCTGGAAGTTATGCGGACATACTTTAGCAGCAACAGTAAAGATTTTATTACGGCGGTAGACGAAAACAATATTATCATCGTCAAAGATCTGTCAGAAGGAGACAGCAGCAAAGAGATCGAGAAGACGGCGGCGAATATTGCAGCCTTCCTTGAGAAAGAACATATGAAAAATGTAAGGATCGCCTACGGTACGATCGTGAATGAGATCAAAGAGGTGAGCCGCTCTTATAAGGAAGCCAAGATGGCGCTCGATGTCGGGAAGATCTTTTTCGGAGAACGGAATGTGATTGCATACAGCGAGCTTGGCATCGGACGTCTGATCTACCAGCTGCCGATCCCGCTCTGCAAGATGTTCATCAAGGAAATCTTTGACGGAAAAAGTCCTGACGATTTCGACGAGGAGACGCTTACGACGATCAATAAGTTTTTTGAAAACAGCTTGAACGTATCGGAAACATCCAGGCAGCTCTTTATCCATAGAAACACGCTTGTATACCGTCTGGACAAGCTGCAGAAAAGCACAGGACTGGATCTTAGAGTGTTTGAGGATGCAATCACGTTCAAGATCGCGCTTATGGTCGTTAAATATATGAAATATATGGAGAATTTTGAGTACTAGAATATTCTGTACATTTTAGAAATATTACACGCTGAGAGAAAGGCATGGTTATTAAAGTGGGAGAAAAAAGAGGTAATCGCAGAGGCGAAAGAACGAGTGCATCGGGGAAGGGAAGACGGAGAAGGACGGCGTCGGAGAGCAATGAGATCATTACGCTGACGGACGTCAGTAAGGCTTATTCAACGGGAGCGCCGGCGCTTAAGGACGTCAATCTTCGTATTAACAAAGGCGAGTTTGTATTTATTGTCGGAGACAGCGGATCCGGTAAATCTACATTGATCAAGCTGCTGCTGCGGGAGCTGACGATTACAAGCGGCTACATCAATGTCATGGGATATGATCTGTCTAAGATCAAACATCGGAAAATACCGAAATTCCGGCGTAATATCGGTATCGTGTTTCAGGATTTCCGTCTTTTAAAAGACAGGAACGTATATGAAAATGTGGCGTTTGCGCAGAGGATCATACAAAAATCCAACAAAGAGATCAAGAAAAACGTGCCCAGCATTCTGGCTATTGTGGGACTTGCGGGCAAGTATAAAGCAAAACCCAAACAGCTTTCCGGCGGTGAACAGCAAAGGGTGGCACTGGCAAGAGCGCTTGTCAATGAACCGACTGTTCTTCTGGCAGATGAGCCGACAGGTAATCTGGATCCGAAGAATTCGTGGGAAATTATGAAGCTGTTAGAGCAGATTAACGAGAACGGAACAACGGTCCTTGTCGTGACGCATAACAGGGAAATTGTCAATGCGATGCAAAAGAGGGTCGTTACCCTGAAAAAGGGCGTTATTGTAAGCGACGAGGAAAAGGGAGGATATATCGATGAGGATTAATACGTTGTTCTATACGCTTCGTCAGGGTTTTCGGAATATCTTCCGGAATAAATGGTTTACGCTTGCTTCGATCGCAACGATCGGCGCATGTTTGTTTTTGTTCGGTCTTTTTTATGCGATTGTTGTTAATTTCCAGCACATAGTAAAAAATGCGGAACAGGGTGTTTCCGTTACCGTCTTTTTTGATGCGGGACTGGAGGATACAAGAATACAGGAAATCGGGGAGATGATCGCCAGACGAACGGAAGTCTCGAATGTGCATTTCGTATCGGCGGATGAAGCATGGCAGAGCTTTAAGCAGGATTATCTGGGCGAGTACGCGGATGGATTTACGGAGAATCCGTTAGCGAATTCCGCCAACTATCAGATTTATTTAAGCGATGTTTCCATGCAGTCTGCACTTGTCACTTATCTGGAATCCATTCCCGGCGTCAGGCGGGTAAACCGTTCCGAGATAACGGCGACGACGCTGACCGGAGTCAATGCCCTGGTAGCTTATGTGTCTGTCGGTATCATTGCCATTTTGCTTGCAGTGTCGATCTTCCTGATCAGCAATACGATCATGATCGGTATTTCCGTCAGAAAAGAAGAGATCAATATCATGAAATATATCGGAGCGACGGATTTCTTCGTCAGATCGCCTTTCGTGATAGAAGGTATGCTGATCGGACTGATCGGAGCAGCGATTCCGCTCGGTATCATTTATGTTTTATATAATGTGGTCATGGAGTATATTCTGGAGCGGTTTTCCATGCTTACCAGACTGCTCAGCTTCCTTTCTGTAGAGGAGATTTTCAGCGTGCTGCTTCCTGTCTCTCTGGGGATCGGCGTGGGGATCGGTTTTCTCGGAAGTATCAGCACGGTGAGAAAACATCTTAGAGTGTAGCGGCATGAAAGTGATTTGTCTTAAACGAAAGGCAGCGGATCCGTATGAAAAATATGAAAAAATTATTATGTTTGATAGCGTGTATCGGAATAGTGCTCGTTTTTCCGGCCGGGACTGCAGAGGCGGTCACCAATGAAAGCATCCGGCAAAAGGAAGAGGAGATCAAAGCGGCGAAAGAAGATGTTGCCAACCTGAAATCCAATTTGACGGATGTAGAGGCTCTTAAAAAAGAACTGGAACAGTCTAAAAATGACCTGACAGCATATGTTACACAGTTGGATACACAGCTTAGCGACATACAGAGCAAGATTGATGAATATAATAATTTAATCACAGTAAAAGAATCCGAGATCGTAACGACGACGGAAGAACTGAATGCGGCAATCCTCAAACAGGAAGAGCAGTATGCGGCTATGAAGGTACGTATTCAGTTTATGTATGAAGAGGGCGATTCCCTCTATATGGAGCTCATTTTTTCTTCCGACTCTCTGGCAGATACATTGAACAAAGCGGATTATATTGAGGCCTTATCTGCCTATGACCGGAATCAATTGGATGAGTATGTAAGAACGAAAGAAATGATCGCGCTTTGTAAGGAAGAACTGGAAGCCGAGAAAGCGGTTCTGGATGAAGCGAAGCTTGCCGTAGAGGCAGAAGAGGCGGCAGTTACTTCTTTGATCGAAGAGAAAGAGTCTCAGATCGTATCCGTTTCTTCCGATATTTCCAATAAGGAAGCAGCGATCAAAGAATACGAAGATATGATCGCGGCAGAGAACGCGGAAATTGCAGCATTGGAGAAAGCCGTTGCGGAAGAAAAAGCAAGACTTGCAGCGGAAAATGCGAACGCCCGTGTTTATGACGGAGGTATGTTCGCATTTCCGTGTCCGGGTTATAAGAGAATATCGGATGATTATGGAAACCGTATCCACCCGACGCTTGGTATTGAAAAGTTCCATAACGGCGTTGACTTGGCGGCGGCATACGGAACACCGATTCTGGCAGCGTATGATGGAGATGTGGTCGCGGCCGATTACAGTTCTTCGATGGGAAATTATATTATGATAAATCATGGAGATGGCCTGTATACGATCTATATGCATGCTTCGGCGCTGTATGCATCGAAGGGGCAGTCTGTTTATAAAGGACAGACGATTGCCGCAGTCGGCAGTACCGGGCGTTCAACAGGTAATCATCTGCATTTCAGCGTCCGTTTGAACGGAAGTTATGTCAGTCCATGGAATTATTTAAAGTAAATGGAGATGAATGATTTTGGATAATAATGGATATAGTAGTAATAACGAAATGAATCAGGGGGCGGCAAATAATTTGTTTCCGAATGTACCGCAGCAGGAACCGGAACCCGCAAAAGAAAAAGGGATGTTTCTTGCCGGTCTGCTGTCCGGTGTAGTGATCAGCGCGCTCACTGCGAGCTGCATATATGTCGGTATCCGTATTACCGACATTTATCAACTGCGCAGGGCGAAGCAGACGAGTGCGGAAGGGACGGCTGCAGAAAGTATTGTCAATGACGAATCGGTCGCCAAGCTGGAAGTGATCGAGGAAGTAATCGACGAGTACTATTTCGAAGAAGAAGATATTGATGTAAACAGTATGATAGAGGGCATGTATGCCGGTATGGTAGCCTCTTTGGGAGACCCGTACTCCGTATATTATACTGAGGATGAATGGAAGGCGCTGATGCAGGAAACGGAAGGTATTTATTACGGCATCGGAGCATATATCAGCCTGGATAAGACGACAGGATTCGGTAAGATCAACGGCGTGATAGAGAATACGCCGGCACAGGAGGCCGGTCTGCGGGAAAATGATATTATTTATCAGATAGACGGGGAACTGGCACAGGGACTTGAACTTACGGAGATCGTTTCAAGGATCAAGGGGGAAGCAGGTACAACCGTACATCTTACGCTTTACAGGGAGGGCGAAGAGGACTACCTGGAAGTGGACGTAGTCAGAAAACAGATCGAATCTCCGACAGTGAACTATGAAATGTTGAATGACCAGATCGGTTATATACAGATCACCGAATTTGATGATGTGACGGTAGACCAGTTTGCGGAAGCGCTGGCAGTGATCAAAGGATCAGATGCCAAAGGACTTGTTCTGGATCTGAGAAGTAATCCGGGAGGAAGTCTTTCGGCCGTCGTGGATATTGCCAGACAGATCCTGCCAAGAGGTTTGATCGTATATACGGAAGACCGGGCAGGAGAAAAGGTTGAATATAGTTGTAAAGGGGAAAATGAACTGCAGATACCGTTAGTAGTGCTGGTAAACGGTAATTCTGCAAGTGCGGCGGAAATTCTGGCCGGCGCCGTGAAAGATTACGGCACCGGAACACTGATCGGGACGACCACGTTCGGGAAAGGCATCGTACAGCGGATATTGCCGCTTACTGATGGTACGGCGTTAAAACTGACGGTCAGTGCATATTATACCCCCAAAGGAAACAATATTCATAATATCGGGATCGAACCGGATATTGAGTGTGAGTTTGACGCAGACGCTTATTATGATGAGGGGATGGATAACCAATTAAATCGGGCGGTGGAAGAAGTGACCGGAATGCTGTCCGAATAGGAGGATTTGATACGAATGAGAAAACCCGGGCATATGAGACGGCATATCAGATTATTTTCCTGTATGATGGCGCTGACGATCGGATTTGTGCAGCCGAGCTTTGTTATGGCGGCACAGACGATTGAGATGACGGAGCAGCCGGTTGACGATACACAAACGATAAAATATATTACGAGCTTTGTAGAACTTCCGGCAGCAGAGGGATATCTGCAATGTATGTATAAGCCGGCGCTGGAAGAACTGTTGAGTGCTTTGCCCGAAACGATTCCTGTACAGATGGAAGGCGAAGATACTGAAGTTTACATAGCCGTTACATGGGAATGTGAAGAGGACTTTGACAATACGATGCTTTCCTTATATACGTTTTATCCTAAATGGGATGAGACGTTATATCCGATTGCAGAATCCGCAGTCAGCAGTATCGTAATTCCCAGTATTACCGTGGAAGTGCCGTCAGGCGGTGAGGGCATAAGCGACCTGCAGGGCGCAGGGAGCAGCCTGCAGGAAATTCTAAAAAAGAAAAGTATTCTTGCGCTGGTTTTTTTGTGCGATAGATATGAGGTGAAAGAAAATCCTTCTCCGGGCAGCGCTGCGATCGGTACGGCAGTCTGCGGTCAGTCCGTGCAGATTACGGATGTGGGTCTTGACGAAGAGGGAGCTGTCTGGTATCAGGTTCTGTTCTATCAAAACGGAGCGGAATACAAAGGGTATATACAAAGAGAGTTCCTGGCGACGTCCGATGAGGATTTTATGGCCTGGGAAGAAACGTGGCTGAACCTGACCGATCTGCCGATGACGTTTACGGATTCTGCCGGATACCCTGATGTAGAGCAGTTTCCGGCTTCTTATCAGAACGCGCTCTATGCCCTGAAAGAAAAACATCCCAATTGGGTTTTTGTCAGAATGGATACCGGTCTTGACTGGAATACGGTGATCAAAAAAGAGATGGGAGACAAAAGTCTGATCCACTCAAGCACATCCGGTTCCTGGCAAAACGGTGTTTACGGGCAGGGGTGGAGTTACGCTTCGGAAGGTATTTTGAAATACTATATGGATCCGAGAAATTTTCTGACCGATCCGTCTATTTTCCAGTTTGAACAATTAACCTATAACAGTTCCTATCATACAACGAATGCAGTGCAGGAAATTTTGAAGAATTCTTTTATGTCGTCGTCGATACCGGGAGACAGCCAGACTTATGCACAGGCTTTTACCGGTATCGGACAGAGCCTGGGGATCAGTCCCTTCCATCTTGCTTCAAGGGTATTACAGGAACAGGGTTCAAAAGGAACTTCCATGCTGATTTCCGGTACATATCCGGGATATGAAGGGTATTTTAATTACTTTAACGTCGGCGCTTCCGGAAAGACGGACGCACAGGTTGTTCAAAGCGGATTAAAGAAAGCGAAAGATCTGGGCTGGAATACAAGATACAAATCTCTCTACGGCGGTTCCTCCGTCATCGGAGCTAATTATATCCTGAAAGGTCAGGACACGCTGTATCTGGAAAAATTTAATGTTTCCAACGGGCAGCATGCAAATTTTACGCATCAGTACATGCAGAACATACAGGCGCCGGATTCTGAGGCGTCAAACATAAGGAAAGCCTATAATAATGCCGGTGCGCTGGAAAACAGTTTCGTATTTAAGATTCCGGTATATAATAATATGCCTGCTTCAGCCTGCTCAAAACCTGAGGTGACGGATTCGATCACACTGGATAAAACAACGATAAGCAGCCTGGAAGTAAATAAAACGGCGGTACTGGTTCCCTATGTGAATGGTTCTAAAGTAGATTATGTCAGCAATATGACTTTTTCCAGCAGCAATACCTCGGTTGCATCAGTAGATGCGCAGGGTAAGATCACGGCAATAGCGCCGGGTACTGCGACGATCAGTTGTACCAGAAGCGGCGCCAATACGGCGGCCTGCACGGTTACGGTAGTAAAGGCGAATCCGACGGTGCCGACGCCGGTTATATCGCCGCTGGCATATAAGGAAGGTCTGAAATTATCCGATATTGCGCTGCCGGCCGGCTGGGCATGGTCTAAAGGCAGTACGGAGATTGCGGTAGGAACTTTTTCCTATTCTGCGGTCTATACACCGACAGATACGACGAAGTATAATACGATTACCAAAGAGATCAGTTTTACCGTAACGAAGTCCATTCCGGTATGCAAAGTTCCGGAGAATTTGGAAGGAAATCCCGGCGATAAACTGGGAAGCATTGTACTTCCCGACGGGTTCGTGTGGGAAAGCGATCCGGAAACGGAGCTGACGAAGGCAGGAGAATATACCTATTATGTTTCTTACAATCCGGATGAAAAAAATTATTATACGGTGAGCCATATTCCGGTTATCGTACGAGTGACCGGAAATAGTACAGGCGGAAGTGGAACGGGCGGGAATACGTCGACGGGAAGCAGTTCAAGCGGAAGCACGTCGGGCGGAAGTACGTCGGGTGGAAACGGAACAGGCGGGAATACGTCGACAGGAAGCACGTCAAACGGAAGTACATCGGGCGGAAGCAGTACAGACGGAAGTACGTCGACGGGAAGCACGTCAAGCGGAAGCAGCTCAGGCGGAGGCAGTACGGGCGGAAGTACGTCGACAGGAAGCAGCTCAGGCGGAAGTACATCGGGCGGAAACGGAACAGGCGGGAATACGTCAACGGGAAGCAGCTCAAGCGGAAGCACATCGGGCGGAAACGGAACGGGCGGAAATACGTCAGACGGAAGCACATCAGGCGGAAGTACGCCGGGCGGAAACGGAGCAGGCGGGAATACGTCAACGGGAAGCAGCTCAAGCGGAAGTACATCAGGCGGAAACGGAGCAGGCGGGAATACGTCAACGGGAAGCAGTTCAAGCGGAAGTACATCAGGCGGAAGCAGTGCAGGCGGGAATACGTCAACGGGAAGCACGTCAAGCGGCAGCACAACAGGAGGGAGTACATCGAATGGAAGCACAACAGACGGGAATACAACGACAGGAAGCAGCTCAAACGGCAGTACAGCAGGCGGGGGCACAACGACAGGAAGCAGCTCAAACGGCAGTACAACGGGCGGGAATACATCGAATGGAAGTACAGCGGCAGGAAACGGCTCAAATGGAAGTACTGCCGGAGGGAACACGCCGAATGGAAGTACAACGACAGGAAGCGGTGCGAATGGAAATGCAGCCGGAGGGAACACGCCGAATGGAAGCGCAGCGGCAGGAAACGGTACGAATGGAAATGCAGCAGGCGGGAACGTACCGGGTGGAAGTACACCGGCAGGAAGCAATTCGAATGGAAATGAACAAGGGGGAAGCAGTACAGCCGGGAATACCGCTGGCGGCAATGCTTCGAACGGAAACACAGTGGCTGGGAGCGCAGCCGGAGGCGTTTCGTCCGGAAGCTCTGTGGCCGGAAATAATGCAGCAGGCGGAGCCGTCCTGTCCGGCGCCGGAGGAAGTACAGGACAAACACATGTAACAGAAAGCAGCAGCGATACGGCAGATGGTACGCTGATCATTCCGCCGGTCACGGTGGTAGAGGAAAGTCAGGAAGAAGTTCCATATAAACCGGCCGTTACGATTCAGATGGAAGATACTACGATTCTGACATCGGAGAAGCTGCAGATGGCCAAAGAACAGAATATTGATATCCGGCTTGATATGGGAGATTATGTCACTTGGGGGATCGATATCGATTCTGTTGATATGGATGCTTTTACGGAAGTAGACATGGGTGTCAAACTGGGAACGGACAGAGTTCCGCGTGAGTTGATCGCGGAAATTCTGAATGGAAACAAATACATAGAAATTACCCTGGCACATGATGGAGCCTTTGATTTTGAACCCATTCTGAATGTTGCGTTGAATCCTGAAAATAGCGGACGATATGCCAATCTGTTCTATTTTGATCCGGAGATATCGGCGCTTGAGTTTCTATGCGACAGTATTATTGATGCAAACGGGATCGCTTCATTTAAAATGGATCATGCTTCTGTTTATGTTATCATTGTAAGTGATTATTCCATGTCCGGAATGGTGGCAGAAGATGAAGAGACAGGATCCGTAATACGTTGGATCATGTTGGGAGTGTTCATTTTCATGGTCATGGTAGTGATAGGATATGCAGTATTCTTTTATTACAGGAAGCGGAACAGCATGGAAGATGATGACGAATCCGAGGATGAAGAAGACTTTGAAGATGGCGATGAATCTGAGGATGAGGAAGACTTTGAGGAAGATGATGACTTCGGGGATGAGGAAGGCTTTGAAAAGGGAGATGATTCCGGGGACGAGGAAGACTTTGAAGAAGATGAATCTGAGGATGAGGAAGACTTTAAAGACGACGATAGACCCAAGAAGGAAGAAGAACCTGCGGAAGATAATAAATCCGATAATGACAGAGCCGTTCATAACAGCGGTAAGCGTGAAGACAGAAATAAGGCCGGGAAGCATAGTGCACTGAGAGACAGAAGAGATGCTGAAAATACCGGACATGCGGCTCCGAAGGCAAAACCTGTCATGAGCCAGATGGAAACAGATGCTGATGAAGATGATTGGATAGAGGATCAGGATTGGCATGAACCGGAGCTGCCTGTAAAGAAATCCACAGACAGATTTGCTGATGACCATGCAGAAGACGATTGGATCGACGATGATGAGTGGGACATTGGAAATGACTGGATGGATGATGCGGAATGGGAGCAGAAAAACAAAAATATAAAGCTATGATATAACAAAAAAAGTATCTAGCGGCGTTGGCCGTTAGATACTTTTTTGTTATTTTAAAATAAATTTTCTTAATAAAGAAAGTACTTCGTCAAAGTTGATCGGTTTAGCGGTATGGGCGTTCATTCCGCTGTCAAGACAACGCTGGATGTCTTCGGAAAAGGCATCTGCAGTCATGGCGATGATCGGAATGGCCTGAGCGTCCGGACGGCTTAATGCACGTATGGAACGGGTTGCTTCGTAACCGTTCATAATGGGCATTCGAAGATCCATCAAAATAACATCATAATATCCCGGCTCGGATTCCTGGAACTTTTCCAGGCAGATCTGGCCGTTTTCGGCCCATTCCAATTCCATGCCGATATCGGATAGTAATTCATGCAATATTTCCCAGTTTAAGTCGTTGTCTTCGGCAACCAATACGCGGTGGCCGGATAAGTCAGTATGTTCAGCCAATTGTTCAATCGGTTCATCGATATTCATGTATTTTTTCAAACCATAGAATAAAGTGGATTTAAACAACGGTTTGGCAATAAATCCGCTGATACCGGCCTCTCTCGCCTCGGCTTCAAATTCGCTCCAGTCATATGCGGAGATCAGAATAACCGGCATATCCGAATCCACAATTTTTCGGATATGTTTGGTGACTAAGAGGCCATCCATACCCGGCAGTTTCCAGTCTAACAGAATAATCTGGTAGTCATCCCGCATCTGATGATGTTTTGTTACCATTTCAATCGCTTTTTCACCGCTTAATGTCCAGTCTGCCTGTATACCAATGGATTTAAGGGCATCGACGGCTGTTCGGCATAATATTTCATCATCATCAACTACCAGCATTTTCCATGCGGGAAGCACCATATCAAGTTCCTGCATTTCAGCTTTCTCAAAATCAAGGATCAGATGGAACTCCGTGCCCTTGTCGGGTTCACTTTGTACGGTGATATCGCCCTGCATAGCATCGACAATGTATTTGGTAATTGCCATGCCGAGTCCGGCGCCTTCCGTTTTCTGTACTCTTTTGCTGTCAGCCCGTGAATAGGAATCAAAAATATGCTGTAGGAATTCTTCATTCATTCCGATTCCGTTGTCCTTGACGATAATATGTGTCCGGACATAGTCGGGGCCTTTTTCGTCAGGAGTATCTTCCTGGTATAACGATAATTGTATGATTCCTCCTTCCGGGGTATATTTGATCGCATTGGAAAGGAGGTTTAACAGTATCTGATTTAATCTGATACTGTCGCAATAAACGTCTTCTGTTACAATACTGTCAATATGTACGTTAAAGCTCTGATTCTTTGCCTTGATCTGTGTCTGTACGATATTGACGATGCCTTCGACTACTTCACGCAAAGATATGCGTTCTGCGGTCAGCGTCATCTTACCGCTTTCAATTTTGGACATATCCAGTACGTCATTTATCAGGCCGAGAAGATGTTTGCCGGATAAAGCGATTTTCTTAAGACAATGCTGTACCTGTTCCCGGTCGTCCATATGTGCCGTTGCGATAGCCGTCATTCCGACGATCGCATTCATCGGAGTACGAATGTCGTGACTCATGTTTGAGAGAAATTCGCTCTTGGCTTTCGTAGCCCGTAAAGCATCCTGCCGCGCGGCCTCCAGATCTACAAGCTGTTGACGGGTCATTTTAAAATATACATAGAAAATGATCAGCAGTATGGCTAAAATAATAGCATAGACCAACATGGTGGAGGTTGTTCTTTTTTGGCTTAACGTATCGATCGTTTCATTCAAAACACCGAAGGGGAGCACTGTTACCAGATGCCATTCCGAATAGGGCAGAGGATTACAATATATCTGCTGGCTGCTTCCGTCAAAATTAAGCAGTACGGAATACTCCTCTTTATTTTGCATAGCGGTGGAAAGCTCCGTAACGTATAATTCTATTTTGCCGGGTGAATCCTGAGCGTATCTTTCATGCAGGCTGGCAAAGTAGTCAGTGTAATTGTCGCTTAAGTCGCTGGCGATAAAAGTGCCGTCTTGTCTGATGATATGTGAGGACATCAGGACATTTTCCTCTTCCGTACTCAGCATAGTGCTGATATAATCCAGAGGAAGCGCTACGATCAGTGCGGTACAGCTTTCGCCGTTTTGCATCGGATAGTCTGCATTAACGCCGAAAAGGACAATAGAGTTGCCGGATGCATCCTGACCGACTGCTACCTTCTTTTCTCCCTTTCGCAGTGATTCATAGAACGGATCGGGATCGAAAAGGCTGATCTGTTCTCCGTAAAGCATTTCCAGATTGCCCTCTTCGGAACAGAGCGCCAGATAATTAAAGTTTCTGATATGGGTCCTGTAAACCAATTCTTCATACAGTGCTTCCTTACTGCTCATTTCAACCGGAACAACATCCACGACGGTTTCGGCCTGTTCCAGTTTCAGATCTATCAGAGTTTCAAAATGCGTGGAGATCTGTTCATTGATACCTGTCATATATAGATTGCCCATTTTAATAATGGCTTCTTCACTGGCACTGTTCATATAGAAGCTCAAACATAAAAAGGCCACTGCGCTGATCAGCAGAAGCAGTGAAAAGCTTCCGAGCAAAAAGCGTGTTGTGTGGTTCCCTTTTTTATTCTGGCTGTCCATGTAAATTGTCCTCCTTCGGCATCCTGTTTTTTGGCTCAATAAAACAGGACACGATCTTCTTTGTCCTATGTATTAGCATTATATCAGCTTTTGTTATAAAAACAAAGCCTTTTTGGATAATATAGGAATAATATATGAAGAAGAAATATTTTCTTTACCGGTTTATCATATCATCAGAAAAACAGAACAAAAGTTCGATATTTCTCTGTACTTTTTTTTATTGTTATAGTATAATGAAAACTCAGGTAATAATATAGCAGGAAGACTGGTATGACAAATCAGGTTTTCAAAAGGAAACAAGTTTACTCTGCGGGTTTTATGTCCGGACTGGCAGCGTTTTGCCGACAGCGTTCCGGAGCGAATGCCGCAGCGTGAGAGAAAGGTCTGGGAATTGCGATGGATCACTTTGAATTAGTATCGGAGTATAAACCTACAGGAGACCAGCCGCAGGCGATAGAGGCGCTTGTGAATGGATTTAAAGCAGGCAATCAGTTTCAGACGCTCCTTGGTGTAACCGGTTCCGGTAAAACATTTACGATGGCCAATATCATTCAGGCTTTAAATAAGCCGACGCTTGTCATTGCACATAATAAGACACTGGCAGGGCAGCTTTACGGAGAGTTTAAGGAGTTTTTTCCGAAAAATGCAGTGGAATATTTTGTGTCCTAATTTGGGGACAGGGTAAAAAGCGCATTATTTAGTGTTATTTGGTGCTAATTGTACCGTATTTTGTGGACAAGATGGGGGATTATGGACGAAATAACACTAGGCGGACGGGTGAAGTTTGTGACCTGGATTCGTGTAATGGGCCAGATAACATAAGATAGGACAAAAAAGCAGAGATAATGGCATTTGAGAAGAAATATGGGAATCGGAAATCATAATAGGCGAGGAGGTGGTTAAATATGAGCAATAACCCCAAAACAGAGGTACTAACTAACGAGGATGTAGCTATCGAAAGGCTATGTGCCAATACAGTAGCTTTAGTGAAGCATGCAAGAAATATTGTTGTTCAACAGGTGAATATGATTCAACTGCTTACTTATTATACTATTGGGAAATGGATTATAGAAGTGCAGCAAAAAGGTGAAGCAAGAGCAAGATATGGTAGTCAAGTTATTAAAAGGCTGTCTGAAGAAATGAAAAAGAATTTTGAAAGAGGATTTTCGGAAGATAGTTTGAAAAATGCGCGGAAGTTTTATTTGACCTATAAGGATAGAATTGACGAAACGGTGTTTTATTTATTTGCGGTTGAAAAAAGTGAAACAGTGTTTAGCCTTTTTGAAGAGAAACCGCCCTTCATAGTATCATGGTCACACTACTTGCAATTAATGCGAATAGAAAATGAAGATGAAAGAAGTTTCTATGAAATTGAATCAGCAAAATCAGGATGGAGTGTACGTACTCTGCAAAGACAATATAACTCCAGTCTTTATGAAAGGTTGGCACTTAGCCGGAATAAAGAGGCTGTTTTACAGTTGGCAAAGAAAGGTAACATTATTACAAAACCAGAAGATATTGTAAAACAGCCAACAGTATTAGAATTTTTAGGAATGGAAGAAAAAACTAAATACTCAGAAACAGATTTAGAAACAGCAATTATTGATAAATTGCAGAAATTTTTGTTGGAAATGGGAAAAGGATATCTATTTGAATCTAGGCAAAAACGTTTTACCTTTAATGAAGATAATTATTATGTGGATTTGGTGTTCTACAATCGTCTTCTTCGATGTTATGTGTTGATTGACTTAAAAGTGGATAAATTAACACATCAAGATATTGGACAAATGCAGATGTATGTAAATTATTACGATCGATATGAGAAATTGGAGGATGAAAATCCAACGATTGGTATTCTGTTATGTAAAGAAAATAATAATGCGTTAGTGGAGATTACACTGCCGCGAGATACTAATATTTATGCTTCTGAATATAAGCTGTATTTACCGGATAAGAAATTATTACAAGACAAATTACGACAATGGATAGAAGAGGTAATGTAGAATAGAGTGGTAAAACACTTGTAGGTTTCTTAGAAAATTCCTAAGTTGTATAGAATTGGTTTAGGCTTAGTTCTAAGAGGAAGACCATAGTTATAAAAAGGTATAGTATCATGGATCATTTTGAATTAGTATCACAATACGCCCCCACAGGCGACCAGCCACAGGCCATCGCCGAATTGGTCAAAGGCTTCAAAGAAGGTAACCAGTTCTAGACACTTCTAGGTGTCATCGGTTCCGGTAAGACCTTCAACATGGCAAATGTTATCCAATAATTAAATAGGCCAACGCTTGTCATAGCGCATAACAAAACATTGGCAGCCCAGTTATACAGAGAATTTAAAGAGTTCTTCCCGAATAACGCAGTGGAATATTTTGTGTTCTAATTTGAGGACAGGGTGAAAGCCGCATTATTTTGTATTAATTGTACCGTATTTTGTGGATGCAATAGGAATATATGGACGAAATAACACTGGGTGGATGGATAGAGTTTGTGACTTGGATTCGTGTAATGGATTATGCAACACCATATAGATAAAATCCATTGTTTATATGGCAAAAATAATATGTTATACAATTTGGAGAGGTGGGGCTATGTAGGAGCATGAGATTATATCAGATAGAGAATACAAATGTTTATGTGAATGTCATTTTTAAAGAAGAGACATTTTGGATGACACAAAGAGTAATGGCAGAATTATTTGATTGTACAACAGATAATATTTCGTTGTATTTGAAAAATGTTTATAAAGAAGAATTAGACGCAGAAGCAACTACCGAGTTTTTTCGGTAGTTCAAAATGAAGGTGGAAGAAATGTTAGCCGGAAAGTAAAATGTTTCAATTTGAATGCAATTATTGCTGTAGGGTATTGTGTGAATTCCCCAAAAGCCACTCGATTTCGGCAGTGGGCAGCAAAAGCATTAAAAGAATATATTATTAAGGGGTTTGTATTAAATGATAATATGTTGAAAAATGGCAAACCATTTGGAAAAGATTATTTTGATGAATTATTGGAACGTATCCGGGAAATCAGGGCAAGTGAGCGTAGAGCCTATCAGAAAATCACGGATATATTTGAGCAGTGTAGTTATGATAAAAACAGTGAAATTACAAAGAATTTTTATGCTTTTGTCCAGAATAAACTTTATTTTGCAGTTACCGGAAAGGCAGCAGCAGAATTGATATTTGAACGTGCTGATTCAGAAAAGCCAGCTATGGGGTTGACAACCTAGAAGGATGCACCAGATGGTAAAGTGTTAAAGCGAGATATAGGTATTGCCAAAAATTATTTAAATGGAAAGGAATTGTTCCGTTTAAACAGGTTGATAACGATGTTCATTAACTATGCTGAGCTGATGGCAGAAGACGAGATTTTAATGAGTATGCAAGACTGGGTGGAATAAACGAATCAGTTTTTAGTGAATAATCGACGAGAAGTGTTGGCTGGAAAGGGGAAAATATCACATGAAACTGCTATAAATAGGCGGAACAGGAATATGAGATATTTCGTGTAAAACAGGATAGAGAGTATATTTTGGAGTTTGATCGGGAAGTAGAGAGATACTTAAAAGGGGACTAATCAAATAAGAATTAGCGAACAGATAAAAAGTTAATATTATTTATGTTGGAAAGGACAAAAGAGGTATGAGTAATTTGATGTTAATCGTAGGGAATGGATTAACCATTGATTTGTTAAAATGCATATCAAAAACAGAAAATATTAATACTAAAAATTTATTTAGAAATGGTGATAAAGTCGAATGGCCAGATGGGTCAAATGAAAAAGGTTTTTTATCGTATAAGCGATGCAAGAATTTATGGAATTTAGGCGCTAGGCCATCTATGAATGATAATGAAGCCCAAGAATTAGTGGAAGAAATTATTTCATGTGCGAATACAATACCTAAAAATATGTTGGATGATAAAAGTGAAAATATATATGTAAATGCATATTTTGAGCTGGTTGCATATATTAAACAGCTATTTATTATGTATAACAAAAAAGTATCAGAAGAAGATTTATCAGGTTCTAATATCATTAATTGGGGGTGGTACAGACTTATAAAACGTGCTTATAATAGTGCCGAATATGAACGGATTTATATTATAACCTATAATTATGATATATACTTTGAAAGGGTATTAAAGGTACATAATATTCCGTTTGATATTGTTGGAATTGAGGAAAATGATAATAAGATTAAAATAGTAAAGCCACATGGCTCGATTAGTTTTTGCCATAAAAGTATAAATGATAAGGACACATATGATATCAAAAGATCCTCGGTACTGTATGAAGCTGAGTTAAATGATTTTGAAGTGAGATACGAAAGATTAGATGAAAATTATTCTGTAAATGCTTTGATACCACCTTCTGGAGATTCTACAAGGATGTTATTTAAATGGGCAGAAGAAATGAGAATGAAAGAAAAGGCAATAATTAAAACTCTTCAAGAAGATGATAAAATCATTGTATCTGGTTTATCATATTGGCATGTTGATAGAAAAGAAATTGATGATATTTTAACAAGTATCGGTGCAAAATCTAATGTTTATATGGTAAATCCAAATCCACCGAAAGTTTTGAATGCTGTTTTAAGCTGTATCTTTGATAATTATATATTATATACAGGTTCAGAGGAAATAGGAGAATTATTATGAAAAATATTAAAATATTAAAAAGAGATTCAACAAAAATAACTATTTCAGAGTTTTATGAAAAGTTTAAATTAGGTAAATATAATTTGTCTCCAAATTATCAGAGGAGAAGTGATGTCTGGAGTGAAGAGAAGCAAGCTTTTCTATTAGACACAGTTTTGAAAAATTATCCTATGCCACCTATTTTTTTGCATCAAAGAATTGATGAGGAAACAGGTGCAACGAAATATGATGTTATTGATGGAAAACAAAGACTTACAGCAATAGTCAAGTTTTTAGAGGGGAACCTTGCTTTGCCACAAGATTTTGACGAAGGAATATATGGGGATTCCCAGTTAAATGGCATTTTCTTTCAAAATTTAGAAGGAGAGTTAATAGATTATAAAAAGCAGCTTTGGAGGTATTCAATTACAGTTGAATATGTAGATACAGATGATTTAGAAATTATTGATAACATATTTGATAGACTTAACCGGAATGGTGAGCCTCTAGAAATGCAAGAATTGAGGAAAGCCAAATACCATGATACAGAATTGATGAGATTGGTAGAGAGCTGCTGTAAACTTGTTGATTGGAGTGAACTTAGTGGAATAAAGTTTAATCGTATGCAGGATCAAGAGTTTGTGTCTGAGTTGTTATTTGTTGTGTTAGAGGGGAAGGTAGACAATGGTGATACTAATAGTACCTTAGATAACAAGTATAAAGAATGGAGTGAGAAAATTAATGCTAAAAATTTTGAAAAATATTTAAATGAATTTGAAGAGGTAATGAAGTATATCAGTGATTTTAATATAGATTTTAACAAATACAAAATAAAAGGGGTTAGCCATTTTTATGTATTGTTTGCTTTTAGCAATATTTTGCGTATAAATCCTCATTTTAATACAAAAAAAGTAGAAAATAGATTAAATGATTTTTATACAAAGCTACGCAATGGGGATACAACCCCTTTGATTGAAGATTATAGGTTAAGCATGCAGTCGCGGACAAAGTCTAAAAGTCAAAGAGAAAAAAGACTTAATGCATTGAAAGAATATTGTAAATAGTTATTTCCAAAGTTTAAAGTATTGTTTGAGCTTATAGATTGTGTTGGCGTTCTAATAGGGAATACTGTTTAATTATATTTGCTTAGGAGAAATATATGGATCATTTTGAATTAGTATCGCAATACGCCCCCACAGGCGATCAGCCCCAAGCCATAGCAGATCTGGTAAAGGGCTTCAAAGAAGGCAACCAGTTCCAGACCCTTCTCGGTGTCACCGGTTCCGGTAAAACCTTTACGATGGCAAACGTCATCCAGCAATTAAATAAGCCAACGCTTGTTATAGCCCATAACAAAACGTTGGCAGGGCAATTATATGGCGAATTTAAAGAGTTTTTCCCGCATAATGCGGTGGAGTATTTTGTCTCCTATTATGATTATTACCAACCGGAAGCTTATGTGCCCTCTACGGACACTTATATAGCCAAAGACTCGTCGATCAATGATGAGATCGACAAGCTCAGGCTGTCCGCGACAGCATCTCTGGCGGAGCGGAAGGATGTTGTGGTGGTCGCCAGCGTATCCTGTATCTATGGTCTGGGAAGTCCGGAAGATTATGAGGGAATGATCGTATCTTTACGTCCCGGTATGACCAAAGACAGAGATCAGGTTATTCGGGAGCTGATTGATATCCAATACAACAGAAATGATCTGGATCTGGACCGCGGCTGTTTTCGTGTGCACGGAGACATACTGGAGGTGTATCCGGCGCAGGGCGGTGAATATTTGATCCGGATAGAATTTTTTGGCGATGAAATAGACCGGATCGCTCAGACTGATCCGCTGACGGGACAGGTTCATGCGACTTTGGAGCATATCGCTATTTTCCCGGCATCACATTATGTAGTGCCGCAGGAAAAGATTAACGCGGCCTGCAAAAATATCGAAACAGAGTTGGAAGAACGCGTGAAATATTTCAAAGGCGAGGACAAACTCTTAGAGGCGCAGCGCATTGCCGAGAGGACAAACTTTGATGTGGAAATGCTGCGTGAAACGGGATTTTGTTCCGGCATCGAGAACTATTCCAGACATTTGAACGGCATGGATCCGGGAGCAACCCCCTTTACCTTGATGGATTATTTTAAAAATGATTATCTGATCATCATTGACGAATCTCATATGACCGTGCCGCAGATCCGCGGAATGTATGCCGGCGACCGTTCGCGTAAAACAACATTGGTGGAGTACGGGTTCCGTCTGCCTTCGGCATTGGATAACAGACCTTTGAATTTCGAGGAATTTGAAAATCACATCGATCAAATGCTGTTCGTATCGGCAACACCTTCCGAATATGAGGCGGCGCATGAATTGATGCGTACGGAACAGATCATCAGACCGACGGGACTGCTGGATCCGGAGGTGGATGTGCGTCCGGTGGAAGGACAGATCGATGATCTGATATCGGAAGTCCGTAAAGAAGTTGAGAAAAAGCATAAAGTATTGGTTACCACTTTAACAAAACGTATGGCCGAGGATCTGACGGCGTACATGAATGATGTGGGAATCCGTGTGAAATATCTGCATTCCGATATCGATACGTTAGAGCGGGCGGAGATTATCCGCGATATGAGGCTGGACGTCTTTGACGTACTTGTAGGGATCAATCTGCTGCGTGAGGGATTGGACATTCCTGAAATATCATTGGTAGCGATACTCGATGCCGATAAGGAAGGATTCCTGCGTTCGGAGACCTCTCTGATACAGACAATAGGGCGTGCGGCGAGAAATGCGGATGGCCATGTTATTATGTACGCGGATGAAATGACGGACTCCATGAAAAAAGCGATCTCGGAGACGGACAGAAGACGCGGGATACAGCAGAAATACAATGAAGAGAACAACATCACGCCGCAGACGATCCGCAAGGCAGTCCGCGATCTGATCAGTATTTCCAAAGTAATAGCCAAAGAGGAAGTTCGCTTTGAGAAAGATCCTGAATCCATGAACCGTCAGGAACTTGAGAAACTGATCAAGGACGTGGAAAAGAAGATGAAAAAGGCGGCGGCGGATCTGAACTTTGAAGCGGCGGCAGATCTCCGTGATCAAATGGTAGGTCTGAAAAAAATATATCATGATATGGATGCCTGAAAGGATACGTAAAGATAAGACGGAACAGCTATATCATAATAAATTATAGAAGCAGATAGTAAAAAATGTGATAGGAAGCGAAAGGAGCGTCGTAGCACAAATGAGTGACACAGTAAAAATGCGGCCAAGAGATTACATTAAGATCAGAGGTGCAAATGAGCATAATCTGAAACACCTCGATGTGGATATTCCCCGAAATGAATTTGTTGTTCTGACCGGACTTTCCGGATCAGGTAAATCTTCTCTGGCGTTTGATACGATTTATGCGGAAGGGCAGAGAAGATATATGGAATCTCTTTCTTCTTATGCCAGACAGTTTTTGGGACAGATGGAGAAACCGAATGTAGATAAGATCGAAGGTCTTTCGCCGGCCATTTCTATCGACCAGAAATCGACGAACCGGAATCCCCGTTCCACGGTAGGAACCGTTACGGAGATCTATGATTATTTCCGCCTTTTATATGCCAGAATCGGTATTCCGCATTGTCCGGGCTGCGGCAAAGAGATCAGGCGGCAGACGGTAGACCAGATGGTGGACCAGATTTTTTCCATGCCGCAGGGAACCAGAATCCAGCTGCTTGCACCTGTTGTCAGAGGACGAAAAGGAGAACATGCCAAGGTGTTTGACCGGGCAAGGAAAAGCGGCTATGTCAGAGTCAGGGTAGACGGCAGCCTGTATGAACTTTCCGAAGAGATCAAACTGGATAAAAATATCAAACATAATATCGAGATCATTGTTGACAGGCTTGTTGTCAAAGAAGGAATTGAAAGACGTTTGACAGATTCAATAGAAAATGTACTGGCTCTGGCCGAGGGCCTTTTGATTGTGGATGTGATAGATGGGGAACCGATCATATTCAGTGAAAGTTTCTCCTGTCCGGACTGCGGCATCAGTATCGGTGAGATCGAGCCGAGAAGCTTTTCTTTTAACAATCCGTTCGGCGCCTGCCCGGAGTGCTTCGGTCTCGGATATAAAATGGAATTTGATGTCGATCTGATGATTCCCGATAAGAGCGTGAGTCTGCGGGAGGGCGCGATTGCGGTTTTGGGCTGGCAGTCAAGCGGCAGCGAGGGAAGTTTTACCAATGCGTTATTACAGGCACTTGCCAAAGAATATGAGTTCAGTCTGGATACGCCGTTTGAAGAACTGCCCGAGTCTGTAAAGCAGATCATTATTCACGGAACGGACGGCAGGAAAGTGGACGTCCATTATGCGGGGCAGCGTGGAGAAGGCGTATATCCGATCGCATTCGAAGGACTGATCAGGAATATGGAACGCAGATACAGAGAAACGGGTTCCGACAGTACAAAGCAGGAATACGAAACATTTATGCGCATTACGCCCTGTAAGGAATGTAAGGGAATGCGTTTGAAAAAGGAATCTCTGGCGGTAACGGTATGCGATAAAAATATCTATGAGATCACCTCCATGTCCATTAAAAATCTGCATATGTTTGTCGGCGGAATGCAGCTTACGAAACAACAGGAGATGATCGGAAAGCAGATCTTGAAAGAAATCAGAGCAAGAGTCGGCTTCCTGATGGAAGTCGGGTTAGAATATCTTGCGCTTTCCAGAGCTACCGGCACACTTTCCGGCGGAGAGGCGCAGCGGATCCGTCTGGCTACACAGATCGGCTCCGGACTTGTGGGCGTCTGCTATATTCTGGACGAACCGAGTATCGGCCTTCATCAGAGAGATAACGATAAACTGATAGCCGCATTGAAAAATTTAAAAGATATGGGCAATACATTGATCGTGGTGGAGCATGACGAGGATACGATGTTTGCAGCCGACCATATCGTGGATATCGGACCGGGTGCAGGCTCTCACGGCGGCAAAGTAGTAGCGCAGGGGACAGCCGAAGAAATCATGAAAGTGGAAGAATCCGTAACAGGAAAGTATTTGAGCGGAGAACTGCAGATTCCGGTACCCGCGGCCAGGAAGAAGCCGCAGAATTATCTCACGATAAAAGGTGCGGAAGAGAATAATCTCAAAAAAGTGAACGTGAAACTGCCGTTGGGCGTGATGACCTGCGTGACAGGGGTTTCGGGATCCGGGAAAAGTTCGCTCATTAATGAGATTTTATACAAGCGTCTGGCAAGAGACTTAAACAGGGCGCGGACCATACCGGGAAGGCATCAGAACATCATAGGGATCGATCAGCTTGATAAGGTGATTGCGATTGACCAGTCACCGATCGGAAGAACGCCCCGTTCCAATCCGGCCACATATACCGGCGTATTCGATCAGATCAGAGATCTGTTTGCGGCGACGACAGACGCCAAAACAAGAGGATATAAAAAAGGCCGTTTCAGTTTCAATGTGAAGGGCGGCCGGTGTGAGGCGTGCAGCGGAGACGGTATCATCAAGATCGAGATGCACTTTCTGCCCGACGTTTATGTACCCTGCGAGGTCTGCGGCGGTAAACGATACAACAGAGAAACGCTGGAAGTAAAATATAAAGGTAAGAATATTTATGATGTGCTGGATATGACCGTAGAAGAAGCGATGCCTTTCTTTGAGAACGTTCCTTCGGTCCGCAGAAAGATCGAAACACTGTATGACGTAGGACTTTCTTACGTCAAACTGGGCCAGCCATCCACGACCCTTTCCGGCGGAGAGGCACAGCGTATCAAACTGGCAACGGAGTTAAGCAGACGCAGTACCGGAAAGACGATCTATATTCTGGATGAACCCACGACGGGACTGCATTTTGCCGATGTTCATAAATTGGTGGACATCCTTCATAAGCTGGTGGAAGGCGGTAATACGGTAGTGGTTATCGAGCATAACCTGGATGTGATCAAGACGGCGGATTATATTATCGATCTCGGACCGGAAGGCGGCGATGGGGGCGGCATGATCATTGCCGAAGGCACGCCGGAGAAGGTAGCGCAGAATCCGGATTCCTATACGGGAGCCTATGTTAGGAAAATGCTTGAGAAAGCAGGAAAGAGTTTATAAATCCTCCTGTAAATTGTTAAGTTTGGCCCGAATCATCCGATATAAAGAGTAATGACAGTGATGTATGATGGGGGGAATGAGATATGAACATAAATTTCCAGAGAACCGGTAATTCATTACTTGGCAGCTCTCTTTTTTCAAACCGCGGATTAAAAAGTACGGAAGAAAAAATGAAGCGTCAGGAAACGCGGGACAAACAGATCAATTTTTATGAGAATCAGAAGGCCAACCTGAAAAATATGAAATGCGATACAATAGAAGAAATCGCCAAAAAGCTAGAAATGTTCCATTCTTATGAAGACAGCATTGCGGCGGCGAAAGCGGTCTATAATAGCGAGCAGATGTGGCATATTATGGATGAAGCACGGGAGAAAGCCGAAAAAATTGCCGAAGCAGTGGAGAAAATGGAACCGAAGACACCGGAAGAACGTCTCGAGGAGATCGTCGAAGAGGCTATGGGAATCGAAGATGGCGGCGGCATGCTGGACGAAGTTCTGGAAGAAGCTGCGCAGATGCAGGAAGAACTGCAGGAACAGATGCAGGACGAAATGCAGGATGTGGTACAGGGAATGCAGGAGAACATACAGGATGAACTGCAGGAACAGCCGATTGAATCTGCACAGTTACTGGAGACGGAGCAATCCGCACAAGATGAGGATCAGGCTGCAATGGAAAAAATTTTCGTGGAAGAGCAGCTTGAACTGAGCGGAAAGGAAGATACAAAGTATCTTTATACACCAGTCGATATCCGGCTATAAAATTTTTGAATTTTTTTTGAAAAAAGGGTTAAGAAATGAAAATGATATGCCGATAATCATTACAGGCATGGAAGCTGAAACCAGAACAGAAGGAGCTGTTCTGGTTTTTGTGCCTTACAGTATTACTATGGATGTACATAAGACTCGCGAGGAATAGATACGAATAATTGTAAAAAATTTATGAAATCCCTTTGAAAAACTCTTTCTTTAGGTTATAATGTATGGAGCGAACTGCGCTATTCATTCCAATGGGCTGATTTTGGATGTTTAGTTTGAGTGCAATTGGAAATTATGTAATATAGATACCGTAAGAAAGGGGATCACAAAAATGCAGTATACAGACATTGGAATCGATCTGGGAACAGCCAGTATTTTAGTATATATCAGAGGGAAAGGCGTTGTTTTAAAAGAGCCTTCCGTAGTAGCTTTTGACAGAGATACAAACAAGATCAAAGCGATCGGTGAAGACGCGCGGCTGATGCTCGGAAGAACACCGGGCAACATTGTGGCAGTCAGACCGTTACGTCAGGGCGTTATCTCCGACTATCAGGTGACGGAGAAAATGATGAAGTACTTTATTCAGAAAGCTCTTGGGAAAAAGACTTTCCGGAAACCGCGTATTGCAGTGTGCGTGCCGAGCGGTGTTACGGAAGTAGAAAAGAAAGCGGTTGAGGATGCTACCTATCAGGCAGGAGCCAGAGAGGTATCTATTATAGAAGAACCGATTGCGGCAGCTATCGGTGCAGGGATTGATATTTCGAAACCCTGTGGAAATATGATCGTCGATATCGGAGGCGGTACATCCGATATTGCCGTGATCTCACTTGGCGGTACGGTCGTGAGCGCTTCCATTAAGATAGCGGGAGACGATTTTGACGAAGCGATCGTGCGTTATATGCGTAAAAAACATAATCTGCTGATCGGTGAGCGGACGGCAGAAGATCTGAAGATCAGAATAGGTTCCGCCTATAAGCGGCCTGAAGTGGATTATATGGATGTCAGAGGCCGTAATCTCGTAACAGGCCTTCCGAGGACTGTCAAAGTATCATCGGAAGAAACAGAAGAGGCTCTGCATGAGACGACAGTGCAGATCGTGGAGACGATCCACAGTGTTCTTGAGAAAACACCGCCGGAACTTGCTGCGGATATTGCCGACAGAGGTATTGTCCTGACCGGAGGCGGAAGCTTACTTCGCGGTCTGGAAGATCTGATTGCAGCGAAAACGGGCATTAATACGATGACTGCAGAGGATCCTATGACAGCAGTGGCGATAGGAACCGGTAAATATGTAGAATTCCTTGCAGGATACAGAGAAGATTAAAATGCTGCAGATAAAGCGCGGTCAGTGTGAAAACAGATTTTTCACACGCAGGTTTGTGCATACGTACAGCGGACAATGTCCGTATTAAACTTGCAGATTGAGTAAGAATGGAGGACTAAGATGCTTAAGGGTTTATACACCGCCTATACGGGCATGATCAATGAACAGCACAGAATGGACGTTATGACGAACAATCTGGCCAATGCCAATACGAACGGTTTTAAGAAAGAAGGTGCGACGAGCCAGTCTTTTGACAGCGTACTTGCCTATAAGATAAAAGATACTTCCCAGGCAGGCAATCTGCCGAAGCGGCTTGGGGGTGTGACGCTTGGCGTTAAGATCGGGGAAAACTATGTGGATTATGCCGAAGGACCGATCAAAGAGACCGGCAACGTGCTGGATATGGCGCTTTCCTCTAACGGATTCTTTACGGTAGAGTATACGAACAGGGCGGGAGAAACTTCCATAAAGTATACGAGAGACGGAAACTTTACGATGACGCCGGAAGGATATCTGGTAACACAGGACGGAGATTTTGTATTAGGAAGAAATGACAGACCGATTCGTTTGAACACTGCAATGGATATCAGCGTTGACAGAATGGGCAATATTTATCAGGATGGCGAAAACGTTGCAACGCTTCAGATTACGGATTTTGAAGATTATAATTATCTGGAACGGTACGGAGAGAACTTCTTTACCGCAATAGAAGGCGCTACAACAACAGAGGCGGATACGGAAGTGTATTCAGGATATCTGGAACTTGCGAATATATCTGTTGTAACGGAAATGGTCAATATGATCACGATCCAAAGACAGTATGAAGCCAATCAGAAAGTAATCACAACATATGACAGTACTCTGGATGATGCAGTCAATCAGACAGGCCGCATATAAGATAAAAGGAATGTAAAAAGGGAGGAATAGTAAAATGGTCAGAAGTTTATGGTCGGCAGCGACAGGTATGAACGCGCAGCAGACAAATGTCGATACGATAGCAAATAACCTTGCTAATGTTAATTCAGCCGGATATAAGGCGCAGAAAGCCCAGTTTAAATCTTTGCTTTATCAGACGCTGCAGACGACGACAACAACGGCAAACGGAGATCCGAAACCGACGACGTCACAGGTAGGTCTCGGTGTAAGAACTTCCTCTATTAACAATATTTATACACAGGGAAGTCTTCTTGAAGCATCCAGCGATACTGCATTTGCAATTGAAGGGGACGGTTTCTTTGCGGTACAGGGTGAAGATGGAGAAACTTATTATACGAGAAACGGTGATTTTACATGGGCATTGGGAAACAATAACGGCATGACTCTGACAAATCAGGACGGACTTCCGGTACTCAGTGCGGCAGGAAGACCGATTACGCTGAACCGTACATATATTGCCAGCAGACTTTCCATTTCTCAGGATGGCGATGTTATGTATCCGGATGGAGATAACAATCCGCAGCCGATCGGTATCAAAATCGGCGTATACCAGTTCAGCAATCCCGGCGGACTGGAAAGACATGGCGATACACTCCTTATAGCGACCGGTGCAAGCGGCAATGCGATCAATGAAAATACAAATGCCAATGTACAGAAGAGCAGAATTATTCAGGGATATCTGGAAGGCTCCAATGTTTCCGTTGCAGATGAAATGGTTAATCTGATCGTGGCACAGCGTGCATATGAGATGAACTCCAAAGCGATCACAACATCGGATACGATGATGGAGACGGCTAATAACCTGAAGAGATAACTGTAACCGGAAGATGACGTAATAAACGGTTTCTAATTGGTAGATAGAGATAGAAGCGGAGGCGGTATACTATGGATATAGCAGGAATGTCCGGTTTAACCAACTATCTGGTGGATTCTAACAAAAATTCGACACAGGCCCTGGAGAAAAAATTAGACGGAGCCGCGGCAGGGGATGTAGCGGATGCGGAATTACTCGATGCCTGTAAACAGTTTGAGGCATATCTGTGGGAACAGGTTTTGAAAGGAATGCAGAAGACCGTTAAAATGTTTGGCGATGACGACGAAGAAGAGGCTTATGCAGGGAACATGGTTAACACATTTATGGATACCTTTGTTCAGGATATTGCCGCACAGATGACGAATGAAAGTCAGGGAGCCAATTCTCTTGCTCAGACGTTGTATGAGCAGATGAAGAGAACCTATAGTGCGGAAAATCTGTAAAACGGTAAATTTAGAAGATCATTATGATAGAAAAGGATAAAATAGGCTGCTGATTCCGGCAGCCTATTTGTGTACTGAAATGTCATGAAAAAAATAAAAGGCTATATTGAACATATTATATATCGTAACAGCGATAACGGATATACGGTTCTCAATCTTTGCCATGAAGAGGGAGAAATAACCTGTGTCGGCACCTTTAAGGTGATCGATCAGGGAGAGACGATAGAAGCCGAAGGCTCATATACGGCTCATCCGGTATATGGTGAGCAGTTCAAGGTGGAGCAGTATCGTATCGTGGAACCGGACGATGTCGTCAGCATGGAACGCTACCTTGGATCAGGGGCTGTCAAAGGCGTAGGAGAGGCGCTGGCGGCCAGGATCGTCAAAAAATTCGGTCAGGATACTTTTCGGGTGATCGAGGAAGAGCCGGAACGTCTCGCGGAAGTAAAGGGAATCAGTGAACGGAAGGCAAGAGAGATTGCGATACAGGTCTACGAAAAAAGAGACGCCAGAGAGGCTATGACGTTTCTTCAGAAATACGGGATCTCCAACACGCTGGCGATACGGATATACGAAGCATACGGCATGAACCTGTACGGCGTGATGAAAGAAAACCCCTACAGGCTTGCAGAAGATATTGATGGAATCGGTTTTCGGATTGCAGACGGCATAGCGTCCAGGATAGGGATCCATACAGATTCCGATTACCGTATCCGAAGCGGCATATTGTATACTTTATTGCAGGCCGGCTCCGAAGGACATTGTTATCTGCCGGAGGATTATCTGCTGCAAAAGACGGGTGAACTGCTGGAGCTGGAACCTTCTCTATTGGAAGCGCAGCTGCAGAATCTGGCCATGGACAAAAAAGTCGTGATCAAAATGCCGGGCGAAGGTGAAACGAAACGAAAGGTCTATGGCACAACCTATTATTATACGGAATTAAACTGCGCCAAAATGCTGCACGATCTGAATATATCCCTGCACGAAGAAGAGTTTATGTCTTCGCAGGAACAAAAAGCGCTGGAAAAGACGGCACGTCTGGAAAAGGAACTGCAGATAGAGCTGGACGATCTGCAGAGAAAGGCTGTTCTGGAGAGTATTAAAAACGGTATTCTGATTCTTTCGGGCGGCCCCGGAACCGGTAAAACAACGACCATCAATGTGATCATCCGCTATTTTTTGTCAGAGGAAATGGACATATTTCTGGCGGCGCCTACCGGGCGTGCGGCGAAGAGAATGACGGAAACGACAGGATATGAGGCAAAGACCATACACCGTTTACTGGAACTGAACGGCGTCGCGTCAGAAGGGACGAAATCGGCCCGTTTCGAAAGAAATGAAGAAAATCCCCTGGAAGCGGATGTGATTATCATCGACGAAATGTCGATGGTGGATGTGTTCCTGTTTCAATCGCTCCTCAAAGCCATATCCATCGGAACACGGCTGATCATGGTGGGCGATATGAACCAGCTTCCTTCGGTCGGTCCGGGGCAGGTGCTGCATGATCTGATGCAAAGCGGGCGGTTCCCGGTCGTGAACTTACAGAAAATATTCCGGCAGGCCAGAGAGAGCGATATCGTATTGAATGCACACCGTATCCATGCAGGGCAGGATATCGTATTGGACAATAAGAGCAGGGACTTCTTTTTTCTGGAAAGAAATGACGTAAACGTTATCTATAAACATATGATACAATTGATCTTAGAAAAGCTTCCGCCGTATGTGGGCGCGCAGCCGTATGATATTCAGGTTCTGACACCGATGCGGAAAGGGAAACTCGGTGTGGAGACGTTAAATGTCATTCTGCAGAAATATCTGAATCCGCCCTCTGAGAAAAAGAAAGAATATACGGGCGGCACTACCCTTTACCGGGAAAAAGATAAAGTCATGCAGATCAAGAACAACTATCAGCTGGAATGGGAAGTGGTCAGTAAATACGGGATACCGATAGACAAAGGCATGGGTATTTTTAACGGGGACATCGGTACGATCACGGAGATCAATGAATACACAAGAAATGTCATTGTGGAATATGATGAACATAGAAGAGTTACCTATACCTTCGAGCAGCTGGAGGAAATAGAGCTTGCTTATGCCGTCACCATACACAAATCCCAGGGAAGCGAATATCCGGCAGTTATTATGCCGCTGCTTTCAGGACCGAAGATGCTTTACAACAGAAACCTGCTTTATACGGGGGTGACAAGAGCAAGAAACTGCGTCACGATATTAGGCAGCAGCGCCGTTTTGCAGGAAATGATCGACAACAATTTTCAAAACAGACGATATACCGGTCTGAGTGAAAGAATAAAGGAAATAATACCAGTATGAATAAACACCCTTTCAGGTTTTTCTTTGGGATGCTTCTGGATCTGTTTTATCCAAGAAGATGTCCTGTCTGCGATAAGGCTGTCAAGCCTTTCGGAAGCCTCATCTGTGAGGCATGCAGTACAAAAATAAAATATGTGAAAAGTCCGTATTGTCAGAAATGCGGAAAAGAATTGAAGGATAAACGAGCCTTTTTTTGTCATGATTGTAACAGCAAAGCGCATAATTATGACAGAGGGATGGCGCTTTTTGCCTATCCGGGCGTGGCGGATTCCATTTACCGTTTTAAGTACCGGGGAAGGCAGGAATATGCGGCTTATTACGGGGAGCGGATGGCATATATGCTGGGAAGCAGGATTGCGTCGCTGCATCCGGACGCACTGATCCCGGTTCCGATACATCCTTCCAGAAAGAGAGCACGGGGTTATAACCAGGCGGAAGTGCTTGCAAAGGAGATCGGGAGGAATTTAAATATCCCTGTTGACACAACACTGATCAAAAGAGTGCGCAAAACTGCACCCATGAAAGATTTATCCGTACAGGAAAGACAAAATAATTTGAAAAAGGCTTTTAAAATCTGTCATAATGATGTAAAATTAAGTACGATTATAATTATTGATGATATTTATACGACAGGCAGTACAATCGATGCCATGGCTTATGAGCTGCGGCAGGCTGGAATTAAACATATTTATTTTGCGGCATTAGCAATAGGAAATGGAATGTGATAGGAGGAAACACTATGAATGTACGAAATTGTAAGAAATGCGGAAGGATTTTTAACTATGTATCGGGAATGCCGATCTGCATGCAGTGTAAGGAGCAACTGGAAGAAAAGTTCCAGGAAGTAAAGAAATATATTCAGGAAAATCGCCACGCGTCGATTCCGCAGGTGTCGGAAGCGTGTGAAGTTTCTACGAATCAGATCCAGCAGTGGCTGCGGGAAGAGCGGCTGGAGCTGGCAGAGGGTTCCGGAATCGCACTGTTTTGTGAAAATTGTGAAGCGCCGATTCTTTCAGGACGTTTCTGTGAAAAGTGCAAGAATTCCATGGCTAACAAATTGAGCGACAGTATTAAAAGACCGGAAGCGCCGAAACCTCAGAAGAAAAAAGATCCGAAAGAAAATCCTAAGATGCGTTTCCTGAATTAGCCGTGGGCGGAGGATTTCCATGCTGAATGAAGAACGCGTAATTTTAATGACCAAGCTGGCTTCTTATGAGGCCAGCGATGGAAAACGGAATGTAGCGATCGGCAGCTACTTTCGTGTTGATTATATCGGATGGCAGGTCTTAAAATCCATTATAAGTGCAACGATTGCATTTGTAGTGGTTTTTGCCATGTACATTTTTTATGATTTTGAGATTTTTATGATGGATATATATAAGATGGATCTTCTGGAATTCGGTAAGAGCGTCTTAAAGACTTACGCAGTCGTAATCATTACGTATGCGCTGATATCTTATGTCGTATATGCATATCGGTACAGTAAGGCGCGGAAGAGTCTGAGATTATACTATATGAATCTGAGAAAATTATCAGGTATGTACAGTAATAAGTAATCACTATACATTGAGAGGACAAATCATGACAACGTTACTTGTTGCGAAGCAGTATATGAAGCTGTTTTACAGTAAATATGAAATTTATATTACTCCCTTTTTAAAATTTCTGCTGGCGTTTACCGCCCTGCGGCTGATCAATTCACGTCTGGGATATATGGCGGCCGTAAACAGGCTGCCGATTGTTTTGATCGTAGCCCTGATGTGCTCTTTTATGCCGACGAATTTTATTGTGATCATGGCGGCGCTGTTTATATTACTGCATCTGTATGCATTCAGTCTGGAATGTACGATCGTGATCGGGGCGGCTTTTTTGCTGATGTTTCTTCTGTATTTCAGATTTTCGCCCAAGGATACGGCGGTCGTTGTACTGACGCCGGTCTGTTTTGTTCTGAAAATACCGTATGTGATCCCGATCTCCATGGGACTGATCGGTACACCGACATCGGCAGTATCCGTAGCATGCGGCATAATTGTATATTATATGATCCATTATGTGAATGTAAACGTTTCTTTATTAAGAGGAATGACAGAAGAAGAGACGGCGGCGAAATTCAAGATTGTCATCGACGGCATTTTGAATAATAAGGAAATGGTTGTTACGATCGCAGCTTTTGCGGTTACATTGATATTAGTATATATCATCCGCAGGCTGAGCATTGATTATGCCTGGACGATCGCAATGGCGGCCGGTGCGTTTGTGAACGTTATGGTCATCCTGATCGGTGATCTGATGTTTGATACGAACGTATCCATTTTAGGCACGGTGATCGGTACGGTCGTTTCGCTCCTGCTTACGGGGATCCTGCAGTTCTTTGTTTTTCATGTGGATTACAGCCGGACGGAAAAGGTACAATTTGAAGATGATGAATATTATTATTATGTAAAGGCAGTGCCGAAGGTAACCGTGACAAGACCTGAGAAACAGGTGAAGCAGATCGCGGGGCAGAAAAATAACAGAAGTATCAGGTAGGAACAGTCATGCAGCAGATCAATGTCTTAATTGAAAAATACTTGTCCAAATTGCATATGCCGACCATTCATTGGACTGATGTTGCGGAAGTTTTCATTATCGCTTTTTTGGTGTACCATATCCTGCTCTGGATCAAAAGCACGAGGGCATGGGCGCTTTTAAAAGGCGTTTTTGTGATTGCTGCATTTTTATTGGTCGCGGTTTTATTCGATATGAACACGATTCTTTGGATCGTTACGAATCTGTTCAGTATCGCGGCGATTGCGATCGTTGTTGTATTACAGCCGGAGCTGCGTAAAGCATTAGAGGAACTCGGGCGGAAAAATCTTTTTTCCTCCATACTGACACTGGGGACTTCCAAAGAGGATATGGATGGATTATCGGACCGTACGGTCAATGAGATCGTGAAAGCATCCGTGGAAATGGGCAGAGTCAAAACGGGAGCGCTTATTGTGATTCAGAATGAACAGCCTCTCGCAGAATTCGAACGAACCGGTATCGATGTGGATGGAATCGTTTCCAGCCAGCTTTTGATCAATATATTTGAACACAATACACCGTTGCATGATGGTGCGGTCATCGTAAAAGATAACCGTGTCAGCGCTGCGACATGTTATCTGCCGTTATCGGATAATATGGCGCTCAGTAAGGAGCTTGGAACAAGGCACCGTGCAGGAGTCGGTATATCGGAAGTAACAGACTCCATGACCGTTATCGTTTCCGAAGAGACCGGCAAGATCAGCGTTGCATATTTAGGCGAACTTGAACGCGGACTCAGCGCGGACAGACTGCGGGAAAGACTGCTGTCACTGCGCGGCAGATCAAATGATGAGAAAAAACGGAAGTTGTGGAAAGGCAGGTTCAGAAATGAAGAATAGATTAACCCGCAACTGGGGCCTGAAACTGGGGTCTTTTCTGTTTGCAGCAATTCTATGGCTTGTCGTTACGAATATCAATGACCCGATCGGAACGATCAGGGTATATAATGTACCGGTCAAGATCCAGAATGCCGATCTGATCACGAACAGCGGTCAGGTATACGAAGTACTGGACGATACGGATATGCTCGATGTGGTCACGATTTCTGCAAAACGTTCTATTATTGATTCTCTGGATGAGAGCAATGTTATAGCCGTTGCGGATATGAATGACTTAACGAGCCTCAATACGATCGCCATTAAGCTTTCAACGAATAAATATAATGACAGACTGGAAAGCATTAAGGGAAATATAGACAACGTTAAATTAAATATAGAAACCGAGAAAACGAAGACATTACAGCTTAGGACAGAAACAACCGGCACGGTACGGGAAGGTTATATAGTCGGAGATATTACGGCGGAACAGAACCTGATCGCGATATCCGGTCCGGAATCTGTTGTTTCACAGGTAAAGCGGGCTGTTGCGACAGTGGATGTTTCCGGCTTTACCAATAATATCGGTACGGATGCGGAGATTCGTTTATATGATGAAAACGATGAGATCATAAGTTCCGACACGATTATCAAAAATATCAGTAAAGTAAGAGTTACCGTAGAAATCCTGGCAGTAAAGACGGTTGATATCATCTGGAAGACGACAGGCGTTCCTGCAAGAGGATATCTGGCGACAGGAGATATTACGGCAACCAGAAACAGCGTTACAATCGCCGGCAAATCCAAGACAATAGACAATATCACGGCGATAGAGATACCGGAAACGGCGCTTGATATTACCGGCGTAACGGAAAACTTTGAAACCATCGTTAATCTGAAAGATTATCTGCCTGACGGCGTTATTCTGGCAGAAGAAGATTTCCAGGGCAAGGTACAGGTAAACGTAGCGGTTGAGCCTGTCGTTGAAAAAGTCGTGCCGATGCCGGTCAATCAGGTTCAGGTATTGAACGTACCGGAAGGATTTACGGTAGAAACTGCTGAAGAAGAGCCGACATATAATTTGACGCTCGTAGGACTTGCAAGAGATCTGGATGAACTGGATCTTGGCACTCTGCAGCCGGCAATCGATATTGCGGCGTTTATGGCCGAAGAGGAAATGGAGACGATCGAAGAGGGAATTTATGCTATGCAGCTGACTTTCCAGATGGTAAACGAAGCGATAACCGTCAAAGATACCGTCAGCATCAGACTGAATCTGATGGAAGCCGGGACAGAGTAAGGCGGTAAGACCCAAAGTCTGTCCGGGCCGCAGCAAAATAGCATTGGATATAGAAAGGAGCAAGGTTTTAATATGAGCAGATTATTTGGTACGGATGGTGTCAGAGGCGTTGCCAATGAGGAATTGACACCGCAGCTTGCAATGCAGCTCGGGCAGGCAGGAGCATACGTGCTCTCCAGAGAAAATGAACACAAACCGACGATCATGGTCGGCTGTGATACCCGGATCTCAGGCGATATGCTGGCCAATGCACTGATGGCAGGAGCATGTTCGGTAGGCGCAAATGCGGTATATGTAGGAGTTGTTCCCACACCGGCAGTTGCGTATCTGACCAGAAAATATAAAGTAGATGCAGGTGTCGTGATATCCGCATCTCACAATCCGGTAGAATTTAACGGTATTAAGTTTTTCGATGGCAACGGCTATAAACTGCCGGATTCTCTGGAAGACGAGATCGAAGAGCTGATCCGCAGCGGCATGCAGGGAATTAAGTTTCCTATCGGCGCCGGCGTGGGCAAGATCAAATATCGTACCGATGCAAGAGAAGAATATATCAATCACGCGATCCAGTCCGTTAAGGTGGAACTGGAAGGCATGAAGATCGTAGTTGACTGTGCGGAAGGCGCATCATTTTATACATCCGTAGAAGCGTTAAAAGAGCTGGGAGCAGAAATCGTAGCCATTCATAACAATCCGGACGGAACCAATATCAACGCAAACTGCGGCTCTACGCATATGGAAGAACTGCAGGCAAGAGTCGTTTTTGAAAAGGCGAACCTCGGTCTTGCTTTTGACGGTGACGCAGACCGTCTTTTGGCAGTAGACGAGACCGGCAATGTGGTAAACGGCGATCAGATCATGGCAATTGTCGGTTGTCATATGAAAAAACAGGGTAAACTGAATAAAAATACGATTGTTGCCACGGTTATGAGTAATCTCGGATTTTTCCTCATGGGGGAAAAGAACGGCATGCAAATGGAGCAGACGAAAGTCGGAGACAGATATGTACTGGAAAGAATGCGCGAGATCGGGGCAAGTCTCGGCGGGGAACAGTCGGGACACGTTATTTTCCTCGATGAAAATACGACGGGCGACGGACTGCTCAGCGCGCTGCATCTTCTGCAGGTTATTGTAGAAACAAAGAAATCGCTGTCCGAACTTGCGAAAGTTATGGAAGTAATGCCGCAGGCGCTCGTGAATGCCAAGGTTCCCAATCACAAGAAAGAAAAGTATATGGATTATCCTGAAATTGCGGAGGCGATCGCAGCGCTTGACCGGAAATTCGCCGGTGCGGGCCGCGTGCTGATAAGACCTTCGGGCACGGAGCCGTTAGTGCGCGTTATGATCGAAGGCAAAGATCAGAAGATGATCGATGCGGAGGCTTTGAAGCTGGCGGAACTGATACAAAACTGTATGTTATAATCGGCTTTAAGATACGTTTTGCATAGAATCTACAGTGTTTTATTTAATAATTTTTCGGTTGAGATATTGTGCAAACAATGGTATAGTAGAAGATGAATTATGACTATGCATTGGAGGGTATAAGGGTATGGTAAGTCAAAAAGTAGTCATTAAGAATCCGACAGGGTTACACCTAAGACCGGCAGGTATCCTATGTAAAGAAGCAATGAAATTTAAATCATTGATTACATTTTCGTTTAAGGAAAATACGGCAAATGCGAAAAGCGTTTTAAGCGTGTTGGGTGCATGCGTTAAGTGTGGTGATGAGATTGAGTTCGTGTGTGATGGAGAAGATGAAGAAGAAGCATTAAAATCGCTCATCAATGCAATTGAAAGTGGTCTTGGTGAATAACGCTATCCGATAAGCCCGTCGTATTGACGGGCTTTTTTTACCTTATAAGAAATCCGCCGCAAGGCGGAGATGGAATCAGAAGGTGACGGAGTCACTTTTTTACCTTATAAGAAGTCCGCCGCAAGGCTAAGATGGAATCAGAAGGTATTTTTGGCATCATGGAAAGGGAGGAATATATTATGTTAAATTATCAAAGATATAAAAAAAATCCGGTGGTGGATTATCCGGAAAGAGAGTGGCCTTGTAAAGAGATTGAGAAAGCGCCCACCTGGTGCAGCGTTGATCTGCGGGATGGCAATCAGGCGCTGATCGATCCGATGGTCGTACAGGAAAAGGTAGAGTTTTTCAATTACCTGATTAAACTTGGTTTTAAAGAGATCGAGATCGGCTTTCCGGCAGCCAGCCAGATTGAATTTGACTTTCTGCGGCAGCTGATTGAACGGAAGATGATACCGGATGATGTCGTCGTACAGGTGCTTACGCAGTGCCGCGAAGAACTGATCGACAGGACATTTGAATCGATTGAGGGATGTAAGCAGGCTATCGTGCATATTTATAATTCTACGTCTACGCTGCAAAGAGACGTGGTATTTGGCATGAACAAAGAACAGATCATCAACATTGCCGTAGAAGGCACGAAGATGGTAAAGGAAAGGGCGAAGAAATTCCCGGGTAAGATCATTCTGGAATATTCCCCGGAAAGCTTTACCGGCACGGAACTGGACTATGCGCTGGAGATTTGTACGGCGGTACAGGAGACATGGGGAGCTGACAAGGACAATCCGATCATCATTAATCTGCCCTCTACCGTAGAGATGAATACGCCGAATGTTTATGCGGATCAGATCGAATGGATGAACAAACATTTTAAGAACCGTGAGAGTATTATTTTGAGCGTACATCCTCATAACGACAGAGGAACGGGTGTGGCGAGCGCGGAACTGGCGATTCTGGCCGGTGCGGAACGCGTGGAAGGAACGCTTTTCGGAAACGGTGAAAGAACCGGAAATGTTGATATTTTGAACATCGCCTATAATATGTTTTCGCAGGGCATCGATCCGGAACTTCATATAGAGCATATCAACGAGAGTATTGAAATCTATGAAAGATGCTGTAAGATTCCGATCCATCCCAGACATCCTTATGCAGGTAAAATGGTGTTTACCGCCTTTTCCGGCTCTCATCAGGACGCTATCAACAAGGGTGTAAAGGCGATGAAAGAGCGCAGCAGTCAGATCTGGCAGGTTCCCTATCTGCCGATCGATCCGGCGGACATCGGCAAGGAATATGAACCGATTGTCAGGATCAATTCACAGTCCGGTAAAGGCGGCGTGGCCTTTATCATGGATACGTATTTCGGTTTCAAACTGCCTAAGGGAATGCACAGGGAATTTGCCAATGTGATCCAGGAAATCTCCGAAAAACAGGGTGAAGTCTCACCGGAGCAGATCATGGACAGTTTCAGAAACGAATATCTGAACCGAAAAGAGCCGATACATTTCCGGAAGCTGCGGGTGGATGATTTAAGCGACGGAACAAAATCGGAGTTTGATACAAGAGTGACGGTTTCCTATACGGACCACGGCGTGGAAAAGGTATATGAGGCAGTCGGCAACGGTCCTATTGATGCAGCCAAGAGAGGACTGCGGGAAGAACTTTCCGTGAATATTAAGATTCTGGATTATGAAGAACATGCGCTGCAGAGCGGTTCCAATTCGCAGGCGGCTGCATATATCCACCTGTTGGATGCGGACAGCGGAAAAGTTACTTACGGTGTCGGCGTAAGTTCCAATATTACGAGGGCTTCCGTCAGAGCGATATTCTCAGCCATTAACAGGCTGGGACTCGGAGAAAAACAGACAGATTAAGTAAGAATGGGGGTTTTCTATGGGACAGGAACTGGAGAAATTAAACAGTATCATACGTGACAGTCATAACATTGTATTTTTCGGCGGTGCGGGCGTTTCCACGGAAAGCGGCATCCCCGACTTCAGAAGTGTGGACGGTTTATATAATCAGAAATATGACTATCCGCCGGAGACGATTTTAAGCCATACCTTTTACCGCCGGCATACGGAGGAATTCTATCGTTTCTACCGCGATAAGATGCTGTGTCCGGATGCAAAACCGAATGCAGCGCATCTGAAACTGGCCGAATGGGAGCAGGAAGGAAAACTGAAAGCGGTCATTACGCAGAATATCGATGGCCTGCACCAGGCTGCCGGCAGTAACGTCGTGCTGGAGCTGCATGGTTCGGTGCTGCGTAATTACTGCGAAGACTGCGGCAGGTTCTATGATATGGAGTATATTCTGCACACGGAAGGCGTACCATCCTGCCCGTGCGGCGGCAGCATCAAACCGGATGTCGTCCTGTATGAAGAGGGACTGAATCAGAAGACGCTGCAGGATGCCGTACGTTATATCAGCGAGGCGGATGTACTGATTGTCGGCGGCACGTCTCTGGCCGTTTATCCTGCCGCGGGACTGATCGATTATTATACGGGCAATAAACTGATTCTGATCAATAAAACGCCTACGCCGCGGGACGCGGCCGCGGATCTGGTAGTGCAGGGAAGTATCGGAGAGATCTTCTCCGGTTTATCATAAAAGGGATTTTTGAAATGGATATACAAGTTGGCGATGTTTTAAGATTAAAAAAACAGCATCCATGCGGCTCGAAAGAGTGGGAAGTATTGCGGATCGGGGCGGATTTCCGGTTAAAATGCAGAGGATGCGGGCATCAGATCATGATCGCCCGTCGAAATGTCGAAAAAAATATCAGAGAAATTCTGCCAAAAGATTGAAATATTAAAAAAACTGTGGTATCATAATAGTCCGTGATGTTATTTATTAACAAACAGTCAAATATCCTTGCTCCTGCCGTAAAAGGAGGGGCCAGAGACCAAAAGGAGGTAACAAGCATGAACAAATATGAATTAGCCGTTGTTGTTAGTGCGAAGATCGAAGATGACGAAAGAGCTGCTGCATTGGAAAAATGCAAGGCCCTGATCGAAAGATTCGGTGGACAAGTTACAAACGTTGATGACTGGGGTAAGAGAAGATTAGCATATGAAGTGCAGAAAATGAAAGATGCTTTCTATTACTTTATCCAGTTTGACGCTGAGAGCACTGTCCCGGCAGAGATCGAAAGCCGTATTCGTATTATGGACAATGTGATCAGATACTTGTGCGTGAGACAAGACGAGAAGAAGTAGAGAGAGGTACTTAATGAATAAAGTAATTCTTATGGGGCGTTTAACAAGAGATCCCGAAGTAAGATATTCTCAGGGGGAAAGCGCGACGGCGGTTGCCAGATATACATTGGCTGTAGACCGCAGATTTAACCGTAACGGAGATGAAAATACCGCAGATTTCATTAACTGTGTTGCTTTCGGCAGAGCAGGAGAATTTGCAGAAAAGTATTTCCGCAAAGGGATCAAGATCGCAGTGACAGGACGTATCCAGACCGGCAGTTATACCAATAAGGACGGCGTCAAAGTATATACAACGGATGTCGTGATCGAGGAACAGGAATTTGCTGAAAGCAAAAACAGCGCTTCTTCGGGCGACAGCGGATATGCCGGCGGAAACAGACCGGAACCGGCAGCGGCCGGGGATGGCTTTATGAATATTCCGGATGGAATAGATGAGGAACTGCCCTTTAATTAACGGAAAATTTACGAAGTAAATGATCTGAGGAAATGAAGCGTATAAATGTTCTGAACAGAAAATCTGATAGGAGGTAATAGCTATGGCTTATAATAAGAGTGAGAAGCCTGATTTCCCTGCAAAGAGAAAAGGCGGAATCCGTAGAAGAAAGAAAGTCTGTGTTTTTTGTGGCAAAGATAATCTGATTGACTATAAAGATGTCAATAAATTGAAGAGATACGTATCCGAGAGAGGAAAGATCCTTCCGAGAAGAATTACAGGAAACTGTGCAAAACACCAGAGAGCGCTTACAGTAGCGATCAAACGTGCAAGACACGTAGCGCTTATGCCTTATGTACAGGATTAAGCGTTAGGCTCGGATATCATTTCGTTATATGAGATCAACATGAAAGGCGAAGTAGTTCACTTCGCCTTTTTTATGTTTTTCATTAATGTAATACTATATCTGTCATATTATGGAGAAAAAGAACTACATATTGATGTAGCATGAATATCCAAAAAATGTTATACTTATGGTGTTATATAATCATAAAACTGGGAAAGTGTGTGCACCTGTCGTAAAGGATGCGGACAAGAGGTTATGATGAAGAATAGTGTAAAATTAAAGGGAAGAATGAAGTCCTATTTGCAGTCTTCGCTGTATCTGGGATTCTTATTAATAGCGGTAGATGTTTTGATCTATTTTATCGATTATCGTGCAGGGTTGGTATTGACCTGTTTCATCATTTTTTATCTTGCGATCATCCTGTCTTTGATGTTTTATAATAAGCCCATTATTGTAAATGAACTGATCAGCTTTGCCACGCAGTACGGGCAGATACAGAGAAGGCTGCTCAGGGATCTCGATCTTCCGCATGCGCTTTTGGATGAAAGCGGGAAGATCATCTGGACCAATATCGCGTTTGAAAGAGCGGTCAACAAGGACCGGGGATACCGCAAATCGATTACCTCGCTTTTTCCATCGCTTACAAGGGACAAGCTGCCCGGAAATACGGATGAAAATGAAATTGAGCTGGAAGTAGATTATGAAGAGAGCAATTATCTGGCCAAATTAAAAAAAATATCGTTAAAAGAGATGGCGGAAAACAGTGATATTATTGAGGCAAAAGGATATGATGGCTATTTGATCGCATTGTATCTGTTTGACGAGACAGCGCTGCGGATCGCATTGCAGGAAGTGGATGACCAGAGTCTTGCAGTCGGCCTGATCTATCTGGATAACTATGAGGAAGCTTTGGAGAGCGTAGAGGAGGTCAGAAGATCCCTGCTGATTGCTCTGATCGACAGAAAAGTCAATAAATATATTGCCGCTTTGGACGGTATCTGCAAGAAAATGGAGAAGGATAAGTACCTGGTCGTTATGCGTAAAAAGGCGATTACCGTACTGCAGGAGAACCGTTTCGATCTGTTGGAGGATGTCAAGACTGTCAACATCGGTAATGAAATGGCAGTGACGATCAGTATCGGCGTAGGATTAAACGGACTTTCCTATGCGCAGAATTATGAATTTGCCAGAAACGCGATTGATCTGGCGCTTGGACGCGGCGGCGACCAGGCCGTAATGAAGATGCCTGAAAATGTCATGTATTACGGCGGAAAAAGCCAGCAGGTGGAAAAAAGCACCCGTGTTAAAGCCAGAGTCAAAGCGCATGCGCTCAAAGAAATTATTTCCATTAAAGATGAAATCTATGTTATGGGCCACCGGATGGGCGATACGGACAGCTTTGGCGCGGCGGTTGGTATTTACCGGATCGCCAAGACTTTGGGTAAGCAGGCGCATATTGTGCTAAATGATATTACGGCGTCTATGCAGCCTATGGTCGAAATGTTCAGAAACAACGGCGATTATGAAGACGATATGATCGTGAACAGTACACAGGCGCTCGAAATGATCGGGAATAATGCCGTATTAGTCGTTGTAGACGTCAATAAACCAAGCATTACCGAATGCCCGGAGCTGCTGCGGCATTGCAAATCCATTGTTGTATTTGATCACCACAGACAGGGATCCGAAGTGATCGAGAATGCAACGTTATCTTATATTGAAGCTTATGCTTCATCTACCTGTGAAATGGTTTCCGAGATCCTGCAATATATCAGCGACACGCTGCGGATCAAGTCGGAAGAGGCGGATTGTCTCTATGCGGGTATTATGATCGATACGAACAATTTCATGACTAAGACCGGCGTCAGAACCTTTGAGGCGGCGGCGTTCCTGCGGAGAAGCGGCGCTGATGTAACGAGGGTGCACAAAATGTTCCGTGATGATGCCGAAGAATATAAGACGAAAGCGGACGCTGTCAGCCAGGCGGAAATCTACAGACAGTCTTATGCCATTACGATATGCAGAGGCGAAAATGTGCAGAGTCCTACGGTCATCGGGGCGCAGGCAGCTAACGAATTGCTGAATATTAAGGGCGTCAAAGCCAGCTTTGTCCTTACGGCTTATAACGGTGTGATCTATGTCTCGGCCCGTTCCATTGATGAAGTAAATGTGCAGCTTGTCATGGAAAGAATGGGCGGCGGCGGTCATTTGAACGTTGCGGGATGTCAGTTGGATGGCAGTCTGGAAACGGGAATTGCGACCGTTAAGGGAACGCTTGATACAATGATCGAAGAAGGCGAATTGAGTTAATTGATAGAAAGGTGTGGACATACAGATGAAAGTGATCTTATTACAGGATGTGAAATCATTAGGAAAAAAAGGCGAGATCGTGAATGTCAGCGACGGATATGCGAGAAATTTCGTATTGCCGAAGGGCCTGGGATTGGAGGCCAATGCCAAAAATCTGAATGACCTGAAACTGCAGAAAGCAAATGATGAAAAGGTTGCGAAGGAACAGCTCGAGGCCGCTCAGCAGTTAGCGGGCGTACTGGAAACGAAGGAAGTCATCGTTACGATGCGGTCGGGAGAGGGCGGTAAGGCATTCGGTTCCATTTCCTCCAAAGAAATCGCACAGGAAGCAAAGAAGCAGTGCAGCCTGGAATTGGACAAGAAGAAGATCGTTCTGCCGGAACCGATCAAAGCGCTCGGCGTATATGAAGTCGGCGTAAAACTGCATCCGAAGGTAACCGGGAAACTGAAAGTAAAAGTCGTCGAAGAATAATATAGAAATGGAGACAAAAGATGCCGCAGTCAATGGAAGAGGCATTGCTTAAAAGAATATTACCGCACAGCATCGAAGCGGAACAGTCGGTGATCGGCTCCATGATCATGGACAGGGAGGCGATCGTGGTTGCTTCGGAAATCATTGTGGGAGACGATTTCTACAGCAGGCAGTACGGCATTCTTTTTGAGACTATGGTAGAATTAAACGACGAGGGCAAGCCGGTAGACCTTGTAACTCTGCAGGATAGACTGAAAGAAAAGGATGTTCCTCCGGAAGTCAGCAGCCTGGAGTTTGTCAGGGACCTGATTACTGCGGTACCGACGTCAGCCAATATAAAATATTATGCAAATATCGTGGCAGAGAAATCCACACTGCGTAAACTGATCAGAATAAACGAAGAGATCGCCAATACCTGCTATGTGGGAAAAGAGAGTCTTGAAGTGATCCTGGAAGATACGGAGAAGAAAGTGTTCGATCTTGTACAGCGCAGAAATATGGAAGAGTTTGTTCCGATCAGGCAGATCGTTATGAACGCTATGGACAGGATCGAGCGTGCCTCCCATAATAAGGGAAACGTAACCGGCGTAGCGACGGGGTTTATCGATCTGGATTACAGAACGGCCGGTATGCAGCCTTCTGACCTGATTCTTGTGGCTGCAAGACCTTCCATGGGAAAAACCGCATTCGTTTTAAATATTGCCCAATATGTGGCGTTCAGACAGCGTCAGACGGTAGCGATATTCAGTCTGGAAATGTCAAAGGAACAGCTTGTAAACCGTCTTTTTTCCATGGAATCCAAAGTAGATTCCCAGCATTTGCGTACCGGTAATCTTTCGGATGAGGAGTGGGAGAAACTGATTGAAAGCGCGGGCGCCATAGGCAAATCGAATCTGATCATAGATGATACGCCGGGTATCAGCATTTCGGAACTGCGTTCAAAATGCCGTAAATATAAGCTGGAGCATCATCTGGATATGATCATTATCGACTACTTGCAGCTGATGACGGGAAGCGGCCGCGGTACGGATTCCAGACAGCAGGAGATATCCGATATTTCCCGTTCCCTGAAAGCGCTCGCCAGAGAGCTCAGCGTGCCGGTAATTGCGCTCTCACAGCTCAGCCGTGCGGTTGAACAGAGGCCGGATCACAGACCGATGCTTTCCGATCTGCGTGAATCCGGAGCCATCGAGCAGGATGCCGACGTAGTCATGTTCATTTACCGTGACGATTATTATAATAAAGATACGGAGAAAAAGAACATTGCCGAAATTATCATAGCGAAGCAAAGAAACGGCCCTATCGGTACAGTGGAACTGGTATGGCTGCCGGATTTTACCAAATTCGGAAATCTTCAGAAATAAAATTGCAGAACGAACAATACAAAAGAGACGGGCCGTATGCAGGCTTTGTCTCTTTTGCGCTTTTCAGAAAGGGGAATGAAAATGATGCAGGAAATGTTATTGATTTCGGAAGCGGCCAAACAGGTGGAGGTAGAGACGCACGTGCTCAGATATTGGGAAGAAGAATTACAGCTTCCCATTAAAAGGAATAATATGGGACACAGGTATTATACCGGGGAGGACGTCAAACGATTCCGGGAGATCAAAGCTTTAAAGGAAGAAGGATTGCAGCTAAAGGCCATTAGAAGCATTCTGGAAAAAGAGAAAAAAGACAATTTGCCGGGGATGGACAAAAAAGCCGGCGCTCCGGAAAATGATTCGGCCGATGCAGCGCAGGATGGGACTTCGTTGTCTGAAGAAGAGGCGCAGGAATTATCTGCCGAAGAGAAGGCAATGGATTACCTGATCGGCAGGAGACAGAAATACATCGTTTCTTTATCGGAGAAAGAGAGCAGAGAGGAGAAGGCGAACAGATTACAGTATCTGCTGCAGCATATGATTGCCGAATCCGTAAAAAATGCCAATAAGGAGCTGTGCACGGAAATCAAAGAGAGCATTTTAAAAGAGCTGGATTATCAGTTCCGGGCAAGAGAAGAAAGAGAAGAGGAGCACTGGAAGAAAGAGGAAGAACATTTCCGCAAAGTAGACGAAATGTTAAGGCAGCGTTTCCGCCCGAAGGAAAAACCGGTGAAAAAAGAAAGGAAACTGTTTCGGTAAAAAAAGAGAAATATCGTAAAAAACAGAGCATGGACAGTAAAAAAGCATTCGGTCCTTCGCGGACTGAATGCTTTTCGTATTTTCTCTGATGGATTAAGCCTGAGAGATAGCGCCTGTAGGGCATGCTCCTGCACAAGAACCGCAATCAATACATTTATCGGGATCGATCTCAAATTTACCGTCACCCATGCTGATCGCACCTACCGGACACTGTGCTTCACAAGCACCGCAAGCTACACAAGCATCACCGATTGCATATGCCATAACCATATCCTCCTTTATCATGTAAAGCATTATTGATAGAAACTATCAATTCCATTCTTATTTTATCGCAAAAGAGTGAATTATACAAGCAAAATAAATCGGAAGATTTCACACTAATTATCGGCAAGTTCGGCGCGGCGTTTACGGATACCGTTTAAGATTACTTCTTTTTTCGCAATCAGTTTGTCCTTATCCATGGCCGGTACGCCTTTCAGCTTATACTCCATGCCCAGTTTTTCATATTTACTTTCGCCCATCGTATGATAAGGAAGCGCATCCAATGCCTTTAGATTGGTAAACTGGCCGATAAAATACCCCAGCCTGAATAAATACGTATCGTCGTCGGTAACGCCCGGAACGATGACGTGACGGATCCACATATTGACTTTTTTCTCATTCAGGTATTCGGCAAAGGCGAGAATCCCTTCGTTTGGCTGTGAAGTCAGTTCTTTATGCTTATCCGGGTCGATATGTTTGATATCGAGCATAACGAGGTCCGTTAAAGTCATTAATTTATCCAGTTTGGCGAGCCAGTCCGGATTGGCATTCTTTTTATAGGCGATACCGGAAGAATCGATACATGTATGGATTCCTTTTTCCTTAGCCAGCGTAAAAAGGTCGATCAGGAAATCTACCTGCATTAACGGTTCGCCGCCTGTGACCGTAATGCCGCCGTCTTTATAAAAACTGATATTACGCTCATATTGTTCGATAATATAGGAGGGTTCCATTAAAGTGCCGCCGTTCATCTCCCATGTATCGGGATTGTGACAGTATGCGCACCGCATCGGGCAGCCCTGCACAAACACAACAAATCTGACACCGGGGCCATCCACAGTGCCGAAACTTTCCAAAGAATGTATTCTTCCCTGCATGATCATATCCTTCTTTCCCTGTTTTATAAAAGCAGATAACTTTAGATATAGTATAACCTGTACTGGCGAAAAAAACCAGTCTTTTTCCTGCCGTGAACGGACATAAAAACAGGACTTTGAAATTGCTTTCAAAGTCCTGCTGTGGTTCATCGCTGTTTCCTGTACAGAGACGCTTAGATGCTCTCGTGGAATGTACGGGAGATAACGTCAGCCTGCTGTTCCGGTGTTAATTTGATGAAGTTAACTGCATAACCGGAAACACGGATCGTTAACTGAGGATAGTTCTCCGGATGTTTCTGCGCATCCAGTAAAGTATCTCTGTTTAATACGTTAACGTTAAGGTGATGGCCGCCTTTTGTTGCATAACCATCTAATAAGGATACCAGGTTATCTACCTGAGCTGTGCTTTCTGCCATTTTAAAGTCCTCCTTGCATATTCATTATAGATAATCACTATATTGCGATTTCTATCATTAGTGGAAGTCGTCAAGACCCTGTTCCAAAGTCGGTACACTGCATGCTAACGGTGTTCTGGAGCAGTCTGTACAACCCATCGTCTGTACCTTCTTCGCGCCATCTGTTTCGCTGTCGGAATCAACGTCCACATTGACATGTCCGACTCCCTGTGCCATACCTGCATCCAACATCTTTACAAAATCGTCAATCATTTGATTTTCGTCCATAAACATCCACCCTGCTTTTCATTTTGTAGAAATTCTCAGGCTGTGCCTTTCACAGCCCGGGAATTTCTTTTTATTTTGTTATTTATTGAGATCTAATTCAATATCTCCTGCAAATACCTGATCTTCTTTACCAAGAGCGCCAGGGATAATGGTAAATGTATTGGAGATACCATCCTGTGCATCCTTGAACGGAAGTTTGGATACGGAAGATAAGGAAGCTACTGCACCGTGAGTATCGCGGCCGTGCATCGGGTTAGCGCCCGGAGCAAAAGGCTGTCCTTTTCTACGTCCATCAGGTGTATTACCTGTAGCCTTACCATAAGTTACATTAGATGTAATCGTAAGGATAGAAGTTGTCGGAACACCATTTCTGTAAACGTGATGTCTTCTGATCGCTGTCATGAATTTATGCACGATATCCTGTGCAATCATATCAACGCGGTCGTCATCATTACCATATTTCGGGAATTCGCCGGTTGTCTTGAAGTCAACGATGATGCCATCTTCGTCTCTGATCGGCTCAACCTTAGCATATTTAATTGCTGATAAAGAGTCGGCTACGATAGACAGACCTGCAACACCTGTTGCGAAGTAACGCTTAACGTCTCTGTCATGAAGTGCCATTTCTGCTCTTTCATAGCAGTATTTGTCATGCATATAGTGAATGATGTTCAATGTATTTACATATACGTCTGCCTGCCATTCCAGCATATCCATGAATTTGTCATATACATCATCATAGTCCAGAACATCACCGGTAACAGGACGATATTTCGGTCCAACCTGTTTCTTGGTAACTTCGTCAACACCGCCGTTCAATGCGTAGAGCAGACATTTTGCAACGTTTGCACGAGCGCCGAAGAACTGCATTTCCTTACCGATAACCATAGAAGATACGCAGCATGCGATACCGTAGTCGTCGCCGTGTGTCACTCTCATCAGGTCGTCGTTCTCATACTGGATAGAAGAGGTCTGGATAGACATCTTAGCACAGTATTTCTTCCAGTTCTCAGGAAGTCTTGTAGACCAGAGAACCGTTAAGTTCGGCTCCGGAGAAGGTCCGAGGTTTGTCAGTGTGTGTAAGTAACGGAAGCTCATCTTGGATACTAACGGACGGCCGTCAACGCCAACACCGCCGAGGGATTCTGTTACCCATACCGGATCGCCTGCAAAAATCTGGTTGTATTCAGGAGTACGTGCGAATTTGATCAGACGCAGCTTCATGATGAAGTGGTCAACGAATTCCTGAATCTGTTCTTCTGTAAATGTGCCGTTTGCCAGATCTCTTTCTGCATAGCAGTCAAGGAATGTAGAAGTACGTCCAAGAGACATAGCCGCACCGTTCTGCTCTTTAACAGCGCACAGATATCCGAAGTAAGTAGCCTGAATAGCTTCCTGTACGTTGGTAGCAGGTTTGGAAATATCGCATCCGTAAGAAGCTGCCATTTCTTTCATCAGTTTCAGAGCAACCATCTGTTCTGAAAGTTCTTCACGAAGACGGATCACGTCATCTGTCATAACACGGCCTGTAGAATCTTTCTGAGCCTGTTTGTCTTCGATCAGGTAGTCGATACCGTACAGAGCAACACGTCTGTAGTCGCCGATGATACGTCCGCGTCCGTAAGCATCCGGAAGACCTGTGATAATGTGAGAAGAACGGCATGCTCTCATTTCTGCATTGTAAGCGTCGAAGCAGCCTGCATTATGTGTTTTTCTGTGTGTAGAGAAGAATTCACTGATCTCAGGATCAACTTCATAGCCGTTGTCGGAACATGCTTTCTCAGCCATTCTGATACCGCCGTAAGGCTGCAGTGAACGTTTGAACGGTTTGTCTGTCTGGAAACCAACGATTGTTTCCTTGCTCTTGTCCAGATATCCGGGGCCGTGGGATGTAATGGTAGAGATCACCTTTGTATCCATATCAAGTACACCGCCTGCTTCACGTTCCTGTTTCTGTAAATCAAGAACCTGTGCCCATAAGTCTTTTGTGTTCTGTGTAGGAGCAGCCAAGAAAGACTCGTCACCTTCATAAAGATGATAGTTTTTCTGGATGAAGTCACGGACATTCACTTCATTTTCCCATTTGCCGCCTACAAAATCTTTCCATTCTGGTCTCATTTTGAAATAGCCTCCTGTTTTAATAAATTTGGTTAATATACTTAGCATATTTTATGGGAAAAATATGCCTGAAAACATACAGTTACCGTATCCTCATTATATGTTAAAAACGCAAGATACGTCAAGTCGGGCATTGTACTTTTTCGCATACACAATCATAATAATTCTATAAATTTTTGTGAAATTTGTATGAGGAAAAAAGATGACCCGCGGGAAGATTTCGTATAACTGGACTTTTGCACCTATATATGGTAAATTTGTAACATGATTTTGATAAATATGGTAAATGAGGGCTGCCGGGCAGTGAATGGAACGGCGGCGGTCAGAAGCTGTAAAAAGCGGAAAGGTATGGCGTTTTATGCTGAAAGAATTGGAGTACCCTTTTAAACCGGAATATATCCTGAAAAAAAGAAAATCCATTAAGAAGCGACTGCTCGAAGAGGACGGACGAAGCCGCATTACGAAACGGATAGCGGTTTTAGGCGGTTCCACAACGCATGATGTAAAAGAAATGCTGGAACTGTTTTTGCTCAATGCCGGAATAGAACCTGTTTTCTATGAATCCGAATACGACCAGTACTGGCAGGACATTATGTTTGACAATCCGGAGCTTATATCTTTTTCGCCGGATCTGCTCTATATCCATACGAGCAGCAGAAATATCAAGGATTTTCCGACACTGAAGGATTCGGCAGAGCAGATTGAGGCCTTGTCGGAACGTATTTATCATTCTTTTGAACAGATATGGGACAAAGCGGCGCAGGTCTATCAGTGCCCCATTATTCAGAATAATTTTGAACAGCCGTTTTACCGCCTGCTTGGGAATGCCGACTGCTCGGACATCCATGGGCGGCTCCGTTTTATCAACGGATTGAATGAAAAGTTTGCCGTTTACGCGCAGGATCATCGAAATTTCCACATTAATGATATCAATTATATGGCCTCATGCTACGGACTCCAGAAATGGGCGGACCCGTTTTACTGGCATATGTATAAATACGCCTGCGACATTCAGGCGGTACCTGAACTGGCATATAACACGGCGAACATTATCAAGTCTATCTATGGTAAGAACCAGAAAGCATTCGTACTGGATCTGGACAATACGCTATGGGGCGGCGTCGTGGGAGACGACGGTGCGGACCATATCGAGATTGGCCAGGAAACATCCATGGGGCAGCTTTACAGTGAGTTTCAGTCTTATTTAAAAGCGCATAAGGACCTGGGGATCCTTTTGAGCGTTAATTCCAAAAATGATGAAGAGAATGCTCTGGCAGGCTTAAACCGCCCCGACAGTATTCTAAAACCGGAAGATTTTCTGGTGATCAAAGCAAACTGGGAGAATAAAGACAGGAATATCGAAGCAATCGCACAGGAATTGAATATCGGTACGGACAGCCTTGTTTTCGTTGACGACAATCCGGCGGAACGTCACATCGTGGAGTCGCAGGTTCCCGGCGTCAAAGTGCCGGAAGTTGAGGACGTTACGGACTTTATCAGAGTGTTGGACAGAGCGGGATATTTTGAGACGACCGGTCTTTCCGAAGATGATCTGAAGCGCAACGATATGTATAAAGCCAATGCCGAGCGCCGCAGACAGGAAATGAATTATGCAGATTATGCGGATTATCTGCGCTCTCTTGAAATGAAAGCGGAAATCGATGCATTTTCATCGGTATATATGGCGCGTATTGCCCAGCTGACGAATAAGAGCAACCAGTTCAATCTGACGACGAAACGCTGTTCTTTGGCCGATATTGAAGGGTATGCCGCCGACCCGCACTATATCACTTTATATGGAAAGCTTACGGATAAATTCGGTGACAACGGTGTGGTATCCGTTGTATTCGGGCGTCAGGACGAGGCGGATGCCGCGTTGTTCCATATCGAGCTCTGGCTGATGAGCTGCCGTGTACTCAAAAGAGATATGGAATATGCCATGATGGATGCACTTGTGATGCGCTGCCGGGAAAGAGGCATACGCCGTATAAAAGGATATTATTATCCGACAGCCAAAAACGGTATGGTGAAAGAGTTCTACGGAGCGCAGGGGTTTGCAAAAACAAAGGAAGATGCGGACGGCAGCAGCGAATGGGAATTCGGGATCCCTGAAAAATACGAAGCCAAAAATAAGGTGATCGCAGTAAACGGGACTTGCACGAATCCTGTTTTTGGCTTATACTGTAGAGGCATAAAATAGATGCGGCAGGTAAAACTGTTATTGATATTGTTTATAAAATGATAAATTAAAGAAAAATCGGAGGTATGACATTATGGCTGATATTACAAAGGACATGACAATCGGGGAAATCTTAAGAACAAATCCGGACGTGGCGCCGATCCTGATGAATGCGGGAATGCACTGCCTTGGCTGTCCTTCCGCACAGGGAGAATCTTTAGAAGAGGCTGCTATGGTGCACGGCATGAATATTGATGATCTGATGGCACAGATTGCAGCGCTGTAAACGGGAGGTATCTCGGAAATTTACTTTATGACGGGGATAAAACATGGTATTTAGTTCAACGATCTTTATTTTCTGCTTCCTGCCGCTTGTGCTGGCAGGATATTTTCTGTTGCGCTCTATCAGGAGCAGAAACACCTGGCTGCTTGCGGTGAGCCTGATCTTTTATTTTTGGGGAGGAGCGTCTTTCTTTCCCATTATTTTATATTCCATTATATTAAATTATACAGGCGGCCGTGTTCTTGGAGCGCTGCAGAATACAGGCAGGGAGAGGCTAAGGAAGTTTTCTTTTACGATTTTCGTTGTACTGAATCTTTTGAATCTCGGATACTGGAAATACACAAAATTCATGATGCAGACGATATGCGACGTTACGGGATTTTCCCTTACGATACCGGATATTGTCCTGCCGATAGGCATTTCTTTTTTTACATTTCAGGGTATGAGCTATGTGATCGATGTTTACAGAGGGGATGTGCCGGTACAGAAAAATATTCTGAAGGTCGGTTTATATATCGCGCTGTTCCCGCAGTTGATCGCCGGGCCGATCGTACGGTATTCCGATATTGAAAAACAACTGGATGAACGGACGCACAGCGTAGATGATTTTGCATCGGGGATCCGTCTTTTTACGATCGGGCTTGCCAAAAAAGCGATCCTGGCCAATTCTGCAGCAATTACGGCAGACGCTGTTTTCGGCATGCACGCCTATCAGAATGAACCGGCTGTGGCCTGGACCGGCCTGCTTTGCTATTGGATCCAGATCTATTTTGACTTTGCAGGCTACAGCGATATGGCAATAGGACTCGGAAGGATGTTCGGCTTTACTTTCCCGAAGAACTTTGATTATCCGTTTATTTCCTGCTCTGCATCAGAACTGTGGCGGAGATGGCATATATCCCTTTCTACGTGGTTTAAAGATTATGTATATATTCCGCTCGGCGGCAGCAGAAAAGGCAATGCTTATCTGCATCTGCTGTGTGTTTTTCTGCTGACCGGGTTATGGCATGGCGCTTCCTGGAATTATGTGATGTGGGGAGCATTCTGGGGTGTTTTGATTGTCATGCAAAGATGGATCACGCGTAAGGTAAAGATCCCGTTCAGTGTTCCGAAGATGATCTCATGGGCGTTTACGATGTTTTTATGGCTCCTCAGCCTGGTTGTATTCCGGACAGAGTCGTTATATGAGTGCGTGCAGTATTTCCGATCGATGTTCGGCGTTCTTCCTTTGCAGGATGTCGGTTTTTCCCTGCCCTATTATATTCATAAGTATGAGATATTTATTATTGTGAGCGGTATGACGGCGATGATGCCGTTAGGAAAGCTTGTTTATTTATGGCTGCAGAAGAAAATGCCGGAAGCTGCGTTTACCGTGCTGGAAAATACCGGGGCGCTCGTGCTGTTTGGCATTTCGGCGCTGTACGTGGTTACGGGAACTTATAATCCGTTTATTTATTTTCAGTTCTGATAAACTGTCAGGCCGTGTGTGAAACGAAAGGAAGGATAGGGGTATGAAGAGGAAGATCAATATTGTATTTATCGTTATTTTCCTGTTGGGAATTTCTTTGCCGTATCTTTTTGCGCACAGGGAGAAAGAGGGCAGAGTCTCATCAATGGAAAACAGAACGCTGGCGGCATACCCCTGCGTACGTTTGGAAGATGGGACATTGAACAAAGCGTTTCTGGCGGAATATGAAAAGTGGCTGGATGATAATATCCGCGGCAGGGCCATTATGGTAGAAACCAACTCCGCTTTACAGTATGTGCTTTTTGAGCGGATTGTAAAATCGGATACGATCATGGGAGAGAAACCGTGGCTTTTTGTAAATAAAGATGGGATGATCAGAGAGTATCAGCACCTCAACCTTTTGTCCGAACCGGAGCTTGCGCAGTATGTAAAAAATATGCAGGGAATCTCTGATTATCTGAAAGAGAGAGGGATCGCGTTTTACTATTTCCAATGCTATGACAAAGAAACAATCTATCCCGAAAAATATGTAAAGGGCGTGAATCAGATCGGCACGGTGTCCAGAGCGGATCAGATCGTGCAGGCTCTGGAAGAAAGAACCGACGTCAGACAGATCCTTGTGAAGGATACGCTGCTTTCGCACAGAGAAGAAACGATCTATTATCAGTTTGTAGATACCCTGCACTGGACTGAAAAAGGTTCTTATTACGGTTATCAGGCGCTGATGGAGGAACTGTGCCGTGATTTTGACAGGATACCGGTCCTGCAGGAGAACGACTTTCAGATTACGGAGATGGAAAGTGAAACAACGCTGTATGGTTTTCCGTACCCTTATACGGAGATCGTTCCCATTTATGATGTGAAAGAGCCGCATGCGCAGGAGATTACGGAAGAGACCCGGGAAAGATGGGATTTTCTGCATGTGAAGGAGCACACGCACGACTATGTCAATGAAACCTGTGAAAATGATCTGAAAATCCTTGTGCTTGGCGATAGTTTTGTCAGAATGTATTTAAAAAGCGACCTTGCGGAAAGTTTTTCTGCGGCGCTCAGCATAGACTGGATGAACATTCCGATCCTGGACGAGGTCGTGGAAGAATACCGGCCGGATATCGTGATCATAGAGAATACGCAGAGCGCGCTTGACAATACGATTCCGCTGATCAGTCAGGTGGATTTTATAGAATAAAAGACAGATAACAAAAAGGACAGCGTCGTTATGGTGCGCTGTCCTTTTCATATGCTCATTACGGCTGTTTGCAGTGCTCGCTAAATACTTGCCAGCGACTGGATCGCTTTCTCTTTTATGATCGGATCACAGTGTTCCTCCAGATAGGATTCCACAGCGGAAGAAAAATGCTGCGGACTTCCGTATTCGGAACAGATATTGCAGAGTTTGTTGAAATCTGCCGCGCTTAGTTTCGATGGGTTGATGAGCAGCAGATAAGAGCCATCCGATTCATTTTTGTACAGAGAATTAAAGCCATGATAAAAAGGTGCGGTAATATGAGAAAGCCGTACCACATCATATAAAGAGTCAAAAGCGAACATCCGGTTGGTACGGGGTACCGAGACAGTTTTTTTGGCGGAAGGGCCGGCCTCTGCCGCCGAAAGGGAATTCGATTTGCCCTGCCCATCCATTTTGCGCAGCATATCCAGCATCTCGTCGGCGCTGTCCGCGAAAGCATCCATGATGTCTTCATGATCCTCCGTATCGTCATCATGGACGGAAGGAGCAAATTTGGAGAAGCGGGTATCGAGTTCTTCGGGATCTTCGACTTTCGTGATGATGAGAACGATACATTCCGCATTCAGAGGGATCGCTTCAATCATCAGCGGAATGTCTTCCGCCTCAAAGCCGCATTCGTATGCAGCCTGCTGCATCATGTCTCGAAACAGACTCTTTGCTTTCTCGGTGCCGTATGCAAGTTCGCTTATTTTCAATTCTCTGTCCGCCAGATCTTCTCTTGTAAGCGTACAACGAATCTGATGCTCATTTACTTTTTCGATTTTCATAATATCACATCCTTACTATAAGATACTGATACAGTTAATTTATGTGAGTTATTTTGCTAAAAGTATCTTATACTTTGTATTGCGTTTCGTCAATAGTACGACAAAACTCTTTATAAAAATTTAAATATTTTATAAATTTTATCCTTTTTTAAAGAAATTTCTTGCATTTTTGCCAATATATGGATATAATTACCGCAGGATGTCTCCTGATAGTCTGCACGGAAGGGAGGCAATGCGCAAATTCTAATAGAGAAATCTGTTTCTCAATATATAATTATATGATCAATATATAATAGTATGAGAAAGTCTTACAGGCTTAAGTGTCTGGTCATGAATAATTTTTTTCATTCGTCATTTTCACAATTATAATTCACAGGGATTGAAAAGGTTATACAGGTATTTTTTATTTTTTTGGCATGTCGGGAGCGTCTTGATCTATTGTACTGCATTTTGTCATTTTTTTGCATATTTCTCCTGCATTTCCAGCGATCGGAGCAGTTTGTTATCACATCACGGAATCCTTTTGGAATAGTATCCGGTTATAGAAAATGAGGGTTAGATTGTGATTTTGCGGATACACTCATTATTTAGGAAGTCCCCGCTTCTTTTGGCGCTGTTTTTCGCGAAAACAGTCAAAAAAAGTAAAAATAATAATGACGGGCAGGCAATAGTCTGATATAATAAAGGGCGGTCAGAAAGGAGCTGGATAGATGAAAAAAATAATCCCGGTACTTGTCGCGATCGTCCTTATTTTAATTATCGCGGCGGTAGGATTCGGAACAGTATTAATTGATAAATATTCATATTCCAAAGAGCGTGCCGATCTTAATTCCTATTTTGGGATAACGGGCGAGGATGATGTGCCGATCATTTTACAGGATGCGCAGATCGAGGAGCATGCCAGAATATGGGATAACGTATGTTATTTTGACTTTGCAACGGTCCATCTGTATTTTAATGACAGATTTTATGAAGATAGAGCGGAAAACTTATTGCTGTATACAACCCCGGATGCCATTATCCGTACGGATATCGGTTCTACTGTGTATGAGACGAGTACGGGGGAATCACAGGATGCCGGTTACGTGATCGCCAGATACGAAGGGGATGTTCTGTATGTGGCGGCGGATTATGTGAAACAGTATGCCAATTTCTCCTATGAGCTTTTCACGGAGCCATATCGCATGCAGATCTATACGCAGTGGGAAGAACAGCAGGTAGCGGATATTACCAGGGATACGCAGGTCAGATACCAGGGAGGCATCAAGAGTGATATTCTTACGGATGCAGCGCAGGGAGACCGCGTGATCATACTGGAGGAAATGGAAAACTGGACGAAGGTGAAAACGCAGGACGCCTTTATCGGTTATGTGGAAAATAAAAGACTTTCGGAAAAATATGTGGAAGAGCCGGTACCGGTAACGGATTATGTGGAACCGGAATATGCGAGTCAGACAAGAGATCATAAGATCAATCTCGCATGGCATGCCGTATACAGTGTGGAAGGCAACGATACATTAACGGGACTTCTCTCAACGACGCAGAGCGTCAATGTTATTTGTCCGACGTGGTTTATTCTTACCGATAATGCGGGTAACTTTTCCAGTCTGGCTTCGGAAAGCTATGTCAGTAAAGCGCATGAAATGGGGTTGGAAGTCTGGGGGCTTATCAGTAATCTGTCGGATTCCGTAACGGTTGATATGTATGAACTGCTGTCCCGGACAAGCACGAGAACTTATCTGATCGAGAATCTTGTTTCTACGGCGCTTGCATATGGACTGGATGGCATTAATATCGATTTTGAGCATATCAGTGACAAAACGGGAGAGGCTTTTATCGAATTTATCAGAGAACTTTCGATTCCCTGCAGGGCAAACGGAATCGTTTTGTCCATTGACAATTATGTGCCGATGGGATTCAATAGTCATTATCACAGGGAAGAACAGGGAATCGTGGCCGATTATGTAATCATCATGGGGTATGATGAGCATTATAGCGACAGTGAGGAAGCAGGATCGGTAGCATCGATCAATTTCGTGGAAAACGGAATTGCCAAGACTGTCGAAGAAGTTCCGCCGGAAAAAGTGATCAATGGAATTCCGTTCTATACGCGGATCTGGGAAACGAACGGAACGACGGTGACAAGTCAGGTCGTGAACATGGAAATGGCTGCAGAATATCTGAACAATCATGGAATCGAGAAGCAGTGGGATGAAGAAACCTGCCAGAATTACGGAGAATATCAGTCCGGCAACAGTTATTTCCAGGTGTGGCTGGAAGATGCGGATTCCATTAGAGTCAAACTAAGCGTAATGGACCAGTACCAGATAGGCGGCGTAGCAGAATGGCGTCTCGGTCTTGAGGAACCGATGGTCTGGGAAGTGATCGCAGAATATATGAGCAGAAATTAACGTGCATATACAACTGCATGATAAAGGTACAGAAGACGAAAGGACTATATATAAGCGCTGCGAAGCCGCTTGCATATGGTCCTTTGCTGTTGTCTGACAGGATTGCGGAAGATACGGTGTCCGGCCGGTATTGGAAACAGTTCTTCCTTCCGCTTGACAATTACGTAAAATAGATATAATATTCATATATGATTAGTAGGAAATAAAGGCGGCACAAAAAGTTTGAGAGTGAGAGAAGATTATGGCGGAGCGGTTTGCACGTACGGAGATTTTACTGGGAAAAGAAGCGATGAATAAGCTTGGCCGGGCACATGTGGCAGTTTTTGGCATCGGCGGCGTCGGCGGTTATGTTGTCGAGGCTTTGGCAAGGAGCGGTATCGGCCGTTTGGATCTGATCGATCATGATAAGATATGCGTTACGAATCTGAACAGACAGATCATTGCGTTGTCAGAAACTATCGGCAGATATAAGACGGATGTTATGAAAGAAAGGATTCTGTCCATTAATCCGGATGCGGAAGTAACGACGTATCAGAGCTTTTATCTGCCGGAGAATGCGGATGATTTTGATCTTTTCAAATACACATATGTAGTGGATGCCGTAGATACGGTAACGGCCAAAATAGAGCTTGTCATGCGGGCAAAACAGGCCGGAATACCCATCATAAGCTGTATGGGCACCGGCAATAAGTTAGATCCGACGCAGTTGGAAATAGCGGACATCTATCAGACGTCCGTATGCCCGCTTGCCAAAGTGATGAGAAGAGAACTGCGGAAACGGGGCGTGGATTCCCTGAAAACGCTTTATTCCAGAGAAGAACCGATAAAACCGGAAACGGGGACAGAGGAAACGACACGCAGAGCGCTGCCGGGAAGTACTTCCTTCGTACCGCCGGCAGCAGGACTGATTATTGCCTCGGAAGTCGTAAAGGATATCGTGCAATCTATGGATAAATAACGCATGTATTTGACAGCGGATTCCGGAAGGGAGAAAATATATGAAAATATCGACGAAAGGACGGTACGCACTGCGGTTGATGCTGGATCTTGCGGCATATCAGAAGGGAGCGCCCGTCAGTTTGAAGGATGTCGCCAGAAGACAGGAAATATCAGATAAATATCTGGAACAGATCGTATCTGTACTGAATAAAGCCGGTTATGTGAAAAGTGTCAGGGGAGCGCAGGGCGGATATCTTCTAAGAAAAGATCCGTCCGAGTATACGGTAGGCATGATCCTGCGGCTGACAGAAGGTGATCTGGCGCCGGTTGACTGTGTCGGAGAGAATGCGGAGACCTGTAAACGTGAAGCGGGGTGCGCCGCGATCAGGATCTGGCAGAGGATAAATGATGCCGTGAATGCCGTGGTGGATGATATTACCCTGGCGGATATGCTTGCCTGGCAGCAGGAGGCTGACGTTTCGGCCGGCACATGAAGCAGGATGCAAAAGGAATATTGCAGGCTGAAAGGAAAACAGGATTTTAGATAACAGATGAAATGAAAAGGAGTGGATGATAACATGGATAAGCTGATCTATTTGGATAACGCGGCGACAACTCAGGTATACCCGGAAGTATTGGATGCCATGCTGCCATATTTTACGCAGTACTACGGCAACCCTTCCGCAATCTATACGTTTGCCGGGAAAGCGGCGAAAGCGGTGAATGAAGCGCGTGCGGCCCTGGCAGCCGGTATCGGCGCCGTACCGGAGGAAATTTATTTTACGGGCGGCGGCAGTGAATCCGATAACTGGGCGTTAAAAGCCGCGGTGGAGACATTCGGCAGGGAAGGGGCACATATTATCACGACGAAGATAGAGCACCACGCGGTCCTTCACAGCGCGCAGTATCTTGAAAAAAGAGGCTGTAAAGTGACCTATCTGGATGTGGATGAAAACGGGTTTGTCCGTCCGGAAGACGTAAAGGCGGCGATTCGTGCAAATACGGCGCTTATTTCCGTTATGGCGGCCAATAATGAGATCGGAACAATAGAACCGCTGCGGGAGATCGGAGAGATCGCCAAAGAAAACGGCATTTTGTTCCATACGGATGCCGTGCAGGCCTTCGGACATATTCCGCTTGATGTAAACGCCATGCATATCGATCTGCTGAGCGCAAGCGCGCATAAAATAAACGGTCCGAAAGGAATCGGATTCCTTTATATCCGAAAAGGAACAAAGATCGGTTCTTTTATTCACGGCGGGGCACAGGAGAGACAAAGAAGAGCCGGTACGCATAATACGGCAGGCATAGTCGGTTTCGGCAAAGCGGCCGAAATGGCATTTCATGATATGGCAGAGCGCAAGGAGAAGGAAACGGAGCTGCGGGATTATCTGATCGACCGTGTGCTGACGGAGATTCCGTATTCCCGTCTGAATGGAGATCGGACGCAAAGACTGCCGGGAAACGCACATTTTTGTTTCCGGTTCATTGAAGGAGAGTCGCTTTTAATTCTGCTGGATCAGAACGGGATCTGTGCATCCAGCGGTTCCGCATGTACTTCCGGGGCGCTCGATCCTTCCCATGTGCTGCTGGCCATTGGCCTTGCGCATGAGATTGCCCACGGTTCGCTGCGGCTTACGCTGTCGGAAAAAACAACCAAAGAAGAGATTGATTATACGGTAGAGAAAATAAAAGAGATTGTAGAGAGACTCAGAAATATGTCGCCGTTATATGAAGATTTTATAAAAAAGCAGGTGTTATAGAATGGCGCCCGGCGAAGTCTGTCTGTATGGTACGGCAGGTATGAGAGAAACGAAGTTTTGAGATCAATGATGCAAATGGACAGGAAAGAGAGGGATACGGCTATGTACAGCGATAAGGTAATGGATCATTTTAATCATCCGAGAAATGTCGGAGAAATAGAAAATGCAAGCGGCGTGGGAACGGTCGGCAATGCAAAATGCGGAGATATTATGCGTATTTATCTGGATATAGACAATGAAGGCGTTATCCGGGAGGCTAAATTCAAAACGTTTGGCTGCGGCGCGGCCGTTGCAACAAGCAGCATGGCGACGGAACTTGTAAAAGGAAAGACTGTGCAGGAAGCGCTGCAGGTAACCAATAAGGCGGTCATGGAAGCGCTGGACGGTCTGCCGCCTGTCAAGGTACACTGTTCTCTGCTCGCAGAAGAGGCGATTCACGCGGCGTTGTGGGATTACGCAGAGAAAAATCACCTTGTCATTCAGGGACTTGAAAAACCGGTCAGCGATATTGAGGAGAAGGCCTGATATCCGCGGCAAATCTACATGGTAGGGCGGGAATGGATATATTTTACACGATCTGCGCATACAGTATAACAATAAGGTATGCGGGGATAAGCATATGGAACGAGAAAAGCGGTATCAGGTGACGATCAGGATCATGGCGGCGGTGCTTTTTGCGCTGTCTGCCTATTTTATTGTGAACCGGAACGTTGTAAGAACGTCCTCCGATCATGTCGTTACCGAAGAAAAACGGCCACGCGTGGTCATAGATGCGGGACATGGCGGCGCCGATCCCGGTAAGGTGGGCGTTAACGGAGCGCTGGAAAAAGATATTAATCTGGAGATTGCCAGGAAATTACAGATGTTTCTGGAGATGGCGGATGTAGAGGTCATTCTGACAAGGGATTCCGACGCCGGGTTATATGACGAAGATGCCTCCAATAAAAAGGTACAGGATATGAAAAGACGGGTGGAGGTCATAGAGCAGGCGGATCCTGCTGTGACAATCAGCATTCACCAGAACAGTTATCATGAAGAATATGTGCATGGCGCACAGACATTTTATTATACCGGCAGTGAACAGAGCAAACTGCTTGCCGAGGAGATACAACAGCTGTTATCAAAAGAGGTCGATCCGGACAATACACGCGTCGCCAAAAGTAATGACAGCTATTATCTGCTGAAAAAAACGTCGTCGCCGATCGTGATCGTGGAATGCGGTTTCCTTTCCAATGGCAGTGAATCACAGAAACTGGAATCCGGTTATTATCAGGAGAAGCTGGCATGGGCAATTCACCTCGGCGTTCTGCGCTACATCAACAGCCTGAAATAGAAAAAGAGAGATGGTTTTTTTAAAAAAATATGATATAATGAGCACAAAAAGAAAAAGGACGGAGCAATTGTGGAAACACAGATCCTGCAAATAGATGAACAGCATATAAATGCAGAATGGATCCGGCAGGCCGGAGAGATCATAAAAGCCGGCGGCCTGGTCGCTTTTCCGACGGAAACCGTCTATGGTCTGGGCGGAGACGCCCTGAATCCTGCTTCTGCAAAGAAGATCTACGCGGCGAAGGGAAGACCTTCGGATAATCCGCTGATTGTTCATATATACCGGATCGAAGATCTGCATCTGCTCGTAAAAGAGATACCGGAAGCGGCCCGAAAACTGGCGGCGGTATTTTGGCCGGGACCTCTTACGATGATCTTTGAAAAATCAGAGGCTGTTCCCTATGAAACGACAGGCGGTTTAAATACGGTTGCGGTCAGGATGCCATCAAATCCTGTCGCCGCCGCCTTTATCCGGGAAGCCGGCGGCTATGTGGCGGCGCCGAGCGCCAATCGTTCCGGACGGCCGAGTCCGACAGCGGCCGGTTATGTGGCGGAGGACATGCGGGGGAGGATCGAGATGATCCTTGATGGCGGAGACGTGGAAATCGGTCTGGAATCCACGATCGTTGACATGACGGGAGAAGAACCGACGATACTCCGGCCGGGATCTGTTACGAAAGAAATGTTAAAAGATGTGCTGCAGTCGGTAAGCGAGGATGAAACGATGATGTCCTGTTCCGATGGGCAGGCGCCGAAGGCGCCGGGAATGAAATACAGGCATTATGCGCCCAAAGGTGATCTGACGATCGTGGATGGAGCAGAGAGACGCGTTGTGGATTATATTAACGAACAGGCGCTCAGACTGCGGGAAGAAGGCGGTAAAGTGGGAATTATCGGAACGAATGCCACGATAGCGGATTACCGGGGAGACAGCTGTAAAAGCGTGGGAGACAGGGCCGATGAAGCGGCTATTGCCCGAACTTTATACCGGATCCTGCGGGAGTTTGATGATGAAGACGTGACGGTGATCTTTTCGGAATCTTTTACGGCAGCGGGGCTTGGACAGGCGATTATGAACAGGCTCTTAAAAGCGGCGGGGCATAAAGTCGTCCACGTATAGCAGCGAAGGTAAATGAAAAAAGCAGGAAGAAAGCAAAATTAAATAACATATGAAATTATTAGGAGGAATGTACAATGATAGGAATTGGAAGCGACCACGGCGGTTATGATCTGAAACAGGCGGTAATTGCTTATCTGGAAGAAAAGGGAATTGCATACAAAGATTTTGGCTGTAAAGACAAGAGTTCCTGTGATTATCCGATTTACGGCAGGGCAGTAGCGGAAGCGGTAGCGGATGGCACCTGTGAAAAGGGAATCGTTATCTGTACAACGGGAATCGGTATATCCATTATAGCCAATAAGATCCCGGGTATCCGGTGTGCTTTATGTGCGGACACGGTATCGGCGCAGCTTACAAGACAGCATAATGATGCCAATGTGCTGGCGATGGGCGGCGGCATCATCGGCAATAATCTGGCGCTCAGTATTGTAGATACTTTTCTGCATACGGAGTTTTCCGGAGAAGAGAAGCACCAGAGAAGAATTAATATGATCAATGAGGCGTTGAAGTAAAAGGTATACAAAACGTTTGGAATGTATGGAATGTACATTGCGGAGGAACCTTATGAGATTTAAACAGAATACGGCAGTTCTTCTCGTATTTATCTTGTTGATCGGGGCAGTACCGGTTTCTGTTTATGCTACGGATGCGACGAGACAGCAGATCGAAGAGGCGGAGCAGGAAAGGAACGAAACACAGTCACAGCTGGATACGACAAGGGACAATCTGGAGACTTTGAATGAACAGAAAGATTCTCTGGAAGGTACTTTATCGACCTTAAATACGGAATTGTCTCAGGTAAGCAATAATTTAAGCGAGCTGGAAGCCAAGATTGCCGACAAAGAAGCTGAGATCGAAGAAACGAATGAAATGATCGCAGTGACCAATCAGGAACTTGAGGAAGCGATCGCCGTAAAAGACCAACAATATGAGACGATGAAGCTGCAGATCCAGTTTATGTATGAAAAGAGCGACGATCTGTATCTGGAGATGCTTCTTTCGGCGGGCAGTTTTGCCGAGCTGTTAAACCGCAGCGATTATATTGAACAATTGTCTGCCTATGAGCAGAAGACGTTGCAGGAATATAAGGATACGCAGGCACAGATCGAAGCGATAGCGGCGGATCTGGAACTGGCGAAAGCGCAGCTTGAAACGGATATGAGCGAGCTGGATGCATACAAGGTGCAGGTGGTGGCGGAACAGAGCCGCGTATCGGGACTCGTCAGTCAGGCAAGTAATTCTCTTGCATCCACGTCCAATCAGATTTCCGATGCGGAAGCGGCCGCACTGGCATACGAACAGCAGATCAAGGAGCAGGAAGAAAATATTACGGCATTAAAAGCCAAACTTGCAGAAGAACTGCGTATGGCGGAACTCGCAAATCAGTCGAGCTGGAGAGATATTTCGGAAGTCAGTTTTGCAGAGGGAGACAGATACCTGCTCGCCAATCTGATCTATTGTGAAGCAGGCGGGGAATCCTATACCGGGCAGGTTGCGGTAGGTTCCGTTGTGATGAACAGAGTGCTCAGTTCGGTCTATCCAGATACAATAGTGGGTGTTATTTATCAATCGGGACAGTTTTCACCGGTGGCGAGCGGAAGACTGGCATTAGCTCTTACGGAAGGAAGAGCTACCGCAGGCTGTTATCAGGCGGCGGACGCAGTGATGTCCGGAACGACCAATGTCGGAAACTGTGTTTATTTCAGAACGCCGGTAGAGGGGATCGTGCCGCGTTATACGATAGGCGGACACATTTTTTATTAGGGATAAAATTATAATTTCAGATCAAAGAACATTCGGAAAATGTCTTTAAGAAGATAATACCTGCTCAATGGGAGTCTGCAGTTTATGAAAATTGCCGGAGTATATGATCTCCAACAGATTACTCAGACTGAGCAGGGATTTTTTTAGGGTATCTTCGGAAATGAGTTTTTCATTCAAAGCGGTGACAAGTTCGTCGATATCCACGACCTTAACAAAGCCATCCGGATAGACGATGACGTCGGCAAGCAGATCTGTAACGACATAAGTATTGGCTGCGGCATCATAGTCGTATTCGACGATGTCGCAATACCAGAACAGGAAGGTATCGTCTTCTTTGTAGAATTTGCTGACTTTGCAGCCTTCTTTCAGAAAGTAGCAGGAGTAACCGTGGTGCAGGTCCTTTTTGGGTTTGAGCGTCTGCCAGCCGGTCACGATGACCTGCTCGTCCTGATAGAGTATCTTGTCGTCTTTTAGCAGAATACATTCTTCGGGAATGATTCTTTTACGGTATAATATGGGTGCTGGCATAGGGTCTCCTTGCTATGTATTTTAGTTGCTTGGCAATTGCGAAACGCTGAGGCGGGCCGGCAGTGAAAAAAGATTTCTGCTGAAAGGCCCTTTAACAACGCCGGCACTTAGTAAGAACTGCATTTTATGCGGTT